>Ga0315902_10002139_pt1 | contig 31197 bp, 30 predicted proteins | sample LakEriMetagenome_9_FD_203523 | JGI IMG/M metagenome (GOLD analysis project Ga0315902, IMG submission 203523) | Freshwater fungal communities from buoy surface, Lake Erie, Ohio, United States - Buoy 12 MA117 | ecosystem: Environmental > Aquatic > Freshwater > Lake > Lake biofilm | place: USA...
GGATTATCTGAACGTGAGCGTCGTCGCTTAAAGCGCCGTAGCGCATAAAATTACGGGTGGCTGAAAAGCAAAGCACCAGAGCGCAAGCTCAACTTAAAGATCAGTTTGTAACAGCAATTGTTGTTACTCATGATGGTGTCACCTGGCTCAGCGAGGTTGTGGCATCACTATCTTCACAAAAACATAAAGTTGATCAAATCATTGCAGTTGATACTGGATCAATAGATGGCTCAGTTAAATTATTAAATAATGCTGGTATTGAGGTAATCAAAAAATCTAGACGAACTGGTTTTGGTGCCGCCATTTCAGCTGCCGTTGCAAAACTTCCTCCATTAGATGGTGAGAACTCACAAGAGTGGCTTTGGATCTTGCATGATGATTGTGCTCCGGATCGATATGCACTTGCTAAATTACTAGAGGCAGTTGTGGCTCGACCGCAGGTTGGCATTGCCGGACCAAAAATTCTTGGTTGGTATGACCGTAAACATATTTTAGAGGTGGGCGTGAGCATCACGGAAAATGGCACTCGCTGGACTGGGTTAGAAGATCGAGAACATGATCAAGGACAGCATGATGAAATTAAAGAGGTTTTGGCGGTAAATACTGCAGGTATGTTGATTAAGAGGTCACTATTTGAGGAGCTAGGTGGTTTTGATCCCAGCCTCGAGTTATTTAGAGATGACATAGATCTTGGTTGGCGAGCCCATATAGCCGGTCACTCAGTAGTTTGTGTCGGCGAAGCAATTTTGTATCATGCAGAGGCCGCCGCAACAGAGCGTAGATCAGTTGATGTGCGGGATGCAATTTTGCACCGCCCTTTGCTACTCGACAGAAGAAATGCAGCATTTGTACTACTAGCAAACTCAAGTTGGTGGATTTTGCCTTGGGTTGCTATTCAACTTCTTTTTACATCAATTGGTAGGTCCATAATTTACTTGCTAGCAAAACTTCCAGGGTATGCAGCTGATGAGATAGCTGCTGTTGGTTTGCTGATATTTAAACCTGCAGACTTAATCAAGTCTCGTCGTTATCGAAGATCTAGTCGAGTATTAACTGCTCGTGTTATTACTCCCTTCATCCCAAGTCGTGGTGCACAAATTAGATCAATTATTGAGCGAATTTCCTCCTCACTTGTAAATGCTTTTCGACCCAACGGTGGTGAAGGTGAAATCACTAGAGTAAAAAACTACTCAGACCTTGGTGTAATTGATGAAAGTTTTGATGAAATCCAATACCAATCAGGTAAGAGTTTTACCAAGATTCGAGCTTTAGTAAAGCAACCTTTATTGTTAGGTGTTTTGCTAACCTTGTTTATCTCAATCCTTTATTCAAGAAATCGTTTTGGTTCGTTGTCTGGTGGAGCGCTTGCAGTAGCACCGGCTAGTGCTTTTGAGATGATCTCCTCCTTTGTATCTTCTTGGCATTTGGTTGGACTGGGTAGCAGCGCTGCTGCTCCAGCTTGGATTCCAATTATTGGCATTGGATCATTTATAACTGCAGCCAACCCACAAACCTTTATCGCTTTACTATTCTTTCTCACTCCTGCTTTGTTGTTCATACTAAGTTATCGAGCAGCAAGGAAATACTCACTAACAAATTACTCCAGTGTTTTTGTAGCTTTTATGTACTCTTTTTCACCCGCAGTCTTAACCGCAATAAATCAAGGGCGGTTAGGTACTGTTGTGGTTGCGATTTTGTTACCTAGCCTATTTACCCTGCTAGAAAAACATAGAGGTTTAAGCAATTTATCCTGGCGCAAGATCTTCTCAATAGTTTTAATTGCAGCTGTAGCCGGCGCTTTTTCACCACTATTTCTATTGACTTGGATTATTTTCCATTTATCAGTGTTTTTATACACCTACCTCACCTCACTAAATTGGCAAGTAATTAGTTGGCAACAGGTCATAAAAAGTTTGGACACCGACGAGTATAAGAAGCGTTTCGCGCTAATTTTCACACCAGTATTTATAAATGTACCGATTTCAATTAACTTGATTTTGAATCCAATTTCAGCATTAAAAGAGCCAGGCTTAACTGTTGAATCTGCTGGACAGCTATCAGTTTTACTCTTTAATCTAGGTGGGCTTGGCTCTCCACCACTATTTTTGCTAGCGCCATTTGTTCTGTATCTGATTGTGGCAGTGATCTCTAAGGAACAACGTAAGATTGGAATTACTGCTTTATTTGTCATTGCTATTGCTGCAACACTGAGTTCTTATTTTATTGAAGGAAATAGTAGTAGCGCACAACGTATCTGGAGCGGACCATTAGTAATTTTTGCTCAATTGTTAGTACTGCTTTCATTCTTTGCATTCACAGAAAGAATGATCCCGCAGTTAAAGCAAAGCAATTTTGGTTTTAAACATATCAGCTTGGCAGCAACTGCAGTCATAACTGTTGCGTCAATGCTTTCAATCTCAGTTTGGACAGTGACAACTGGTGCAGATTCCTTAGTTCGTTCAAATCAAGAACAGGTGATTCCAGCATTCATAAGTGACTTAGCATCTACAACTGAGCGTCCGAAAACTTTAGTAATTAGAAAGAGCCCTGAGCAATTGCAATATTTTGTTACCAGAGGCGGTGATCTACAGATTGGCAATGCCGATGTTGCAAGTCCAACGCCGCCGCAATTTCACCAAACCATTGTTGATCTAGTAAATGGCGTGGGTGGCAGTAGCAGCCAAATCCTTGGTTACTACGGGATTCAGTATGTATTCATGAAGAACCCAGCAGATGCAGGTCTAGTTAGAATTATTGATGGTATTGGTGGATTTACTCGAAGCTCTGCAACAAAAGACGGAGTGGTATGGAAGGTTGATAAATCTCATGCGCGAGTAACTTACCAAAATACTTCGGGCACATTTTTTCCAGTTAGCTCAACTGACAAAGCCGCTACGGGCTTTGTTTCGGGAGAAGGCGTAATTTTGTTAGCAGAAAAATTTGATAAATCTTGGCAATTATTCCTAAATGGAAAAGCGGTGCTACTTGAGGAACATCCATTTGGAATTCCAATGTTCAAAATTACTGAGCCGGGTGAGATCTCTTTAACCCATAATGGAACAAGCCGCAGGGCATGGATCTCTATTCAGTTAATCGCTTTAATCACTTCGATTGTTTTAGCACTACCGGCTGGACGTAAGCGTCGTGAGGTGCCACTTGAGGAGTTGGTATGAAGAAAAACCAATTAAAACCGGTAAATCTGGGCTCTATCAGAATTGATTTTAAAACAATAGTTATTCCCCTTGCACTATTGGTTCTAGCCAGCCTTGCTTACTATGCGCCAGAGCGAAGTCAGCAAATCAAATTAACTTCCTCTTATCCAGCAACAGTTTGTCCAGCAATTGGAAACAAGGTTTCTTCAATTGCAGCCTTAACTAGTTCAAAGATAAATAGAAGATCAATTGATGGCACCAGCAAAAGATTAAATCCGGGCAAAAGCGGTGTTATACCAATGAAGAATGATGCAGTTTTGGTCGAAGGAAACCCAGGAACATCACTGACCTTTGCAAACGACGGCTGGAAAGCTGTAGTTCCATGTTCAGTCAGCAATGGCGAGCAGTGGTTTATTGGCGGTTCAGGTGCTCTAACAAGTAAATCATTCCTATACATATCAAATAGTGGTTTTAGTGAATCTGCAGTTGAAATTGAAATTTTCACACCAAATGGTTTGCTAGAACCAAGAGAGGTTGTAATCGCTCAAAATTCAACAAGAAAAATAGCAATTGACTCATTAGTTCCTGGTGAAGAGGCCATAGCTATTGCAGTCAAAACTAAATCTGGTCGAGTTAGCTCCTACCTTCTTGATGAGCGCAAAAAAGGCCTAAAGTCGCTAGGTGCAGATTTTGTTGCACCAGTAGCAACCGCTCGAAAGGTTGTGACAATTCCTGCGATTACTGGTTTGCTAGATAAGTTGGTGACAAATACTAATTCAGTGAGTCACACACTTAGATTGTTAGTGCCATCATCGATTGATGCAAATATTGATGTGAAGGTAAATTCAAATGATGGCAATTTTATTCCGATTGGACTTTCACAACTTGAGGTAAAGAGCCAACGATTAATAAGTATTCCACTTACCTTTGCCCCCACCGGACAGCCGTTTTCAGTAATAGTTGAGTCAGATCAGCCAATTTTTGCCTCGGTATTTTCTAATTTCACTTACGGTAAAAGTAGTGAGATCGCATGGGCAACTGGTGCTGATGAGTTAAACAAGTGGAGTGTGAACTTAACCGGTTCAAGACCAATTTTGAATTTTGTTGGTGATCGAATCGATGTGCAGATAAATGCCATCGGTGCTAATGGTAGAAAGATTACTAAAAAGGTAACTGGTACAAATTTTGAAACCTGGCGCGCACCGAGTGGATTAAATCGACTTGAAGTCAGAGCAAATAAAAGCGGGATAAGTGGGGGAGTTATATTGTTACCTGAGGCTGGGAAAATTGGTACTAGCTACCTGCCAATGAATAATGGCGCTAATTTAGAAACCGCCTCTGAGCCAATATCTGATGCCCGAGTAATTAGTAGAGGCTAAATCCCAACTTTTTCACCTAATTCGTATTAATCTGCTGACATGCGAAAATCAGCAAGTCGCCGATGCTCTCGAGCTAGTTGCACTAGTGCTGCGATTAAAACCCTTACTTACATTTATTCAGATTCAACTGCAGTTCTTGGTCCACTTTCAACTTATGCCGAGCCACATAATTACGATTTGTGCGCAGCACACAGTGAACGATTAACTGTTCCAGTGGGTTGGAATGTAATAAAAGAAGAGATTGTTGACCATAACACCGGTCCGTCAGAGGAAGATCTAATGGCTATTGCCAACGCAGTGCGTGAGGTAGCAAGTTCTGATTCAACAAATAAGAGCCTGCAGCCAGAGCTTGGCCGACGAGGTCATCTTCGGGTACTACCTTCAAATTAATTTTTAAAAACTGTTACCAACCCCTAAGTTAAGGGCATTATGTTAGAGAAAATTATCAAGGCCTACGACATTAGAGGCTTGGTAAAAGATGAGGTAACACCTGATTTCTCCTTTTCCTTAGGTGTAGCTTTCGCTAAGTTTCTAGAAATTGAACGTGAACCAGCCACCATCGTGGTTGGAGAGGATATGCGACCATCTTCTGGTCCACTGGCGGATGCATTTTCAGATGGCGCCACCAGCCAAGGTATGGATGTAATCCGAATTGGCTTAGCATCAACGGACATGCTTTATTTTGCCTCTGGAAAATTAAATTTACCTGGCGTGATGTTTACCGCTAGTCATAATCCAGCCAAATATAACGGGATGAAGCTTTGCAAAAGTGGCGCACGGCCAATTGGTCAAGAATCTGGATTGATCAAAATTCGCCAATTGATTGAAGAGGGAGTTCCTATTTCCAATCGCCCGGTTGGAAGTGTTAGAAAACAAGAGCTACTCAATGACTACGTTGATTATTTATTAGCCAGATTTCCAAAAAATACCTTTAAGAAACGAAAGTTAAAGATAGTTATCGATGCTGGAAATGGAATGGCTGGCTTTACCGCCCCAGCTGTAATGAAGAAATTAAATGTTGACTTGGTGCCAATGTATTTCGAGTTAGATGGAAATTTCCCAAACCATGAGGCAAATCCAATCGAACCTGAGAACTTAAAGGCATTACAGAAAAAAGTGAAGAAAGAAAAAGCAGACATTGGTTTAGCTTTTGATGGCGATGCCGATCGCTGCTTTTTAATCGATGAAAATGGTGATTTAGTAAATCCTTCAGCTCTGACAGCGTTAATTGCTGTCAGGGAGTTAAAAGCCAATCCTGGAGCGACAATTATCTATAATTTAATATCCTCTAAAGCAGTACCAGAGGTAATTTCTGAAAATGGCGGTATCGCTTTACGCAGCCGAGTTGGTCATTCATATATAAAAACATTGATGGCTGAGTCTGGTGCGGTATTTGGTGGAGAACACTCTGGCCATTTTTACTTTGGCGATTTCTGGCGAGCAGACTCCGGTATGTTGGCAGCTCTTTATGCTTTAGCTGAGTTGATGGCAACTTATAATTCACTTTCAAATTTGTTGGAACCTTATAATCGCTACTTTTCAAGCGGTGAGATCAATAGCAAGGTAAAGGATGCCAATAAGTCAATTAAATTAGTTAAAGACAAATACAAAGACAGGTATCAAGTTGATGAGTTAGATGGTTTAACAGTCACTGCCGAAAGTTGGTGGTTTAATCTTCGGCCATCAAATACTGAGCCATTACTTAGGCTAAATGTCGAGGCTAATACGCAGAAGCAGATGGCAGAGATTAGGGACACAGTTCTTAACCTAATTTAAAGGTGATAATTCATTTAAGACAGGGTATCTTTGCCTTCTAACCGCCCTATGCAGAGTATTAATTGAGAAGCCAAATTAACTAGGAGATTAAATGAGTACTACGACCGCCATTAAAAATGACATTGCCGATGCAAAGCTAGCCGCAGAGGGCAAAAAACGAATTGAATGGGCAGCTCGTAATATGCCAGTTCTTGCTCAGATAAAAGAAAGATTTGCTAAAGAAAAACCTTTTGCTGGTGTGCGGATTGCGGCTTGTATGCATGTGACGACTGAAACTGCGAATCTAATGTTGGCGTTAAAAGCCGGCGGTGCTGATTTAGCATTATGTGCTTCAAATCCACTTTCAACTCAAGATGATACTGCCGCTGCATTAGTCCATGAGTATGGAATTTCAGTATTTGCAAGAAATGCAGTTGATCGTGATGGTTACTACGGTCATTTAAATTCTGCACTAGATATTAAGCCACAATTGGTATTTGATGACGGCTGCGATTTAGTTAATGTTTTACACACCACCCGGACAGAATTAATTGATGGCGTGATGGCAGGTTGCGAGGAGACAACGACTGGAGTTATCCGCCTGAGCCAAATGGCAAAAGATGGCGCACTTAAGTTTCCTATGATTGCGGTGAATGACACTGATACAAAACATATGTTTGATAATCGTTATGGAACTGGCCAATCCACATTTGATGCGATATTTCGCGCCACCAATACCTTAGTAGCCGGCAAGATTGTGGTGGTCGCTGGATTTGGTTACTGCGGAAAGGGTGTTGCTGAGCGCGCAAAAGGATTAGGCGCTGAGGTAATTGTCACTGAGATTGATCCAACTAAAGCATTAGATGCTCTGATGCAAGGATTCAGAGTTATGCCAATGACTGAGGCTGCTGCAATCGGAGACCTGTTTATTACGGTAACTGGTAATCGTGATGTTTTGCGCGATGAACACTTCAAGCAAATGAAGGATGGCGCAATACTGGCAAACTCAGGCCATTTTGATATTGAAATTGATGTTGCATGGTTAGAAAAAAATGCAAAACAAAAAAATTCCAAGATGCGTCATCAAACCGATGAGTATGTGATGGCAGATGGCCGTCGAATATTATTAATTGCAGAGGGCAGACTGGCAAACCTTGGCGCCGCTGAAGGACACCCAGCCTCAGTGATGGATATGTCTTTTTCAGACCAAGCATTAACAGCTGAGTGGTTGTTAAAAGCAGGCAAGGATCTGCCAGCTGGTCTTCATAATGTTCCCGTTTCAATTGATAAGGATGTTGCTCGGTTGAAGCTTGAGAGTATGGGTGCTGCGTTAGATGTGTTAACTCCAGCGCAGGAGCTTTACTTGAACTCCTGGGAACACGGTTCCTAAATGCCATTAGTCATGGTCGTTGATGACGACCAAGACTTAGCTGAAATGCTCAGCATTGTTTTGACTGGTGCGGGTATGGAGGTGGATTTAGTAAGTCGTGGTGATCAAGTTATGGATCTCTTTAATTCCAACACGCCAGATTTAGTTTTATTAGATGTTATGTTGCCTGGGATTGATGGAATCGAAGTTTGTAAAATCATTCGAGAAAAATCTATGGTTCCAATTGTTATGTTAACAGCAAAAGGAGACACCCATGATGTTGTGTTGGGGCTGGAAGCTGGCGCAGATGATTACATGGTCAAACCTTTTAAACCACAGGAGCTAGTCGCCCGAATTAATACTAGGTTAAGACGCGTAACAAAGGTTGGAACACTTGGAATTTGTGATTTAGTAATAGATCAAATGGAGCACAAAGTTTTAAAGAGTGGGCGAGAGATAGCTTTAACCAGATTAGAGTTTGATCTATTGGCTGCTCTTGCAAAAGAGCCAGGTCGAGTCTTTACTCGTGAAGCGCTGCTAAGTGAGGTCTGGGGTTATCAGCACGCAGCCGATACACGTTTAGTCAATGTTCACGTGCAACGCTTGCGTTCAAAAATCGAAAATGATGTGGACAATCCTGAGTATGTACTAACTGTTCGAGGTGTTGGATATAAGGCGGGGGCGGCTAAGGTTTAGCCATGTTTGCGAGCAAATTTAAGATAAGGCAATCCCTTAGTCTTAAAGTACTGCTAACTAGTGTCGCATTTGCAATTATCATCGCAGCAGTAATTGGTATTTCAGTTCATAACCGGGTTGCTACCACAATTATTAATGAAAAAATTGCTATCTCAAAAGTTGAAACTTCCAATGCGCTATTTCTTGCTCAAGGCCACTTTAATATTGCAAGATTTCAAAATGATGCCGGCTTAAACAAGGTAGTACAAGATTTTATTACCTCAAGTCGAGAAGATGGCTCATTGTCTGGAAGAGAGACTGTGATCTTGCCATTTGCGAAGAGTGGCAATGAACCAATCATTTATCAAACTGTTCCTACATTATTAGTACTAGATTCAATTCCTGATGAATTTCGCGAACAGGTTCGCCAATCTGATGAGATTTTAGATAAAAGAGTAACGATTCGATACTCAAACGGTGATCAGTTTCCAGGTTTTTTAATTGGTGGAAAGCTTAATATTCCCCGTACCGGCGTATATGAGATTTATTATCTTTTTAAGTTAAATGCTCAATACGACAGTATCTCCGTTATAACTTGGACCTTATTTGGTGCGGGCTTACTCTTAGTTCTGCTCATCGGGTTGAGTACCCAATTTGTAATTCGCCAAGTAGTAGCCCCAGTTCAACAAGCAGCTGCAGTTGCTGAGAAATTCACTCAAGGTGATTTAACCAGCCGAATGTCAGTCTCTAGCGAAGATGAGCTTGCGAGCTTAGGTAAATCATTTAATGAAATGGCAGTTTCAATTCAGCAGCAAATTGCAAGATTAGAAAATCTTTCGATGTTGCAGCAACGATTCGTCTCTGATGTATCACATGAGCTTAGAACCCCACTGACAACCTTACGGATGGCAGCAGAGGTAATTTATCAGCAGAAAGAAAGTTTTGATCCCAACATCTCCAGAAGTAGTGAGTTATTAATTAATCAAATAGATCGATTTGAATTGTTACTTTCAGATTTGCTTGAGGTAAGCAGATTTGATGCCGAAGCTGCTTCATTAGGTGTTGTTTCCTTTGATATATCGAATTTGGTTCAAAGAACAGTTGACTTCCTTCATCCAAGCAAATCTTCCTTATTTGAGATTGATGCATCAAGTAAATCTATTCAGATTGAGGGTGATCCGCGGCGAATTGAAAGAATTTTACGAAATCTCATAACTAATGCTGTCGATCATGGTGAGGGCAAAACTGTCAGAGTTCAAATAAGAGAGAGTGAAAATGAAGTCGCCATCGGGGTTCGTGATTACGGACTAGGGTTTAATGAAGAAGATGCACCATATTTGTTTGATCGTTTTTGGCGGGCTGATCCATCAAGAGCCAGAAGTAGTGGTGGTACCGGACTTGGTTTATCAATCGCCTTAGAGGATGCAAAGTTGCACCAGGGACAGTTGTTAGCTTGGGGAAAGCCGCACCAAGGCGCTCACTTTGTGTTAACGCTTCCTAAACGTCATGGTAACTCTGTGCAGTCATTCCCAATCTCTTTGGAGCCAGATGATGCTTTATCAACAACAGCCAAGAAGTAATAATTATCTTGGGAGATTGAAGTTATAAATTAAAGGGTGCTTGATTCTCTAAAATCTTTAAAAGAGTTGCTCTTTCCACTCTCTTGTTTGGGTTGTTCCACCACTGATTACTGGCTCTGCCCAGAGTGTGAAAGTTATTGGATGGTAAGAACTAAAAAAAACTGTGTTGGCAGCACTCCGTTGTACTTTAAAGCTGATTACAGCGCGAAAACAGCAGCAGTAATACTTTCTGCAAAAGAAAGTAATAACAATCTTGCGATTAAGTTACTTGCAAAAAGCATTGCACATTCAATTAATTACGCCATAGCGGATTTAGGAATTACAGGTGAGATCTATTTAGTAACAGTTCCCTCATCAAGTGCAGCAATCAGAAGGCGTGGACGAGATCATATTAAAGGGCTTGCTATTGAGGTCCAAAAATTACTTGAGTTAAGTTCGGTTAATTCAAATCTTCTGATGATTCTTTCTCAACGAAAAAAATTAAAAGATCAGAGTAAATTAAATAACAGGCAGCGTATACAAAATACTTATGGAATGTTTAAGGTTAATACCTGTGAAAATCCTCAGGGGGCGATTTTTCTCATTGATGATCTAGTCACCACGGGCGCATCAATAATGGAGGGGATACGGGCTCTTTTTGAAGCCAAAATCACGGTAACTGCCGCTGTTACTGCGTGTGCAGTGGGTCGCAATTCTCTAATACCATAAGCCACTGAGTATTTATAAAATAATTCAAGAGGCTAGCGGAGGATCTTTGTGGGTTTAGTAGACAAGATTTTACGGGCCGGCGAGGGTAAAGCTGTAAAGCAGTTAGCAAAACTTGCCCAAGATGTTAACAGTTTTGAAAGTAAAGTGACATCACTTGATGATGATGCTCTGCGTGGTAAAACAGCAGACTTCAAATTACGTTATGAAAATGGCGAGAGTTTAGATTCTCTTCTTCCAGAAGCTTTTGCAGTGGTGCGAGAAGCGGCAAAGCGAACACTGGGACAACGTCATTACGATGTTCAGGTTATGGGCGGTGCTGCACTGCACCGAGGCAATATTGCTGAAATGAAAACTGGTGAAGGTAAAACTTTAGTTTCTACGCTACCTGCATATCTAAATGCATTAACTGGTAAAGGTGTGCACATTGTTACCGTCAATGATTATTTAGCAGAACGCGATAGTGAATGGATGGGACGGGTTCATAGATTTCTTGGACTAAAAGTTGGAGTCATCCTCGCCAGCATGTCACCTGCCGAAAGACGAGAGGCATATGCAGCAGATATAACTTACGGAACAAATAATGAGTTTGGGTTTGATTACCTACGCGATAACATGGCGTGGAGCTTGGCTGATTGTGTTCAACGTGGCCATAATTTTGCAATCGTCGATGAGGTTGACTCGATATTAATAGATGAAGCAAGAACACCACTGATCATCTCTGGTCCGGCAGATAAGCCAACTAAGTGGTATGTCGAATTCGCTAATTTGGTTGCAAGATTAAATCTTGGCCAGCATTATGAGGTTGACATAAAAAAGCGCACCGTAGGAATTTTAGAAGAGGGTGTATCTCGGGTTGAAGAAGCACTTGGTATTGAAAATCTCTATGAAGCGGTAAATACCCCAATGATTGGGTACTTAAATAATGCCATCCGAGCTAAAGAGTTATTTAAGCGAGATAAGGATTATGTTGTAATGAATGGTGAGCTCTTGATAGTGGATGAGCACACAGGGCGAATGCTCGCTGGACGCCGGTATAGCGAGGGATTGCACCAAGCATTAGAGGCCAAAGAGCGGATTGAAATCCAAAACGAAAACCAGACCTTAGCCACAATTACACTACAAAATTACTTCCGGTTATATGAAAAGTTAAGTGGTATGACTGGTACGGCAATGACTGAGGCTTCTGAGTTCATGCAGATTTATAAATTAGGTGTAATTCCTATTCCAACAAATAAGAATATGCAGCGAATTGATCAATCCGACCTGATCTACAAATCTGAGGCGGGCAAGTTCATAGCAGTTGCCAATGACATCGTTGAACGGCACAAAAAAGGTCAACCAGTATTGGTTGGTACAGTCAGCGTAGAAAAATCTGAAGAGTTATCGGCAATTTTGAAAAAGCGTGGCATTCCTCATGAGGTATTAAATGCTAAGCAGCATGAACGAGAAGCAGCGATCATTGCTCGAGCCGGTACGGTTGGTGCGGTAACAGTTGCAACCAATATGGCTGGTCGTGGAACTGACATCATGCTTGGTGGTAATCCAGAATTTATGGCTGATTTTGAATTACAACGAAAAGGTTTAAATCCAGTTGATTCACCAGAGGAGTATGAGAAGGCTTGGCCAATTGAAATAGAAAAACAAAGGGCTGCAGTTTCAAAGGAGCATGAAACGGTAGTTTCATTTGGTGGTTTATATGTATTAGGTACCGAACGACATGAATCAAGACGTATTGATAACCAGCTTCGAGGTCGTTCTGGTCGACAAGGTGATCCAGGTGAATCTAGGTTTTATCTATCCCTACAAGATGAATTAATGCGCAGATTCAACTCAGGCTTAGTTGAAAGATTTTTGGGTGCAGCTGGCATGCCAGAGGAGACTCCATTGGAGTCAAAGATCGTTAGCAATGCAATCAAATCTGCTCAAACTCAAGTTGAATCCTTAAACTTTGAAATGCGTAAGAATGTTTTGAAGTATGACGATGTAATGAATAAACAGCGTGAAGTAGTTTACTCAGAACGACGTGAAGTTTTAGAAGGTGCGGATATAAAGGAGCTAGTTGAAGTTTCGCTGGAAGAGACAATAACTGCTTATATAAATTCAGCAACACAAACAGGCGTGGCTGAAGATTGGGATCTAAAAACTCTCTGGAACGCATTAAAAGTTCTTTATCCAATCTCCTTTACCGTCGAGCAAATGCTGGAAGAAATCGGTGGCGCCGTTGCTTTAGATAGTGAGTATCTCCTAGAGAGAATTTTGCAGGATTCCAGAGACGCATATGCAAAGCGCGAGGCTGAATTAACACCAACTGTTATGCGAGAGCTTGAGCGAAAAATTCTGCTGTCAGTGTTGGATCGTAGGTGGCGTGAGCATCTTTACGAGATGGATTATCTACAAGAGGGAATCGGTTTGCGAGCGATGGCTCAACGTGATCCACTTGTTGAGTACCAACGCGAAGGCTTTGATCTGTTTTCAGCGATGATGGATGCTGTCAAAGAAGAGCTCGTCAGTTTTGTATTTAATGTTGAGGTTCAAGTAGAAGGTGACCAGGTAGGTGCAAAGGGATTAACACCGGCTCCTGCACCTGTTGCTGCACTTCAATACTCTGCAGCTGATAGCAAACCAACTAATACAGGTGGTACTTCGAAAAATGCTCCCTGTCCATGTGGTTCCGGAAAGAAGTACAAAAGATGCCACGGAGAAAATTAGAGCAGGTTTAATTCAGTACAGATCCATCTTTTATCTACGCCCTCTAGCCTTAAAGATAATGATCTAACTCGATCGCCAACACGTAATGTAGCGGTGGCCTCAACTACACCATCAATGGGTTGATTTATATAAATCCTTCGAATCTGACATTTCTGGGTAGTGATATTTGATTGAGACGCGATCTGCTTTTGTACCGAGCGATGACAATTTCTAGATAACTGTGCAAGTGATCGTCGACCAGACCAAACCTCAAGAACTTTAATCACAAAATTCTCACTCCACCTACTTACTTCAGGAAGTTCAGAAAGAGCTGAAGGAATTGGGGAAAATTTTGGGTGAAGCCACTCTTCACCAAACTCTTTATCAGGTGTCGGGACTAGGTAGAGCTTATTTATTTGAGCACTTTCAGTAGTGCTAATTGTTTGAATAATTGTCATAGCCAGATCTTTAGGTATCAACTGGCCAGTCAGATCATCCTTTCGGATGATCTTTTATATTTTCAATAATGATAAAAACTAGAAATGAAGATTTCAAAATTTGATCTATTTAGAAACTCTAGACTGGCTTTAGGGTTTGCCTTATTTATAATTGCATTGACCGCTGCGAACCTTATCTCCAAGGAAGCTAATCGAACTGTCTTAGTTTGGGCGAGCACTGGGGAGTTAGCTCCAGGTCAGATAATCCAGCAATCAGATATCACTCCAGCTTCAGTATTGCTGGCTCAATCTGCCAAGAATTATCTATCCGCTTCAGCAGAGATCTTAGGCACTACGGTTTTAACAAAGATATCAGCCGGAGATTTGATTCCAGTAGCAGCGCTTGGTGCTGGGGATAATCCAGTAAATCAAAGGTTTGTTCCATTAACTGTAGAGATCTCTGATCTACCAATCTCACTAGTCAGAGGGGATTTAATTGATCTTTATGCGATCAGTAAATCAAATGCAAAAGAGGTGGTTGCACCTGCATTACTTGCCTCTGCCATAACTGTTGAGCAGGTGCTAGAGCGCAATAATTCAGGGGTAGTAAGTGTTTTAGTCATTCTAGAAAACGAGCAGGTATTACCAACTCTAAATTTTCTAACCGATAGCAGATTAATACTTGTTAGAACTCGCTGAGCCTCGTTTAAAACTAGTAACTGCAATTAGTGATAGCGAGCATGAAGAAAAAGTTGCATCTCTACTGCATTCACAAGGGTGCAACATCATCTATCGAGCTTTGAATTACCAACTTCTATCTACTTTTCTAGCTCAAAATGAGATTGATCTTTGCATTCTCTACACCAAAGGGTTTGCACATACGAGGGAGATAAACCAGCTAGGAGAGAAATACTCTAACCATAGATTTATTGAAATTAGCGAAAAGATTGATAAACAACAATTGATGAATCAGCTAATGGCATTGAGTAGACCTCCCTTAATTCATCAAATGAGCAGATTAAGTAACCTAATTTCAGTTTTTGGTACCCCTGCCTCGCCAGGAGTCTCAACCATCGCTAATCACTTAGCGGAATTGAAGTCAGCACAGATAGTCGCATTGGCCAACCAGAATTTGCGCCCAAAAACTCATCGTAAGGTTGAGGAAATCTCGGCCCATGAATTAGATAAAAAACTTGCAGGGCTTAAAGACACGATAACAATTATTGATGGTGGTTCAACACTATCAATAACAAAAACTCTTGCTGATCGCCGAAGTACAGCAACCTGGCTTAATCAAAGTTTCACATGTTCTACAAAGCTAATTTATGTAACTCGGGCAAATGAGAATGGACTAACTTATTTAAGTGCATTTGTCGATGATTTTAAAAAACTTATAGAACCTCCACAGATAATCTATGTATTAAATCAAGTAGCATTTGACCGACAGGGTCAGGTGGTTCAGAAAAAGTTCCTTGAGCTAGTAGGTCAGATGAAAAATGCACAAATTCCTTTTGATCGCAAAATAGATCGAGTATCCGGAAATACTCACGGTGGCAAAGGATTTTTGCGCAGTAGCACCTTCTTGAGGCAGATAGAAAAAATTGGTAACCAACTGTTGTAAAAGAAGCCCTACGATTGGGCAATGGCCACCCTATCTGAATTGATAAGTGAAAACTCAGATTTAAAATCTAATGAGATTGAACATCTATCTGAGCTGGTTGCCGAATGGAGATTATTAGCGGATTTATCTTTTGCAGATTTGTTGTTGTGGTTACCGATTCGCCGAGATGAAAAATCCTGGCCAGATGGCCATCTAGTAATTGCACAGATCAGGCCAACAACTGCGGCAACCGTTTTCACTGAGGATTTAGTTGGCACCAGCGTTAACTGGGGGCAACGACCATTAGTTGATCAGGCACTGTCTGAAGGTGAAATTGTTAGAGATGCTAAACCTGAATTAGTTGGCCAAATTGTGATCAAGGAAGAGACGATTCCCGTAATTTTAAATGGAAAAATTTTGGCAGTTATCTCTAGACATCGAAATGCAGATTTGATGCGACAGCCTTCAAAGCTGGAGTTAAATTATCGGGAGATCGCTCACAAAATCTACCGAATGGTTGCAGAGGGAAATTTTCCAATCAGAAACTCGCTCTATACCTCTGAATCTTCACCTCGTGTTGGTGATGGCTTAATTCGTCTAGATGTAAATGGAACAGTCTTTTTTGCATCCCCAAACGCCAGATCTGCTTTAAGCAGAGTTGGATTTCAAAAAGAGCTAGAGGGTGAGAATCTTGGAGTAGTTTTTTCAAATTTAAGTAAGGGAGATAATCAACCAACAGATGAGTCTTGGCAAACCATGCTTAATGGTAAATCTTTACGACGCACCGAGTATGAATCTCAATCGGCAGTATTGGATATTTTAGTTATTCCGTTAACAGAGGGCAGTGATCGAATAGGTGCAATTGTCTTGATACACAATATAACGGAGCTGCGCAATAGAGATCGGGCGTTGCTAACAAAAGATGCCACTATCAAAGAGATACACCACCGAGTAAAGAACAATTTACAAACGGTTTCAGCACTGCTTCGGTTGCAGTCAAGGCGAGTGACGGATCCTATAGCTAGCTCCGCTTTGGATGAGGCGGTGCGTAGAGTGGCATCCATTGCACTAGTCCATGAGACGCTTTCAAATCAATCTTCTGAATTTGTAGAGTTTGATTTAGTGTTAGAGCAGATAATTAAAAACGCACTAGAGCTCAATCCCAGGCCGATTGGCTACAAAAAGCTAGGAGAGTTTGGATCTTTCGATTCTAAAACCGCAACAGCACTCTCTCTGGTAATAACTGAACTCATTCATAATGCGTTAGAACATGGACTGAGTGAAACTGGCGATCAATTAACAGTTGAGATCTCAAAAAACGGCAATCAATATTTAGTCAGTGTTTGCGATAATGGTGCTGGATTGCCCGCAGACTTCAATATTGAAAAGTCAGCCAACTTAGGTTTACAAATAGCCAATACTCTGACGAAAAATGAATTAAATGGCAGCATAAACCTGGTTAGAGATAAAAACCTAACTAGAGGAGATATCTCATTTATGGTAAATTAAAAAGAGTTTTGATTTTCCATCTGGCGGGCACGATTTCTAGCAGCCCGTCGTTTCATAGCTCGTCTTTCATCTTCGGATAATCCGCCCCAAACACCAGCATCTTGTCCGCTCTCTAAGGCCCAAGCAAGGCAAGGCTCTTTAACTGGGCATCTTTCACAAATTTTCTTTGCCTCTTCAATTTGGGCCAGGGCTGGGCCTGTGTTTCCTACCGGGAAGAAAACTTCGGGATCTTCCTCGCGACAAGCTGCTTCATGTCGCCAATCCATAGGGCAGCAACTCCTTCGATGAGTAGGTGTTAATTAGTTAGTAGAAATAAAATCAACTGGCTTATTCTCTCTCTAATTTAACTAATAAACAAGGATATTTTGCTGGGAATTTAAAAAATTTTAGATAAATAGAGAATTTCAATACCTAGATACGGCCTTGCCGCCAAACGCTTTACTTACTCCCTGGCAGAGAACCCGGCTTGATCTCCTGAGCAAATAGGGCAACAAAGGCAGCCATAGCTCTAGATATGTAGTTGAATAAATCACAAAAATGTTTACTAATTATTCGTATTGCACTGATGCAATCAATAGGAGAGAATTATCCAATGAGCCAAACTGCATACTTTGCTACAGGATGTTTTTGGGGAGCAGAGCGCAGGTTCTGGAATCTTGATGGCGTAATTCAAACCTCAGTAGGTTATATGGGTGGACATAAACCAGATCCAACCTATAAAGAGGTTTGTACCGGTACCACAAATCATGCCGAAGTTGTTGAGGTGATTTTTGATCCTCAATTGATAAGTTATAAAAAATTATTGGCTGAGTTTTGGGTAATGCATGATCCAACCTCGCTAAATCAACAAGGTGGCGACATTGGAACTCAGTATCGATCAGCGATTTTCACTACTTCGCCCGAACAAATGCAACAAGCCCTAGAAAGTAAAGAGATTTACCAAGGGGAGTTGATTAAAAATGGTATTGGCAAGATAGTTACTGAAATTTTGTCGGCAGCAGGTGTTACCTACTGGTTGGCGGAGGAGTATCACCAGAGATATTTAGAGAAAAATCCAAATGGCTATGACTGTCACTCTTCAACTGGTATAGCTTTTCCAGCAGCGGTAATGAGTAATAATGGATGAGATCAAACCAATAGATTCAAAAGGTAAACCTTATAAGGTGCAAGTTGATGAGCAGGAGTTAGCTCGTCGAGTAGATCCACTTTCATTTGACGTGTTAAGAAAAGCTGCAACTGAAACAGCATTCACTGGTGAGTACACAGATACCGAAACTATTGGAGTTTACAAGTGCAAAGCTTGCAGTGCTGAATTATTTAGATCAGATACTAAGTTTCATTCTGGATGTGGTTGGCCATCCTTTTATGCGCCCACTGCTGATGATGCCGTTGAGTTAATCGAGGATCGTTCACTCTTCCCAAGAATTCGAACCGAAGTCAGATGTTCTGCCTGTGGTTCACATCTTGGCCATGTCTTTTCAGGCGAGGGATATGCCGTACCAACTGATCAAAGATGGTGTATCAATTCAGTTGCATTGGTACTAGAGCCAAAGAATCAGAGTAATTAACTTTATAAACACTCAGTATTTGATGGGCTAGGCTTAAACAATGAGCAACGAGATTGATCTAAACAAGCTAGCAACTGAAAGTAAAGTAGTTGCTGCTGGTCGGCCTACTAAGCAGCCAGATGGAGAACTAAATCCACCAATTGCACTTAATTCAACTTTTCACGAGGGCGGACCAATTGGATACGGTCGATATGGCAATGAAACCTGGAGCGCTCTTGAAGATGCAATTTCAATACTTGAGGGCGGAAAGACATTACTGTTTTCATCAGGCATGGCTGCAATTAGTGCAGTTTTTTCTCTGCTACCAGAGGGCTCAGTTGTCGTAGCAGCCAATAATGGATACCAAGGAACAACTACATTATTAAAGAAATTGCATGAAAGTGAAAAGCTAAAGGTTAGATTTGTAAACCTAGCCAACACAGATGAAACAATGGCTGCAATACCTGGAGCGCAGATGCTCTACCTTGAATCACCACTTAATCCGCTACTTGAAATCATTGATTTACCAAAACTAGTAGCTGCAGGTAAGGCAGCAGGCTGTGGAGTCACAGTTGATAACACACTGGCCACACCATTGTTACAAAATCCTCTTGCCCTTGGCGCAGATATTGTTATTCATTCGGTAACAAAGTATCTCTCTGGTCATAGTGATCTAATTTTGGGTTCGTTAAGCACAAATGATTTAGCTCTCTATAATCGATTAGAGCAATCTCGCAGATATGGTGGCGCAATAGCTGGACCATTTGAAGCTTGGATTGCATTACGTGGCATTAGAACCCTTGCACTTCGAATGCAAAGATCTCAAGAAAATGCCCTGGAGTTAGCTTCACGATTATCAAAAGATGGGCGAGTAACAAAGGTTAGATACCCAGGATTGCCAACAGATGCCTACCACCAAATGGCAAAATCCTTTATGAAGGGATTTGGCGCGGTGATCTCCTTTGATGTTAATGGCACTGCAGATCAAGTTGATTTAATGTGTAATAGTTCAAAATTGATTACTAATGCCACCTCGCTGGGAGGAGTGGAGTCAATCTGGGAGCGCAGGCGCAGATGGGCAACTGAGAGCACCTTGGTGCCTGAAAATTTAATACGGTTTTCAGTAGGAATTGAAAATGTAGATGATCTGTGGGCTGATATCCAACACGCTCTTTCTGTCGCAAAAATTAAATGAGTCCAATCAAAATAAGATCTGCACAGATTTCAGATCTACCAATAATTTTGCAGTTCATTCATGATCTAGCAAAGTATGAAAAAGCGCCAAATGATGTTGAGCTTTCACTTTCAGAGTTAGAGGAATCCCTTTTTTCTAAAAATCCTCAGGTCTATTGTCTGATTTCAGAGTTGGATGGAAAAGCTACGGGATTTGCAGTTTGGCACTTAAATTACTCAACCTGGCTGGGCCGGCATGGGGTTTATTTAGAGGATCTCTATGTGGACCCAAAGTATCGTGGTTTAGGCCATGGCAAGGCGCTGCTAAGAAAGCTAGCTCAAATATGTATTGAGCGTGGGTATAAAAGATTGCAGTGGTGGGTACTGGATTGGAATAAATCTGCCATAGAGTTTTACAAATCCATCGGAGCACAACCTATGGATGAGTGGACGGTATTTAGAGTATCTGGGAGTTCACTGGAAAAACTCGCCACAGATGGATTTGAGTAAAACCTAAACTTAAAAGATAGTAGATTTATCTCATGATCAAAGCCTTTAAACGATTATTCGCACTCCTTGCTGGAGTACTTGTCATTTTTGGTGCGGTCAAAAGTGTTTTTAATTGGTTAGCCCGATCTGAAAATGATGAATATGAAGTGTGGAGCGATGATGAAGAGCGAGAAGACGCCTAAGTGAGCAGCGAATATGTTGCAGGCAGTTGCAATATTGGCAAAGGTGAAATTAGAAGACGCCAAACAGTTGCGCTCATTGGACTTTTTTTAGTATTTTTTTCGGCATCCACAATTCTAGGAACTGATCAATCTAGATTTGTTCGGTTATCAATTTTTCTGCCTGCCATGATTTTTGCAGTTGGTTTTATTCAGGCTAGAAAAAAGTTTTGCCTAGCTTATGGTCTTGCTGGAACTTTCAACTTTGGAAAACTTGGCAGTATCTCGAAGGTGCAAAGTGAAGAGGATAAAAAGGCAGATCGAAAAACTGCAATAAATATTTTTATTCAATCAGCCCTGTTGGCTGCTGCAATTACTTTAGTGTTTTTTGCTTTACCGCTATAAATCTTCGTAACTAGAGGGTAATTCTCCAACATTTAAAAACTTCAGGTACTGCTCAGTAATTTCCTCTGGCTCACCTGAAGCCAACATATTACCTTTATGCATCCATATTGCATGATCACAAAGCTCATTAATTGAAGACAATGCATGGGATACGATCAAAATTGTTCGAGCCTCTTCACACAGCTCCCTCATACGGTTAAAGGATTTTTCCTTAAAAGCAGCATCACCGGCAGATAGCGCCTCATCTAATAACAAAATATCTGGTGTCATGTTTACCGCAACTGCAAATGCAACTCTGCTATACATGCCATTGCTGTAGGTACGAACTGGCATATCAATAAATCCCTCTGGCAAATCAGCAAAAGCAGCAATTGCATCAGTTTGGCTTTCAATTTCTGCCTTACTCATGCCTGCAGCAAGTCCACCTAAAATTATGTTGTCTCGACCAGATAAAGCTTTGTTAAACCCAACACCGAGAGCTAATAGAGTTGAGATTCTTCCATTGACTGTGATTTTCCCAGTTGTTGGCGGCAAAATCCCTGCAATTGATCGCATTAGTGTTGATTTACCAGCACCATTTGCGCCAACAATTCCAACTACTGAACCATGGGCAATATCAAGGTTTAGATGCTTAACCGCTTCAACAGTTCTAGTTCTAACTCTCTCGCCTCTACTTGCGCGCATAATTGCATTTTTTAAAGTTTTCTTGGACTCAACATTGATTTTGTAACTAATTGAAAGATCTTCAATTCTGATTGCCAAATCATCTGGCAATGTGGCTTTAGATGCGAACGGCAAAATCACGCTCCCTTGAGATAAAGAAGTAGGCACCCATTGCAAAAGCGATGATCGCCCATACTAAACAGCCAATAAATTGGGAGAGTGTTGGCATTAAGCCATCAATCCAAATTCTGGAGTTTGCTGAAAGAATTGGACCTAGTGGATTTATGTAAAGAAGTATTCGATACCAACCATTTAACATATCTGGCTGCCATAAAACAGGAGAGGCGTAGAGCCAAATTCTCATAATGTAAGAGAGGAGCTTTGTGGTATCACGGAAATAAACATTCATGGTGGCAAAGAGTAAAGATAAACCAAAACTAGTTATTACTAAGAGTAAAAATAAAATCGGCAATAATAAGTAATTTGCATTAATGCCAGGTAGCGAGGTGTCATCTAAAAATAACTTGCCACCTATTACAATTAAGATATAAATAGGAATAGTTGGATAAAACTGCCTAGCAGCACTTATTGCACTAGATAGTGGCAATAGTGCACGCGGGAAAGCTTGATTTAAAATTAAGCTCCCCCCTGATGTAATTGAGGATGCACCAAGTAAAATTGTGTTTTGGGCAAAGTAGAAAGTAAATAAACCGATTAATATGTGAGCTAAGGTTGTAAAACCACCACCTTGACCTCTGCCACCTTGAATTATGGTGACTAACAAAAAGTAAATTACAGCTAGAAATAATGGATTTAAAACTAACCAGACTTTGCCAAGTTTTGACTCTAAGTATTCAGCCTTATCGGAGAATTTAGAGAGCTCAGTTGCAAACTCTCTTCTTCGCCAGAAATCACTGAAGTATGGCCGAAGTGGTGGAAGTGATGAACTGTGGGGTTCAAAAACTTGGATCTTATTACCGCCCTCAATCATGAGGGTTATTCTGCCACCTTTGATTTAGAACTACGGGCCAGACTTGCAATAGTAGTCACCAGCAAAGTGGTGATGATTACTGCCAATGAAAATTGGGTTGAGATCTCCGGCAGATGAACCCCAAAAATATTGTGAATCTCACTTCCATGTAATGCCTCTAACACCAGTTTGATTCCAATAAAGCCAAGAATCACCGATAGACCTTCATTTAAATAAATTAGACGTTCCATTAATCCACCTAATAGGAAGTAAAGCTGACGCAGTCCCATTAATGCAAAAGCGTTGGCGGTAAAGACAATATATGGATCTTTAGTTAATCCAAAAATTGCTGGAATTGAATCTAGTGCAAAGATTAAATCTGTAAATGCAATCGCAACAAGCACTATAACTAGCGGAGAAGCGCCTTTATTTCTAAACCAGGTGATCACTCTTCCCTCTTTCCACTCCTTCTCCTCATCTTCAGTAAAGAGTTTGTAAGCGGTAAAGATAAGAAATGCCCCGAATATGTAAAAAACCCAAGAGTATCGATTGATCACAGCTGACCCAATAATTATAAAAATTCCACGCAAAATTAGCGCCATGACAATTCCAGCAAGAAGTACTAGTTGCTGCTTATTTTTATTAATCTGAAATCTTGCAAGGATCAAAATGAAAATGAAGAGATTATCAACAGAGAGTGAGTACTCAGTTATCCAACCAGCAAAGAACTCGCCTCTTGCCTGATTAGTGCTCCATTGACCCAGTGAAATTCCAAAAATTACCGCTGCGCTTACATAAAAAATGGTCCAAGCAGTTGCCTCTCGCATGCTAGTTTCTTTTTCTCGCCGAATGATTGCTAGCGCCAAATCAAATGCCAAAACAGCTAACAAACCGATGATGGTTAATTCCCAGACGGTTGAACTCATTAATTGAAAACCTTTCCAGGATTTAAAATATTGTTTGGATCCATTGTTTGCTTAATCGATCGCATTACCTGTACTGCTGAGGCACCTGTCTCTGAAACTAATGCCTCGATTTTGCCTGATCCTATGCCATGTTCCCCGGTACAGGTACCTCCCATTGCAATCATTTTCATAGTTATTTCATGGGTTATATGGCGAACATCCTCCAGCTCTTCAGGTTTAGCTGGGTCAGTAACAATAAAACAATGAAAGTTTGCGTCGGCAACATGTCCTAAAATTGAAAATGGATAAGGATGTTTACTTAAGATCTGCTCCGCTACTGTTACTGCATCTGCAAGTTTTGATAATGGAACTGCTGCATCAGTGCTAACAGCACGCTTTCCTGGATTTGCCGCAATTCCTGCCCAATAGGCATTGTGCCGGGCCTGCCATAATTTTCTTCTAGCACCCTCATCAGTTGTCCACTCAAAATCAGAGCCACCAAACTCCTCAACAATCTCCTTGACCGAGGCAGCATCCTCTGCCACACCTTGGGGAGAGCCATGGAACTCAAAAAAGAGAGTTGGCACCTCAGCCAGATTCAAACCATCATGAGCATTAACATTTTTAATACATTTAGCATCTAAAAACTCACATCTTGCAATCGAGATACCAGATCTGACAATTGCAGTTGCTGCTGTTACACCATCAGCAAGAGAGTTAAACCGGACAATTGCAGCTGCCATCTTCTCTGGAATGCCAAAGACTCTAAGTGTGAGTTCGGTAATCACCGCTAGTGTTCCCTCAGAGCCCACCAGCAACCGAGTTAAGTCATAGCCAGCAGATAACTTTCTCGTCTCTCGACCAGTTTTAATCACCGTGCCATCAGCTAACACCGCTGTTAATGCCAGGACATTGTCACGCATTGAGCCATAGCGAACGGTGGTGGTTCCAGCAGCGCCAGTTGCTGCCATGCCACCTAAAGTTGCGTCAGCTCCTGGATCTACTGAGAAAAATAATCCTGAGCTAGCTAATTTCTCATTTAAAGCCATTCGATGAACACCAGGTTGCACTCGCACCAGAAGATCATCAGCCCTTACCTCGATCACCTTATTCATCTGAGTTAGATCAAGTGAGATGCCTCCAAAGAGCGGCAGCACATGACCTTCTAAAGATGAGCCAGCACCAAAAGCTACTACTGGAATCTTCTCCGCATTACAGTAAGCCAAAACTTTTGAGACCTCTTCGGTACTTTGTGGCATTACAACTGCAGATGGGCGAACCGGAGGAATCGCAGATTCATCTCTGCCATGTTGATCTAAAATTGTTTCGTTAGTTGAAACTTGACCTGTGACTAAACTTTTTAAATGATTTATTTGCGCATCGGAAAGATCTACCCGCTTATTAACCATCTATGGATAATACCTGTTTTAAATAACCAATTGCTTATTAAAATTGATTGATTTATTGTAAAAATACTGTTATCAACAAATTCCCTAGAAATTACGCATGAAATTATCAAAGTTGCCTAAAAATTTAACTCTGCTAAACTAAGCCAGTATCACAACGTTTGACTAGGAGAGTGCACGCCAAACTTAGGTCTATCAGGACCCTTTGACAGTACAAACCCGCATGAAAACCCAAACGCACCACAACCAAACCTTCCGTTCAGTTCCTGCGCATTCAAAACCGCTGGATAAAATCCGTCTTGAGAAGTTATTTCAACAGCAAATAGATTTATACAAATCAAATCTTCGAAGCTCAAGCTCTGAATACTTAACTGCGCTTAAAACTATTCCACTAGGAGCGCACTCAACCTTCCAATCATTTGATCCATATCCAATCTCGATTAAGTCAGCCAAGGGTGCCTGGATGGTGGATGTGGATGGTCGAAAGATGCTAGATCTTTCCATGGGCTTTGGTTCAATGCTGGTCGGTCACTTAAACCCTGAGGTAATAGCCGAGCTCAAGAGCACATTAGATATTGGCACCTTATACACCGCACCATCTCCTGACTCTCGAGATGCTGCTGAGCGGTTATGCCGTCGATTTGGAATTGATCAGATCAGATTTACAAACTCAGGCACTGAGTCAACGATGTATGCGGTCAGAACTGCTCGCGCCTACACTGGTAAAGAGGGTGTTGTTAAGGTTGAAGGTGGCTACCACGGAAGTGGTGATGCGCTGCTAGTTTCAAACAAACCTCCGCTAGATAAGGCAGGACCAGCCGATGATCCGATTCCAGTAATTGGTAATGCTGCAGTTCCAGGTCTGTCATTTGTCGTTCCTTACAACAATGTTGAGGCACTTGAAGCGGTATTCCAAAAACACTCTGACAAAATTGCTTGCTTTATTGTGGAACCAGTTTTAGAAAATGTCGGAATCGTTTTGCCTGATGAAGATTACTTAGAATCAGTTCGAGCGCTATGTGATGAGTACAAGATTGTTTTAATCTTTGATGAGGTTAAAACTGGTTTAACAGCAGGTCCACAAGGTGCTTCACAACGACTTGGCGTAACTCCAGATTTAATCTGTTTAGCAAAATCAATTGGTGGTGGAATTCCACTTGCTGCATTTGGTGGAAAAACAGAGTTTATGAAGCCAGTAACTGATGGGCGAATGCCACACCTTGGTACTTTTAATGGTCATATCTTGGCGATGGCTGCGGTTAGAGCTGTAGATAAGCTTTGTACACCAGCTGCACTTGAAAAAGCTGAGTCCTTAAATATTCAAGCACTTACAAGAATTCGTGAAATTATTGATGAGTTTGAACTACCGGCCCACACAGTTGGTTTTGGTGTTAAAGGCTGTATTACCTGGTCTGATCGACCAGTTAGAAATTATCGAGATTACAAAGCAACAGATTTCCAGGTAGCTGAGCTTTCTTTTATCTGGTCACTAAACCATGGAATTATGACTCCACCAGGATTAGATGAGCAGTGGCTAATCTCTCTGGCCCATGGTCAAGCTGAGGTTGATTTTATGGTTGATGACTTTAAGGAGTTTGCTAAAACTCTTCGCGGTTAAATTAGGTGTTTTGTGGGAAACCTAAGTTAATTCCACCGTGGCTTGGATCCAACCAGCGACTTGTAACCACCTTGCCGCGAGTAAAGAAGTGAACCCCTTCAGTTCCATGCGCATGTGAATCACCAAATAATGAGTTCTTCCAACCACCAAATGAGAAGTAGGCCATCGGAACTGGAATCGGCACATTTATACCCACCATGCCAACCTCAACCTCATTTTGAAAACGTCGTGCAGCGCCACCATCATTGGTGAAGATCGCAGTGCCATTTCCATATTGGTGATCATTAACCAATTTCAAAGCCTCGTCATAGCTTTTAACTCTGATTACGCTAAGCACTGGTCCAAATATCTCTTCTTGATAAATACTCATACTTGGCTTAACTTGATCAAACAAGGTAGGCCCCAACCAAAAGCCTTCGCCATCGACTTGAACCTTTCGGCCATCAAAGACAATCTTGGCACCCTCTTTTTCACCAGCATCAATATAAGAAGCAACCTTGTCTCGGTGCACCTTGGTAACAAGTGGACCCATATCAGCACCCTTTGTGCCATCACCAGTTTTAATTTTTGTAGCGCGCTCGCTGATTTTCTCAATCAACTTATCGGCAATTGGCTCAACGGCAACAATCGCAGAGATCGCCATACATCTTTCACCTGCTGAGCCAAAGCCCGCATTAATTGCTGCATCTGCAGCTAACTCTAAATCAGCATCTGGCAGAACAATCATGTGGTTTTTTGCGCCACCCAACGCCTGCACTCGCTTGCCAGCTTTTGTGCCGGTCTCATAAACATACTTTGCAATTGGGGTTGAACCAACAAAAGAGACAGATTTAATTCCAGGATGGGTTAGTAATGCATCAACTGCAACTTTATCGCCATGAACCACGTTAAAGACACCATCTGGTAATCCAGCATCTTTGAGTAATTGGGCAACAAACATGATTGCACTTGGATCTTTCTCACTTGGCTTAACAATTACGGTATTTCCGCAGGCAATAGCAATTGGGAAAAACCACATAGGAACCATGGCAGGGAAATTAAATGGTGAAATTACTGCAACTGGTCCCAATGGCTGACGAATTGAGTAAACATCGACGCCGGTTGACACCTCTTCAGAAAATCCACCCTTAAGTAGATGGGGGATACCGCAGGCAAACTCAACCACCTCAAGTCCACGTGTTACCTCGCCAAAGGCATCACTTAATACTTTTCCATGCTCCTTGGTAATCAAGGCTGCCAATTTTTCTTTATTTTGATTTACTAATTCACGAAATGCAAAAAGCACCTGGGTGCGCTTAGTTAGCGAGCTATGGCGCCAAGTTTCAAAAGCTTTTGTGGCCACATCAACTGCAGTATCGATAGTCGCACTTGTTGCAAAATTTACCTTTGCGCTTAGTTGGCCGGTCGCAGGGTTAAATACATCACCAGTGCGCTCTGACTTTTCTGTTGAAAGTTGGTTATTTATCCAGTGTGAAATAGTTTCCATATCCCAACCCTACCTTAAAGAATTTACTGCGATGAAATTACCCCTTCCTACCAAAAAACCATAGGAAGTGATTAGATTGGGGTATTAAATTAAGCCAACAATCCAGGGAGCAAAGTGAGTACCCCAGAGAACAACCCAGATAAGGCAGCAAAGGTTTTTGCTGATGATCGTGCATATGTTTTTCACTCTTGGTCAGCACAGGGGCAGATCACACCTATGACAGTTGCCGGCGGCGCCGGCTCCTACTTTTGGGATTTCAATGGCAAAAAATACTTAGATTTTTCTTGCCAATTAGTTTTTACAAATATTGGCCATCAACATCCAAAGGTAATTGCAGCGATAAAAGAGCAAGCTGATGTGCTTGCAACTGTGGCACCACAACATGCCAATGAGGCAAGAAATGAAGCGGCCAAGCGGATTACGCAGGTAGCTGGCGAAAGTTTTAAAAAGGTTTTCTTTACAAATGGTGGCGCAGATGGTGTTGAAAATGCGATCAGAATGGCCAGACTTCACACCAACAAACATAAAGTTCTATCAACCTATCGTTCCTATCATGGCAATACCGGATCTGCGATAAATGCAACTGGTGATCCAAGAAGATTTCCAAATGAGTTTGGTTATGGACATGTGCACTTTTGGGGTCCATACCTTTATCGCACCGCTTTTTGGGCAACAAATCAGGAGGAGGAGTGCCAACGAGCACTTGAGCATTTAGAGCAAACAATTATTTTTGAAGGCCCAAAGACAATTGCGGCAATCGTAATTGAGTCAGTGCCAGGCACAGCTGGTGTGTTAGTACCGCCTGCTGGATATTTAGATGGCTTACGAGCACTTTGTGACAAGTATGAAATTCTTTGGATTGCAGATGAGGTTATGTCTGGCTTTGGCAGAACTGGTAAATGGTTTGGCTTCCAGCACTCCAAATCAATTCCTGATTTGATTGTATTTGCCAAGGGTGTTACTTCAGGTTATGTGCCACTTGGTGGAGTGATAATTCCTGAAAAAATTGCAAAAACATTTGATGAGCGAGTATTTCCAGGAGGGCTTACCTATTCCGGCCACCCACTTGCTTGCGCTACTGCAGTTGCAACTATTGATGTTATGAAGAGCGAGAAGATGGTAGAAAATGCTGCAAGTATTGGTGAAAAAATACTTGGACCTGGCTTACATGAGCTAGCAAAAAAACATCAGGTGATTGGTGATGTTAGAGGCGCAGGAGTTTTCTGGGGAGTAGATATGGTCACCGATAGAAAAACACGTGAACCACTAGCGCCATATGGTGCCTCTAGTCCAAAGATGAATGAGATCGTGGCAACCTGTAAGAAAAATGGATTGATGCCATTTAATAACTTCAACAGAATTCACATGGTGCCACCATGCAATATCTCTGAAAGTGATGCCAAGTTGGGCTTAGAGTTACTATCTAAATCACTAACTGAGGTTGGTCTCTAACACTTAGTAGATTTAAAACTAGTAATCCACAAGTTTTAACCTCTGGTGCATCACTAGCCTTTTTTTCTTTATAGTTTCCAAACACAAACTTTTGGAGCTATATGAATCTAACCCTAACTTTTATTCGCTTAAACCTCCTTTTAAAATCTAAAGTGACCACTTTTATCAAGACAAACAGTCGAGGTGATGTGCCTGGCTGGGTATTAGTAGTACTTATGACCACTGCTTTGGTTACTGGTATTTGGTCAATCGCTGCGCCAAAACTAACCACAATCTTGCGCAACTCATTGGATGCAATGGGCGGTATCAGGTAGTTGCGCAAGCTATTACTTGCCCAGCACCGCGGATCAGTTGAATCCTTACTAACCATACTTCCACAGGTATTTGTATTTTTAGTGATGTTTCAACTGATCTTTATGCAATTCAATGTCATGCGTTCAACCAACTTAAATCAAGGAGAGTTGGCAAAGAGTGCAATTACTGGATCAGGAGCTAATTACCTGCGATACCCACTTGTGGGTGGTGGCTCAGTTTTGGTGGTTGAAGATCAAAGTGATCTAAAGAAGTTTATTGATTTTGGCAATCAATCAAGTAAAAAAATAGTTGCAATTGCTGTAGATGAAGATTCTGCCAACTAGGTTTTTAGAAAAATCTTCTACCGGCTCTGCCACAGCAGAGTTTGTTATCTTGACTCTGCCCTTTTTCACCGCTTTTTTGATTTTAATTACCGCTATTTCCAGCAAGAGTTTGGCAATCTCAGAGAGTGAAAATCTAGCAAGGCAGACGGTTCGCGCATTTGTCACCAGTCCAAATGAGGCTTTAGCGATGGTTAGGGCCTATCAAGTGCTTGAGATTTATAAATCAAAGCGATCACCAAGTGGCAATCAAAATCGTCCGATTGAATTAGACATTTCTTGCACTTTCTATCCATGTTTAACTCCAGGAAACATGGTTACTGCCACAATTATTGTTGGTAAATCTCAAAAGGCTTTCGCAACTGAGTATGTTGATCTATGGCGATAGCAAAGATAATTTTTGGCAAAAGTCGTGGCTCATTGATCCCACTATCATTTGGTTTTTTTATTCTGGCGATGACATTGACTTTTGTTTCGATAAATGTTGCCTCTGCCTACTCAGTGAAAAAGCAATTAACCAATCTTGCCGAAGGTGCGATTAATAAATCCGCTCAATCCATCAACCTCCTTGCCTACTACACAGAGGTAAATAGATTTAGCAGTGTTAAACGGGTGCCACTAGATTGCTATGCCGCAGAAGGTGAGTTTTATCAATTGATAAATAAAGTCAGATTGCATGATAAACAAATCACCGTGGATTACTTTAAATGTGAAATGTATGAAGTAAGTGCTCAAGTTTCAATCATTGGCAGAATGCCAATTCAGATACCTTTTTTGGATTCTGTTGCGTTAAATAGATTGATAATCTCCACTCAAGTTGGCGCAAGTTCGGTATACATCCCTAATTAGATTACCCTTGCCCTATGGCCGCTCGAGATTATCAAGATGAGATCAATAAGATTGATGTCACTCTTAAGTCAATTGAACAGGTTTTAAACCTGCCGAAGTTAATTGAGAATGCTGCTGAATTAGAGAAGCAGGCGAGTGTGCCAAATCTTTGGGATGATCCACAGGCAGCTCAGGCAATCACTAGTAAATTATCGAGAGCGCAATCAACCATAAATAAAATTAATTCAATTAGGGGAAGATTAAATGATCTACCGGTAATGGTTGAGTTATCTGCAAGTGAAAGTGATAAGACAGCAGCCTTTAAAGAGGTAGATAAAGAGTTAGATGAGTTGACACAGGTTATTAATGAGCTTGAGGTGCAGACATTATTAAGTGGTGAGTATGACGAACGTGATGCACTGATGACCATTAGATCAGAGGCTGGGGGAGTAGAAGCAGCTGATTGGGCACAAATGTTGATGCGGATGTACTTTAGATTTTGCGAACGCCACAATTACAAAATAGATGTGCTTGAAACCTCTTATGCTGAAGAGGCTGGTATTAAATCAACAACTTTTAGAATTTCTGC
>Ga0315902_10002140_pt1 | contig 31175 bp, 47 predicted proteins | sample LakEriMetagenome_9_FD_203523 | JGI IMG/M metagenome (GOLD analysis project Ga0315902, IMG submission 203523) | Freshwater fungal communities from buoy surface, Lake Erie, Ohio, United States - Buoy 12 MA117 | ecosystem: Environmental > Aquatic > Freshwater > Lake > Lake biofilm | place: USA...
AATGACTGGAGTAACCCATAGAGCCATACAAACTGTAACAGGCGATGTTCTTTTAGGTACAACAAGTGGCAATGTAATGATAGGCACTACTACTGCTGGGGGAAGATTTACCATTCAACCAACAAATGACCAAGTGGGAATGTCGATAAGCGGGTCTTCCCTCACAGGCTCAAATGCTCAAAGTTTAGTATCTCTCTCTCAAACTTGGAACACTACTGGCAATCCTACTGCTATAAAATTAGATGTAACAAATACTGCCTCTGGTGCTAATTCTTACTTATTAGACCTACAAGTAGGAGGCATCCCACAGTTTACTGTATTTAAGGGTGGGGAAATTAAAACATCAAGTCCTGCTGGTGGTGTAGCACAAACTTGGAAACTCGGCTCAGTTCATGCTGTATCTCCCACTAGCCCTGATCGTACCATAGAAGTCGAAGTAAATGGAACCACTTATTATCTTCATGCTAAAACAACAAACAATTAATATGAAAAAAACAATCTGCATTCTGATTCTCTGCCTTGCGACATCATTCGCCTTTGGCCAGACCATTGACACTACCGTTAAAAACATAGTAGCGGTAAAAATCAACCCTGTAAAAGCCTCATTCCAAGATACTGCTTTGTCAGTATATTTGGGGGCCTATGTGGTAAATGATGACCTCAAAAGCTCTGCCACTTTCTATTGGTGTCTGATGCCAGCGGCTAAAGATGCAAATGGTAATGTAACTGGAGCTGGTCCTATTACTGCCCAAGGTAACTTCACAATGAGTGGCACAGACTATACCAAATGGTGCAACCAAGAGCCTTGCAGTACATGGCCCTTCACTTGTATTGCCACTGCCTATGGACTGAGCTTTCCTGACACAAAAAAGAAATAAACCCTAAAAACCAAATCACATGAAAAAAGCACTTGTTATCATTGGAATCTTGTTGATGTCTTTTGTAGCTGAGAAATTTGTAGTTATTAAATTCAAAGAGGAGCAAGTAAACTACCACTGGCAGAATCTTAACACGATTAAGCAAGTAGTCAGCCAATCCTCTATCCCACACAATCAGGCTGTCTTTATCTTACAGTCTGTGGATTCTCTGCAAAAGGACATTCAAGCCAATGCCAGCATTGATTCTACACAATTAAAGAAATAACGATGACACAGAGTTGGATGATATTTATTGTCGGGCAGGCTGTTGGATTTGCAGTGGCCTTAATCAAAATCTGGAATGATTCAGAGGTTAAGATGGCAAGAATGGAGGAGAAGATTAAAGTAGCCGAGGATAAGGATGAGACCTTGTTTAAGAAGCTCGATCATATATCTATCCAACTAACTGAGTTGTCTATTCAATTATCAAATAAACAAGACAAATGAAACAGAGCAACTTCCTGAATTTGAATGTAAATGACCTAACTAAAGGCTTTATAGTGGCTTTTGTTAGTGCTGCTTTGACTGGCATCGTGGCTATCTTAGAGACCAGCCAACTGCCACAAATCAGTGATTTAAAGGCCGCTGCCATTGTGGGTCTTACTGCTGGTCTATCCTATTTGTTAAAGAATATCCTGACTAACTCTCAGGGCGAACTATTAAAGAAAGACTGATGCGTGTTTTTGTGTTGGCTGGTTTATTGCTCATGAGTTGCAATCCGGTTAAGCAACTATCAAAGGCAGAGGCAAGGCTGGCTCAGGCTGGCCGCCTCCCAGCTATTTGTGCCGAGAGGTTTCCTAATAAGGACACTTCCTATATTAAAGACACAGTCCTACAAATAGATACCTTTTTATCTGGAGAGTATATCTTCGACACAGCCCGAATCAATGACACCCTATATGAAGTTAAGTATAAACCCGTAGTCATCTATAAGACTAAATACATAACCAAAGTGGAAAGGGTTGAAGATGTAGCCAAGATAGAGGCCTTGCGTGCCTTTGTAAGCCAATTAGAGGCTCAAAAAGCGGTTTTATCTGCTCAGGTAGGAGAATGGAAGGACAAGGCTAAAACCCGCTTAAATTGGCTTATTTTGGCTTTGTGTGTAGCCTTTGGCTTTGCTATTCGTAAACCAGTCATGGCCTTAATAAATTATCGCATCGGAAAATGGTAACATCAGCCCAAGCATTAAAGAAATACGGAGAGCCTACTCCTAACAATCCACACTTGACTTTATGGGATGTGCCTACTCATTTAGAGATAGGGGTAATCCCAAAGAGAGTATATTGCAATAAGGACTTAGTCGGTCCTCTATCAGCCGCTTTTATGGCACTTATAGACACTGGGTGTGTAAACGAGCTAAAGACATGGGATGGCTGCTTTAACATCCGTAAAAAGAGAGGCCTCAGTTCTATGAGCCTCCATTCTTGGGGGATAGCCATTGATCTAAATGCCTTTGAGAATGGCCTTAACCAGACCCCTAAGCTCAGCCCTGAGTTTGTCAAATGCTTTACCGATAACGGATTTGACTGGGGTGGTACTTGGACCCGGAAAGATGGGATGCATTTTCAGTTAGCCAAGATTTAATTGGCTGTCTCGATATTTTGGTTTTAATTTTGTTAAACCCTTTAGCATGACCAAAATCTCTGTGGTTAGACAGTACCGGGATAAATATCCTGACTTCCCTAACCTCAAACTGGCTCGGATAATCTATGCCGAGAACAAAGAACTTTTTACAACAGTAGAAACAATCAGAGGGTATATTAGAGAAATTCAAGGGCAAAAGGGCAATGGAGATAGAACTAAGCAGACACACAAACAAGGACCAAGACCTCTTAATCCCTATAAGCTACCTGAATCTGATGAGTCAACTTTCGAGCCTTACAATGTCAAGGCCAAGCGAATACTTGGTTTATTCGACATCCATGCCCCTTATCATTCCATTCCAGCCCTAACAGCGGCTTTAGACTACGCAAAGAAAGAGAAGCCAGATGCAGTCATCTTAGGAGGAGACCTTTTCGACTTTCATGGGCTCAGTAGGTTCCTTAGAGACCCCAGAAAGAAAAACTTTGCTACCGAGCTATCCATAGGCTGTCAGGTTATAGAGGTCATCCAAAAGACCTTAAACTGTCAGATTTACTTTAAGTTTGGTAACCACGATGAAAGATATCAGCATTACCTTTGGCAGAAGCTCGGAGAGTTGCAAGGGGTAGAAGATTTTGAATTAGAAAATCTTATTAAGAAAAGAGTTGCCGGAGTTAAGTTTATCACAGACAAAAGGATTATAAAGGCCAATGACTTAAACATCGTGCATGGCCACGAGTTTGCCAGCTCTATCATTAGCCCGGTTAATATTGCCAGGGGGTTGTATCTTCGGGCAAAGGCTAACACTATTTGCGGGCATCATCACAGGTCATCAGAGCACACAGAACAAAATATTGAGGGTAAGATAGTAACTACTTGGTCGGTGGGTTGTTTATCAGAGTTGCATCCTCAATATATGCCTATAAATAGTTGGAATCATGGCTTTATTCTTATAGATTTACATGGCACTAAAGAATTTGAAGTAAGGAACAAAAGAATCTGGAAAGGACAAGTACTATGACACACAAAAACGCACCTATCATTAAAAAGAAAGTCCAAGAATTACTAAAAGAACTGCCTCCAGTGGAAAGGCTAAATATACTAGAGCCATTGTGCGAAAAGTATAGAGCCGACTCTAGAAAGGATGTTGAAAAGGATATAATCGAATGGACCAGAAAAAAGGGATTGCCGAGGATCAAGACGGACTACTAACTTTTGACCCTACACCTCACGATGACATACAAGCCTGCACTCAGGCTATGGGTGTCATAGAGGATTTGGACTTAGCTCTCTTATCTGATGATGAGGCTGCTATGGTTAGGCAAATCCGTAAGATGGCTTTACACATTACCCATCAGGCCCTTTACGAGATATATGAGGGAGGTTGCTATGCCTCCTAAGATTACCAATCCCCATAAAGTTGAGCATCGTAAGTTAGGCAGAGAGCAAGCCTGGGGGATTGCATGGATGGCCGATAATAAGATTAGCATTGATCCGACTCTAACCGGGTACAGATATCTGCTTTACTTACTGCATGAGCACTTTCACTTAAAGCACCCTGACTGGTCAGAGACCAAAGTCCGAAAGGAGTCATCTAAGACTGCCCGATTCTTATGGCAGATGGGGTTCAGATTGGTGGAGCTGAAATAGGTTGCCAAGAATGTAAATATAAAGGCATTTGTCCTTTAGTTCCTCTCTAGTGGCATTAGGCCACTTTTCTTTTGCATAGTTCCAAAGGTCTAGCTTCTCTGACTTAGGCAAATCCTCTAGCCTTGTAAGACCCAAATAGCAGTCTAGTAAGCACTCATTAATAACTCGGCTAGTTGTGCCTAAATTAATTAAGGCTTCAAAGGTTGTCTCAGATTCTTTAGCAGCTTTTAAGGCTGGTTGTAGAACCTCAAAGGCAATCATCTTCCGTATGTCGTACATAGGCGATTGCATAGCCAATAATTATGCCTGAGATAAAAGCGGTTAATACTAATAATCCAGATTCTATCATAATTGAGATTTTAGCCATGTAAAGTTTCTACCTAACATAATCAACCAGTCAAAGGTCCATTGAACACATGCACATCGGCACTTTTGGTTATCATCCCCATAAGCAGCTCTTAGAATATCAATATCATCTTTGCCAAATCGTTTGAGCATCTTATTTGACTTTAGATAGTCGTACCACTTATCCATTTGGTTAAAGGGTACTTTCTCAAAGTTTAACTTGTACATCATTAGGTCATAATCCAACTTCTCTAAGTCTGTCTCTGGTTCCTTATAGACTTGCGGTTGTCTATATCCAGTGTCAGTCTTTTGTAGGTTATGCCTCTCTTTGTTATTATTTGCCCATCTTGTTAGTCTCCTACCTAAATCCCAAGTCTTTTCTTGTTCAAACCTCATCTTGGTGTTTGACTTGTTAGGCTCTGACCAATAATCATAGAACTCTTGTTTCATTGACTCTGTAAAGGCAAAGGGTTCTATTGCTCTCTTAAAGTCTGCTGCTCTAGCTTCTATACTTTTCATTTGATTAGTTGATACACCCCCTCTATATCCAGTCAAGTAGTGGGTGGAGGTTTTTAAGGCCTAGCATCCAAAACTTAAATAGAGTATAGAGAAAATAAAAAAACCTTTTTGTTTAACTTTTGGCTTTCTCTATCACACAGAACCCATACATTCCTCGGCATCCAGTAGCCGGTTATCACGCATCTTTCACTTGACTGTCATGAGTTGTCAGGGGAGGACATTGCTCACACTTGCTTGCGTTACGTATTTGTATGATCTGTGAGGTTATTATTTGTACTGCCACCGTACTGGGTAAAACCTCGGTAAAAACCAAAAAAATAACCCACTGAGGATTGGCTAGGACTGCCGCACCCCAATGGGTTAATAAACTTTACAAAACAAAGAAGCATAATGCTTGTCCTACTTTGTTAATACAAATATACGAAAAAAATATCAAACTGCCAAATTTATTTTGCCTAAATGGTCCACAAATAAGATATCTGAGTAAGACCGGACTCTTGTCATTCGCATAGATATCTCCAAATCACTTGCTAAGTCAATAACTTTCAAATAGTAAGGAAAAAATTTAGGGTCCTCTGTTTCAATATAACTTTCTATTCTAGACCTATAAGTACTCATGGTAGAATGATCCTTGTATCCTACTAATGGGGCTATCTCGGTTAGCTTCATTGGACAATGACGATAGATAAAGTAAGATAAAGCCATTCTAATCTCAGCTATCCTAACAACCTTGCCATCTTGATCCTTGCAAATCTTAAAATGATTGCGGCCTCTAAGGCTTTGCAATTGTTTTAGAGTTATCCTATAAAAATCACATGCTGCCTGGACCAGTTGTATCGCTTGTTCTCTTGTGTTCATAAAGTTCAATGGTTTTGAATATTTGATAAACTACTTGTGGAACTATTGCGTTGCCTCCTGCTTTGATTGATTCGTTTCTCCATTTAGAAAAGGTAATAGAGTCCAGTCGGTCGGAAATCCCATCATCTCCATTACAAATAGGGGAGACAGATGGGAACGAGTGCCAAGCATTTCGTTGATTTGACTTCCTAAATCGTCTCCTTTCCATTTTTCCGTTTTCCAATGCATATTCTTGTCTGATGCTTTTGGAGTCTTGAACATCTTGACCATCATTCCTGGTAAAGTTGATCTCTCCCTTTGACTTTCGCACAAAGTCGTCTGTTTGTAATCGACTGCTGCTGGTGTCGGCAACATCATAGAATTGATTTGTGTCGCAAGATTCGGCATTGTTGTTCCGTTCGGATATTTCTCCATCCTCTTTTTGAACTTGTCGAGATCTTGCACTTCCTCCCTTGTTGTGGGAGTAAGCAACAAACCAAATTCTAAATCTGAGGTGCGGTGCGTTGACACTTGCAGCTGGCAATACATACGGGAATACTTGGTACCCTTCAGTTTCCAAGTCAGTTTGCACTTCGTGGAATACCAACCCTCCATTCCAATTAACAAGGCCGAGAACATTTTCGCCCACAACCCAACTTGGTTTAACTTCTCTAATGACTCTAAGCATTTCTGGCCAGAGGTGGCGGTCATCTTCTTTACCAAGTCGCTTGCCTGCTGTTGAGTACGGTTGGCAAGGGAATCCTCCAGTGAGAACATCAATTTGGTTTGCATACTTAGTGAAATCTGATTTTGTAATGTCAGTAAATAATTCTGATTCGGGCCAGTAGTATTTGAGAACTTTTTGACCAAACTCGTTCCATTCGCAATGAAACTTATTCTCCCAGCCCATCCATTCAGCGGCAAGGTCAAAGCCCCCAATCCCACTAAAAAGTGAACCATGTGTCATTTACTAAGTTTGTAAGCTGCAAAAGTCTTATTGTCTTTAGTGATGTAATTGGTCCAGATTGTGTGCCCTTGGTTTCTCAGGTCAGCAATCCTAGCCGCTAATCTAAAGCAGCCAAACTTGTTTAAGGCATCAATGGCGGTGATTTGTTTACCTGATTTCAGATAAATCAAGATTCTTTCTGTTTGTGTCATGTCTGTGGTTTTTTATGGGTGAATAAAAATGGGTAAGTTTTTCATATGTGTAATCAAAGCCATGTCTGGATAGTTTCTCGCATACCCAGGCAAGCTCATCTTCTGTGTGGTGGATTGCATGCTGGGGGAATAAAGTGGTCCGGATAGTCGAGTTATTTTTACTTAATATCCCTATGTATTGTCCATTCCACTTAAAACGGTAGGTTGTTACTAGTTCCATCTTTTGCGGTTTTTAGTAATGTGGTGTAAAGTGTAATGATATCTTCTAGATCAGCCCTATCCCATTTGTGGACCTTGTTGCGATTATTCTCTAACCACTCTACCCTTTTTTTACCAATCTTTAAGAGTAGGTGCTTGCGATAACCGACCAAATGAAACTCATCAAAGCCATTGCATCGTTGGCATTCTCCGTTGACATTGTCCTCATGAAACCTAAGAAAAGACCCACCTTTGACTGGCACATAGTGTCCGGCATTCATGGACTCCACTGGCAAAGTCTTAAAACAACTAATACAAGTGAAATAACCATCCTTAGAGTCTCTTTGCCTGATATAAGCATTAAAGACCTTTTGGGCCTTTTCGGTTAGTCTGGGCAAGGTTACCTTTCTCATAGATTCATTTCGGCTTTGCGATACGATACAATAGTCCTAATAGCATCCAATTGATGAGTAGCAGATGCGTTGACCCGGTCGGCCCAGTTAACTAAATAGTTAACCTCTTTTGCATTGGTGCCAACAAACTTAGTAATAAGGGATGGGCTTAGCTTTTTATCCAATCCCTGATCCATAGCTTGCAGCAAACCTTGGTTAATTATCTGATCTTGGGCTAACTTAGCCTCTGCAAGAAGCTGGCCTGACTTAGCAACCATGATAAGTAAGTATTCCAATCGCTCTAACAATTGAGCTGGCTCTTGACCTACTGGGGTCTCTAAGTAGGCTTGCATCTTAGAAAGGGAGGTCCTTATCTGATCCATCGGCTTGTGGTTTGTAAGTGTCAACTACGGTATTCCAGCCGCCACCATCTTTGCGTTCCAAAATGCTAATCTTTAGCTGTTTGTTGCCTTGATAGTCCGTTAAGAGGTCTGGATTGTCTTTAAGCCATTGGAATAGGTCATTTGGTGTGATGATGATTTGACCTTTTACAAACGAGGGGGCATTTTCTCTTGGTGCAAATACCCTAATCCCTTGGGGAAACTTTTTGTCAAGTTGCTTTTGACTGATTGCGGCTGCCATTTTGTAGCTCATTTTATTTTAGATTTACGGTTATAGATGTGGTTGATGTCTTAACTGGGGGATAAAGGACAATGACCTCATCCTCTATCAAAAGCTCTGTGCCGGGCTGTACTGCCTTTAGAAAGGCTTGTCGATCCTTAACTTTTTTTTCTAACTCTGCTAGTTCCTCTGCTAGTCTGTTGTAAATAGGGTCTCCGCAATTAGAGTAGTCATATTTAACTCCCATCTCTTTGACCTCAAATTTAGCATTGTAATGCTCAAAAGATTTACCATACTTAGCAGCCTCATCTAAGGTCAGGTCCTTGTAATCTGGATGGGATGTTATCTGTTTTATAAAATCCTCCATACATTTCACTTGCAGATGAACCTTTAAGGGATCAGAATGCCCCTCTTTTAGACCTAATATTATACTATCTACAAATACTTGTCTATCTGCTTTGGTGGTCTCAAATAGACTCAAAAAACTTGTTGCAGGTACTTTCATTTTACTGACTTTTTAAGGTGTTTATTGATGTCTTTTTGTGATGGGTTTACTATCTGATCTATGGGCTTTTTACGAGCCTCTAATCGATAAAGGATTTTTTGGTAGGTCTTATAGTCATTGCAAGAATTGATAGCATCGGTAGCCATTTGTGCCTCTGAATCGGTCATGTCTGTTTGCCCGATAAAAGCAAGCAGTAACAGCTTCTCCTCTTGAGTTGGTGCATCCTCTACTGGCTTACTAAAATCCATCTCCTCGGCAGGTGTAGCCTCAAAACCAGCAGCCTTCATAAGCCAAGAAATTAAGTTCCTAAAGGCCTTGCCGGTAGCCCTAGTCTGAGCCATCGATAGGATAGCATACTCATCCCATTGCCTCTTATTGCCCTCTTTGTTAGAGCAAATAGCCACTCCTTTAGAGATGACCTCATTAGTGCCCCATTTGCAAATACTAACCTCTGCCAAGTATTTAATCTCGGTTTCGGTAGAGTGATTAGAGATGTAATTAAGCTGAGGGTAAAGGCCAAGCTGAGCCCCAGCCCATTGCCAGGACTCCACTAAGGGGTACTCTTTGCCCTTGATGTTTACGGTGAGCTTTTGCTCTTTTACAAATCGTTTGAGTTCACTTGCTAGTTGCAAGGATTGTGCTGGCTGTGCCAGATCATAGGTGATTAAATCGTTTGACATGGTGGGTTTATTAAATCGTTTCGGATAACATAGAGCCCAAGTTGTTTGGGTTCTCCTCGTTTTTATTTACAAATAAAGGTAAGGGGAATTTGCGTTCAAACTCTTTTGCTGGTATTTTCTCATCACCGACAAGGTAGTAACCTTTGCCATCTGAGTCAATACGGAAAGGAGTAAATTGTCTAATGTACTTGTTACGGACATACTCTGCTGCTGTCATACGGAAATAGTTGTGTACTGCTGTGATCCATTCGTTGTAATCACGCATTGGGTGTGTGGGGTAAGTGGTTTTCATGTGGTGAATTTAAGGGTAGTTAAAAAATGCCCCCAGTGTAGAAACACCGGGGTTAACCTATTGCTTGCCATCAATCATGGGCTAGGCCCATAATGTCATCAATTTTATATTGAGTAGGTTTATAAGCTATGTCTATGACCTTTTCAGTAGCATTCATTCCTAATTGAATACCATAGTGAAACAATTTGAGCATAGTTATACCCAAATCATCGTGATTAAAAGATATTCTGACTTCATATAAGCCAGAAGGATCGGGGAATAGTTCTACTGTAAATCCATCGGCTTTGGACTGTAAAAACTCTGCTCTGTCGGAATTTAGAAAAAGTACAATGGTTTTCATAAAGGGTGTTTTGATTATTGGCAAATGGTGTCTTGTAAAAGGCCTATTACATAGGCAACCGCTAATAAAGCGAGTAAAAGTTTGAGTGGTGCTTTCATGGTTAAACTATTTAATAGATTTTTTTTCAATTATGGAATCGCATTGTAATTGGGTGCATCTAAATCTTCTCTGAAAATCTTTTTTGTCTGTTGTAATAAAAATCTTGGCAAGGCGAAGTATTCTGTTCTGCAAGATTTCTTTTCTGATTTGAGTTTGCTTTTTCATGGTTAAATCGTTTGGTTATGGATGCAAGATAATACACTTTTACACATTAACCAAAAATATTTTTAATTTATTTTTATTTGCCTATATTTGTGGTATGGAAAAGCAGAAACGAGGTAGAAAGCCAAAACCTGCACATCTGAAAGTGCAAATGGTTACAGCCTACATTACAAAAGAGCAGAAAGACCTGATAAACAAAGAGTTCGGTAACCTTACTAATGCTGTAAAAATTCACATTTTAAGCAAATTCAATGGACATCGTGATAGCTTTGGGAACTGGCAGCCGGTGGATGGACAACGAGCTGAGGTATGCCCTAAGATCGATTGAATCGTATCTTAAAGGGCACTCTGGCCGCATTCTACTAATAGGCGAAAAGCCTAAATGGATAAAGAATGTCGACTACTACGACATCCCAGATAAGCCGGGCCGCAAGAATTTTAGCATCTTTCAAAAGATACTGACTGGGTGCGAGATGTGTAATGGGGATGACTTTATTTTTTGGAATGATGACCACTTCTTACTTAAAGACCTAAAAGTTACAGATTTTAAGTATTGGTATGATGGCACTACGGTACAATACTTTCAAAAGGCTGTCGGACTTTATAAAAAGGCTGTTGCAAACACAATGGCTCTGCCTAAAGTCAATGACCTTTATACAGATATTCATGTGCCCATCGTTTACAATAAACATGAATTTGCCAAGCTCTTAAATATAGACTGGTCAAAAGAGTACGTTATTAAAACTGCCTATACTCGGACTCAGGATGGTGGCTTTGAGTACATGGCAGACCTAAAACTCAATCAGCAGTACAGCCTAAATCAATGGTATGGCAAGCTCCATGCCCGGACATTCTTTAGTATAGGGTCCTATGCGGTCAATGCTGACTTTAAGATACTTATGGAGAAACTATACCCAAGAAAATCACAATACGAGAAATGAGAATCTTTATCCAAAGCCCAAACATCAATAGCCGACATGGAGGCATCAGAGTCATCAATGAGTGGGCTAACAGGTTAGAAGGCTTTGGGCATAAGGTTATACTTTACAACCAAGCCGGTCCAGTAAGATGCGACTGGATGACTATAACTTGTAAGATTGTAAATACTACTAATCTATTGGCAAATTCTGATTTGCTAATAGTAACCAGCCCACATGGGGCAAGCCTATTAAGTAAAGACAAGCCTTATAAGAAAGTAGTCTTTTTGCAGATGTTGGAGCATCTCTTTAACATCACTAACAAGGCATTTTTTGATAGTTGCTTTACTCTATACTCTACCAAATATCCTCTTATCTCTATAAGCCAGTGGAATATTAGGATTTTACAAAACACATATAAAAGAACAGCACCGACATTTTATGTAGGTAATGGAGTAAATCTAAATGACTTCCCGATAAGCCATAAACCCAAAGAGGGAAAGATAGCTTTATTAGAATCGCCTGAGCCTACTAACATGGCTAAAGACACAGAAAAGATAGCAGTGCAAGTGGCCAAAAACCTAAGAGAGAAAGGATGGACAATAAAAGGCTTTGGTTTGCATCAGGCTAAAGACAATATCTACTCAGAATATGTAGTAAAGCCAGACCTAGATACAATGAATAGGCTATATGAGGAAGCTACAATAATGATTAAGGCTACCAAATATGATGCAAGGTCCACAGCCCCTTTAGAAGCTGGCACAAAAGGAACTATAACAATTAGGGGAATAATTGAGGGAGATGATGACCTTAACGAAACTAATAGCTTTAAGACTGGTTACTCGTATGACAAGATATTTGACTCAACAATGTTTGCAATAAACCACCCACATCAGTTACAAGAAAGAGCTGATAATATTCGAAACTATGTACAAACCTACACTTGGGATTACTGGATGACTAAGATAAATAATATTATATGCAGCTTATAGTTGGATGCGGTCCGAAATGGCCTAAAAGAGAGAATGACATTTTTTTGGATTGTCGCAAGTTTGATAATGTCGATGTAGTGCATGACCTAAATAATATACCTTGGCCATTCAAAAATGACCAAATGACTGAGATAGCAGCTATTCATGTGGTAGAGCATCTTAATAGTTTATTGGACTTTATGAATGAGAGCTGGAGAATATTAAAAAAAGGTGGAGCCCTATACATAGAAACTCCCGAAGCCGGGGCAAATGTTGACCTCCAATTTGCTGATCCTACACACATAAGATGTTATCGGAAGCATACCTTTATAAATTACTTTACTTTATCTGAGGCTCCTAAATTTGGTTACACAGACAAATATTGGGCTATAATGCACTTAGAAACTAAAGATGGCAATATAATCGCACACCTAACACCATTAAAATGAGAATATTAATAGTCGTATTAGAGTACTTGGAGCCGGATTGGTTGCAGACTCTAAAATGTGTTCAAGACACTGGCCTACCTTATGAGCTTGTCAGCAGAGATGGAGTAGGCAATATGTCAAGAGCTTATAATTCTATCATAAATAAAGAGGCCGACTATTACTGGTTTGTCTCAAATGTTACCTTTAGCCCTCAGATGCCTTATATGCTGGCAATGGCTTGCGAGGAGAAAGGTTGGGCTGCCATCCATCCGGCAATGAGGTCATCAGATCACAAATTTCAATGGCCTATTGGTAACGAACCTAAAGAGACCCCATTTATAGAATGGACTGCCCCAATGGTCAATGCAGAAATATTTAGGGATAATCTCTTAGATGAGATGCTACCTTATTACTACATGGACTTGGATTGGTGTCATAGGGTCAAGCCTAATAAGGTAGGAGTGCATCATGGTCAGGTAGTAGAGCACACTTATTTAAGAAATAAACAAGAGCATCCCATCGGTCAACTAAGAAAGCAACTTAGGAACTACTGGACCCCTATCAGTCAGAGACACATGATCCAGAAATACGGTAAGGACTGGCAACAAAAACTTTGGCCTAAATAAAAACTATGACAACTTTAGAACTACATGGAATTTACCATGAGCTTAACTTCTGGCAAGGCTTTGTAAAAACCGACCGATTCTTAAAGGGTTGGGTAGGTAAGGGCAAGACCCCAGAATTAAACCAAGAGGTAGCAGACTTTATCAAAAGTGTTCCACATGAAACAGTCTTAGATGTGGGATCAGGGGTTTGCTCAATTCTTAATGGATTAGTCAATGTAACCCCTTGCGATCCTTTAGGAGACCTTTATAAGCTGGTCTTTGACTTTGAGAGACACAAACTAAAAGCCCCACTACCAATACCAGCCGAGGAGTTAAACTTTAAGAATGAGTTTGACATAGTACACATCTCAAATGCCTTAGACCACACCCAAGAACCCAGAAAGGCTTTAGACTACCTTTTACAAGCGGTCAAGCCAGGAGGGTATCTGATAGTGCAAGGGTTTTTCAATGAGGCCACACATGAGAACTGGCAAGGCTTCCATCAGTGGGATATATCTTTAGATGACTATGGCTGCATGGTTATTTTAGGCAAAAACTCCCAGACTATCATTGCTTGGCCTGCTCATAAATTCTCTACGGTCAACCTACTGGGCAGAGATTGGTATTATTGGATCATAAAAAAGTGAAACATGGTAATTTGTTGCGATATAGATGGATGCCTGACAGATGGAAAAATCTGGGTTGATCATAAAGGCAATATTATTAAGTCATTCAATAACAAGGACATAGGAGCCATAAAAGAGCTCATATCTATGGGGTATCAGGTTCACTTAGTAACTGCCTCCTCTTGGCCGGGTGCAGAGCAATACCTTAAAAGGTCTGGAGCTGAGTTACATATAATAAGAAATAAAGAAACTATCCCTTTTGACTATCAAATAGCCATAGGAGACTCAGCATGGGATATACCTATGCTTTGTAAGGCAAAACACTTATTCTGTCCAGCAGATGCCTCCTTAGAGGTCAAGTGTCTGGATGGGGTACATCCATTACAAACACTCGGTGGGCAAGGCATAATGCTGGAACTAATACGCATTTTGTCAAATTGGGAATTGTCAAGTAATCCTTGACAACTGAAGATGTGTATAAGTTTTAACCCTTATATTTGTCTAAGTGCTAAATATTTAGTATATTAGGGAGTGAATAAAGGGTAAAAAAACAACGAGCCTTCATTCCTTCGGGGCTGAGGGCTTTTTTGTATGATAAAGAGAATACCTAAATCCGAGATGCCCTGTAACAAGCCAATGAAAAGTTGGTTATCAGGCAAAAAGAAAGTGGTTAAGGCTTGTGAGAATGGGGTAGAGAAGATAATCCACTTCGGAGACAGCTATATGAAAGACTTTACCCAGCACAAATCAAAGACCAGAAGGAAGTCTTATTGCGAAAGATCAGGCGGCATAAAGGGTACAGATACCAAACTGAGTGCCAACTACTGGAGCAGAAAGGTCCTCTGGAAATGCGGTAAAATAGGTAAGTAATGGCTTGCGGTTGTAAGAAAAGAAAAAAGAAAAAGTAATGCCCTACAAAAGCAGAGCCCAAGCAGCATTCTTTAACATTAACAAGAAAAAGCTCGAAAAGCAAGGAGTTAATGTAGAGGAATGGAATAAAGCCTCTAAAGGAAAAAAGTTACCTAAAAGAGCCAAGCAAAAGAAGTAATGTCATCACTCACCACAATAGACTGGGATTTTGTAGGCGAATACCTCATGGCAGGTTGCTCTGGGGTAGAAGTTGCAGCTCAGTTAGGCATCCACGAAAACACTCTGTATCAACGATGTAAGTCGGATTTGGGTATAGATTTTGTGGCATTTAAGCAAGAAAAGCAGGCATCAGGAGAGAGCCTTTTACGCAAGGTTCAATTCGATGCAGCTATTAAAGATAAAGACAGAGCAATGCTTATCTGGTTAGGTAAGCAAAGACTCGGTCAGAAAGAAAAAGGCGAGCAAGATATTAAGGTTGATGGAGGCATTAACATAGTATTCAAGCCAGCCAATGAGACAAGTTGAGATAAGATACACGAGTGTCTTTGAAAGGAATTTGCAGGCCTATCAGGCTAAACAGTACAGGGTAATTGCTAATCAAGGCTCTACCCGATCTGGCAAGACCTACTCAATTAGTCAACTATTAGCTCTTTACATACCGCATAAGGAAAAGGTAACTATCTCAGTGGTAAGCCCATCTCTACCCCATCTTAAAAGAGGGGCAAGGAGAGACATCCTAAAGATATTAGAGGATGCTGGGTTATACTCTGATGACAACTTTAACAAAACCGACAATGTCTATCACTATCCAAATGGCTCATATATTGAGTTCTTTGGGGCTGAGGACTCTGGTAAGGTTAGAGGACCGGGCAGGGATATACTGTACATAAATGAGGCTAATTTATTGCCCCATTCGATTTATCAGCAGTTAGCCCTAAGAACCAAGCAAACCATCTTTTTGGACTTTAACCCGGTAGATGAGATGAGCTGGGTTTATGATGTCTCGGATAGAGAAAGCAATATCCTAATTCACTCGACATACAAAGACAATCCATTCTTGCCAAGTGAGCAGATTGCAGAGATTGAGAGTCTGAAAGATGCAGATGAGAATCTCTGGAAAGTCTTTGGGTTGGGAGAGAGGGGTAAGTCATCAGAGATTATTTACACCCATTGGAGGCAAGGTCAGTTCCCAGAGGATTGCGAGACCGTTTATGGTCTGGACTTTGGTTACTCAGTGCCAACAGCCTTAGTCAAGGTCGGCTTTCACGAAAGCCAGACATTTGTCAAGGAGTTGCTTTATGAGACCAAGCTAACAACCACTGATTTGATAGAAAGGTTAAAGCTCTTAAACATCAGGAGGTCAGATGAGATTTACTGTGATGCTGCCGAGCCTAAGACTATCGAGGAGTTGGTGCGGGCTGGGTACAATGCCAAGCCTGCCGAGAAGGATGTCTATGCTGGCATCCAAAAGGTCAAAAGCCAGCCATTGATAGTAACACCTGAGTCTATAAACCTAATTAAAGAGATTAGGTCCTACAAGTGGAAGGTTGACAAAGATGGCAAGGTTCATTCAGATGAGCAGCCAGTCAAGATGTGGGATCACTTATGCGATGCGATGCGGTATGCAATATACACGAAACTAAACAAGCCTAAGTTTGAAGTAATGGCTTGGTAAAGAAATACAATGGGCAGAATACAAGATGCGTGGAATGCGTTAACAAAGAAGGCAGTGCCGATGATGCCGGTAGGTCAGCCCTTTGCCTCCTATCAGGTAACTGGAGGCACTTTTGTCGGTATAACTGACAACCGTACCAACTACATTCGGGATGGCTACCAAGTTAATGACATTCTTTATTCTACAATAACTCTCATAACTGATAAGGTAAAGTTGCCCGATTGGACAACTTACAAGGTAGTCGATGAGGCTGCCTTTAAATCTTATCAGGGATTGATGAGAAAGAAAGACATCTCTACTGAGGACTTCCAAAAGGCAATGGGCTATAAGAAAAAAGCCTTAGAGCCTATTTATGTTGACAGACTTACCGAGCTTTTACGATACCCTAATGACTACGAGACCTTTCAAGATTTAGTAGCCAACTCAACTGGGTGGAAGCTAATTACTGGAGGTCGCTGTGTATGGGCTCAGATGCTTGACATGGGAGCCAATCAGGGTAAACCATACCAACTGCACAACCTACCTTATCAAGAGGTATCTATCATAGCCTCGACCAATCTGTTCCCTATTGTCGAAGATGGGTATATGATTCCGGTCCTGTCAAATGCCTTATTCCCTAAACAGCAGGTCTTACATGACAAATACCAGAACTATGACTGGGATGTCAATGGAGCCCATCTGTACGGAATGAGCCCACTTAAAGCTGCCCTTAGAAGATTAAGTAGAAGTAACTCGGCTATTAAGGCCAGTGCCGCTATGTTGGAGAACCAAGGGGTAAAGGGTGTCCTTTATGTCGATGACCCCAGAGTTATCGGTGGAGGAGTAGATGTAGCTGATACAAGAAAGCAAGTAGAGGCTATTAAGAGTAAACTCGTAGGAAAAGGAGAATGGGTCGGATCAGAGAACTGGGGCCGCATTGGTGTCTCTGGTTACAAGATGGGCTGGCAGTCTGTTGGGCTTAACCCAGTAGAGTTATCCATTATAGACTCTGAAAAATGGGATTTAAAGCGGTTTGCATCCGTTTATGGAGTGCCTTCTCAGTTGGTAGGAGATAGCGAAAGTTCGACATATAACAACGTAAGAGAGGCTGAGAAAGCCCTTACCACTCGCTGTGCCATGCCTCAATTAGTTTCCTTTAGAAACCACTTCAACAGAAAGCTGCAAACCGACTGGGGATATAAAGGCCAGAATATCTATATCGACTTTGACCATACTGTATTTACCGAACTCCAAGAGGATGTAGTCGAAAAGTCAAGCTGGATTAAGGACCTCAAAGCCCTTAGCCCGAACGAGCAAAGAATGCACTTAGGCCTTGAAAGAATAGACAATCCTCTGTTTGATGAGCCTTGGATAACTCCCCAAGATGGAATGCCTCTTAGTGAGTACGAGACTCCAAACATGGACCTCAGCGATGTTAACGAGGTAGAAGATGAGGTAGAGGAGGAAAATGAGGAAATGAATGACGATTGATGAGATTGTCCGCACAACCTACCCGGTAACAAAGAAGGAGAGGTGCTGTGCGTTATTAAAAGCTAAAATGGATGTCAAGAGATTGGCATTAAAAAATAGGTTGATGAATGACCGACAAAGAGAGAAAAGAGTATGCGGAGAACTTCACGAGGACCAATCGGAAGTTTGCCAAAACACACTTTCCTAAGGTCAAAAGACAACTGGATAAAGTTGTCAGTTCTTTGATAGGTACAATAAAGAAAGTAGGAGCCAGACAAGCCCAAAGCAGACTGAGAACCACACTTTACAATGATGAACTCTATAAACCAATAGAGTCTATCTACAAACAAGTCGGGGTCTATCATGCCAACCAGATGTACAAGCTAATCCGAAGGGAGGCAAATCAGAAAGGGATAGGCAGAGATGAGCAGTGGACTAAGTTTATCATTGATGAGTTAGAGAGGACCTTATTGCAGTATGCAGTGGTCAAGACCTCAGAGACACTTAGGAACCATTTGCTCCTTGTCTTACAGAATGCCATCATAAAAGAGCAGACTGTGGATGAGATTGTCAAGACCTTAGAGCAGTCCGGCTTTACAGCCATGCAAGCCGAAAGGATTGTGAGGACTGAGGTAGGTAGGGCGGCAAACACTGGAATAAAGGCAGCGGCCGAGTCATTCAATTACGAGATGGTTAAAGAGTGGATTGCCTTTAGAGATTCTCGGACCAGAGGATTTAAGCCTGAGCAACCTAAAGACCACTTTCACATGGATGGTCAAGTAGTTGGGTTCTATGAGAACTTTGTGGACCCAAGGAGTGGCGAGAACATAGAATATCCGTTGGCTCCCGGTGGATCAGCCGCAATGGTCATAAATTGTAGATGTTCTTATATTGTTGTACCTAAAAGAGATAGTAGAGGCAGACTAATAAATATGGGAGGTGCTTGATCGGCTAAGGCCAGTACTGCGGAATAATGAAACAATAACCAGGGTCAACCCTCCCCAAATATTGAATATGAAAAGATACTTTGAACAAAAGACAGTAAGCAACTCAGTGCAAGATGTTAGCACTACTACCAGAAAGGTAAAGGTTGCAATTAGCCAGATGGGCTCTAAAGACCTTGACAATGATGTCATCGACTTTAATGCCTACAACAAGACTATGGCAGAAAGAGGTCCTAAAGGTGCAAACCTTATTTGGCACTTAACAGACCATAACCCAAGCCTAAAGTCAGCCATTGGCAAGTTCTCTGAACTATATGTAGAAAAGGACTATCTGGTAGGGGTTACCGATGTTCCTAACACTACATGGGGCAACGATGTCTTAGAGTTCTATAAGTCTGGTCATATTAACCAACATTCAGTTGGCTTTAGGACTATCAAAGCCGAGAATCAAAAGAGTGCCGAAGGGGAGTATAACCTTATCAAAGAGATTCTCCTTTTTGAAGGTTCAGCGGTCCTTTGGGGGGCAAATCCTAATACACCAACTATTGAGGTGGGTAAGTCAACAGAGGAGGTAATGAGCCAGCATGAGAAACTGTCTAAAGAGCTTAGCCTGCTCTTAAAATCATTGAAAGATGGCCGCTTCTCTGATGAGGCATTCGAGTTTATCGAAATCAGAGTAGCACAAATAAACGAGGCAATAAAATCCCTTATATCTATTGAGTCCACTCCCAAAGCAGAGGAACCCGCAATTGCAGTTCCAGAAGTCAAGGAGCCGGAGATTGACCTAAGTGGATTAAAGCATAACTTAACAAATCTAATAACTAAATTAAATTCCTAACAATGGATGAATTGAAAAGCATCGAGACTGCGGTAAAATCAGCTACCGAGTCAGTAGAAAAGATGAAGGCTGCCAATGAGGCTGCCATTGCTGATGTAAAAAACCAAGTAGCTGAAGTAAAGGCTGCTGTTGTAACTATGGATGAGGCTTCTAAGAAAAACCAAGCTGCTCTTGACCAACTGATTGCTGAGAAGTCAGCTAAGAAAGTTGACAACAAGAACAAGTCTTTTGGCGAGGCTTACAATGAGGCTATTGCTGAGGCTTTTGAAGCTAAGCAAGCTGAGTTAAAAGAGTTCCAAAAGAACAAGAATGCAAAGTTGACTATCGACCTGAAAAGTGTTGGCACAATGACCCTCGGAAACAACCTTTCTGGAGATGGTGTTGCTACTTACAATCAGCGTCAAGGTTTGGTGCCTGCTCAGAAGATTAACATGCGTGATCTTATCCCTACTGCTGTATCTCCAACCGGACTTTATGTTACCTATCGTGAGACTGGTACTGAGGGTTCTATCGGAATCCAGACTGAGGGTAACGCAAAGAGCCAGATTGACTACGACCTGACTGAGGTGAAAGTAGTATCTGACTACATTGCTGGTTTCGCTCGTTTCTCAAAGCAGATGATGTTCCAATTGCCTTTCTTGCAGAATACCCTCCAGAGAATGCTGCTGCGTGATTTCTACAAGAAAGAGAACAGCACATTCTTTACTGCTGTATCAACTGCTGCAACTGGTTCTACTACTACCTCTGCCTCTGTTGATGCTGAGCAACTGGTTGACTGGATTGCCAACCAACTGGATGCTAACTTCGAGGCTTCATTTGCTCTCGTAAGCTATGCTCAGTGGGCTGACTTGCTTAAGACTAAGCCAACTGACTACTCAGTTCCTGGTGGTTTCGTAATCGATGCCAATGGTAATGTCCGTATCGCTGGAGTGCCTGTAATCGGTGCTTCATGGGTTACTAACGACAAAGCCCTTATCATCGATGCTAACTACCTCGAGCGTGTTGAGACCGAGGGATTGCGTGTAGAGTTTTCTTATGAGGATAGCGACAACTTCCAGAGAAACCTGGTAACTGCTCGTGTTGAGTGTTTTGAAGACATCAACATTATGAGAACAGATGCAATCATCTACGGATCATTCTAAATAGGTGCTGTGGTTTGATGTGGTGGGGCCGGTTTCGGCTGGCCCCTTTTTTTAATAAATATCTATGCTTTACAATCTACTTATCGACTGGGAGGACCAGACCAATGAATCGGGAATAGTCGAGCCTCTGACAGTAAATGAGGTTAAGAACTACCTGAGATTGGAAGGGTTTATAGACAGCTCAGATAGCATTCCATCTGACTTTGATGATGATGATGCTCTGATTGCTGATCTGATTACCTCTGCCAGAGAAAGGATTGAGGAGTTTACTGGCCTGAGCTTAGTTCCTAAAACTTGGGAGATTGAGTTCACTAACTTGGCTGGGGGCTTTGAGATTCCCTTTGGTCCGGTAACTACTATCCTAAATGTCAAAGATGATGAGGGAGATAGTATAAGCACAGATGACTTTGATGTGTCCTTAAATGGTCGCATCCTAAAGAACCCCAAGTATGAGAATATGACCATGCTTTACGAGGCTGGTTATACTGATCTACCTAAAGGACTAAAGGATGCCATGTATAAAGAGGTCGCTTATAGATATATCAATAGAGGGGATGAGAATAAGGAAGGCATGAGCCGGGAGGCCATGAATCTGGCAAGTAGATATAAAACAGTCAACTGGTTAGGATGATAGGCAACCTCAAACCGATAAAGCTCCTAAAATACACTAACACTATCGATGCCGATGGGGATGCTACCGATACGGTGGCAGTAACCTATAAGATGTGGGCTGAGATTAGTGATGAGGGAGGTGGTAGGACTCAGGCTGATGGTCGGACAGATATGTCAGACACTAAGACCTTTAAGCTACCATTCAGAGGCTACAATATCACACCTGACTACAAGATAGAATATTTCGGCCAGACCTATTCTATTAGTGCTGTGAGAAGGATTGATGAGAAACGATTTTATTGGGAAGTAACCGCATTTACCATCTTTGGTTAAAGTTAATGTCATAGGATTAGACAGCTTAAAAAGCCGCATAGACTCGGCCAGTAAGGAATTAAAGACCGATGTAGATGCAGAGCTTCAAGTCGCTGCCTTTGACTTTGTGGCTTTAGCTAAGAGAGATTTGGCCAGCCAAGGAGGAGACAGAGGCACTTTATTCAGGTCGATAACACAAAGCAAGGAAGGGGATATGTCCTATGTGGTTTCGGCTAATGTCTTTTATGCTCCATTCATTGAGTTTGGCACAAAGACTAAATTCAACCCATACCCAGGGACCGAGGAATATGCCTCTCAGTTTAAGGGGGCAAAAGGATCGGGAACTTTAAAGCTGATAGATGCTATCAAAGGATGGGTAAAGAGAAAAGGGATTGCAAAGGGTAAAGAGGCAAACAGAGCAGCCTTTTTGATTGCTCGGTCTATCTATAAGAAAGGAATAAGCCCCAAGCCATTCTTTTTTAAGCAAGTACCGATTGTGAGGGAGAAATTGATAACTAATGTTACAAGAGTACTAAATGGCATTTAAGACCGCACTATATGACCTAAAGACTGAATGGTACAAGACCTTGGATGGGGTTATTAGTGTACCTGTCTATAAGGATGCTGTGCCTTTGAGTCAGAATGGCAACTATGTACTAATAAGGTCAGAGGGTAGTACCCAGACAGACCTAAACAACTCTGCATTTTTTCAGTCTGCAATTATTGTGGTAGATATACTAACCAAATTTGCTACCATAGGAAATAGTAAGACTGCTTACGATATAGCTCAGGAGATTTACGATGAGATAATCCTCGCACCTAACTCTTTTGGCATAACCATACCAGACCATCAGATTACACAGATAACGATTCAATCAGAGACCGAGCTTTACGAAGATGATGGCTCTGAGAAACTATTTAGGCTTTTACTTAGATATGAGCATATTCTTAATCAAAATTAAATAAAAACAAATGGCAGATGCTACAACAATCTCCGGCAGTGTGATGTTTATTCAATATTCAGACACTCCGAATGGTGCAAGAAAGTCGGCTGTTTGCCAGAGTGAGGGATCATTCGACGGCAGCCGCAATGTAGTTAGTGATGAGACTAACTGTGGAACTTTGAAAGTATTAGGACCTCAAAACAACCGTTTCACTCTGAATGCGGTAGTTGACACTGTTCCTGATCCCAACGAGGCTTCATTCAATGATTTTCAAACTCTGTATGCCAACAACACAAAGAAGTACTGGCATTTGACAGATTCAGCCGAGACTGTCTATCATGGTGGTTATGGTTGGATTTCAGCTCTCGGTCAGCAGAATGTTAGCGGTCAGACTGCTAAGTTCACAATGACTATCGAGATTGAGGGAGACATTGATACTACACCTGCAAGCTAATAACACATGAAACAAATCACACACACAATCGGAGGTAAGGATGTAACACTGGATGTCGGCAAGATGTGGTTCTCAAAGTTCTACGGAGAGGCTACATCTTCTGACCCTCTGTTAATGTCCGAGCTTCTAAGTAAACCAGACAAGCAATTTGATTTTATCTGTGGCCTCGTTTATGGCGGTTTGAACTGCTATAACAAGGTAAACGGAATTAAAGAGACAGTATCTATCGATCAGGTCCAAGAGTGGGTCGGGTCTATGGATGAGGCTGATGCCGCTGCTCTTATCAATAAGTTTGTCGAGGTTAACAAACCGAAAGAACAGGGGGAAGCCCCAGCCCAAGTGGCAAATCCTTAACTTGGGATGAGATGAGGTCGGAAGCCTTTGGCCAGATTGGCCTGCTCCCGGATGCTTTTTACGGATTAGAGGTCGAGGACTATCTTCTTTTGAGGAGAGGTTATATCGACAAGGTAAAGAATGAGTCTGTCTTGTTAAGGTTTCAAACAGCCTTAATATGCGAGGCTCTGATAGGTAAGGGTAATGGGGCAAGGTTTGTCATGGATAGCTGGCAGCTCGAATCTAAGACAGAATTAGACCAGCAACAAATCCGGGCACTCCTGAAAGCCAAGAGAGAGAAAGAGGCCTTAAAAAGGCTTAAAATGAACCAGAATGGCTGAAATGCAGATAAAGATAGCGGCTGATGTCAGTAGTGCGGTTAGCGGCCTTGACAAATTAGGCAGAGAACTCGACCAGACTGGCAAAGATGCTGTCCAATTAGGCAATGCGGTCGAGAATGCAAGTCAAAAGATTAGGACCTTACCGAATGTCACAGGTCAAGCCACATCGACCTTAACGAACTTTAGCCGAGTGGTGCAAGATGCGCCATTTGGCCTTATTGGTATAGCCAATAACATTGACCCCTTAATTACATCATTCAACCAACTTAAAGCCACTACTGGAACTACCGGAGGGGCTTTAAAGGCTTTAGTGGGTCAGTTGGCTGGTCCTGCTGGAATTGCTCTTGCTGTCTCTACTGTTACATCTTTGCTTATCACTTTTGGGGATAGGCTTTTTAGTTCAAGTCAATCAGCTAAGCAATTAGCCGAGGCAAGTAAGAAAGTAGCGGATGAGCAAAGAGCCATATTTGAAGGGATAGCAAGTGAAAGGGTAGAGATTGATAAGTTAATAATTGCCCTAAATTCAGAGAACACTACAAGAGGCCAAAAGGAAGCCATCCTTAAAAAACTAAGAGCTATCAATCCTCAATACTTTGGGGATTTGAAAAATGAGGAAGGGCTTATAAATAGTCTGAGTATTGCTTATCAGAATTACACTGCCAGTCTGGTTGCAAGATCAGAGGTAGCCATTCTGACTAAGGAGCTCGAAGATATTACCACAGAGATTCTTAAATTAGAGAAAGCAGGTGCAACTACTCAGATAATAGATTTAGGTCTCAAAAGGGGCTTAGATGGTAGAATACAAGCTGCCAGATTATTAACTAAAGAGGAACGCAATCAACTCGATTTAAATACCCAATTATCTGCTCAATTAAGAGAAAGAGATAGATTATTAAGTCAAATAGTACAAAAGCAAACTGGCTTAGAATTGCCATCTATATCAGGTGGGGTTGCTGATGTTAAGTTTGATTTCAATATAATACCTGGGATAAGGAATCTAACTGAGTTAGAAGCTAAGTTAGCTGGACCTTTGCCCAGTTTGTTGCCTGATTTACAAAAGGCAATTAAGAACATACAAAAAGACCCAAAGGATGTAACTATCCCAGTAAAGCCACGAATTGTGGCTGAGGGTGCCGATAAAGCAGTCTTAGAGTTTTCAAATAACTTGACTCAGGCTTTACAGAATGCTTTGCAGTCAGGATTAGAAGGAATAGGCGAGAGTCTTGGAAACTTGCTATCTGGAGAGAACTTTGGGCAAGGCATATTAAATGTTATTAGTTCCTTACTAAGTGCTATTGGTAAGGCATTGATTGCTTATGGTATTGCCAAAGATGGTATAGATAAAATCCTCGGTCCGGGAGGTATTGCCATCCCCGGTGCGGCTGCTATTGGAATTGGTATAGCCACAATAGCTGCTGCCTCTTTACTAAAGAACTTTGGCGGTGCAAGGGCTGAGGGTGGACCAGTAAGCGGAAATAAGACTTACTTAGTTGGAGAAAGAGGACCTGAGTTATTCGTGCCTAACGTGGCTGGCACTATTGTACCCAATGATGAGCTGCCCAGCTTTGGTCAGGGATTAGCCTCTGTCTTAGGTGGCCGAGGAGGTGGGGCTACAACATTAAGAGGTCAAGATATTATTTTAGCATACGCAAGAACACAAAGAAGTCAACTCAGAGTAAATGGCTAATTTCTACAAAGGTAGTTTTGTTAATACGCAAGTAAATTATTCGGACAATAGCCCGAATGAGCAGACTATTCATGTAAAGATTACAAATACCTCTGTAACTGATGGAACGGTAGTAAACTTAGAGACTGCCGATGCTCCCATAGTTTTACAGACCGTTGACAACTCAGAGGATAAATTTACCCCTATAAAAAGTAAAAGTTGCAGACTAAGGGTTTTTACTAATGATGTAGTAAATGCCATGACTTTTGCTGGGGGTGGAGATCAGCAATATAAAGTAGAGATTGCGGTAGGCACTGAATCAGACATCATATTTTCTGGATGGTTGTCTATCTCTGACTTAGGGCAGACCTTTCAGCCTGACCCTAATGTGTTAGAGTTGATAGCTACCGATGGCATTGCTTTTCTTAGAGATATTGAGCTTTCTGATAATGAGGGTAGATATTTAACTGGTCCTCATCAGCTCATTAAATATATTGCTTGGTCTTTACAAAAGACTGGCTTAGAGTTAGAGATTTGGATAGAAATGAATCTGTTAGAGGTGTCGGCTACTTATGATGACCCAGCAGACCATTTTTACAATATGCTTTATTTAAATGCTCAAACCTTTGAAACCAGCATCGGAGAGTCAGAGAATTGCTTTACTGTATTAGAGAAAATATTTAAGGAGTTTTGTGATTTAAGCCAGCAAAAGAATGCTTGGTTTATCCGTTCTACTGATGAGGCTGGCTATGCCATCAAGAGACTTTGTAAGTTCACTTATGATGGCGAGCCTATTGGCTATTCTGCTCCATTTCTGGTCAAAGATATTGGAGCCAGCTATGATATAGCCTTTATGAACGATGATGCAAGGTTAAGCCTCCAAAGGCCTTATAAAGCGGTCAAGCATCAGTTTGATTACAACTACCCAGCCGAAATAGTACAGAATATTGATTTTGAAAGGGGTACGGAGACAAGTGCTCCCGATCCTACTGCTCCCACATCTACCGGGGTTTATCGGCCTGAAGGGTGGACCTTAGCCAGAGTTAGTGATGGTACTGGAGGTGTTTGGTTAGACCTTTACCAGCAAGCCGGAGCCAGAGGAGAATTGATTAAGGAGTTTGTGTATGGTTATGAGAAAGAGAGATATTTTGTAGTGGAGCATGAGGATGTGCCTGGCACAGACTATTTTCATTATCTAAAGTCCACTCCTTTCTATGTTCAAAAAGGAGATAAATTGCAAATCTCTGTCGATGTAGGTCAAGATGTAAACTTAGGATTTATCAACCCACTTCATGTTTGGTTAGAGGGAGACACTAATTATTATACTTGGCATTATGATAATACTGGTCCAACTCTGATAAATGAATGGGTTAGTAAGCCAAAGCCATTGACTGCTTCCATAGCGGATAACCCTTATAGTGCTTTATGGAGAGCTAGTATGGATGGTGCTCTTGATCCTACGGATGAGCTACCAAAATATACTAATCTCAGCAGTGAGATAGAGATTCCGGTAGATGGCCGCATTTGGGTTAGGTTGTCTGTTAATGGCAACATTACTGCTCCAATATATTTTAACAATCTTAGCATAAACCTAACTCCCAGAGTAAATGGGTCTTATGCAAAGTATAAAGGTCAAGAACATACCTCTGAGCAGCAAGTAGATAACATGGCTGTCAGAGAGGAGACTGTTTTTGTGTCTGATGCCCCAAGGATTGAAATGAAAGGAGCCTTACTATTGACAGAACTCGGAGAGACTTTATACAATGGCAATGCGGTTTTTGCTGCTGGCAATGGGGTAAACCTAGATGGCTTTTATACTCCTTATTTTAACATCAATGACTATGTAGATGTCAGCTTTACAAGTCTTAATAATGGCAAGTATAGAATTGTAGCGGTAGAATATTCCTTAATCCCTGATAAGACCATCTTAACCTTTGCCGAGCCTACACAAAGCGAAACGGTAGGGGCCGCACAGCTAAAGGCTTATGATTATTTGTTATCTGGGAACTTTTATGACTCAATAGAGTTCCAAGGTAGCCCTCCCCAAGAGGATCAGTTACCTTATGGTCAACATCAGAATCAAGCGGTTTGGAATCAATACTATAGGGTCTTTACTGCCTTTGAGGCAACCTGTGATGGATTAGATACAGATAAGACCTATGAGAGTTTGCCAGACCTGCCAGATTTGCTACATTTGTATAGGCAAAGAGACACACATCCAGCCACTACCAACAAAGGCTTTAAGCTACTGCACTACGAACAAGATACCGATAACTGCGAATGGGGTCTTTATATGATTGAGGTGGTCGATTCGACTATCCCCAAGACTTATGATGGTCATTCGTTCAAATATATCCAAGAATGAACGATGGTAAAGTAGTAAGAGGGTCCAATATGATTGCCTCTATAAAGGTCAATGGCAATTACTATCCGGTATTTTGTGCCAAATCATGCTCCTTTGAGCTGACTAATGAGATTATCAATAGGACCTCTGTGAATGATGGCCTCTTTACTAAAAGGAGAATTAGAAGGACCGAATGGTCTGGCTCTGCCTCTGGAGTTCTTGTAACTAACAACGATGGCAATAGATACAGCCCTTTTTACCTCATGCAAGAATCTGTCAGGAGGGCTTCTTTGGAGTGGCAGTTTGAGTTTACCAACTTAGATGGAGATATTAGAACGATTGAGGGAGAGGCTTTGATACAGAATTTACCTATCTCTGGGGATGTACAATCATTTGTTCAGTGTACGGTCAACATCATAGGAACCGGGGCATTTACAATGGATGTTAGCCCTTCAAGTCCTACTCAGGATGAGGATGTAGATTCTGACTATTGGAGTACAACCCCAGGAGCTATATTTATTGGCGGCTTGTCAACAAATGGCAAGTCATTACAAGGCAAGACCATCCTTGCAATAGCTAGAGAGGGTACTGTTTATGATCCTATCACTACGGGAAGTCCATCAAATCGGACTGCACTTTTCAATAGTGCATTAGGAAGGATTACATTTGATTCAAATATACCTTTTAATCCGGGCGAGACAGTCTGGGCAATGTGGAAAGACTAATGACATTTGAAAAGATTTATACTACTGTTCCTGAGACTAATATTATCTCTGATGCGGCCATTGCTTATAGTCAAGTGTTAATGGTTAGTCGGGAGGGTAGTGTCTTGAATATAAAAGAGAGCAATGATGATATCCCGGTTACTAATCGGGAGGTCTTATATCAGCCAGCTTTAGGGAATTTGGTCTTTAATGACCAGATGCCTTTTAACCAGATGGAAACTATACAAATAGTCTATAAAACACTTTAACATGAGGCAAATATTCTTTTTAGTACTTTTATTTATCACTACTGGCCTATTTGCTCAGGCCCCATCAAACTATACCAATATCAATGGGAGATACCGTTGGATAGCTGGTATGTTTGATTCTACCTTTCACATTCCTAAAGGAACAACAACATCTTTACGGACTGGGGGTTCTACAAATGCCGGAGCTTTGTTTTATAGGACTACGGATTCCAGTGTTTACTATTATACCGGAACGCAATGGCTAAAGGTAGCTGGGGCATCTGGTTTTGTGCCTTACACTGGGGCTACACAAAATGTAAACCTCGGTCAATTTGGACTTACTACTAAATTTGTTCAATTTGATACTTCAAGCCAAGCGGTTACAGATAGGAGGTTGCAATGGTCAAATGCTGAGGGCACTTTGCAGTTTGGCATGACCAACGGCTCTACTATCACACAAAGGATAGGCTTAGAGCAGTTTGCAAGGGTAAGGAATTTGCAAGGAGATACGATTGAGGCTGGAGATGTTGTTTATGTATCTGGGGCTTCTGGAGATCGTGCTTCTGTAAAGCTGGCTGACAATAGAGCTGACTCTACATCTTCAAAGACTTTAGGTGTTGCTACTGAGCAAATTTTGCCTAATGATGTGGGATTGGTTGGGACTTTTGGTGTGGTAGGCAAGTTAAATCTGTCTGCCTTTACTGCTGGGGATGTGGTTTATTTGGACTCTATTCCGGGTAAACTAACTAAGGTAAAACCTCAAGCTCCTTATCATATGGTTTTTGTGGGGGTAGTAGAGAGGGCAAATGCTGGCAATGGCTTACTTTTTGTGAATGTGCAAAATGGCTATGAGTTAGAGGAGCTGCATAACGTTAGAATTACCTCTCCAGTTAGAAATAATGCTATTTTGGCTTATGACTCTGTCGGGAGGCTTTGGAAGGACACTACCTTAAATGCGATAGGAGGTATCACTGGATCAGGCACCTCAGGTCAGGTGTCCTATTTTAATGGCACTAACTCTATCACATCTTCCCCTACATTCGCCTTTACACCTACCTCACAATTATTAGTAAATAACTCTGTTACTGCTGCAAGTGCTATTGCGAGGGGAATAAATGCCACTCCTACCTTAATTGCCGCTGCTAATAACGATGTTCTTGTTGGGTTAGACATTAATCCCACTTTTACCAATGGGGCTTTCACGGGGGTAACGAATTTGGCAATTAGAACATTAAGCGGAAGGTTGAGTTTTACGGGAGCTGCTGGAAATGGTACTTTGAATTTATTTACTACTAATAGCACCTTTTTAAGTAATGCAAGTAACGGTGTTTTGACATTTAATCGAAATTCAAGTTCAGGATGGCAAGGAATTGAGCATCAGGTTTCTGGTGCTTTAATGGCTTATGACGCAATTACTACCAGTGGAGAATTTAGAAGATTTGCAAATAGTGGTGGTTATTTTCAAACATTCTATTCTAATGGTGTTGAAGCAATGAGGTTGAGTACTTCTCAAAATCTACTTATTGGCACCACAACAGACGCAGGCTTTAGATTAGATGTGAACGGAACAGCAAGATTTGGAAATACTACAATACAAACAACAAATCCTTTAATTAGATTAGTTAATAATACTGCTACAAATGATGACCCTATATTATATTATCAAGGGGGTTTATTAAGGCTTGTCGATTTTAGTAGCGCGAATAAAGGTTTATTTATCAATACTGCGGTAGGTAATGCTTCTTTGAGTATGAGTGGAAGTGCTAACGAAGCAACTACAATGTTCAGGGTTCACGGAAGTATAACCGCTGCCTCTGCTATTGCAAGAGGAGTAAACTTAACAACCACTTTAGTAGCAGCAGCCAATAACGATTTTTTAGTAGGACTTGATATAAACCCTACTTTTACCAACGGGGCATTTACAGGGGTAAGTAATATTGGGGCAAGAATACAAAATAGTGCTTTATTAATTGGCACATCACTAATATCTGCAAGTGTAGGAAACTTTGCTTTACAAATTAATTTAGCTGCTGCTACTGGAGTTATTGGAGCAATAAAAAATTCTACTTCAACTGGGTATAGTTCATATCGTTATTATAATGATGTTAATAGAACCTTAGATATTGGATATAGTGGTTCTGCATTTTCAGGTGCAGTTATTGGTGGTGGAATAAGTGGAGAATCTGGTTGGCTTTCTACGGCAGGTGCATATCCATTACAACTTGGAACAAATAATAGTTCAAGATTTATAATTTTTAGTTCTGGTACAATTGGAATAAATCAAACCACAGACGCAGGCTTCCGTTTAGATGTGAACGGTACAGCAAGAGTGCAGGGGAATACAACAATTGTTGGAGATTTAAGTGTTCCTTCTGGGAACTATATGTCTGTTAATGGAACAGGTAGTATTTTCGGTATGAGAATACAATCCTCTTTATTAAATATAACTGCTGGAA
>Ga0315902_10002142_pt1 | contig 31163 bp, 33 predicted proteins | sample LakEriMetagenome_9_FD_203523 | JGI IMG/M metagenome (GOLD analysis project Ga0315902, IMG submission 203523) | Freshwater fungal communities from buoy surface, Lake Erie, Ohio, United States - Buoy 12 MA117 | ecosystem: Environmental > Aquatic > Freshwater > Lake > Lake biofilm | place: USA...
TCACAGAAATCGTGATATGCCCTTTCAACCACAATTGCTTGACGCGATACTTTGGCGCCGCATGTTGCGGGGGCTTCGCTCGGGAATCCGAGTCGTTAATGATGATAGCCGATTGATCAGCCGCGTTACAACGCGGATGCCAATTTACGAATGATGGCTTGCGACAAACGCCTCAACTGCCTTCAAGTCATTGGGCAAATTAACGATTCGCTCGTTGCGCTCAAAGAGGTCGGCCACGTGTTCGGGCAATCCTGGGCGCACTCCGGTGGCCTTTTCGACGGCATCAGGAAACTTGGCTGGATGCGCAGTTGCCAGTGTGATCATTGGCGTGCCACGAACCGCAAACTCTTCGGCGGCAGCGATGCCAACTGCAGTATGTGGGTCGACCAACATCTTGTGTTCGTCGTACATCCGCTTCATCACTGCAAGCGTTTCGCTGTCGGTGCTGCGATGTGCTCGGAAAGTTGGCGTGATCCATGTGGAGTATTGATCTGGCTCAACCATCAACTCACCGTTTGTTCGGAATCGTTGCAACTGCTGTGCAGTGGCCGAACCATCACGATTATTCATTTCAAACAGCAGTCGTTCGAAGTTTGATGACACCTGAATATCCATGCTCGGGCTCAACGTTGGCACCACTGGCTGCATCGACATTGCCAACGAGTCGAAGAAGCGCGTGAGAATATCGTTGCTGTTTGAACCCACGACAAGTTTGTCGATCGAAGCACCCATTTGTTTTGCAATCCACCCAGCAAGCACGTTTCCGAAGTTTCCGGTGGGAACGCTGAACGAAGCCTTGGTGCCTAACGACTGCAATGCAGTGAAGTAGTAAACCGTCTGCGCCATAACCCGAGCCCAGTTGATGGAGTTAACGGCCGACAATGAGTTGGCGTCTCTAAACGGTGCATCGTTGAACATTGCTTTCACCAAATCCTGGCAATCGTCAAATGTTCCATCAATTGCCACACAGTGCACATTGGGCGATTCGACAGTGGTCATCTGTCGACGCTGCACATCGCTCACACGACCGTTCGGATACAAAATGACGATGTCGACGTTGCTGCAATGCTTTACGCCATCAATGGCAGCACTTCCCGTGTCGCCACTCGTTGCACCAACGATCATGACGCGCTGATTTTGTTGCGTTAATACGTGGTCGAACAAGCGGCCAATCAATTGCAGTGCAACATCTTTGAAAGCGAGTGTCGGGCCGTGGAACAATTCCAGCAAGTACTGCTCTGGTCCAATCTGCACGAGTGGCGCCACATCCGGGTGCCTAAACGACGAGTACGCCTCGTCGCAAAGCCGTGAGAACACGGCCGTATCAATTTCGTCGCCCACAAACGTCTGCATGATGTGAGCAGCCTGATGGGCATAGTTGCTCGTTGCAAGCGGGGTTACGCGTGGCCAAGATTGAGGCACGTACAAACCGCCATCGGTCGCGAGCCCCGCCAACAGGGCGTCGCAGAAACCTAATTCGGGCGCACTGCCGCGGGTCGAGATGTAACGCATAACTCGGTCAATCGTAATCAGTCGGCGATAACGCGAAGTAGTGCGCCAACGTGCATCACTACGTCAAGATTGCGCAATTGCGCAATACACGCCTGGACGGCAGCTTCATTAGCCATATGCGTAAGAAAAACCAGCCGTGCTCCACTGCCAATTCCGTCTTGTTCGGCTGCCCGGATACTGACGCTATTGTTCGCAAAAATGCCAGTGACCGCGTGCAATACGCCCGGCTTGTCGGCCACTTCAAGAGGGATCAAATACTCACAGGATGTCTGCGCCATTGGCAACAACTTGGCTTTTGTCAGCACACCTAGCGTTGCGTGCGCACCTTTATTCAGGTTGATCGCGGCGTCAATCACATCGCCCAGCACCGAACTTGCTGTTGGGTCGCCACCAGCACCACGGCCGTAAAACATCAATGAGCCCGACGCTTCGCCGTCTACAACAACGGCGTTAAACGCGTCGCGCACGGATGCAAGAGGGTGATGATGCGGCACCATGGCTGGATGCACACGCACCGAGACCGAACCGCTGGAGTTTTCCAATTCGGCAATCGCCAAAAGCTTGACCGCGTAGCCAAGACGATGAGCAATAGCGATATCTGCTGCAGTGACTTTGGTAATTCCTTCGCTGTACACATCGCCAGCAACAACGTTTGCACCAAAAGCAATGCTCGCGATGATTGAAATTTTTGCGGCTGCGTCTAAACCCTCGACGTCTGCCGTTGGGTCTGCTTCGGCATAACCAAGTTGTTGCGCGCCAGCAAGCGCATCGGCATAACTCGCTCCGTCCTCGCTCATTTTTGTGAGGATGTAATTGGTTGTTCCATTGACAATGCCAAGCACTCGTCTAATTGGTTCACCACGCAAACTCTCGCGCAGCGGACGAATAAGAGGAATGCCGCCACATACAGCCGCCTCAAACAACAAGTCGATGCCAGATTTGTCTGCTGCAGCAAACAACTCCGCACCGTGCGTGGCGATCAGTGCCTTGTTCGCCGTAACGACCGGCTTCCCTGAGGCAAGAGCCTTCAAAATCAATGTGCGCGCTTCATCGATGCCACCCATCAACTCAACGACCAAGTCAACCGTGGGGTCGCTCACTACAAAATCTGCATCTTGCGTCAGTACATCTGCAGCCAACGAACCAGCATGTGTCGCAGTATTACGAACCGCCACGCGAGCAATCTCCAACCGAACACCACTGCGGGCCGCAATGGTGTCGGACTGCTGTTTCACCAGCTTTACGAAGGCGGCGCCAACAGTGCCATGGCCAATCACGCCGATACGAACAACGTGTGCTGTCATACCTTCACGCTATTGGCGTTTATGCCATATCCAAGCGGACCAAGTCCTCATAAGTCTCGCGTCGAACAACCAATCGAGCCTCGCCATTGCGCACAAACACAACAGGTGGGCGCGTCACTTTGTTGTAGTTAGAGCCCATCGAATGGCCGTAGGCCCCCGTCACTGGTGTTGCAAGCAAGTCGCCAACTTGCAGTCCGGCCGGAACCATTGCCTCATTAATAAGGACGTCGCCGCTTTCACAGTGTTTGCCAACCATTCGGATCGCTTCAGTTCGATCAGCATTTGCTCTTGCCGGCATGAACGCCTCGTATCCACTTCCGTACATCACCGGACGCGGGTTGTCGCTCATTCCCCCATCCACCGAAACATACGTGCGCACACCAGGGATTGGCTTGATTGTTCCCACCTGATACAGCGTGACCGCAGCGGAGGCAACGATGGAACGGCCAGGTTCTACAAACACTTTCGTTGTGCGGCGTAGTTGTTGCGTCGCAGCCAACAAGTGTCGCGACCATTCGGTGATGCTGGAAGCATGCTCGCTTTCCAAATACGCAACACCTAAACCGCCGCCAAGCGTCAATTCCTCTACATCAAGTTCGTTTGCTAGGTCAACCATGATTTTTGACGCGTGAGTGAAGTTTTCTACCGCAAAAACGTTCGAGCCGATATGGCAGTGCACGCCCACGAAATCAACCGAAGCCGAGGCGCGCGCACGAGCAGCTGCCTTATACGCATCACCATTACCCAAGTTGAAACCAAATTTCGAATCATTCTGACCAGTGGCGATGTACTCATGCGTGTGAACCGAAACGCCTGGCGTAATTCGCAACTGCACTCGCGGCGCAGGAAGCCCCTGTGCATGCAGCGCATCCAACTTGTCCAATTCGTCAAAATTGTCGACAACGATGTGGCGAACACCTGCTTCAATCGCCATTCGTAATTCATCGACGCTCTTGTTGTTTCCGTGCATTACGCAACTGCTTGCCGGAACACCAGCATGCAATGCAACGAACAGTTCCCCACCTGTGGCAACGTCGAGCAACAGACCTTCATCGTGGGCAAGCTTTGCCATTGCCGTGGTAAAAAACGCCTTGGTTGCATAAATCACACGTTGTTCACCGAAGGCTGCAACCGCTTCGTGACAGCGGGCGCGCAAGTGCTCTTCGTCATAAACGAATACTGGAGTCCCAAATTGTTTGGCTACATCAAGAAGCGAGCATCCGCCAATGCTCATCACTCCGTCGGCTCCGATAGTCGCCGTGTCTGGCAACAAGTGTTTTGCTATCGCGCTCACATCTGCTCCGGTGCTTCAATGCCCAATAATGAAAGCCCACGTTCCATCACGCGCGCGGTGAAATCGCACAATGCCAACCTGCTCATCTTTTGCGCCTCACTTTCCGCACGAAGCACAGGGCAGTGCTCGTAAAAACTGCTGAATTCGCTTGCCAAATCATATAAATAGGTGCACAAACGATGGGGGCTGTACTTATCCAGCGTGTCCCAAACCGCAGTGTCAAACTGCAATAAACGAAGCGCAAGCGCCCGTTCTGCGTCGTGCTCAAGAGTTGGAGTAACCGAACGAACCGACTGCCTCTCGATCTGAGCCTTACGAAAAATGCTGCAGATACGTGCATGTGCATACTGCAAATAGGGCGACGTATTTCCGTCAAACGACAGCATTCGCTCCCAATCAAAGACGTAGTCCTTGATTCGGTCAGTAGACAGGTCGGCGTACTTGATAGCGCCAATTCCCACCTGGCGGGCAATTTCACTTTGCTGTTCCACCGACAGCTCGGCATTCTTCTCGCGCACCGAAGTTCCTGCACGCTCTACCGCTTCGGTCAGCAGCGCATCCAACTTCACTACCTCTCCGCTTCGACTCTTCAATATTTTGCGATCGTTTCCTAATACGTTGCCAAACGCAACATGCACCATTTGTGTTGTTTCAGGAACCCAACCAGCCTTGCGTGATACAACTCCGACCATTTCTAGGTGTTGTGCTTGTGGTGCTCCAACGACATACAAAATTCGCGTTGCTCCAAGTCGTTCCACTCGATCAATTACACACGCGAGGTCGCTCGTTGCATAGTTGTATCCGCCATCAGTTTTGCGAATGATCAACGGCAGCGGCTCGTTATCGCGATTGACGAAACCATCCACGAATACCACTTCGGCGCCATCACTTGTCTGCAACATTCCCGACTTCTTCAAACGCTCCACAACTTCTGGCAACAGGTGGTTGTATGCACTTTCACCCATGATGTCATCAGACGTCAGCAAGACATCCAACACTCGATAGACGCGATCGAAGTACCTGGTGCTCTCGCCCACCAGTAATTTCCACATTCGCAATGTTTCGTCGTCGCCACCTTGCAACAGCACTACTCGCGCACGAGCCCGCTCTTTGAATTCGTCACTCGCATCAAATTTCGTTCTTGCCTGCCGATAGAACGAATCCAGGTCACCAACCGAGAGTTCATTTGCGGCTTCGGCTTCACCCAGATCAATCAGGTGCTCAATCAACATTCCGAATGGCGTTCCCCAGTCTCCAATATGGTTCTCACGAATCACTCGGTGGCCTACAAACTCGAGCATCCGTACCAACGCATCGCCAATCACCGTCGACCGTAAATGGCCCACGTGCATTTCCTTTGCCACGTTTGGTGCCGAGTAATCAATATCCACTACCTCTGGCGCGGGGCTCAGTCGTACACCCAACCGCGAATCGGCCGCGGCAACCGCTAGTTCGCTGGCCAGAAACGAATTTGAAAAGGTGATGTTGATAAACCCAGGGCCGGCAATCTCGGTGGCGCTGCACACAGCAGAAAGGTCTGCGGCATCCAGCACCATCTGCGCAACTTCGCGCGGGGTTTTGCCCAACACTTTGGCAAGTGCAAGCGAGCCGTTCACTTGTGCATCGGCACGGTCACTCCTACGTACCACCGGGTCGCTCTCTTGCCCACCGGCAATCTTGGCGAAGGTTGGTCGCAAGCGCTCCGCAACGGTGAGAACGGGATCGGCCATGGTCCTTCTATTGTTGCCGACCGCCACCATTTTCAACGAACAATTAACTACGGGAACGTTCCAAACAACCCGAATTATCTACTTTCCCACTACTCTTGCTTGCGTGCCCCTGAAGTTCAACCACTTGCCACTTCGTCAAGTAGTTGCCGACACCATTCGAGAGATGATTTTGACCGGCGCTTTGCAGCCTGGAGAACGGTTGCTCGAAGACGATCTCGCCAAAAAGTTGGGGGTTTCGCGAAATCCCGTACGTGAGGCAATACGGTCGCTGGAAGCAACCGGCCTCGTAGAAGTGCAGGCGCGCAGAGGCGCCTACGTCTCAGGCCTAGAGCCAAACGAAGCCATTCAGCTCTTGGAGCTTCGCAGCGTGATCGAGGCCTACGCGGCCGAATTAGCGGCCAAGAACCGCACTGATTTGGACATCACCAAAATGAAAGGTCTCATCGAGAAAGGCAAGAAAGCCTCTGCCGACAACGACTTGGTTGCAGCATCTGTTTGTCACAGAGAATTTCACCTTGCAATCGAACACGCTGCAGGGAACAGATATCTCGAATCGACAGTTGAACCTCTAAGAAGCCAAACCGAAATGATCTTTTCTCGCCTTGCAGACCGTAGAGGTGTCCTCAGTTGGTCTGAGCACACTGAAATTTACCGCGCGATTGCTGACGGTGATGTGAAACTTGCTCGAAAGTGCACCATCAACCACATGATGTCAGTTACAAATGACCTTAAAGCGTTAACCAAATAACTTAAATGAAACCGAGTGCGTTAATTATTGGAACAGGAATCGCAGGTGCATCTATTGCTCATGCTCTTTCCAAGTCCCACTCAGTTACCGTCATTGAAACCGAATCGAGTGCTGGTTTCCATTCAACGGGCCGATCAGCCGCATCGCTATCCACAACTTCTGGCCTGCGTGAAGTGTGCGCGTTAGCTGAGGCGAGTCGCCAGTTCTTTATAGATCCCCCACAAGCGTTCACGGAAATTTCGTTGACATCACCGAAGGGGCTTCTTTGGATCGGCAGAGACAATAGTGATGCCGCCGCACTCGACGAACTCACTACCCGAAATTCAGAAGGACTTCCGCTTGCTCACCGTGTTGACGCAGAACAGTGCAAACAGATCCTCCCACAGCTTCGCGACGAGGTAATCCAAGCTGGCGGTGTCTGGGAACCCGATTGTTTAACACTTGACGTCGCTGAAGTTCTTGCTGGGTACATTCGACAGTCAAAAACATCGGGAGCCAATTATCTTCTTGGCACCAGATTTCAATCTGCCCAGCAAAGGGCTTCATCTACGTGGCAGATAACGACTAACAATGGAATTTTTGAAGCAGATATCTTGATAAATGCTGCAGGTGCATGGTCTGAAGAGATCGCACAAAACTCAGGAATAACCACTATTCCGCTACAGGCTTACCGAAGAACAGCGGCAATTGTAAAAGCGCCAGAACATACCTCCAACTGGCCACTGACGATGGACATTGGTTCGCGGGTCTATTTCGAACCAGAGTCTGGTGGACTTCTGTTCTCCCTGTCTGAGGAAACCCCTCGTGCTGCAGAGGATTGCAAGCCCGAGCAAGAAGACATTGCTCTCGCCCTAGATCGCCTAGAAGAATGCATTGAACTGGACAGCAGACACGTCATCCAATCTTGGGCGGGATTACGCACCTTTGCACATGACCGCTTACCAATTATCGGCGCAGACCCAGAATGCCCCTCTTTTTACTGGCTTTCAGGACAGGGAGGGTCGGGAATCAAAATTGCGCCCGCTGCATCAGAATTGTTGCAGGCTGAGATTAATGAGTTGCCTCTTCCCAAGAAATTTGAAGAAATCGACATCTCATTTACAACATTTTCACCAGATCGTTTCAACTAACTTTAGAAACTCTCTTAAAAGTAAACTTCAAGTAGCAAAACGATGCTTGAAAGTGCAGAAAAACTGAGTACTGCAACTCGAGAATACCCTTTATCGAGAAATTTTGAAGCCCAACGATTAGCAATCATGCCAATCACATACCCTGGCAACATTAAAGCGCCAAGCACGAAGTCATGCTGGGACATGCCGCCACTCACTGCCAAAGTTAGCAATGAGAAAGTTGCACCAACTAGAAAGAAACCCGCAAGTGTTGCTCGCAGTTTTTGGGCGGTCTCTCTTTGGTAGACGAGTGCCATGGGCGGCCCACCGACCGATGTCAACGTGCCCATAACCCCTGAAACAAGCCCTGCGGTGGAAAGAGTGATTCGATTGGTTTTGATCTTCCAGCCAATCGAAGTCATCAGCACACCGGCAAGAACCAAAACCGCGACCAAAACGATTACCGCATCTTTTGAAAATGCAACAACTGCCCACCCTCCGGCGATTGTGCCAATTACTCGGCCAAAAATCGCCCACTTCATGCCTTTCCAGTCAACGGCACCACGTTCCCGGAGAAACACCGTCAGCGTTACGGCAACACCCACCAGCAGCAAGGGGCCGGGAATGAAAGTTGCATCAATGAGTGCCAGCGCTGGAGCCGAAACCAAACCGAGACCAAAGCCAAGCGAGCCTTGGATCATCGCCCCTACGGCAACTACCAATACTGCTAAAACATATTGCCAGAGCGATATCGACACTGAGTCAAGTAGTGCGCTCACCCTTAAACCGCGACAGATTTGGGCTGTCGAACCGTTTGGATAAAGAGCCGAAGTGCAACAACCGCAAGCAGTGAACCAAAGAGGAAGTTGGACAAAGAGTCTGATATGACGTCAGATAAATATCCGCCCGCCACTGCTGAAACTATTCCTGTGCAGCCCACCATTGCCGCAGCTTGCAGATTGACATTCTTGTTGGAACGATTCCGAATGGTTCCTGTTATCGCTGTGGGGATGATCACAGCAACCGATGTACCTTTCGCAATTACTGGTGGTAATCCCAAAAGAATCATCATTGCTGGGACCATGACAACGCCACCACCGACACCGAGCAAGCCAGCCAAAACACCAGAAACCACACCAATCGCAAAAAGTAATACCACAGACCAAAAAGTCAGTGCATGCTCCACAGATGAACCTGGGGTGAGAAACAGACGAATGGCGGAAGCCACAAGAATTGCCGAGAACGCATAAGCCAAAGTTTTCTTATTGATTGTTACAAGCAATTTAGTTCCGTAAATTGCTCCTAAAACCGCGCCGATAGCAAGCGGTAAAGCAACTGCCCAATTCACATTCCCGTGATTCCAGTAGGTAAGGAGACTTGCGGCAGAAATTGGGAGTGTTGCTCCCAACGAGGTTCCATGTGCGTTCTTCTGCTCCATTTTTGCGACAAGAAGTAGTCCGGGAACAATCAAGATTCCCCCGCCAACCCCAAACAGACCCGACAAGAAGCCGGCCAATACACCCACCACTGCGTACTTCAGAAACATTATTTTCCCATCTCTAAGATTTAATAAAACAAGCAGAGAAATGCCCTGGTGATTTCTCTTCTAGCTGTGGGGTCTCCACTCGGCAGCGAGCCTCGGCAATCGGACAACGTGTGTGGAATCTGCAGCCCGATGGTGGCGACATGGGATTCGGAATTTCACCCGTGAGTGGGATTCGAATTCTTGATCTCTGTACTACAGGATCGGGAACTGGGACACTAGAAAGAAGTGCCTCTGTATATGGGTGGATCGGTTTTGTATACACAGCGTCCACGGGTGCATATTCGACCAATGAACCGGAATACATAATGCCAATTTTGTGCGAGACATGACGAACGACTGATAAATCATGTGCAATGAAAAGGTACGAAACTCCCATTTCTATTTGCAGATCTTTTAGCAAGTTAACAATTTGAGCCCTGACCGATACGTCCAAAGCGGACACAGGTTCATCAGCAATGATGAATTTCGGACGAAGCGCAAGAGCACGTGCTATTCCAACTCGTTGACGTTGACCGCCTGAAAACGCATAAGGGAATCGGTCAATTGCATCTGCCGGCATGCCGCATTGCTCCAAGATTGCTACAACTGCATCGCGAGCTGATTCGGTTGATTTAGCCAGCCCGTGCACAACTAGTGGCTCGGCGACTATCTCTCCGACCGTCATTCTTGGGTTTAGAGAAGAATACGGGTCTTGGAAAACCAATTGCATCTGCCGACGCATTTCTCTAATTTCCGACTTAGACGAAGAGGAAATTTCTTTGCCGTCAAATACAACTTTGCCCGAAGTCATTGGTGCACTACCCAAGATTGCACGGCCAGTTGTGCTCTTTCCTGATCCCGACTCACCGACCAACCCGAGCGTCTCGCCAGGAGCAATATCAAAACTCACATTTTCAACAGCGTGAACCAACTTGCGGTTGTCCCGAAACAATCCAGTCTGGCCAACAGGAAATCGAACCGACAGATTTTCGACATGTACGAGTGGGGCCTGTGTCATTGCATCCCCTTAAGTGGGTTCCAACATGCGACTTGACCATTCCCAAGCATTTGCAAAGTCGGACGCTCGCTTCGGCACCGATCAGTTGCTTCGTTGCAACGGGGCGCAAACGAACATCCTGCAACTTCAATCTTCATGTCGGGAGGAGATCCCGGAATGAGTTCAAGACGCTCTACATCAATTTCAAAATGAGGCGTAGACCGCAATAAGCCTTGAGCATAAGGGTGCTGTGGCTTTGCGTACAGGTCGTAAATGTTCGCCTCTTCAACGATTCTTCCCGAATACATGACAAGCACTCGGTCGCAAACTCCTGCCACTACGCCCAGATCGTGGGTAATCAAAACAACAGAAATTTCTAGTTGCTGTTGCAAATCCGCAATCAAATCAAGAATCTGGGCCTGGATAGTTACATCCAATGCGGTTGTCGGCTCGTCTGCAATCAACAACGCAGGTTCGCATGCCAACGCTGAAGCGATAAGGACTCTCTGTCGCATGCCGCCCGACAACTCAAAAGGATATTGATCGACACGTCCACGGGGATTAGAGATGCCCACCAAATCAAGCAACTCAATGGCTCGCTCACGAGCCTTTTGCTTGTTGTACTTCAAATGATGGCGTACGACTTCGGCGATTTGTTCACCAATCGTCAATACAGGATTTAGGGAGGTCATTGGATCTTGAAAGATCATTGAGATTTCTCGTCCGCGTATTTTGGCAATACGGTTCGGTGCGTCCTGATCGTCCCCAATGATTTGCTCGCCCCTCCATCGAACCTGTCCGGCCACCACCTTGCCGGGTAGCTCGGTGAGACCGAGGATGGCTTGAGCGGTAACGCTTTTGCCCGATCCAGACTCGCCAACGATTCCGAGAGTCTCGCCCTTGTTTACATGAAATGAGGCTGCACGCACCGCGTGAACTGTTCCCGCTCGCGTGAAGAAATCCACGGTAAGGCCGTCGACTTGAAGCAATTTCTGATCTGTTGACGAGTCAACCATTACATACCCGCCACGGCACGTGATGCGAATCTCTTATCTCGTTCTCGAGGATCAAGTGCAACCCTTAACCAAGAGGCAACAAAATTCATGGCCAGCACCAACGCCGAAACCACAATGCCAGGAATGACCGATAAACGTGGGTCGGAAAAAATTGCGTCGCGACCCATGTTCGCTACTACGCCTAGCGAAACATCAGGAAACTGCAAACCTAAGCCGAGAAATGAGAGCGTCGCTTCGGCAAGGATGATTCGCGCAAATTCGAGAACTCCAAGCGTTAGCAGCGCAGAAGTCAAGTTCGGAAGGATGTGCTTAAACATGATCCGCGTGGTCTTTGCACCAATCAATTCTGCGGCTTCGACGTACGCCTCCTGTTTCACAGACATCACTACGCCACGCGTCATGCGCGCAAACACCATCCAACCATTGAATGCAAGTACGAATATCAATGTCCACGTGCTGCCACCCAACACCGCGATCATGATCATTGCAATCAAAAGGCCCGGGAACGCAACCTGAACGTCTGTCCAACCGCTAATCCATCGATCGGTGCGGCCTCCGATGTAGCCCGAAATCAAACCGAGTGTGATGCCCACGCTGCCAGCAATAACCACAACCATTGAACTGATAAACAATGTTGTTCGCAGTCCGTAAATCAATCGCGACAACATGTCGTAACCCTGTAAATCTGTGCCAAGCACAAAAGTCCAACTGCCGCCATCAGACCAAAATGGTGGTAAATCAGCCGAAGAAAGGGTTCCTTCAGCAGGCCCGTATGGTGCAAGGAACGGAGCAAATATTGCAGTTAGTCCAAGAATTGCTAGTACAACCAGACCGAAGACTCCACTCTTGTCCGACAGTAAGCCTCGGAATAAACCGCCCGTAGCTGATCGCACTTCAAACGGGCGTCCCGAAAGTGATCCTTCCTGCTCCGCAGCATCATCCGTCTCACGAACGCGTGCAGAGTATTCATCATTTGACGTTGAATTACTCATGAAATTCTCACTCTTGGATCGATGAATTTATAGACAAAATCGATGGTGATGTTGATGACAACAACGAATATTGAAACCACTAGAACAATGGTTTGAAGCAAGAAAAAGTCGCGCTCGCGAATGGCGAGGATTGCAAGACTTCCGAGGCCATTGACTCCAAATACGCCTTCGACAACAACCGTAAATCCGGCCAACGCACGAATCAATTCCCAGCCTGCAAGTGTCACAAATGGAATCAACGCGTTTCGCAATGCATGCACCGCCACTACTCGCTTAAGAGGCAAGCCTTTAGCTTTTGCTGCCTTCACATATTGTGAGTTCAGCTCGTCGATCATTGCGGATCTCACTGTCATTGCTAAGCGACCAATCGCAGGTAATGCAAGAGTCAAGCTAGGCAACAACAGGTGCGTCCAAGGGCCCGGTCCGATATTTACAAGCCCAAGCTTGACGCTAAAGACAATGATGAGGACTTGTCCTAAAAAGAATTGTGGCATGGATAGCCCAGCCAAGCTCATTGTTACAAGAAGTTTGTCGGAGATCCGACCAGGCTTAATTGCTGCAAGCATTCCCAGCACAAGCGAAATGCTCAATGCAAAAATCATTCCGATAGCAACAAGTTGCAACGTACGTGGAAGAAAATCGAAAACCACTGAAAGTGTGTCGCGATTAGTGAACTTCGCCGACGTCCCAAAATCTAACCGTATGACATCACTTAAATAATCAAAAAACTGTGTTACTACAGGTCGATCAAAACCAAGATCACTTCTCAGTCTTGCTCGCTGCTCTAAAGAAGCAGAGAGCGGCAGAATGAAGTTCACCGGATCTCCAATTAGCCGAGTTGTAACAAAAACCGAAATTGTGACACCAACTATCACAACTAGTCCTTGGCCAATTCGACCGATTAGGTATCGGATCATTCTCTTCTGCCGCTCTCAGTTCAGTCTTTATGGAAAAGCCGTCAGTTGACGGTCATTTCCTTTACGAGGAGTTTGGAGTCAACTCGTGGAGTCCAAGCCAAGCGTGTGCTTAGGCCATAGATGTCCTGGTTGTTGATAATCCACACGAAGTAAGCCTCGTCGTAAGCAATCTTGACTGCTTCGGCGTAGATCTCGCCTCGTTTTGTGGCATCAAGTTCTGAACGACCATCGTCAATGAGCTTCTTCAAAGCTTCATTCGAGTTCGAGGAACCAATTCCACCTGCCTGGTAGTAGGTCGACAACTGTCGATCGGCATCAAGAATGTCGTTCGAAGACGATACATAGACCGAGTCAGCACGATTTTCGCGATCGAAAAGTACGTCAAGGTATGCACCAAATTCGAGGATTTCAAGATTGACCGTCAATCCTGCTGCAGTCCAATAACCAGCCACTGCCTCAAGAAGTTCTTTGTCCTTCAACCAACGTCCAGACTCGCCAACGAGTTGTATTTCGGCACCGGTAGCACCTGCTTCTTCAAGCAACGCCTTTGCCTTTTCAACATCGTACGGGTAAGCACTAAGTGTGCTGTTGAATCCAAGAATTGAAGGGCTCAACAACTGGCCTGCGTCAACAACGCCGTAACCACCGAACAGTGTGTCAGCAATTGTCTGCTTGTCTACTGCGTAGTTAAGTGCTTGTCGAACTCGCAAGTCCTTAGTAATTCCCTCGTCAGCATCCAAGATCAACACTGGGTGCTCTTGGCCTTGAGCTGTTGCAACCACTGGCGCAGATGCTGCGTCTTGTGGGTTCAAGTTGGTAATTACGTCGTACTTGCCCGAAGTCAATCCTGCAAGTCGAGTTGCGGAGTCGGCAATGAATTCAAAAGTTACTTTTGAAACATTGGCCTTATCGCCCCAGTATGAATCATTTGCAGTCAAGACAATGCTGACGCCCACTGAGCGGGAATCAAACTTGTATGGTCCGGTGCCGTTAGGTGCATCCGACAAATCGGCTACATCTTTTGCGGATGCGGGCAACATTTTCAACCAATACATACGAGCAGGAAGAACGCCATCGCGAGCTGCCGTCGTAATTTGTACTGTTGTTGCGTCTACTGCAGTTGCGCCCGTGAGACTCTTGAAGAAACCATCATTTTGAGTCTTTCCATCTGCAACTAGCTTGACCATGCGCTCAACTGTGGCCACAACGCTGGCGGAATCAAATGGCGAACCGTCATGGAAGGTGACACCTTCACGAAGTTTGAACTCCCATGTGGTGTCATCAACTTGTGTAGGCATATCTGCCGCAAGTCCAGGCCCGATGTTGCCGTCCGCATCGCGAACTAGCAATGTTTCATAAATATTGTCGTTGATCGCACGCTCTCCGCCGTCATCGACAAGTTGTGGATCAAGACTGGTTGGTTCAGAACCAAGTGCAATAACAATTTCGGCTGAGCCTGTTGACTCTTCCGAAGTTGCATCCCCCGATTCTTCGCCGCCACCGCATGCTGCAAGTACAAGACCAGCTGCAATAAATAGCGACGCAAGTTTTAATTTTTTGCGCATTTCTCCCCATTTCGCTTGTAGTGCCACGATCCGAATGAATCGTGGTTAACGGTATACAATAAGCAGTCTTGTGACAAAGGTCAAATCTGACACCATGGTGCAAATGCCTGACGACTACTGGCTTTCCGTCGGTCTCGATCACCGTTCTCTCGGACAAACCATCACTGAGCGCCTTCGAGATCAGATTTTGATCAATCAGCTGAAGCCGGGCGAACGACTGATTGCAGACGATCTTGCTCTGACATTCGGCGTTTCGAGAAGCATGATCAGAGAGGCACTTCTGCTCTTGGCGACAGAAGGTTTCATCAACATCATTCCTCGAAAGGGAACATTCGTTACTCAAATGAGTGCGAAGCAAGCTAACGATCTATTTGAAGTTCGTCTGTTGCTGGAAGGACAAGTTGCTTCGCTTGCCGCCGAACGTCGAACGGATGAAAACCTACGGGATCTTCGCGAAACAGCAGACCGCGGGTTGGCCGCAGCTCTTGCCGGAAATGTTGATCAACTTCCAGCATTAAACACCCGATTCCACAATCTTTTGGCCGACACTGCGGACAACGATTATTTGACTGAGACTTTAAGTCGATTATCCAACATCATTCAATGGGTTTACTCTCGTCGAATCATTGAGCGATCAACTGATTCATGGAAAGAACATTTGCGGATTGTTGATGCCATTGAACAAATGGATCCGAACGCTGCCAAGGCAGCTGCTCATGACCATATAACCAGAGCGTGGGCGGCCTACCAGCAACCAGCTGGCTGAAAAAGTTAAAAGCCTTTTACAGATCCACCGTCAACTCGAACGACTGAACCTGTAACAAAGCTGCTTGCACGTGAGCAGAGAAACGCAACGACATTTGCAAACTCGCGAGCGGTGCCAACTCGCTTGAGAGGAATGGCCTCAACGTGGTGGGCTCGAACTTCATCTAGCGACATCCCTGAACTCGCTGCTAAAGCTTCCTCAAATCTTGAAAGTGCAGGTGTTTCAAACTGGCCCGTCACAACGACATTCACATTCACAAATGGTGCAAGTTCGAGAGCAAGAGACCTGGCTGCTGCTGTAACACCGCTTCTGAAAACTGATGAAAGCGCCAAATCAGGAGTGGCTTCTACAACCGAGCGAGCAGTGAGGAATATGAGGCGACTCTGCGTGCCTGAACGAAGGTGTTCGCTGGCAGATCGTGCAATTTCTAATGCTGGGCGCAGCATCGAGTTAAATGCGGCATCATCAAAACCCGAAGTGTCAAGAATCCCGCCCGGCTTTCCACCACCCGTATTCACGATTACAACATCAAGACCACCCAATTGCTCTGCAGCGGATTCGACCATCGCAGCTGACGAACCAGGCGTTGTCAGATCCCCGATGATGCATGCGTGCCCGCCCACCTCACGACGGGCATCCTCACAACGCTGACCATCTCGACTTGTCAGAGCAACTTTCGCCCCTTCTTCGACCAAGACGCGCGCAACCTCTTTACCCAAACCGGAAGACGAGCCAAAAACTAGGGCTTTCGCATTTTGTAATCCCAAATCCATAACTGATCAGCTCCCCATCCAGATAGTTCGTTGCAACGTATAGAAGTCCATGACGGTTGGGCCATATTGTTCTTTGTGCGTTGCTGTGCCCGACTGTTTAATGCCTCCGAATGGTGCATTAAATGCAGCGCCGACTGTTGGCCGATTAATTCGCACCATTCCAGCTTCCACTAATTGAGCACAATGCTGGGCCTTGGAAATACTTTGCGTGCAAATTGACGCTGAAAGACCATATGAAACATCATTCGCTGAATTGATCGCCTCATCAATGTCTTCGACTGATTCAAAAGTGACAACAGGACCGAAGATTTCGTTTTGAACAACACTTGAATTACGTCTCGCACCCAACAAAATAGTTGGTTCAAAGAAAAACCCGTGTTGTAACTCGCCTGCCGCAGAGCGACGTCCACCAATTGCGATCTCGACTCCGTCCTTTACTCCCTCTGCAATTGCAGATTCCATCGATGCAACGGCAACGGCGTCAACCAACGGCCCCATGGTTGACTCGGGAGTGTTTCCCGGACCCAGCACAATCTTTTTCATTTCATTCAGCACTCTTTCAAGGAGTACATCAAACATGTTTTTTGCAACAATGATTCGTCCTGCTCCCGTACATGCTTGTCCAGCAAGCGAAAAACTTGAACGCATAACGACATTGACTGCCAAGTCGATATCTGCATCGTCCAAAACTAGAACAGGGTTTTTGCCACCAAGTTCCAATTGAACACGTCTTCCGATGCCAATCTCGCGGTGAATTTTCTCGCCAGTTGCATTAGATCCGGTGAAAGTAATTGCGTTTACTCTTTTGTCTGCAACCAAAGGCGCCCCTGCGGCAAAACCGTGCACAACATTGAGCACTCCAGCCGGCAGACCTGCTTCCTCAAATGAAGATGCGAGATGATCACCCATCAATGGCGCGAGTGGCGAGGGTTTAAAGACAACCGCATTCCCTGCTGCTAACGCAGGACCAATTTTTCTACTCGCCAAATTAAGCGGGAAGTTCCATGGAGTAATTACACCGACGACGCCTACAGGGCCGCGAACCGAATAAACAAGCGGGGTGTCATCGCTCGGGAACGTAGCGCCAGAGAGTCGATACGCCTCGGTTGCATATAGCTCCAGGTTCTTAGGAGTTCGTGAACATTCGTTGCGGGCATCGGCAGCAAGCTTCCCCTGCTCTTTCACCATGTCGGCAACAAGCGTCTCGACTTTCCCATCAAGAATTCTGGAGGCCTTCGAGAGAATGTTTGCTCGCTGAGTTGGAGTTGTTCTACCCCACTGCAATGACGCTTCACAAGCTGCATCTATCGCAGCCTCTACATCAGCGCCATCGCTATCCGGTGCGATTGATACGACCTCTCTAGCATTGGCCGGATTGCGTCGCTCGAACACCTTCCCGCTCTTTGCTGGAACGATTGTTCCACCTATGCGATTACCAACTTTTACTTCACTCACCAGAAGTACCTTTCAACAAAGAAATACAACTATTTAGTCGCTGGCGGCTGCCAATTGTCCCATTTTGAGAAATCAGCAACAACACCCATCGAGTCGAGCAAGGCAGTGATTCCTGCCTTGCAGCAAGCAATGTCTTCTTTCGTATGTCCGCCAGAAACACCTATGCCGCCGACCACTTCTCCGTCTACTTCTATTGGCCAACCACCAACGAAAATTGCGAATCGTCCACCATGCATATTCATGATTCCAAAGGCTTCTTGGCCAGACTGCGCATTCGTATATGTGTGTGTTGGTCGTCGATGACAGGCAGCAGTAAACGCCTTGTTAATTGCTATTTCGACGCTTGTCGATTTTCCGTTGTCTGGTCGCTTCACCACGATTGGCCAGCCACTTGAGTCGCACACGCAGATTACGGATCCAATTCCGAGTTCCTTTGATTTGGCCAATGCGGCGTTCACAATCAATTCTGCTTCTTCAAGCGAAAGTGTTTTCTTATTTAACATGAGTTTCCATCCCGTCGTTTTATATCTAATAGTTTTTTCACTAACAATTTTGTACTAGCTACTTATTTCTTTCTTGAACTTCTCCCAAGCGACACCTGCAGCTGCAACATCTTGCAACGCTAATCCTTGAGTTTCAAAAACCACAATGGAGTTGTTTGCCCGAGGAGTCCTGACTTTGTCTGCGCAAACATCTTTGAATTCAATTGCGTCTTCCCATCGAAAGAATCCTTCGTCTACGGCTCGAATGAGGTCGCCGCATTCAATCTTTGATCCCTCGACATCGTCGCACACTACGGATGCTGCACGAGCCATCAATTTGGGAGGAAGTTCGCATTTGTCATACTTCGTTGAGCCAACTGCGCAGATAAGCGCCTCTTCATTAACTGCATCAGCTTCAAACAGGGGCTCGGTAGCGGGCGTAAGCGTGACAACTACTTGAGCACCCTTAATTGCATCACTTGGAGTTGCCGCGATTTCAGCAGTAACTCCGCGAGATTGAGCAATGTCAACGAGTGCTTGCGCTGCTTCTTTACGTGGATCGTAAATCTTTATTGATTTGATCGTTTTCACCGAATCAATCAGCATTTCGAGGTGAAGGCGGCCTTGACGACCGGCGCCGATAATTGCACCTTTGTTTGCATTTTCAGGTGCAAATTTCTCGATTGCGATCTGACACAAAACTGGCGTCCTCAACCTTGTCAGCACATCACCATCAAGCGTGCACAAAAGATTTCCTTGATCATCAAACAACACATTCAAAAACGTAAATACACCATCTTTGGTTGCATAAACTTTTCCGCCGGAATACGGCGGAGCAACAGCAGCCATCGCACTTGCCATCTGACCCTTCGCTGATGCCCGAACCCGAATGGTGTTAGCAGCGTTGCCGTTACCCCAATCCTTCAAAGCCTCGTTTACTGCTCCATATATAGACGAAAGGCTTAGGAGGCGATCGATCGCAATGTCATCAATATGTGGAACCGACATTTCCCCCGCCTTTCTTTGCAACGAAACAGCTTTGAAGTGAATACTGTATACAAGGTTATGCCCACCTCAGCGCTTCGCGATCGCAACCACCTCGAGAAACCCAACTGGATGTTGTTGTCCATTATCTGCGGTAGCTACGTTGCTGCGACAATCGGCGAACAAGTTCTCGGACCAATCTTCCCTGATGCTCTTTCGGAGTTTGGGCTTTCGGAAGTAGACGGTGGAATTGCTTTCGGACTTCTCGCTGCAAGTATCGCATTGTTGAACTTGATCGGCGGTCTGACACTTGCACGAGTCGGCGCTCGCCGAACCATTGCACTCGCATCGCTATTCAGTCTGCTCGGAGCAGTCATCGCTGCTACGTCACATTCATTTGCGCAACTCGCAACCTCGCAGATCTTCCTTGGGGCCGGTGCTGGCCTATTTTTCCCCGCTGGCTTACAGATGGCCGGTGTTGCTGGCGGCACATCTCGGCGTGGCTTCGTAATGGGAATTTATGGTGTTGCATATTCACTAGGCCTCACAGCATCTGCTGGACTCGGCGCGCTCGGCGCCCAAATCGGATGGAGATCTGCGTTCGTTGTTTCTGCAATTTTGAGTTTTCTCGCATTTGTCAGCACCTTTTTCACCCAACTTCCGAGTATCGCGAAATCAACGAAGAGTGGCCGAGAAGCTCTTCGACTCAGCCTCAGCAATCCAACGTTGGTCGGCGGAATTGGAACAATCTCTCAGTACGGAAGCATTTCGTTCATGACAACATTTGCCGTTCAAGAATGGGGTCTGAGCACTGCGCGAGCTGCAGGAATCTTGGGCATTGGCCGCGTCATTTCCATTGTCGCCAAATTGGTCTCCGGCTCCAGTTCAGACCGCATCGGCCCATTTGCCAGTGCTCGATGGACCGGCATCGCACTTTTCGTTACCGGAATAGCGTGGGTAACTCTTCCCGGTGGCTTGCTTACTTATTTTTGTGCAGCAGTTTTTGCTGGAACCGTTTCTTCGTTGGGCCCGATTGCGAACATGCTCGCCGTAGAAAAATTTGGTCGAGATGGAGTTACTCTCGGCGCATTTCGATCGCTCCAAATCGCCATGGGAGCAACCGCCGGTGTGCTCATTGGGCTCTTCGGAGAACTTTTTGGTTTAAGACTCATCCTTGCGTTCGCAGTACTGACGCCGTTGAGCCTTCTCTGGGTCTGTCGAGAGCCTAAGCAGTAATTACAACTGCGCGAACTTCTGCCGCGCCATCGCGCAAATGCTTAATTGACTTGTATTCAGGTGAGTTCCAAAATGACTGCGCGGACTCTTGATCAGGAAACTCAATAACGTGCCATCGTGGTGCAGGCGGATCGCCGACTAATCCAACCGCAGAACCTCCACGGATGACGTAAGTTCCGCCGAACTTTGAAATGAGCTTTGGGACTTGTGATTTATATTCGTCGTAGTTTCGCAACTGTTCGACAGTTGCTTCAGGATTTGGTCGAACCTCGAAGATTGCATATGCGCTCATGTACTCACACTCCTAGTGCCAAACCAACGGTTCGCGGGTCGGCAGCACCAACGATACGTCGATCGTCGGCGACACCATACGCAATAACTTGTTGAGCCGAGCGCATAGCGAATGTGGAGATTCTCTTGGATGATGGTGTCTCACTCGAGAGAGAATCTGCATTCACATCGCTCATGCCTTCCTCGAATCGAACAGTGTCGCCGCTTGGATTCCAGTCCCACCTAGGGGCTGTAACCATTCGGCCAGGTTCGACCTCTCCCGCTGCAATCTGACTGAGAGTTTGCAGATTCCACGGAACCTGATTCACACCACCAGGGGTTCCACCCACATATCGACGCTCATTGTTTTGAGCACTCACCGCCCACGCATGCAACGTGGTGCTTGGTCGACGACCCTCGACTGGAAAGTTCGGATGGCCGAGCTCTGTATTGAAACCTCTGCCCGACCGATTGGCGAGAACAAGGTCGTACTCCGGAACAATGAGTCCGCTACCGAAGCGTGGATAGGAATTGGAATGAATTACCACGACCGCTGTACCGGAGGAATCGACTGCACTGACAATCGAAGTTCCGCTGATATCTCCGAGCGACATCGTCGCTTCTCTGTTTGCCTCGATGAATGCAAGGTACTGCGAACCAGCACTACGTACATCTTGAGTTTTTTGAAAGGCATCCAACAACGTAATTCCGAATGTTGGTTGTGACGTTGCCCATACATCAAGCCCATGAGCCGACCGTTTGATGCACGGCGCCCATTCTGCTTTCGCCCAAGCAAAATCCTCGCGAGTTAATTGGCCTCCATGTTGCTGAACAGTGCGCACAATTTCGATACCTACATCACCTTCGAGTAACGCAGCCCCTCGTATGACAAAGTCCTTAAGTGCTCGCGCAAGCCCCGGCAATTTGACGTGCTCTCCAATTGCAATTGGCTCGCCATTCGGGAAATACACGGAACCACTGGAATTAAATTTTGCGACTAGTTCCTTCGCCTGCCGAGATAAGTCATTACATACGGCCGACCATGAAAATCCATTTTCTGCAAGATCAATCGCTGGTGCGGCAAGAATCTCTCGGGAAAATTTCGCCCTTTCGGCAAGTGCTGCATAACCAGCCGCCGCAGCCGGTGGTCCGACGGAGTTGGGCCCGACATCCGACCATTCCCCAGAGGTCGCAATTGAGGAAAGCGCTTTTGAAGCACCCCCGACGGCAATCAATGTCTCTGGTTCGGTCTTGCCGGCATGCCAGACCAGCGCCACGGCATCGCCGCCAAGCCCGCATTTTGGGGGCAGCAGCACCGTTTCCGCTAGCGCCATAGATACCACTGCGTCATAGGCATTTCCGCCATCTCGCAGTATTTGGGCGCCAAACTGCGCCGCCAGGGGTGCCGCCGCACAAACCACTCCTCGATTACTTCGAGCAGTCATTTGTTCTGCCCAAACCTTCTCAGTTGTGCTTATTTGCATTGTGCAGCTTTCTTGTATACAATATACGCTAGTTACTTAACTTAACCGTAATTCGATGGGAGTCGAGCCATGCCAAAGTTACTCAATAAAGATGAATTCCGTACCGCTTTAGAAGACGCAATCAAAGGCCGCGAAGCGAAAAACGCATCGTTTAGCCAGGCTTGGGCTAACGGCGAACTTCAGCGCCATCATTTTGCACGTTGGGCAGAAAATCATTACCACTACGTCGGACCATTTGCCGACTACTTGGGCTACATCTACGCGAACACACCTGATCATGCAACAGATGCAAAAGACTTCCTCTTGCAAAACATGTACGAAGAAGAGCTATCAGACATCCGCCACACAGACTTGCTGATTCGCTTCGCAGAAGCATGCGGAACCACAAAGGAACGAATTATGGATCCAAGCAACATGAACGCAGTAACACGCGGCCTACAGGGTTGGTGCTATGCCGTAGCAATGCGCGAGCATTTCGCAGTCGCAACCGCAGCACTCGTCGTTGGTCTCGAGTCGCAAGTTCCAAGCATCTACCGCAAGCAATTGCCACCACTGATCGAAAAGTACGGCTTCACCGAAGAGGAAGTCGAGTTCTTCGACCTCCACATCACGTCGGATGAAGTACACGGAGAGCGCGGTTACCAAATCGTTCTCGAGCATGCGAACACACCAGAACTGCAACAAAAGTGTCTGGACATTGTTCGTGCCGGTGCAGAGATGCGATTCTCGTACACGAAGTCACTGTTTGACAATTACGTCGCTCCCGATCTACTCGGGGTATAAGTTCTCAAACTCTGAGGACCCACGGTAGATTTCCGTGGAACAACCATGCCTACTATTCGCTTCATTACCTCTGGTCGCACCGTTGAATTTCCTGACGGAGACGATGTAAACCTCTTGCGCATTGCTATCCGCAATGAATGCGAGGTTCCTTACAAGTGCGCCAGTGGTAATTGCGGAACCGATCGGATTTTCGTGGAATCAGGGGCAACCAACCTGAGCCCACCTCGAAAGCGCGAGCGAGACCGCCTAGGTGAACTGCTTGATCAGGGATGGCGCCTCGCATGCCAGACATACGTAACAGGCGACGTCGCCATTAGTTGGGATAAAGATCAGACCCCTCTTAACCCCAATGCCGTTGATAAATCACTCCCCAACCAGGTGGACGAGCGAATCAAAAATCGTTGGCTGCAAGCAAAAGACACGGATTAAGACATGTGGATTGATGTCTGCTCAAGCGAAGAGATCCGCAAAAAGAAAAAAGTCGTAGCCAAGCACGAAGAATTCAATATCTTGGTGATTTTCCATAATGAACAAATTTTTGCGTTCGACAACGAGTGTGTTCACAAAAAGAGAGAGCTGCACACGGGCATGATCTTTAAAGAAAAGTTTGTTTGCCCAGGGCACCAATGGGCATTCGACCTTTCAACAGGGTGGGAATCAGTAAAGGAACAAGGACAGCCGGTTTATACATGCCGAGAAGTAGATGGCGTCGTCCAACTCGACCTCTCCTCAGTGCGCGTTGCTACTTCCGCCTAGATTAATTCTCCATTTACGGAGATGGCATAGATAATGCTTAAAGAAAAGCGCACAACTGCTCGCCGCTAACCTTCACTGCGTGGCCCTCGTAGCTCAGTGGATAGAGCGTCGGTTTCCGGAACCGCAGGTCGTAGGTTCGATTCCTATCGAGGGCACCAAGCAAGACAATCCACCTTGCGAGTCGTGTTCATCGCCGCTTGCCACACGTTGGAATACACCAGACGGCCCCGCGTGGTTATGCAGAGAATGCGCCAACCTGCACGGCTTCGGTTGCCCTTAAATCATTAGCCAAGAGCAGACTTGACGAGCGCGGCAATCTTGCCGCCATCGGCGCTAGCGCCAACTCGCTCGCGAACTGCTTTTACGACCGCACCCATTGCCTTGCCGCCCGTTGCGCCGGCGGCTGCCGCATTAGCAACTTCTTCGGCAACGATTTTGGCTACGTCCTCATCCGACATCGCTGCCGGTAAGTAGGCCTCGATAATTGCTTGCTCTGACCGCTCTTTAGTCGCAGCATCCGTTCGGCCGGCATCGGCATAAATCTGTGCACTCTCCGCGCGCTTCTTTGCCTCGGACCGAAGTACGGCAATGGCTTGGTCGTCCGTCAGCACGATTGCCTCATCGCCTGCGACTTCGGCGTTTTGCAGCGCCGATAGCACCATTCGCAGAGTCGATAACTTCGCCTCTTCGCGGGCCTTCATGGCTTCGGTGATATCGGACTTGATGCGATCTTTAAGAGTTGTCACACCTCCATTCTGCCCTTATTTGGCAGGGATTCCGTGCCTTACTGGATGACGAGTTGCCTTCAAGAATGCGCTTTACACTGAACGCACCCATGAATAACGAAACATTCGAACTGTTCTTTGCAATGCTCAGCGTTGCGCTGCTGGCTGGAACAGTCATTGTTTTGGTAGCGCGCCTGCTTGCTGGGTCTCAAGCATGGGCTGCCAGCACCATTGCCGCTTTTCGACCATTCGCGCTTCCACTTGCTGCCGCAGTCACCACCACGTGCTTAGTTGGAAGTCTGTATTTTTCCGAAATTGTTAACTACAAGCCGTGCCGCCTGTGCTGGTTTCAGCGCACCATGATGTATCCGCTTGCCATCATCCTGATCATTGCAGCGCTTCGCAAAGACTGGAAGGTGAAGTATTACGCAGTTCCGCTTGCAGCGATCGGCGCGGTTATTGCTTCATACCATTGGCTGCTGGAACGTTTTCCGAATATCGAATCGGGAGTCTGCGATGTTGAAGTTCCGTGCGAGTTTGTTTGGTTCGAGCTGTTTGGTTTTGTCACACTTCCATTCATGGCGCTCACCGCATTTATTGCCGTCATTGTTTTCACTACCCTTCAAACACAACCCACGGAGCAATCATGAATAACCCAGCAAAAAAGAAGTCGAGCGGTTCTGCAAACAAAGGCTGGATCGTCGGTGCAATCATCGCCATTGTCGTAGGTGCTGCGGCAGTTGTTGCCATCACCACTTCTGGAAGCGACAGCACTTCGTCCGATGGCCTCATTGAAATGGGAGCTGTTTCGGTTAAGGGCGATGTATTGCCCGGATACAACGAGTCGGAACCAAATGACCCAGCTATTGGCATGACTGCACCCGTTCTCACGGGCAAAGGTTTCACTGGCAACACCATCACCACCGAATCCACCGGCACTCCAATGATGCTGGTTTTCCTCGCACACTGGTGTCCTCACTGCCAAAGAGAAGTTCCGCTGCTCGTGGAGTGGAACAAGTCTGGAAAGACACCGTCAGGCATTGACATCATTGCTGTTGCAACAGGCACCGACCCAGCGAACCCCAACTACCCACCATCCGAGTGGTTGGCACGCGAAGAGTTTCCTGCGTTGTGGCCAGTCATTGCCGACTCGAAAGATAAGACCGCAGGCGATGCATTCGGTTTGGGTGGATACCCATACTTCGTGTTGATCGATGGCAGCGGCAAAGTGGTTAAGCGCATGAGCGGTGAGATTCCTATGGATGAACTGACCGTGCTGCTGACTGCCCTACTGCCTGCATAACGCCTCTTTTGGCGGCCACGCCAGAAGGTGGGAATCATTCTCATTATTGCTAGAGTGGCAATATGAGAATCATTCCCAAAATGCTGATCGCAATTTGCCCAGCCCTATTTGCCGTTTCTGCATGCTCGTCTAACAACACCACTCCCGAAGCGAAATCAGAACTGCCAACAGTTGTAGTCACTTACTCCGTACTTGGCAGCATCGTGGAACAGCTTGTTGGCGATGCCGCAACAGTGACCACGCTCATTCCCGATGGTCAGGACCCCCACGAATTTGAGCCATCGGCGAAAGACATTGAGTCGTTAAACAACGCGAACATTGTTGTTTCGAACGGTCTCGACTTCGAAGAGGGTTTGGAAGAGACACTTGAAAATGCAAAGACTGCCGGAGTCAACGTCTTCATGGCGGGCGACTACATCACCGTACGCGAACTCAGCGAAGAGGATCACGATCACGCCGACGAAGCAACTTCAGACACAACTGTGGTTAAGGAAGAAGGACACGACCACGGTGCATTCGACCCACACCTGTGGCTCTCCCCTGCAGCAATGCTTGAAATGCTGCCAGAGCTTTCCGAAGCAATTGGTACAGCAATCGGTGTAGACCTCTCGGTACAGCTTGAGACACTGAGTGCCGAACTGGCCGCGTTGGATACACAGATTCAAGAAATAATCGATGGTGTCAAGTGCGAGTTGGTGAGTGGGCACGACGAGTTGGGTTACTTTGCCGATCGCTACGGTTGCGAAGTGATTGGCGCAATCATCCCGTCGTTCTCAACCACATCGGAAGCAAGTGCCGGCGAACTTGCCAACTTGAAGGCCGAAGTAGAAATACACGGCGTACCCGCAATCTTCACTGGTCTCGGAACTTCACCAGCAGTTGCCGAACAGCTTGCATCCGAATTGGGAGTGAAGGCAGTAACGCTGTCGACACATTTTCTCGATGGTGCGGCCACCTACCAAGAGTTCATGTTGCGGATGACCAATCAAATCGCAGAAGCACTGGGCTGAGACCCAACATTCGCATATCCTTGATGTGTGGATTGGTTTGACAACAACGTGTTCATCGAACCATTCCTCAACAATGAGTTTCTGCGATACGCACTCGCCGCGGGAATACTTGTTGCAATTACGTGCGCTGTTGCCGGCACTTTTGTGGTGTTGCGCGGGCTTGCATTTGTCGGTGACGCACTAGCGCACGGCGTGCTACCTGGTATTGCGACAGCGCTGCTTCTCGGCGTATCCGGCATTGTTGGCGCTGCGGTTGGCGCGGTGGCGATGATGGGCGGAGTCAGCCTTGTAACTCGGCGCTTTCGACTTTCGGGAGACACCGCAATTGGCCTGCTCTTCGTGGGCATGCTGGCGCTTGGTGTGATCATCACTTCGCGAAGCGATGCATTCGTTGGCGATCTCACCCGCATTTTGTTCGGCGAACTGCTTGGCGTCAGCCGTTCTGATCTATTGCTGCAACTATGCGCACTAGCCCTGGTTGGCTTAATCGCTTTCGTTGGTCGTCGCCCGTTTCTATTGCTTTCGGTGGACGAGGGCCTCGCCCGCACCTCGGGCTTTTCCATTCGGATTTTCCACAATGTGATGCTGACCATGGTTGCCATCACCGTGGTTGCCAGTTTTCAAACAGTAGGAACGCTCTTGGTGTTGGGCATGCTGATTGCTCCCGCCGCAACTGGCGCGCTGTTTGCACGCCGAATCTCCAGCATGATGACCATTGCCGCCATTGTGGGAACGCTGTCTACATATATAGGGCTTCTTCTCAGCTATCACTTTGATATTGCCGCAGGGGCAACCATTGTGTTTACCGCCGTCATGTTCTTTGCCCTGGCCGCCGTATTCACAGAAGTTCGTAAGGCGCTCAGCAAACCAACCGATGGAGAACACGAACATCCTCACGCACACGGACACGTGCACGTCTGATGAACACCGCAACCATTTCGGCCGATCACCTGTGCGTGGGATACGGAAAGCATCCCGTGGTTGAAGGCGTCATGCTCGACATGCATCCAGGCGAACTGCTCGTGCTCATTGGCACGAATGGTTCGGGTAAATCGACCCTGCTCAAAACTTTGGCTGGGCTTATTCACCCCGTGCATGGAGACCTGCATGTGCTTGGCCAACATGCTGGGCAGTTGCCAACCCGCGTTGCCTACTTGCCCCAACACCCTGTTTCTTCGCACACGCTCCCACTGCAAGTTCGCGATGTAGTCACAATGGGCCGCTTCGCCCACCTCGGCCTTTTCAAACGCACAAGTTCGTCCGACAGGGCCATCGTCAGTTCTGCTATGCAGCGCACGGGCATTGATGCGCAAGCGAATAAGCCAATTCGTGATTTGTCTGGTGGCCAACAACAGCGAACACACCTCGCACAAGTGTTAGCTCGCGAAGCAGAGATTTTGTTGCTCGACGAACCCACCGCCGGCCTCGACATCAACGGCCGCAAACTTGTGGCCGAACTCATTGCTGCCGAGCGTGCTCGCGGCGTCACAGTAGTGATGGCAACACACGAACTTGCCGATGCGGAACAGGCAACTGCAGTGATGTTGCTCGCTCAACGTGTTGTGTCGATGGGTCCGCCACAAGAAGCGCTTCGCGACGAATACTTGCGCGAATGTTTTGGCTTTACTCAGCCTCACTAACGCCTTCCAGCGCCAGCAACTGTTTTTTCATCTTTAACCCAAGCGAATAACCGCCCAACGACCCGTCGCCGGCAACCACGCGATGGCAAGGCACGATGATGGGAATGGGGTTCTTGCCATTGGCCGAACCAACGGCGCGAAACGCTTTGGGCTTCTTAATATTTTTTGCTTGCTGACCATACGAGATGGTCTTGCCGTAAGGAATGCGGCATAGCGCTCGCCAAGCCTGTTGTTGAAACTCGGTTCCCACTAAATCGAGCGGAATATCGAAGGTGGTTCGTTTTCCCGCAAAATACTGTTCAAGCTGCTTCTTGGTTGCCGAAAGAATCTTTTGCGCTGAGGCACTTGTTTCCAAATTGCTTGCAACACGCACGTTTCGAACATCAATAGCTACCAAACCCTTGTCTGATGCGATAAGGCGCAATTTGCCCACTGGCGAAGTGACCACAATCTGGTTACGAATTGTTTTGCTGTTCTTCATCAAAACGAATATAGCCCTTGCCAAAAACCTGACACACTTGGGTCATGACCACCACCATCATGATGGATATTGAGAGCCCCGCCACAAAGCGAATTGCGCTTGTTGCCCACGACAACATGAAAGACGAAATGCTGGAATGGGCGAAGGATCACGAACCCGAACTTGCTCGGCACACGCTTGTTGGAACTGGCACCACTGGAAGACTGATTACCGAACACACCGGCCTAACGGTAGAACGACTTCGATCTGGCCCACTTGGCGGCGATCAACAACTTGGTGCACGAATCGCTGAGGGCCTGATTGACATATTGATGTTCTTTTGGGACCCGCTGGAGCCACAGCCACACGACCCCGACATCAAGGCGCTACTGCGCATTGCAGCAGTGTGGAACATACCCGTGGCCTGCAATCGAGCAAGTGCGGACTTCATTATCTCTTCCCCACTCATTTCGCAGGTGTACCAGCGACGAGTGCCGGAATACCTCTAACGCTTACAGCGACGGTGGTGCCGGTGGGCCAAATCGATTCAGGTTTGGATCGCTTGGCTTCACTGAAAAAACGAAGTTAACAATCGGAACGATCATCCACCATCCGCGATGGTCGGTGTCGTGCATGCGTCTCACTGAAACCGCGATGGATGGAAGTAGCAGCCCAACCGAAAACAAGGTTGAAATGGCGTCACCAAAACCCGAAGACATTGCCTGCAACAAAAAGGCAAACAGCGTCCAGTACCAGTACTCGCTACGAGTTGCACGCCCCGTGAAGGTTGCGTAGTTGCGAAAGCCAGATTTAACTGCGGTTGGGAAATTCACTACTTCTCACCCGATGGCTTTGGCTCTTTTGGTAAACCAAGAACACGCTCACCAACGATGTTTCGTTGAATCTGGCTGGTTCCACCCCAAATTGTTTCGGATCGCGAGAAAAAGAACGACGACATCATTGCGCTAACCGGGTAACCCTCGCGACGCTTGTCGCGTTGGGCACCAGGCCAACCGCCATCTTCTGGGCCAGTGTTGATCAACATTGAATCGGCGCCATAAATGTCGAGTGCCAATTCCATCGCACGTTGATGCATCTCTGTCCAATACATCTTGTTCGTGGCGCCCAACGAGATGACGCCCATGTCTTTCTTGCCTTCCAGCGTGGCTCCAAGCGAGCGCAACCCGTTGTAACGCAGAATCTGATACTTGGAGTAGTACTGCATCAAACGCTGGCGAATGCCTGCGTCGTTGATCGCTCCGTTTTTCTTCGCAGCAATCAGCATCAGTCGGTACTCTTCTTCAAATCGGCGATAGCCCGTGGTGGCGCTCATGCCGCGCTCGAATGCAAGTGTGCTGTTCGCAACTTGCCAACCGTTGTTCACTCCGCCTACAACGTTGTCTTTCGGGCAACGCGCATCGGTAAAAAATACTTCGCAAAACTCGGCTGTGCCGTCGGGCTGAACAATGCCGCGCACTTCAACGCCCTTTTGACGCATCGGCACAAGCAGGTACGAAATACCTGCGTGCTTGGCTGCTGCTTGGTCGGTACGTGTGAGAAGGAAGCAATAGTCGGCGTGGTGTCCCTGCGTAGTCCATACCTTCTGACCGTTGATTACCCACTCGTCGCCGTCGAGCACCGCAGTGGTTTTGAGGCTGGCCAAGTCGCTTCCGCTGTTTGGCTCGCTGAAGCCCTGACACCAGCGCATCTTGCCGCTGAGAATTTGTGGAAGAAACTCTTTCTTTTGCTCTTCAGTTCCCCATTGCAACAACGTTGGGCCTACCAAAGTGTCACCGAAGAAGTCGGCGCGCATTGGTGCCTTTGCGTTTGCAAACTCTTCTGCCAGTACAACACCCTGCAATGTGTCGAGGCCTTTGCCGCCATATTCCTTCGGCCACGTTGCGCAGATCCAGCCACCTTCAAACAATTTGTTCGGCCACTCGGCATTGAACTTCTTGCGCTCGTCTCCGGAGAGTTCAAAACCTTTGTCGAACCAGCCCTTCGGCAAATTGGCGACAAGCCACGATTTCACTTCTTTACGGAAGGCTTCGGCCTCGGGTGTGTAAGTCAACATGGCTCTATTCTGCCCCGTGGCGCTCGCTTCAGTCCATACGAAGGTCACACGGGCGAAACAAAGCCGTGACATTCAGGCTCTAAGGTTGCCTCGTGCTAAATGTCATATTCGGGAGCGCGGGCGGCACCGTAGACATGGGCCGAGTTTTGCTCGATATTGCCATCATCTTGGTCGTTGCCAAATTGGCTTCCGAACTGTCCGACCGCATCGGGATACCCGCCGTAATCGGCGAAATCGCTGCCGGAATTCTCAT
>Ga0315902_10002143_pt1 | contig 31163 bp, 26 predicted proteins | sample LakEriMetagenome_9_FD_203523 | JGI IMG/M metagenome (GOLD analysis project Ga0315902, IMG submission 203523) | Freshwater fungal communities from buoy surface, Lake Erie, Ohio, United States - Buoy 12 MA117 | ecosystem: Environmental > Aquatic > Freshwater > Lake > Lake biofilm | place: USA...
TCGGTGATGCAGCGATTAAAAGGCTGTGGGAAGTTCTTATTCCATTCTCTGATTACGCATTCAATAGAGCGCACTCGGCTGGATATGGAGTTGTCTCGTTCTGGACTGCATATCTGAAAGCGAATTACCCAACCGAATACATGGCCGCTCTATTAACTAGTGTGCGAGATGATAAAGACAAATCAGCACTCTATCTCTCTGAATGTCGTCGTATGGGAATTAGCGTGCTTCCCCCAGATGTTAATGAATCAAACTCTGAATACACGCCTCGTGGAAAAGATATTCGTTTTGGTCTCGCCGCGATCAGAAATGTCGGTGAGGGAGTTGTTGCCTCGATCAAGAGTGCGCGCGAAAGTAAAGGCGCATTCACATCTTTTGGAGATTTCTTAGCTAAGGTCGATGCTCAAGTGTGTAATAAGAAAACGATTGAATCCCTGATCAAAGCGGGAGCATTTGATGATTTGGGTCATCATCGTAAAGCTCTCGTTGCAGTTCATCTCACTGCAATCGATGCTGTCATAGAGAGCAAACGTGCTGAAGCAATCGGTCAATTTGATCTCTTTGGAGATGAAGGCGGCTCACAGATGAGCGGTCTGGAAATCGAAATCCCTGAAGGCGAGTGGGATAAGGCGACTTTGCTCTCATTTGAAAGAGAGATGCTCGGTCTATATGTATCGGATCATCCATTGCTTGGAGTTGAACACATTTTGCGCTCTCACACTGATATGTCGATCAGTGCGCTTCTTGATGATGGGGGAGTTCAAGAAGGATTTGTCACGATCGGTGGGCTTATTACTGGCGTCTCCCGCAAAGTTTCGCGGCAAGGTTCATCGTGGGCGATTGTCACCATTGAGGATCTTGAAGGTGCGCTAGAAGTTCTCTTCTTCGCCAATACCTACAATCAGTATGCACTGACTCTTATTGAGGATCGTGTGGTCACAATTAGAGGTCGTGTTGATCGACGTGAAGATCAGGTTCGCTTTAGCGCATTTGAAATGTCCTCCCTGGATACCACTAGTGGCCCCGTCGGACCATTGCTGATTTCACTACCAATTACTTCATGTACTCCACCTATTGTTGAACGAATCAAGGAAATTCTCCGCTCACACCCAGGTAAACGAGAAGTACATCTTCAGATTAATGATGCGGGTTCCCAGACGATGATGAAAATTGATGCCCTCGTCACATCGTCACCAAGTCTGAGCGCTGATCTTAAGAGCATCCTTGGCCCCGACTGTTTGGTGCGTAGCTAACATCATTAATTCATGACTCATCGTTGGGTCGCATCAAAGTAGACTTACCCCATGATTCGCAGAGTTGATCTCAGGGGAAGCCGCCTTACAAAGGCTGGCTACCAAAGACTTCTGCCACGAGCCACCCTTGATATCAATCAAGCAATGAAGACTGTTGAACCAATCTTGGCGCGAGTTAAAAATGGGAGCATCTCTGATCTCCTTGATCTCTCATTTGAATTTGATGGTGTGAGGCCGCCAGCACTTCGAGTCTCACAACGAGATCTTGATCAAGCACTGAACAACCTTGACCCAGCGGTGCGCACAGCCCTTGAGCTATCCATTGAACGTATTCGTAAAGTTCACAATGATCAGCGACGAAAAGAAGTTACGACGACGGTTGTCGATGGTGGAATTGTTACCGAGCGCTGGATTCCAGTTGATCGAGTAGGTCTATACGTCCCAGGAGGAAGAGCGGTCTATCCATCGAGTGTGATGATGAATGTGATTCCAGCTCAGATTGCAGAAGTTGCGAGTATTGCCGTTGCATCGCCTCCGCAGAAAGAGTTTGATGGCTTGCCGCATCCAACGATCCTTGCAACGTGCGCTCTTCTTGGAATCAATGAGGTGTATGCCATAGGGGGTGCGCAGGCAATCGCACTCTTTGCCTATGGGATGGAAGAGGTCTGTGAAAAATGTGATCTCGTAACGGGTCCTGGAAACATTTATGTCGCTGCCGCTAAAAGAGCGCTTCGAGGCGTTATTGGAATTGATTCAGAGGCAGGACCAACTGAGATTGCGATCCTGGCAGATAGTTCCGCAGATCCAGTCCACATCGCGGCAGATTTGATTAGCCAGGCAGAGCACGATGTCATTGCAGCCGCAGTTTTAGTCACTGATTCACAAGAATTAGCCGAAGCGGTTGAGATTGAACTCAATCGCCAAGTTCCACTCACAAAGCATGCAGAACGAATTAGAACCGCACTCGCTGGAGTCCAGAGCGCCATCGCACTTGTCGATGACATCACACAGGGGCTAGATGTTGTTAATGCATATGCCGCAGAACACCTTGAAATTCAAACTAGAGATGCGCGCACCGTGAGTGCAAAGGTTCGAAACGCAGGTGCAGTATTTATCGGTGCCTTCACTCCCGTTTCGCTTGGGGATTATTCAGCAGGCTCTAACCATGTTCTGCCAACAGGGGGATGTGCTTGCCACAGCAGCGGACTTTCAGTCGCGACTTTTCTCAGAGGTCTACATTTCATTGAGTACGACGAGAAAGCATTTCGAGATATCGCACCTACAGTGATCACTCTCGCTGAAGCAGAAGATCTCCCCGCGCACGGGCAGGCAATGAGTGCTCGATTGGATCAACGATGACAGATCAAAGCTGGCCTTCTTGGTTACCAATCCGTTCATCACTCTCACATCTATCACCGTATGGTGCTCCTCAAGTGGAAGCCGACGCTGCCCTCAATACAAATGAAAACCCTTTTCCACTATCTGTAGCTATCGCTGATGCGATTTCTCATCGCATCTCAGAGGTCGCAACAACTCTCAATCGCTATCCTGATCGCGATGCGCTCTCGCTACGAACAGGGCTCGCAGAATTTATCAATGAGATGTCATCTACCGATTTCACTGCCGGGCAGATATGGGTTGCAAATGGAAGTAACGAGATTATTCAATCCTTGTTCTTAGCTTGTGGCGATCAAGGCGCTATTGGATTTCTTCCCTCTTATTCAATGCACCCATTGATCGCAAAAGTCACCTCAACGAAGTGGTGTGATGGGACACGGGAGAGCGATTTCTCACTCAATATTGAGAGCGTCCTTACTCAAATCAAAGCAAACCCTTCAGGTCTTACCTTCGTTACCACTCCAAACAACCCCACTGGTGAAGCCATCACTCTTACTGACATTGAAAGAATTGCCCAGCATGTCCGCGGATTACTCGTTATCGATGAAGCGTATGCGGAATTTTCAGATGAGAAATCTGCCGTCACCTTGATCGCGCAATACCCACAAATTGTTGTCATAAGAACAATGAGTAAGGCCTTCTCTTTTGCAGGGGCGAGAGTGGGATACCTCGTTGCTCACCCTCGAGTCATTGATGCCATGATGCTCGTCCGTCTCCCGTATCACCTGAGTACTCTGACTCAGAGTGCAGCCCTTGTGGCGTTAGATTTCAAGAGCGAACTTCTTTCTGGAGTCACGCAGTTGATCGCAGAACGAAAGCGCGTTACAGAAGCACTCGTTGCGATGGATCTAAATGTTCTTCCTAGCCAGGCCAACTTTCTTCTCTTTACTGGGTTCACCCAGAGTTCTGCCGAGTTGTGGCAATCAATGCTAGATCGGGGCATATTGATTCGAGATGTGGGATTATCAGGTTACTTGCGAACCACAATCGGTACTTTTGCCGAAAATCAGAAGTTTCTACATGCGTTAGAAGAATGCCTAGTGAAGGAGAGATCATGAGAACAGCCCGAGTCGAACGTAAGACGAAAGAATCACACGTTCTTGTTGAAATTAACCTCGATGGTTCTGGCCAGATCAGTGTAGATACGGGCGTTCCGTTCTTCGATCATATGCTTTCGCAATTGGGTAAGCACTCTGGGTTTGATTTAACAGTAAAGACAGATGGTGATGTAGATGTTGATTCTCATCACACCGTTGAAGATACATCTCTAGCATTTGGGCAAGCGCTACGCGAAGCTCTTGGCGATAAAGCTGGCATTCGTCGCTTTGGTGATGCCATGGTTCCACTCGATGAGGTATTAGTTCAGGTAGCAGTGGATCTCTCCGGGCGACCATATCTAGTTCACCGTCAACCAGAGATTGTCGAACTAATCGGTACATTCGACACCACATTAGGTAAGCACATTTGGGAATCAATCGTTGCAGAAGCCCGCATCGCACTACACATTCGTGTACTGGAGGGTCGCAACGCGCACCATGTCTTTGAGGCTCAATTTAAAGCTGTTGCTCGCGCACTTCGCGATGCGGTTGCGATCGATGCTCGCGTATCTGGCATACCTTCGACTAAAGGCTCACTCTAATTTCAACGATTGCAATTCTGGATTACGGCTCTGGCAATCTTCGATCGGCGGCAAGAGCCTTTGAAACATCTGGATTAACGGTTGTGGTGACATCTGATCCCGAAGTTGCGCGGGAGGCGGCGGGTCTTGTTGTTCCCGGTGTTGGTGCTTTCTCGGCATGCATGGAGGGACTGAAAAAAGTTGGAGCACCCGCAATAATCGCTGATCGTTATAGAGATGCCCGACCAACTCTTGGAATCTGCGTTGGAATGCAAGTTCTCTTTTCCGATAGCGACGAAAATGGACTCCATAAGGGCATCGGCATGTGGGAAACCTCTGTACGAAAGTTGCAGGCTCCGATTCTTCCTCATATGGGATGGAACACGATAGAGCCAAGCCACAACTCCACACTTTTTAATGGGGTAGAAGGCGAATCCTTTTACTTTGTTCACTCGTATGCAGCGCGTGAGACACATGTGGGCGATGCGACATATGCCTTGCATGGAGAGAAATTTCTGGCAGCAGTGGAAAACGGCTCTCTCAGTGCAACACAATTTCATCCAGAGAAGTCAGGTCGAGCAGGCCTTGCACTGATCAAAAATTGGAGTAAATCACTATGAACTTTCTTGAACTTTTACCGGCAGTAGATGTCAAGGATGGGAGAGCTGTTCGCCTAGTTCAGGGCGAACTCTCACAAGAGAGTATCTATGGATCTCCACTTGAAGTAGCACTCGATTTTGAAAAGTCAGGGGCAGAGTGGATTCACCTGGTTGATCTTGATGCAGCCTTTGGTCGCGGTGAAAATACTGCGCTACTGGCTGAAGTTGTTGGCAGACTAGATATCGATGTCGAACTCTCTGGTGGAATCAGAGATGATGAATCACTTGAGCGCGCGATCGCTACTGGATGTCGACGTGTCAATCTCGGAACCGCAGCGCTTGAAAACCCAGAGTGGACCTCCAAGGTCATCAGCCGATACGGCGATCAGATAGCAGTTGGTCTTGATGTTCGTGGGCATGTTCTCGCAGCACGGGGATGGACCCAAGAAGGTGGCGACCTTTTCGAAACAATACTTCGCCTCGAATCAGATGGGTGTGCTCGCTATATCGTCACAGATGTCACCAAAGATGGAACGTTGCAGGGTCCCAACCTAGAATTGTTGAGAGAAGTCTGCGCTGTAACAAAGAAACCCGTCGTTGCAAGTGGCGGAATTTCAAGCCTTGCAGATATTTCTGCACTCAGTGCGTTGCGTGAGATTGGCGTTGAAGGTGCCATTGTCGGAAAGGCACTCTATGCAGGTGCATTTACCTTAGAACAAGCCCTCGACGTGACGCGATCATGACACTCTCTACTCGAATCATCGCCTGCCTCGATGTTGATAATGGGCGAGTAGTTAAGGGCGTTAACTTCACTGATCTTGTTGATGCAGGCGATCCAGTTGAGATGGCAAAGCTGTACAACTCTGAAGGTATTGATGAGTTAACATTTCTTGATATCTCGGCGAGTGTTTCAAATCGTGAAACAACATATGATGTTGTGGGACGTACGGCAGATCAGGTTTTTATTCCCCTGACTGTCGGCGGAGGAGTTCGATCAGTAGATGATGTTGATCGCCTACTTCGAGCAGGTGCAGATAAAGTTTCGATCAACACCGCAGCAATCGCCCGCCCAGAACTCATCTCAGAGATTTCAGAACGCTTTGGCAATCAAGTCCTCGTTCTCTCAGTTGATGCGCGACGTGCACGAACACCATCTGGTTTTGAAGTAACCACTCACGGTGGGCGTACCAGCGCTGGTCTCGATGCTTTGTCATGGATAGAAGATGCAACTAGCCGCGGTGTCGGTGAAATTCTCCTCAACTCGATGGATGCTGATGGCACTCGCGCCGGTTATGACATAGGAATGATTACTCGAATTAGAGAGGTATCTTCACTTCCACTCATTGCAAGCGGCGGCGCTGGCTCCCTTGAAGACTTTGCTGCAGCGATTGAGGCGGGTGCCGACGCCCTCCTTGCTGCGAGTGTCTTTCACTTTGGCATCCATCGCATTAAAGATGTGAAGAACTATCTATCTGAGCATGGATATTCCGTGCGCACAGTTTCCTCGCTCTAGGGCACAATTAGCAGGTGAACACGATTCTTGCTCCAGAGATACTCGAGCTTTTGAAAGACTCCGATGCTCTGATGCCAGCGATTGCCCAAGATAGCCTTTCGGGCGAGGTGTTGATGCTTGCTTATGTAAATGCCGAATCCCTTGCACTCACAATTGAATCGGGTTTTGCCACCTACTTCAGCCGATCACGTAATCAGATATGGAAGAAAGGTGAAACGTCAGGTCACCTACAAAAAGTTGTCTCCATCACACTCGATTGTGACGGTGATGCAATTCTTTTCCAGGTCATTCAAGAAGGATCGGCATGCCACACTGGTGAGTTCACCTGTTTTCATCAAGAAGTTTTCCCAGTTCGTGATGTAGAAAGTAATGACATCACAGAATGAATCTGCACGAGTTTAGAGAGTACGCACGCGAATACAACGTTATTCCCGTGTACAGAAAGTTACTTGCAGATGGCGAAACACCACTGGGTGTTTATAGAAAGCTAGCCGGAAAATCCCCTGGCTCATTTCTTCTTGAATCGGCTGAGCATGGCGGTGTCTGGTCTCGATACTCATTTATCGGCGCACATTCTCAAGCAACGCTCACTGAGGTATATGGTCAAGCACGGTGGATCGGCGTCGCGCCTGCTGGAGCGCCCGCTGGGATTGATCCGCTAGAGGCACTTCGCTTATCTGCATCACACCTTCGCTCTCCGAAGATCCCAGGCTTGCCTCCACTTACCGGTGGCCTTGTTGGTTATATGGGTTACGACAGCGTTCGTAGATTAGAGAAACTCCCAAGTACGGCTAAGAAAGATATTCCACTTCCAGAGATTGCATTCATGTTGACCAGTGATTTAGCGGTTATGGATCACACAGAGGGGAGTATCACCCTGATTGCGAATGCGATCAACTGGGATGGCTCCGATGATCGAATTGATGAAGCGTTTAATGATGCTACTGCGCGATTGGATCGAATGCAGAGTCAACTCACGGCAGCGATCCCGGGTGAGATTGCAGAGATACCGTCGGTTGGTGAACTAATTTTTGACCGCAATATGAGTGAAGAAGATTTCATCACAAAAGTTTTGCGGGCAAAGGAAGAGATTCTTTCGGGCGAGGCGTTCCAGATCGTTCTTTCGCAACGTTTTTCCATGGAGTGCACTGCAGATGCAATAGATGTCTATCGCATGCTTCGTCTTCGCAATCCATCGCCTTATATGTACTTGTTCAGGTTTGAAGGCGGCGTAGAGGTTGTCGGATCTTCACCTGAAGCGCTAGTTAAAGTCACACAGGGCGAAGTTATGGTTCATCCGATTGCAGGAACTCGAAAGCGTTCCCACGCACCCGAAGAAGATATCCGGCTTGGCGAAGAACTTTTGGCTGATCCTAAGGAGCGAGCAGAGCACCTCATGCTGGTAGATCTAGGACGAAATGATCTTGGCCGAATCTGCGCTGCAGGTTCTGTTGAAGTGATTGATTTTATGAGCATCGAGAGATATTCCCATGTGATGCATATCGTCTCGACAATTACAGGGACGCTGGCCGATGGAAAAACTGGCGTCGACGCGCTCTTTGCAACTTTTCCGGCTGGAACTCTTTCAGGTGCACCTAAACCGCGAGCTATGGAGATCATTGAAGAGCTTGAACCACATCGTCGCGCTTTATACGGTGGTGCAATTGGATACCTTGATTTCACCGGCAATGTAGATACCTGCATTGCAATTCGTACTGCACTGATCTATGACGGGCGTGCCTATGTGCAAGCAGGTGCTGGCGTTGTCGCCGATTCAGTACCCGAATCCGAGTATCAAGAATGTATAAATAAAGCGGCGGCAGTTTTGGGCGCTGTGAGCGCTGCGCAGGCAATGCAGGTGAGAAGTGATGGGTAAACCATGATTGATCTCCTTCCGATTGCAATAAGCGCGGTCGTGGTCGCAGCGTTTGTTATCGCGATAAGTAGAAAGTTCTCTCTATCTCCACGATATGAACGTAAGCCCAAAAATCGATCAGTGTGGAGCGCGCAAGATCATGGCGAAGATCCCACCGATGAAGGCAATCATGAGCGTTCTTGATTCAATCATCGAAGGCGTTCGTGAAGATCTTGCTGCACGTAGATTGCCCTTACATGACCTACACGAAAAACTTGAATACGCCCCAGCGCCTATTGATGCTCACGCGCGATTGCGCGGTGATCTCACATCTGTCATTGCGGAGGTAAAGCGCTCGTCTCCAAGTAAGGGAGCGTTAGCAGAGATTACTGACCCAGCATCACTTGCTCGTACCTATGAAGAGGCAGGGGCGAGCGTGATCAGCGTCCTTACCGAAAGACGTCGATTTGGTGGTTCACTTGAAGATCTCACTGCAGTTCGATCTGCCGTGAAGATTCCTGTTCTCCGTAAAGATTTCATGGTTGATGAATATCAGTTCTATGAGGCGCGTGCATACGGCGCTGATGTCGTGCTCCTTATTGTTGCCGCCTTATCTGCCAATCAACTCAGAGATTATTATGAGATGGCGACAGAGTTAGGTATGGCCAGCCTTGTTGAGGTTCACACTCACGAAGAACTAGATAGGGCGATGGAAATTGAGCCGCGCATTATCGGTATCAATTCACGAAATTTGAAAACGCTTGAGGTCGATCAACGAGCGTTTGCCGAATTACTTCCTGAAATCCCTACTTCCATCATTCGAGTTGCTGAGTCGGGAATATCAACGCGGCTAGAAGTCGAGAGCGCAGAATCCTTTGGCGCAGATGCCATTTTGGTGGGTGAGGCGTTGGTTAGTGCGGGGGATCCGCTTTCTACACTGCGCGCACTGCAGGGTCTCTAGTACCCTCATAACCATGACTACCCAGGAAGAGAAGATAATCGGCCACTTTGGTCCGTACGGTGGTCGTTTCGTTCCTGAAGCTCTTATCGGTGCACTCGAAGAGTTAGAAGAAGCCCACATTGCGGCAGCAGCAGATCCTGCCTTTGCTACAGAACTTGATCATCTTCATCGTACATACACAGGGCGCCCGAGCATCATTACCGAAGCGCCACGTTTTGCAGAGTACGCAGGTGGTGCACGGATTCTTCTCAAGCGAGAAGATCTCAACCACACCGGCTCACATAAGATAAATAATGTTTTGGGTCAAGCACTGTTAACAAAGCGCATGGGAAAAAAGCGAATCATTGCGGAGACAGGTGCTGGTCAACACGGAGTCGCATCTGCAACTGCAGCTGCGCTGATGGGTCTTGAGTGCGTTGTTTACATGGGCGAGGAAGATACCAAGCGCCAGGCTCTCAACGTCGCTCGTATGAAATTACTCGGCGCCACAGTCGTGCCTGTCACTAGCGGTTCTCGCACTCTTAAAGATGCAATCAACGAAGCAATGCGCGACTGGGTTACAAATGTAGAAACTACACATTATCTTCTTGGCACAGTTGCGGGCCCGCATCCATTTCCAACCATGGTTCGAGATTTCCATCGCATCATTGGTGTTGAGGCCCGTGCTCAAGTCCTTGAACTGACTGGCAAGCTTCCTGATGCTGTACTTGCATGTGTGGGTGGCGGATCGAATGCGATTGGAATTTTTCATCCATTTATCGATGACGTAAACGTTCAATTAATCGGCCTTGAGGCCGGTGGTGATGGAGTGAATACAGGCCGTCATGCCGCGACCATTTCTGGTGGAACACCAGGTGTGTTGCATGGAACTCGATCATATGTTTTGCAAGATGAAAACGGTCAGACTGTTGAATCCCATTCAATCTCTGCAGGTCTAGATTATCCTGGCGTCGGCCCAGAGCATGCTTTTCTTCATGACATTGGTCGCGCGCAATATCGCGCGATTACAGATGCAGAGGCGATGGAGGCCTTTGCTCTCCTCTGTAAAACTGAAGGCATCATTCCCGCCATCGAAACAGCGCACGCGCTAGCCGGTGCGATGAAAGTGGGACGAGAGATGGGGCCATCAGCAACACTTCTCTTAAATCTTTCAGGTCGCGGAGATAAGGATGTTGCAACTGCAGCCCAGTACTTTGGAATTGAGCTCTAAGGTGTCGCTAGACACTCCGCTGGACCAAGTACTTGCCAGAGCCAAGAGTGAGAATAGGGCGGCGCTGATTGCTTACATTCCCGCCGGTTTTCCTAGCCACGAAGGGTGTAAAAAGGTAATCGCCGCTTTTGCCGCTGGAGGCGTCGATGCAATCGAGATTGGTTTCCCCTATAGCGATCCAGTGATGGATGGTCCAACGATCCAAGCGGCTGCAGTGCAGTCATTGAGTCAAGGCACTGGTGCAAAAGAAGTATTTGAATCACTCAAGTGCGCTACTGATCTTGGTGTCGCAGCAGTTGTGATGACGTATTGGAATCCCATTGAACGATATGGCGTGGAAAAATTCGCGGAATCAATTGCTGCAAATGGGGGATCAGGAGTTATCACTCCAGATCTGACAGTTGAAGAGTCACGGGAATGGATTAAGGCGACTGATCATTCAAAGATTAATCGTATATATGTTGTTGCCCCAAGCACCTCTGGCGCACGATTGCCAAAAGTGACAAGTTCTTGCGGTGGCTTCATCTATGCAGCAAGCCTTATGGGTGTGACAGGAACACGATCGAGTGTTTCCTCTTCCGCCGCCGATCTCGTTGCACGCATCCGTGCATCATCTGACACGCCAGTGAGCGTAGGGCTCGGAGTATCAACTCGTGAGCATGCAAAATCAGTTGCAGCCTATGCAGATGGTGTAATCGTTGGCTCAGCATTCATCAACGTCTTGCTTGAAGCCCCAGACGAAGAATCTGGACTCAGGGCAGTACAGGAATTAGCAGAGCAATTGGCGATGGGCGTACGAGAAGGCCGGTGAGCAGGTACCATTTGAGGAGAATTTTCTCTCGAATAAAAGTCTGTTTAAGTCTAACTAGTGAGGATCAGTAATGAGTAAAGCAAAGAAGAATTCGGTCAAGACGCAAAGTGGAGATCCATTCACACGTTGGCTCGTCGTCGGCATGGTCGCTCTTGTTGTTGCAGTCGGTGCATTCTTTTTCTTCACAACCGAAAACAAAGAAAGCACGGCCTCACTCGTTGCGCTGGATAACTTCTCACCTATCGGCGAGGTTGAGGCTGTTGTTGACCCAGCCCAAGGAGATGGAATCGTCTTCAATGCTGGACTTCCGCTAAAGATCAACGTCTTCGAAGATTTTCAATGTCCAATTTGTAAGTTGTTTGAAGATCCCATTGGTCCATACCTGATTTCTTTGATTACAGAGAAGAAGGCTGAAGTTGTTTATCATCCACTCTCATTCCTTGGAAATGGCCAGAAAGACGACGAATCTATCGCGGCATCAAATGCTGCATATTGCGCCGTTGATGAAGGCCGATTCCTCGACTTCCATAAAGCACTCTATGACGTGCAGTCGAGCGCTGAGAATTCTGGATTTCTCAATGATAAGAATCTCATCGCCATCGGTAAGAAAGTTGGGATCTCATCTCAGGAATTCTCAGATTGCATCACCAATAAATCTAAATTGGTAAATGTCGCTGCCGCCACTGATTCGATGTCTCGTTATGGAGTTCGAGGCACACCAACAACGTTAATCAATGGAAAAGTGTGGGAGCGACAGAGCCCGGGCTTTGATCTCAATGAGTTCAAAGCCGCGGTTGAAGCTGCGATAAAGTAATTCGAGAAACGTTCTCGAATGTTTATCCGTTCAATTCCTTCACCAAGCTCTGCCTATCTCGAGATAGGTCCACTTACCTTGCATTTTTACGCACTCTGCATCATTGCCGGAATTGCAGTCGCGGTGTGGCTTGGCGATAAGCGCCTCAGGGCGATAAACCCAGCGCTCACATCTGTTGTCGCAGACGTTGCGATATTCGCTGTGCCATTTGGAATCATTGGGGGTCGCATCTATCACGTACTCTCCGCGCCTTCAGATTACTTTGGCTCAGGCAGCGAACTCCTCAACATCTTTGCAATTTGGAAAGGTGGACTTGGAATCTGGGGTGCAATTTCACTAGGGGCGCTCGGTGCATTTATTGGTTATCGCCGAGCTGTGCGAAGTAAACCTGAGCTGACATTCCCACCATTCATTAGATTTTTAGATTCATTGGCTCCAGGAGTTTTACTGGCGCAGGCAATCGGCCGTATTGGCAATTGGTTTAATATTGAACTCTTTGGATCACCAACACAGAGTTGGTGGGGGCTTGAGGTCCCACTGGCATCAAGGCCAGCTGGATATGCAGAGTTTGAAACTTTTCATCCAACCTTTGCATATGAGGCGATCTGGTGCATTTTTGTTGCAGTGCTTTTACTCATCCTTACAGGGCGTTTAAAGCTAGGACAATCTTTCGCACTCTATATCGCCTTGTACTGCGTGGGTCGATTCCTGATCGAGGGCGTGCGAATTGATTCAGCGAATGAGCTTCTGGGGCTACGCCAAAATCAATGGGTGAGCGTGGTTATTGGATTACTGGCTCTTGCCGCATTTATGAAAATTCAGAGAAAGAGTTCAAAGCTATAAGACCTCAGGTACTCTTACCGATATGGGTCTGGAAGATGTCTACCAAAGAAATCGTGAACACCGCACTCACCGTGCGGGCTGGTTACGCGCTGCAGTACTGGGCGCTAATGATGGCATCGTCTCGACTGCAAGCCTCATGATCGGTGTCACTGCGGCAACGCCAGATGAAAGCAGCTTTATCATTACTGCGGGTGTTGCAGGAATTGTTGCTGGCGCTATGTCAATGGCCGTTGGCGAGTACGTCTCTGTTCGCTCGCAGAATGATGTTGAAGATTCTGATCGACATTTAGAGATTGAACATTTAGCAATTGATCCAGAAGGTGAATTGCTTGAACTCACTCAAATCTATATAGATCGCGGACTTACTCCAGAATTGGCAAAAGAAGTTGCACATCAGATGCATGCACGTGATCCCCTCGAAGCTCACCTGCGTGATGAATTAGGACAGACACCCCACAGCAAAGCTCGCCCGCTGCAAGCAGCTCTTGCTTCAGCGGCAAGTTTTTCACTAGGTGGATTCATTCCATTTCTCGGTGTCTTCGCTCCGACCCCCGGAGCGATAGCGCTGAGCATCGTTGGTTTTGCCCTAGTAGGCCTTCTCTTTACCGGAATCACCAGCGCGAAGATTGCTGGAAAGCCGGTGCTGGGTCCAACGGTGAGAGTGCTGATCGGTGGCTCACTCGGAATGGCAGTCACCGCTGGCGTGGGTCGCCTTTTCCACATCACTCTTGGGTAATCGATAAGTACGTTTGACCTACCATCTAGGACCCTGAGTTGATACTCTTTTCTTCGGGTCAGCGTTGTCCCGTTGATTTAGCGGCACACGACAACAGGGGACACCTTTCATGGCTCTTCCATCTACATTTCCGGTAGCTCAGGGTTTGTATAACCCTGCCGACGAACATGATGCCTGCGGTGTTGCAATGGTCGCCACACTGAACAAAGTTGCAAATCATCACATTGTCTCCCAAGCACTCACCGCACTACGTAATCTTGAACACCGTGGAGCAGCCGGCGCGGAACCCGATAGTGGTGATGGAGCAGGCATTCTCATTCGAGTACCAGATGCCTTTTATCGCGCAGTAACAACCTTTGATCTACCTGCTGAAGGAAGTTACGCAACTGGAATTGCATTTATTCAAGATGGATTTGACCCGACATCATTGATCACCACGCTTGCACTAGAAGAAAATCTTATTGTCATCGGTTGGCGCGACCTACCGATCAACCCTGAATCAGTCGGATCTACAGCGAAATCTGTCATGCCGATCTTTAAGCAACTCTTTGTAAAATCAAAGAACGGAGAGAGCGGAATTGCTCTAGATCGCATGGCGTTTGCTCTTCGAAAGAGAGCAGAACATCAAGGAGAGATTTACTTTCCATCATTTTCTTCCCAAACAATAGTTTACAAAGGCATGCTTACAACTGGTCAGCTAGAAGAATTCTTCCCAGATCTCAGTGATGAAAGAGTTGTTTCACCTTTGGCTCTTGTTCACTCCCGATTTTCTACAAACACCTTCCCATCGTGGCCACTCGCACACCCATATCGCTTCATTGCTCACAATGGCGAGATCAATACAGTTAAAGGAAATCGAAACTGGATGCGTGCCCGCGAGTCACTTCTTGCAAGTGATCTGATTCCAGGAGATTTATCTCGACTATTTCCAATCGTTGAAATGTCTGGAAGCGATTCCGCGTCATTTGATGAGGTTCTAGAACTTCTCTATCTTGGCGGTCGTTCACTTCCACACTCAGTCTTGATGATGATCCCCGAGGCGTGGGAAAACCATGCCACGATGACAAAGAAGCGTCGCGATTTCTATGCATTCCACTCTTCCCTTATGGAGCCATGGGATGGCCCTGCCTGCGTGACATTTACAGATGGAAACCAAGTAGGCGCAGTCCTCGATCGAAATGGCCTGCGCCCTTCGAGATTCTGGGTCACTCGCGATGGTCTGGTAGTACTTGCATCTGAAGCAGGCGTTCTTGATTTCCCCGCTGACTCAATCGTTCGTAAAGGACGTTTGCAGCCTGGCAAAATGTTCTTAGTTGATATCAATGCAGGTCGAATCATTGAAGATGATGAGATTAAAGATTCACTGGCAGAGGCTGCTCCATACGGGAAATGGGTAGAAGAAGGAGTCGTAAAACTCTCCGATCTTCCTGCCCGCGAACACATTATTTATCCTCACTCTTCAGTTCTACGTCGTCAACGAGCCTTTGGATATACCGAAGAAGAGCTCCGCATGATTATTACTCCAATGGCTAAGGGTGGGGGAGAAGCCCTTGGTTCCATGGGAACGGATACTCCGATAGCAGCGCTATCAGATAAGCCGCGCGTTCTCTTTGATTACTTCACTCAGCTTTTCGCCCAAGTAACTAATCCGCCACTAGATGCTATCCGTGAAGAGCTGGTTACTAGCCTTGCTGGATCAATTGGCCCAGAACACAATCTTCTCGATCCTGGTCCGCAATCATGTCGACAGATCAGTCTGCCATTTCCAGTAATCGATAATGACGAATTAGCAAAAATCATCAACGTAAACGCTGATGAAGATTATCCAAATCTACAGTCATACGTTGTGAGAGGACTCTTTCCTGTCTCTGGAGATGGAAACACTCTGCGCATGAGACTTGAGGAAATCAAGGCTGAAGTAAGTGCGGCAATCGCTGATGGTGCTCGAATTATTGTTCTCTCCGATCGCAACGGTGATGCTGAAGACACTCCGATTCCATCTCTCTTACTCACCGCGGCCGTTCACCACCACCTCATCCGTCAAAAGACTCGTACCAAAGTTGGTCTCGTTGTAGAAGCTGGTGATGTCCGTGAGGTGCACCATGTCGCACTTCTTATTGGCTATGGTGCTGCGGCAGTTAACCCATACCTTGCTATGGAGAGCGCTGAAGATCTTGTTATTCAAGGAGTAATCGCTGGAATAACACCAGAGAAGGCCGTTCACAACATTATTAAAGCTCTTGGTAAAGGCGTCCTTAAGGTGATGTCAAAGATGGGTATTTCGACAATTGCTTCATATACAGGTGCTCAGGTATTCGAAGCGATCGGAATCGCTCAAGATGTTGTTGATGAATTTTTTGTCGGAACAACATCACGTCTGGGTGGGGTTGATCTTGATGTGATTGCAGAAGAGACCATCAAGCGCCACCACATTGCCTATCCTCCCGGCGGGGAAGTTCCTGGTACCAAACGCCTTCCCATCGGTGGCGAATATCAATGGCGCAGAGATGGCGAACCACATTTATTTAATCCAGAGACGGTATTTACATTGCAGCACGCAACACGCTCAAAGCGCTATGACGTCTTTAAGCGTTACACCCGTGCTGTCGATGAACAGAGTAAAGCGCTCATGACACTTCGTGGCCTCTTCGCATTTGATACATCCTCACGGACTCCAATTTCGATTGATGAAGTTGAATCAGTTGCAGAAATCGTGAAGCGTTTTTCAACAGGCGCTATGTCATATGGTTCTATTTCACAAGAGGCGCACGAGACGCTAGCAATCGCGATGAATCGCTTAGGCGGTAAATCTAATACTGGCGAAGGCGGAGAAGATTCAGCTCGTCTCATCCCCGAATCTAATGGAGATTCAAAGCGCAGTGCGATCAAACAGGTTGCATCAGGTCGCTTTGGTGTCACAAGTGAATATCTGGTTAATGCCGATGATATTCAGATCAAGATCGCACAAGGAGCTAAACCTGGGGAAGGCGGGCAGCTTCCTGGGAACAAGGTCTATCCATGGATTGCGAAGGTCCGTTACTCCACACCGGGCGTGGGATTGATTTCACCTCCGCCTCATCACGATATTTACTCCATTGAAGACCTTGCTCAACTCATTCATGATCTTAAGAATGCGAACAAGAACGCTCGCATCCACGTGAAGCTCGTAGCCGAAGTGGGTGTAGGTACAGTTGCAGCGGGTGTATCAAAGGCACATGCTGACGTAGTTCTTATCTCTGGACATGATGGTGGAACCGGAGCATCACCGCTCACATCTCTCAAGCACGCGGGAGCGCCATGGGAGCTTGGTTTAGCTGAAACACAGCAGACTCTTCTCCTTAATGGATTGCGCGATCGCATCGTTGTCCAAGCTGATGGACAGATGAAGACAGGTCGCGATGTCGTGATCGCAGCATTGCTCGGTGCCGAAGAGTACGGATTTGCAACTGCGCCACTTGTTGTCTCTGGCTGTGTCATGATGCGCGTCTGTCACTTAGATACATGCCCTGTTGGTGTTGCAACCCAGAATCCAGAGTTGCGTAAGCGTTTTACTGGAAAGCCTGAGTTCGTTGAAACTTTCTTTGAGTACATCGCTGAAGAAGTTCGCGAAATCCTTGCATCCTTCGGATTTAAAACACTTCAAGAAGCTATCGGTCATGTTGAATTTCTCGATACCAAGAGTGCCGTCGATCACTGGAAGGCGAGCGGATTAGATCTTTCTCCTCTTCTTGCTAGACCTGACGTTGATAGTGCGCTCTATCAGGTAGTCACACAAGATCACGGCCTTGAAAATGCTCTTGATAATTCACTGATTGAACAAGCAGAGCCTGCACTGGCATCTGGTCAATGCGTTTCCATCACTTCTGCAGTCAGAAATGTGAACCGCACCGTCGGAACGATGCTTGGTGCGGAAATCACTCGCCGATATGGAGGAAAAGGTCTGCCAACTGACACGGTGCAAGTAACGCTTCGTGGTTCTGCTGGCCAATCACTTGGAGCATTTATTCCTTCAGGTCTGACGCTTCGACTCTTTGGAGATTCAAATGATTATGTGGGTAAGGGAATTTCGGGTGGTCGCGTCATCGTGCGCCCAGATGAGAGCGCAACCTTTAATTCACATGAGAACGTCATTGCGGGCAATGTCATTGGATATGGAGCAACATCGGGTGAGCTCTTCATTAGTGGAATGGTCGGCGAAAGATTCTGCGTTCGAAATTCTGGAGCTACGGCAGTTGTAGAAGGAATTGGCGATCACGGCTGTGAATATATGACTGGTGGAACCGTTGTAGTCCTCGGTACCACTGGACGAAATTTTGCTGCAGGCATGTCAGGCGGTCGAGCATTTGTGCTTGATCTCAACGCCGATCTCGTCAATAAAGATATGGTCGATGTCGTTGCAGTTCCTGCCGATCAGAGAGAAATCTTGAAAGAGATCATCTCCCGCTTCTTTGATGAAACAGAGTCTGCTGTTGCCGGCAATCTCTTACTTGATTGGGAGAACTCAATTGGCCGAATCTCATTGGTGATGCCTCGTGATTATGCACGCGTTCTCGCGGCAATGGAGAAGGCTACGCGTGAAGGATTACCGATTGATCAATATGTGATGGAGGTTGCTGCTCATGGCTGATCCAAAGGGATTTATGACAACTCCGCGCGAGCTACCCAAGCGACGCCCCGTAGATGTGCGAATCAAAGATTGGCAGGAAGTCTACGAACCTCAGAGCTTTGAGCACTTGCAGAAGCAGGCTGGTCGCTGCATGGATTGCGGCATCCCTTTCTGTCATTCAGGCTGCCCACTTGGAAATCTCATCCCTGAATGGAATGACTTGATCTGGCGCGGAGATAAGACTGAGGCAATTGCGCGATTGCATGCAACAAATAACTTCCCGGAATTTACTGGCCGACTGTGTCCAGCCCCGTGTGAGACCGCATGTGTTGTTGCAATCAATGCTGATGCAGTCACGATTAAGCAGGTGGAGCTTCGCACAATTGAAGAAGCGTTTGGGTCAGGTGATGTTAAACCTCTTCCACCAGATCGCATTACAGGAAAGACAGTTGCAGTTATCGGTTCAGGACCAGCAGGTCTCGCTGCTGCTCAACAACTCACTCGCGCCGGCCATACCGTCGTGGTGTATGAGAGGGCTGACAAAATCGGAGGGCTTCTTCGCTACGGAATTCCAGAATTTAAAATGGAGAAGAACATCATTGATCGTCGCCTTGCTCAGATGGAGAAGGAAGGAACGCGCTTTCGAACCGGCGTTAATGTTGGCGTAGACATCACTGGATCTGAGTTGCGTCAAAAGTATGACGCTGTGGTACTCGCACTCGGTGCGACACAGTGGCGAGATCTACCAATTAAAGGTCGCGAGAATAAAGGTATTTATCAAGCCATGGAATTTTTACCGTGGGGAAATAAGCAGGCTCTTGGTGAAGTTACCAACCCTGAGATCAATGTCGCAGGAAAGCATGTAGTGATCTTAGGTGGAGGAGACACGGGGGCTGATTGCCTTGGAACCTCCGTTCGACAGGGAGCGGCAAGTGTCACCCAACTTGAAATCATGCCTCGCCCTTCCGATGAACGCCCGGATGCGCAACCGTGGCCGATGTATCCGATGATTTACCGCGTTTCAAGTGCACACGAAGAGCTTGATCAGCGAATCTTTGCGGTCAGCACTGAGGAATTCATCGGTGACGGCCATGGAAACCTCAAAGCGCTAAAAATTGTTGAGACTGAATTTGTGAATGGAAAGTTTGTGCCAGTTCCAGGATCTGAAAAAGAAATTCCTTGTGACTTTGCATTTCTTGCAATGGGCTTTACTGGAACTCAGAGTACGCCGCTATTTGACCAACTCGAGGTGGAGCTTGATGAGCGCACCAACGTCAAACGTGATGACACCTATCAAGGTACTTCAGAGGGTGTTTTCGTTGCAGGAGATGTGGGTCGCGGACAATCACTTATCGTTTGGGCAATCGCTGAAGGCCGCAGTGTTGCAGCATCGGTTGATCGCTATCTTGAAGGAGAAACTCAGTTGCCTTCTCCCATTGAGCCAACTGCTCGTCCATTAATGGTGTGATCACACATCATTTAAAAGATAGATAGGATTAAGTCATGCGCCGTGCCAAAATTGTCTGCACCTTAGGACCAGCTGTTGAATCACCTGAAAAGGTGCGTGAACTTATCGCCGCTGGAATGAATATGGCACGACTTAACCTCTCTCATGGTGGTTACCCAGAGCATCAAAGTCGCCTTGATCGGGTACGGGAAGCCGCTGCCGAAGCGGGAGTCCCGATTGCGATATTGGTTGATCTACAGGGGCCCAAGATTCGACTCGCTCGCTTTAAAGATGGCCCTCATGATCTGGCGCGCGGAGATGTATTTATCATTACAACTGACGATGTTGAAGGAACGAAAGAGCGAGTGGGGACTACCTACAAAGGACTCACTGGAGATTGCAAGCCAGGGGATCGTATTCTCATTGACGATGGCAAGGTAACCGTTGAAGTAACTAAAGTAAGTGGCAATGATGTGATTACCACAGTCATTGAGCCAGGCACCGTGAGCAACAACAAGGGAATCAATCTTCCTGGAGTAGCCGTTTCTGTCCCAGCTCTTTCAGAGAAAGATATTGACGATCTTCGCTGGGGACTTAATGCTGGCGCAGACTTTATTGCACTCTCATTTGTTCGTAACGCTGAAGATATTAAAGATGTGCACCGCATCATGGATGAAGAAGGCATAAGAGTTCCCGTTATTGCAAAAATTGAGAAACCGCAGGCGGTAGAAAACCTTGTCAGTATCGTTGATGCTTTTGATGGAATTATGGTTGCTCGCGGAGATCTAGGGGTTGAACTCCCGATCGAAGATGTGCCGTTGGTTCAAAAGCGTTGCGTCGAACTTGCTCGCGATGCCGCAAAGCCGGTGATTGTTGCAACCCAGATGCTCGATTCTATGATTACAAATTCAACTCCAACTCGTGCAGAGGCGACAGATTGTGCCAACGCAGTACTAGATGGCGCTGATGCGCTGATGCTTTCGGGGGAGACCAGCGTTGGAGCTTTTGCAATCGAGGCAGTACAGACGATGGCGCGCATTATTCAACGCACTGAAGAAGGTGGACTTGAACGTATTCGTCCACTCAAGCATGAACCACGTACTAAAGGTGGAGCAATTACGAAGGCAGCCGTTGAAGTTGGCTCAATTGTGGGTGCAAAGTTTTTGGTCGCATTTACACAGAGCGGAGACTCAGCACGACGTATGTCGCGTCTTCGTTCACCGATTGCAATTCTCGCTCTTACGCCAGATCGCGGTACCTACAATCGCCTGGCTCTGACGTGGGGAGTCGAACCGATGATTACACCGGTTGTCTCTCATACAGATGAGATGGTGAAGCAGGTTGATGGGCTATTGCTTGAAAGTAAGCGCACAACAATTGGCGATAATGTGATCATTGTTGCGGGATCGCCTCCCGGAATCCCAGGATCCACCAATGCTATGCGCGTGCACCGCATGGGAGATGCTGTTGCTGGCGCTGCGCCTGCGTACCGCTAAAGGATTCGGCTCACCCAAAAAAACGGGTTACGATTACCCAGGTAAGCCTCGGTACTCCAACGGTAGAGAGGGCAGTCTCAAACACTGCATAGTGTCGGTTCGAATCCGACTCGAGGCACATGGCCAGCGTTGACATTGAATCCACTCGACCTTCGCCTGTTCGAATTGTTGTTGCAGAAGATGAAGCGTTGATTCGAATGGATCTCGTGGAGATGCTCGCTGAGGCAGGGTATGACGTACTTGCGCAAGCAAGTGATGGTGCACAGGCGATTGAATTAGTGAAAGAACATAAACCAGATCTTGCAATTCTTGATGTAAAGATGCCAATTTTAGATGGCATCAGCGCAGCCGAAGAGATTATTTCGCTCTGTCCGGTGCTGATGCTCACAGCATTTAGTCAGAGGGAGTTAGTTGATCGCGCACGAGATGCTGGTGTGATGGCATACGTTCTCAAGCCATTTACAATCAACGATCTCGTTCCAGCTATCGAGATTGCAATAAGTAGGCATACGCAGATGCGATCTTTGGCAGATGAAGTCGCCGACCTGCATCAGCGACTCGAGACCCGAAAGACGATTGACCGAGCAAAGGGGATCTTGATGGCAGCTCTTAATCTCACCGAACCTCAGGCATTTTCATGGATTCAAAAGGCGGCGATGGATCGACGTCTCACTATGAGAGAAGTGGCAGAGGCTGTCATAAGCCCAGACGCAGTTCCTGACTAGGCGGCGGTTTTCGTAACCAAAAAGTAACCTGATTTGAACCATTTGTGCCGTATTTACCTTGCCGTCGTATCACCCCAGCCGTTACCCTTTCCACCTCCCTGTCCCGGGACACAAGAACAGGAAAGGCAACAATGAATAAAAAATTGATGCAAGCCCTTGCCGTTGGTTCAGTTGCATCACTCGTATTTGGAGTGACATCAGCAACCACAGCTCAGGCTGCCGCTAAGAACATCACAATCGCTTTTCAAGGCCCACTTACAGGCGAAGAAGCCCAGGTTGGCCAGGATGAAGTTGCTGGCGTTGAATATGCCATCAAACTTTTCAATGCAAAGAACAAGGGTAAGTTTGTAGTTTCATTGGTTAAGGCTGACGATCAGGGTGCACCTGATCAGGCAGCAAAAGTTGCACCAGGAATCGCATCAAATGCAAAGATCATTGGTCTTGTAGGCGCTGCATACTCAGGAGCAACAATTGCGTCACTTCCTTTCTACAAGCAGCGTAACCTTGTAATGGTTTCACCATCAGCAACTCGTGTATCAATCACTGATCCTGCTGCTGGAGCAATCGGATTCCCTGTATTCCACCGCGTCGTTGTAACTGACAAGGTTCAGGGGCCATCACTCTTCAAGCTAGCCACAAAGGGCGTTACCGCTCCTAAGGCATTCATCGTTGACGATCAGTCTGCATACGGTGTTGGCCTTGTTGACTACATGAAGCCATCAATTCCTGCCGGACAGGCTGTCGGATACGACAGTGTTTCAGATAAGACAACTGACTGGTCTGCAACAATTTCAAAGATTAAGACAGCTAGCGCAAACGTTGTGATCTACACAGGTTACTTCCCACAGGCTGCACCATTCTTCAAGCAGCTTCGCGATAGCGGATACACAGGAATCCTTGCAGGCGGCGACGGCGTTCTAAGCCCAAGCTTCCCAACTCTTGCACCTAAGGCAGTTCTCGAAGGTGTACGTCTTACAGCTGGAACTGTTCCACTAAGCGAGATCTCTGCAGCTCTTGAAGCAGATTTCAAGGCAAAGATGGGTAAGGCTTCAGGCGTCTATGCAGCTGAGTCAATCGATGCTGCAAATGTACTTCTAAACTGCATCGCAAAGGGTAATTCTACCCGCGCTGCAATGCTTAAGTGCGTTAAGTCATACAGTGGCAAGTCACTCACCGGAACAACAATTCGTTTCGATAAGAACGGTGACGTTGCTGGTGGAGTAATGAACGGCTTTGAGGTAAAAGACGGAGTCATCAAGTTCACTGGTCCAATCAAGTAAGTAGTAAATTCAAAGAATCAAATCCAGCAGGCTCCTTAAGGGGCCTGCTGGATTTGACTTGAAAGGCTCTGGTAAAAAGGTTCAGGAAAAAAGGCTTAGTGAAAAACAAGAGATGGGAAAAATAGATCTTGATAGGTAATTTTCTCGATCAATTCTGGTCGCTCACCTTTGGTGGGCTGAGCTTAGGATTCATCTACATTCTCATCGCACTCGGATACACCCTGGTCTACGGCGTTCTTCGTATGATCAACTTCGCAAACTCTGAGATATTCATGGTTGGTACATTTGCCACGGTTATCGTGATTCGTGATGTCTTTCACTTTACGCAAAGCTCAGAGTATGCGACTGGGCTTCGCCTCTGGTTCATTCTGGCAACCGCACTTGTTATTTCAATGCTCGTCTCCGGACTGCTCTCAGTAGTTGTTGAGGTCGTTGCATATCGACGCTTACGTCGAAAAAATTCTGGAATTTTAGCTCCGCTCATCTCAGCGATTGGCGTTTCAATGGTGCTCGCTGAAACGGTGCGCATCATGACTGACTCACGTCCGGTTGCAGCGCCACGAGCGATGGATAAGACATTTATTGGTCAGTTCTTTGATGCAGGCGTACGCCTCGATAACACAATTATTGTTATAGCCGCTTTAGTACTCTTCATCGCCCTGACAACATTTATTAATAGAACACGAATGGGTAAGGCAATTCGCGCAGTTTCGATGAACGCCAATGCTGCACGCCTGATGGGTATCAATATTGATGGCGTAATCTCTGCGACCTTCCTCATCGGGGGATTGATGACAGGTGCGGCAGGCTTCTTCTATGTACTTAAATATGAGAACACCGCTTCGAATATTGGTTTTGAACTTGGAATTGCAGCCTTTACTGCGGCAATTCTTGGAGGAATCGGAAATATCAAGGGCGCCTTCTTCGGTGGATTGGCGTTGGGTCTACTTGAAACATATGCCTCATTCTTCCTTGGTACCCAGTGGAAGGCTGTAACGGTTTTCGTGGTCTTAGTTCTCGTTCTTTACACCAGGCCAAATGGGATCTTTGGTGAATCTATGCAGCAATCGAGGGTGTGATGTTTAACTTACGCGATAAAGGTGCCGAGGTTTGGGAAAAATCTGGCAGACCAGCACGAGTAGCAATCGTTCTTGCATCTATTGCTGCTGTTGCAGCTCTTCCACTCATGGGTGGCACGATTCTTAATACACCGATTGCAAGCTATGAATCTGTATTGGTAAACCCTGTCGCCATGTTTGTGTTAATGGCGATTGGCCTCAATATTGTTATTGGAAAGAGTGGTTTGCTCGACCTAGGTTACGTTGCCTTCTTCGCAATTGGCGCTTACACGATGGCCCTCCTTGGAACACGTACTGGGCTCAATACGTGGGAGATTCTGCCAATCGGTATTGCTATGGCGATGTTTGCAGGGTTGATACTTGGCGTCCCAGCGCTGAAGTTACGCGGTGACTACTTAGCGATTATCACCTTAGGTTTTGGTGAGATCGTCCGAATCATCGCTCTTAACCTCGAGACACTTGGTCGCTCGGAAGGAATCCTGAACATTCCAACGCCTCCGCCAATTTTCGGAGTCGAGTACGCATTCGATAGTCACCGCATCTACTTCTGGACCTTGTTGGTCTTGATCCTCCTTGCAATCTGGATGGTTCGTCGCTTGTCAGTGCGCAGAGCAGGTCGTGCCTGGGAGTCAATTCGTCAGGATGAAGATGTTGCAGAGCTGCTTGGTGTTCCAACCTTTAAATATAAGATTTGGGCCTTCGTACTCGGTGCATCCGTCGGCGGTGCCGCAGGAGTCTTCTATGCATCAAAAACGCTCTATATTGCCCCAGATAACTTCACCTTGCAGATTTCAATTCTTATTCTTGCCTGCGTAGTCTTTGGCGGAATGGGAAATATCTGGGGAGTTATCCTCGGTGCGGTTGTTCTGGCTTATCTTCCAGATCGCATCCGATTCCTTTCAGAGGCTCGCCTCTTGGTCTTCGGGCTTGTACTTGTGATTATGATGAACCTTCGTCCAGATGGCTTACTGCCTCGTAAGAAGCGTGAAAAAGCGCTTGTTGTAAAGGAGAAGTCATGACAGAGCCGCTATTGCGCCTTGAAAATGTAACGATGCAGTTTGGTGGCGTTACAGCGCTCAATAACGTGACATTCGATGTTAAGCCGCAAGAAATTCTTGGTTTAATCGGACCTAATGGAGCGGGAAAGACGACGGTATTTAACGTCATCACAGGTGTCTATCAAGTCTCCTCGGGCGTTATCTCTTTCCAAGGTAGATCTCTTGCAGGTAAAAAGAGATACAAGATCACTAAATCTGGAATCGCGAGAACGTTTCAGAATATTCGTCTGTGGGGCGATATGACATCACTTGAGAATGTGATGACTGCTACCGATACCCATAAGAAGTCTGGCTTGCTTTCAGGCCTCTTCGGAATGCCAATATCTCGCCGAGAAGAAAAGCGCGATAAGGCAAGAGCGCAGGAGCTGCTCGACTTTATTGGAATTGGTGAGTATTCAGATCGCCTAGCCAAAAATCTTCCATACGGTGTTCAACGTCGTTTGGAAATTGCACGAGCACTAGGTACCGAGCCAAAGCTTCTTCTTCTTGATGAACCAGCCGCCGGATTTAATCCTGCTGAGAAAGTTGAGCTGGCAGAGACGATTCGACGTATCCGCGATGCTGGTTACACCGTGCTTCTCATCGAGCACGATATGTCACTGGTGATGAAAGTTTCAGACCGAGTAGTCGTCCTCGACTTTGGTCAGAAAATTGCTGATGATGTGCCAAAGAAGATTCAGGAAGATCCACGCGTCATCGAAGCCTATTTAGGAGTGCCTGAAAATGCGTCTTGAAATTAAAGATCTCCGCGTTTCCTACGGAAAGATTGAGGCGATTAAAGGTATCTCTATTGAAGTTGAGCAGGGAGAGATCGTCTCTTTGATTGGTGCTAACGGTGCGGGAAAGACGACCCTCCTCAAGACAATCTCAGGGCTGCTTAATCCAACCTCAGGTTCGATCGAATACGGTGGAAAAAACATTCTGAAGTACAAGGCACACGAAAGAGTCTCACTTGGAATCTCTCAAGCGCCAGAAGGTCGTGGCATTTTTCCAGGTATGACGGTGATGGAGAATCTCGAACTTGGTAAGTATCACCTCAAGATGCGAAAAGCAGATATCGATGAGGATCTCGTAAAGATCTTCGAGCTCTTCCCTCGCCTTAAGGAGCGCATCGGTCAAGCGGCAGGAACGCTTTCTGGCGGAGAGCAGCAAATGCTCGCAATCGGTCGCTCACTGATGGCACGTCCGAAGATGCTCCTTCTCGATGAGCCATCAATGGGTCTTGCGCCACAGATGATCGCAAATATCTTCCGAATCATCACTGAGATTAACAAGACAGGTGTAACAATCTTGCTGGTCGAACAGAATGCACAGCAGGCTCTACAGAGAGCAGATCGTGCTTACATTCTCGAAACAGGAAATATTGTTAAGCACGCAAAGGCGTCAGATCTACTTAATGATCCAGCGGTTCGCGAGGCTTATCTTGGAACGGGCGCTTAAGCGCAATTAATTTCGTTCAGCCAGAATCATGCAGGTGATTCGTGCGCTGCAGGTTCTCTCACCTTTGTCATTGGTAATGACGATTTCGTAGACACAGAGAGTTTTACCTAGCGAAACTGCCGTCGCAACACCCGTGACATATCCCGAAGTCGCAGATTTGTGATGGGTGGCGTTGATATCTACTCCAACAATTCTACGATTAGGCCCTGCATGTAGCTGAGTACCTATTGAGCCGAGCGATTCAGCCAGAACAACATTGGCTCCACCGTGTAAAAGTCCGATTGGTTGGGTATTTCCTTCAACCGGCATTCGTCCGACAAGTCGTTCGGGGGATGCTTCAAGAATCTCGATCCCCATCTTCTTATCAAGGGCTCCACTGCCACGCTCACGAACAATGTCAAGGAAATTTGGTTGCGTCATAGTTGGCGAGTTTATACCTAAGATTGGCGCTATGGCTAAGAACGAGAAGAGACTACTTCTTATTGATGGCCATTCGATGGCGTACCGAGCTTTCTTCGCTCTTCCAGCAGAGAACTTCACGACCGCAACAGGCCAGCACACCAACGCGATCTACGGTTTTGCAACAATGTTGATCTCACTCCTTAAAGATGAGAAGCCCACTCACGTTGCTGTCGCCTTTGATGTATCCCGAAAAACTTTCCGCACTGAAATTTTTCCCGAGTACAAAGCTAATCGTGCAAAGACGCCTGACGAATTTCGTTCGCAGATGTCCTATCTCAATGATCTAGTAAAAGGCTTTGGTATCACTTCGTTCTCGGTGGAGGGCTTTGAGGCAGATGACATTATCGCCACTCTTGCCACTCGCGCCGAGAAAGATGGATTTGACGTTCTCATTTGCACCGGTGATCGAGATAGTTTTCAGCTGGTTACCGAGTCAATCACCGTTTTATATCCCAAGCGTGGCGTAAGTGAGATGGCGCGTATGACGCCACAAGCGGTCGTTGATAAGTATCAGATGACGCCACTTCAGTATCCAGATTTCGCCGCCCTCCGCGGAGATCCCAGCGATAACCTCCCATCGATTCCAGGAGTAGGAGAGAAGACTGCCGCAAAGTGGATTATTGAGTACGGCTCTCTCGAGAAATTACTAGAAAAAGCCGATGAAGTTGGCGGCAAAGTTGGTATCGCTCTGCGCGAGAATATTGAAAGTGTTAAACGCAATCGCGAACTAACTCAATTGATTCACTCTGTCGATATTGAGGCGGACCCTGCCGCCCTTACGTGGTCAGGCGTTGAGTTTTCAGACCTAGTACCGCTCTTTGAAACTCTTGAATTTAGAACACTCAAAGACCGCCTCTCTGTCATTGCCATTGCAGGATCGGAGAAAGCAGGCTCGGAGAAAGCTGCGCCCGTTGAGACCTCGCTCTTCTCACGTGAACTCGATCAAAAAGTTCTGACACCTTCTGAGTTGAGCGCCAAGATTGCAAAACATGTTGGTGAGATTTCACTTTCCTATGAGATTACAGATGAGATAGTGCATCGATACGCGGTGGCGTTATCTCCCTCAGAGGTCTATGTGGTCAATGCCAGCGGTCTTGGCTCATGGAGCGCTGATGCAAAGATTCCTAAAATTGTTCACGATGGAAAGACTCTCTCACGCAAACAGGAGATCGAAGGCATTACCTTCGATACCAGCCTTGCCGCCTATGTTCTTAATCCAGGTGTAAGAACACATGAAATTGCCGATCTTCTCGAGCGCTACGGTGATGGTTCATCATTAGATCTCTCCTCACCAGAAAGTGCAGTGGCATCTACGGCTTCTCAACTCTTTACTCTCAGAGCGTCACTGGATCAGGAGATGAAATCTCGCGGTGTCGATAGTCTTCTCTATGATCTCGAACTTCCGATCGCACACCTACTCGCACTCATGGAACGCAGGGGAGTCGCGGTAGATCGAGAGAAACTCACCTCGCTTCTAAACTATTTTGAATCCGAAGTTGCGGCACAGACAAAGATTGCCCATGACTCTGTTGGCCATGAATTTAATGTGGCTTCCCCTAAACAATTGCAGGTTGTTCTCTTTGAGGAATTGGGACTACCCAAGACAAAGAAGATTAAGACGGGTTTTACAACCGATGCTGAAGCTCTCGCTTGGCTCTTTGCAAAATCAGCGCACCCGGTTCTGGCGGCCCTGCTGCGTATTCGCGAAACTAAGAAACTGGCAACAACAATTGAAGGTTTAATTGCTGAAATCGCCACTGATCAACGCATTCACACCCACTTTGCTCAGACCGTTACCGCGACAGGTCGCCTCTCTTCTGTGGGACCAAATTTGCAGAATATCCCTGTTCGTACTGAAGAAGGGCGCAAGATTCGCGATTGCTTCATCGCAGGAAAAGGTTTTGATCAACTCATCACCGCTGATTACAGCCAGATTGAAATGCGCATCATGGCTCACCTATCAAATGATCAGCATCTTCTTGAAGCTTTCTCATCAGGTGAAGATCTTCATGCAACAGTTGCCGCAGAGGTTTTTGGCGTTGCTCCGACTGCGGTAGATCCAGAGATGCGTCGCCAGATTAAGGCGATGTCATATGGCCTTGCCTACGGTCTGAGTTCTTACGGACTTGCAGCCCAACTCGATCTTTCACCCCCTGCTGCGCAAGATCTTATGGATCGATATTTCCTGCGCTTTGGAGGAATCAGAGATTACCTCAAGAATGTGGTTGAGGAAGCGCGCAAGGTTGGTTATACCGAAACTGTTTTAGGCCGTCGCAGGTACTTACCCGATCTGATGCAAGATAATCGGGCTCGTCGAGAAATAGCAGAGCGCATGGCGTTAAACGCTCCGATCCAAGGATCGGCTGCCGACATTATTAAGTTGGCAATGCTCAATGTTCAAAAAGCCCTAGTGGCCGAAGGTTTACGGTCGCGCTTACTCTTGCAAGTTCACGATGAATTAATCCTTGAGAGCGTCACTGAGGAGATTGATATTGCTACAGAGATTCTTCGTCGTGAGATGGGAAGCGCTTACCCGCTCAAAGCACCGCTAGATGTGAACGTTGGTGTTGGAGCGAGTTGGAATCAGGCAGCGCACTAACTCTATTTGCTTGGATCGCTTAAATCTTCAATCGCTGCAAGATCTTCTTCATCTGTTGGTAGATCATTGGCCGCTGACAGTCGACCTCTTCCAACAGTCAGAATGATGTATCCGATAAAAATCATGATTGGCAACATCGCTAGACCAACACGAGGAGATAAATGCTCTGAGACGATTCCTCCCACGGCTGCACCGACCGCCATAAATGTTCCTTCAACGCTCCAAATCCAACCGAGTGAAGATGTCTGTGAACCTTTTGGCCGGACTGCTTCTAGAACTTCAAAGTAGAAAACTTGTACCGCGCCACCAAAGAATCCGATCGACGCTCCAACGACCGCCATCGTCCAATCTGGATAAGTGAACACAATAGGGACGCAGGCAACGGTCCAACAAACATACGCGTAACGCAATGCCGATAGTGGCGCCATCTTTTTTGAGACAAGACCTCCGAGTAAGCCGCCAATAATTGTGGCCACTCCAAAGGCGGCAAAGATCCATGCAACGCGATGCGGAACATCTTCCTGAGTCGCAAAGGCAGGCACTGCAACGTCAAAGACACCCCAACCAAATCCAATGAAGCATCCTTCAAACATAAGCATTTGAATGGCTCTATTTTTAAGTAAGCGCTCTTGCCCTTTGGCTTTCTTCTCTGGAATCCAATTCCGAGAGACACGAGTCAAGCCCAGAGCGATGCCACCAGTGAGCATGAGACCAGCAACGACATCAAGGGCGAGATATGGACGAGACGAGAGTGCTAGCGCTGTAACAACAACAGGGCCTAGAACTGTTGTTGAACTCATCATCGATGAATCAAAGGCGTAAGCGGTCCGCAGATACGTTGGCGGAACAATGTCCTTCCATAGTGGTCTCACCGAGAGGTTAATTGGGGGAGCGGTGATTCCAAGAACGAATGCAGCAATCAATATAGAGCGAGCAGTATCCATCTGATTGAGAACAAGAATAAGAATTGTGTAGGCAGGAACAAGAATTCGAAGTGGCCACTTTTGCCCCCAACGATCCATCACCGAACCTCTAATGCCGGCAGTTGCCGCTCCTGCTAAAGAGTTAAGACCTATCGCGAAACCGGCGATAGCAAATGAGCCAGTACTCTGTTCGGCTTTAAAGAAGATTCCAAGGCCGATCATTCCGTAGGCTAGACGAGCAGGAAATGCGGCTATTCCAAGTGAGATTACTTGCGGGAATGAGAATAATTCCTTGTAGCGCTTCATAGAGTGATTATTCTACGCACGGATTTGCTGCCAGACGGGCTACCCGCGTACCCTTCACCTGTTCTTCAGGCAAAGCGCTTGAGTCCTATTACTTTCTATCCCTACGGAGCTCACTTGTCTACATCACCAGT
>Ga0315902_10002145_pt1 | contig 31159 bp, 26 predicted proteins | sample LakEriMetagenome_9_FD_203523 | JGI IMG/M metagenome (GOLD analysis project Ga0315902, IMG submission 203523) | Freshwater fungal communities from buoy surface, Lake Erie, Ohio, United States - Buoy 12 MA117 | ecosystem: Environmental > Aquatic > Freshwater > Lake > Lake biofilm | place: USA...
ACCGCCGCGCCACGGCCCAGGCGATGTGGGAGCACCTGCTGTTGATGGTGGTGGAGATCGCGCATGCCAACCGCGTGATCCACAAGACCACGTGGCGGAAGCACCTCCGCATCCACGGCATGGAGGAGATCGTCCGCCTGCTCTGGCTCGACCGGCCGAAGGTCATCCTCTCGGGGCACTACGGCAACTTCGAACTGGCGGCCTATCTGTTCGGTCTGTTCGGCCTGCGGATCTTCTCGGTGGCCCGCGAACTCGACAATCCGCTCCTCGATCGCTTCGTGACGAGGTTTCGCGAATCGCGGGGCCAGCGAATCCTGCCCAAGAAGGGGAGTGCGCCCGACGTGGCGCAGGTGCTCGACGAGAACGGCGCGATCGGTCTGCTCGGCGATCAGGCCGCCGGGCCGAGGGGGTGCTGGGTCGAGTTCTTCGGCCGGCCGGCGAGCGTCCACAAGGCGATTGGGGTGTTTTCGCTGTCGGCGTCGGCGCCGGTGATGGTCTGTTCGGCGACGCGGCGACGCGGTCTGTTCGACTACGATCTCCGTGTCGAGGGGATCGCCGACCCTGCCTCAGGCAGCCCCGAGACCGGTGACCTCACCAGCTTGTCGCAGTGGTACACGTCGCTTTTGGAGGGAGCGGTCCGCCGAGAACCCGCCCAGTACTGGTGGGTGCACCGGCGATGGCGGGGCCAGCCCGGAAAGGCTAAAAAGGCGAAGCCGCGGCCCGCCGCCTGAGTGAGCCGGCGGCGTTCCCCGCCCGAGTGACACCCCGCCATGCCCGACTGGATTCCGATCGCCGAGGCGTCGGAGTGTCCTCTCGGCACCAGTATCGAGCGGGTCGCCGACGGACGGATGGTGGCGATCGCCAACGTCGGCGGAACGCTGCACGCGATCGACGGGCTCTGCCCGCACCAGGGCGGGCCGCTCGGCACGGGTGAACTCTGCGGCGCCGTCCTCACCTGCCCGTGGCACGGCTGGCAGTTCGACGTGACCACGGGGCGGCATCGGGTGTCGGCGACCGTGCGGCAGGCCGTGCACGAGGTCCGCGTGCGCGACGGCCGTATCGAGGTCCGTCTGGGTCGCGGTGCGGCTTCCGTGGAGCCGACCAGATGATCGAGTATCGGTGCTTCCGCAATGACGATCCGCCCCGGCTGGCCGACGTCTGGCGCACGGCGGAACTGGGGCCCTGCGGGTTCCAGCCCATGACGTCGGCGTGGCTTGAGGCGTGCGTGTTTTCGAAGCCCTACTTCGACCGCGAGGGCCTGCTGGTCGCAACAGACGGCGATCGTGTGGTGGGCTTCGCGCACGCGGCCTTCGGGCCCAACGCCGACTGCACCGCGATCGACCCTTCGCTCGGCACCACCATGCTCGTGGTGGTCGCGCCGCACGAGCACCACGAGTTGATCGCCGACGGGCTGCTGGCCCGCACCGAGGAGTATCTTCGGCGTCGCGGCGCCCAGACCATCATGGGCGGGGGCACGCCGCACATTGGCGGGTTTTACCTCGGGCTCTATGGGGGATCGGACCTTCCGGGCGTGCTCGACTCGTCTCCGAGCATGCAGTCCGCATTTCGCCGAGCCGGCTATCTGGAGGCCGAGCGGATCGCCGTCATGCGGCGGCCGCTGGCCGGGTTTCGGCCGCCTGTGAGCCGCCAGCAGATGGCGCTGCGACGCGCCTCGACGCTCCGCGTGATCGACGAGCCGGCCCGCCGGAACTGGTGGGAGGCGGCCACCACGACCGGGATCTCGCTGCGTCGCTACGAACTCCGCGACGAGGCCGAGAAGCTGCTTGGCAGCGGCACGTTCTGGGACATGCAGCCGCTGGCGACGGCCTGGGGTGTGCACGCCACCGGATTGATGCGGGTGGACGTCGATGGAGGTCGACGGAGGCAGGGCTATGCCAACTATCTGCTCGCCGAGGCGCTGCACGACCTCGCCCAGGAAGGCGTGGCCGTGGCGGAGACGCACGTCTCGGAGGCGCACGAGGCGGCGATCAAGTTGTTCTTCAAGCTCGGCTTCGAGGCGGTCGGGCACGGCACCGTCTATCGGCGAGCCTGACGGGCGTCAGGGAGCCCGATCGCATGAGCGATGAGGATGGTTGCGAGCCCGGCGTGGGAGAACCGTACGCCGTACGGCGTTACGCTTCCTGAGTTCGGCGTCAGGGAGCCCGATCGCGTGAGCGATGGGGATGGTTGCGAGCCCGGCGTGGGAGAGCCGTACGCCTTACGGCGTTACGCTTCCTGAGTTCGGCGTCAGGGAGCCCGATCGCGTGAGCGATGGGGATGGTTAGCGCTCGAGGGCCACGCCACCGAGCGACGCCAAATGGCGTTTCACGTCGTCGGCGGCCACGCCCGGCTGCGACAACTCGTGGCGGATGCGCGCCGAAAGCGGCCGGCATTGCGGGTCGCGGCGAACATCGGCGAGGTAGTCCTGGAGAAGCGTGCGCCGCTCGGGCGTGGTCCGGAGCAACCAGTGCACCCAACACCAGGCCTCGGCATAGTGGTCCTGCGACATCTCACCCGCGGCCGTCAGCGATTCGAGCCGGTCGAGGTCGGGACGCCAGGTGCCCTCGAGCAGGCGGCCGGCCAGATGGGCGATGTGGCCGCGATGGAGACCGTTGTCGCTCCGCGGTGTCTCGAAGAACTCCGCGATCCCCTCGTCGAGCCAGAGCGGCACCGCCGGCACGACGGCGTGCACGTAGCCGTGCGTCGTCTCGTGCCGGAGGTCCTCGGCGATCCGATCCTGCCAGGCCGCGAATACTGAGAGTGTGGTGTCGGTCTCGACGAAGAACGCCCGGCGGGCCGGAAATGACGGAAAGCGGCGGGCCACGAACGCGTCGTATCGGTCGGTGTTCTCGAAGAGGTAGAGGTGCACCGGCTCGTCCGAGACCGGCAGGCCGAGTTCCTGGCTCACGTCGGTCCGCAGGCCGTCGAGTTCGCGGACGAGGCGGTGCTGTCCGGCAATCGGAAAGTCGGCGTGGATCACCAACTGGCCGGCGGTCACTTCGCTTCGATCGGGAAGCCCGTCCGCCGTCGCCACCATCGACGCCGCGACGACGGGCGCCGAGGCCGAGAGGCTCGATGTCGCGAGGTTGGCACATCCGCCGGCGGTCAACAGGGCAGCGCATGCCCAGACCGCCGCGGGATTCGGGCGTTTCTCCATACGCGACGTGTACGGAAGCCCGCGGGATGCGTCAACCACGACTGCCGGCGGATCGTGGCGTCACGTCGAGAAGAATGCCGGCCAGCGACTCCAGCGACGCAGGCCGCGAGAGCACCGCCGACGCTCCCGCGCTGGTCGCAGCCGCAGCGGTCTCCGAACGGGGGAATGAGTCGAGGAGGACAATCGCGGTGCGAGGGCGATTCGCGGCAAGCAGGCCTGTCCAGGTGATGTGGGGGGCTTCGAGGTTTCCGGCATCCCAGACGACCGCGTCGGCGTCGTGATCGATCGGCGGCTTGCCGACACGGCGGCCAACGACCGCATGGCCGGCGGCGGCTACCAGATCGGCGACCGACTCGACGTCGATCGCCCGCGTGGCGGCCACCTCCACCCGCGCCGCCCGACGCGGACGCATTTCTGCGACGCGTCGCGAGGCCTCCAGGAGCCGCTCCTCCCGCCGCGCCGTCGCCGGCATGCCCAGCGTGCCCGGCGCACCGATCGCCCGATCGCAGAGCCACCATGCAAGCCGGCCGGGCAGCTCGTTCCAGGCCACCTCCTCCACGCCCGGCAGGGGCGGGCCGCTCCGCCGCCGGCCCTCGACGAGCGTCGTGGCCACCGACACGAGCGGCGCCAGCGGCCAGCGTCGCGACACCATCACGCAGTCGCGAACGCCCCAGGAGATCGCGGCCGACGATCCCAGCAGAATCGCAGCGGGCGACCGGTCGCGGAGGGCCGGCGGTGGATTGGCGACCGCCAGGGCGGGCGAGGCGGCATCGACCATCTCGGCGCGATCGGTGATCCACGCCCTCGCGAGCGCGAGTTCGCTGGAGGAGTCCGCCGGGCCGATCCACAGCACGGGAGGAAGCCGGCCCGAAAAGGCGTCGCCCATGCGCGGCCTCCGTGATGAACCGATCAGAACCAGCCGGGACGCTACCCGAGGACGGCTTGCCGCGGCAAGACGGGCTGTCTGCGGTAGTCCTGAAGGAGAATGGGCAGGGGGCAGCGGCGGTGGGCAAAACCCGGCTTGACCCACTTTCGACGCTGTCGACAATCCGCCGTCGGCTCCGCTCAAGGATGGGCGGGTCAACTTGCGAAGGCTCGCCACATGCAGCCTTCGGAACACGTTCGGCAGGAGGCCGTGATGCGTGATTCAGCGACCGGGAAGGGAAGGGCGTCCGCACGGAGTGGCCGTTGCGAGGTGAGGCTGTCGGAGGCGATGCCTGCGGCTCGGTTCATCGGCTGCGACGACATCGTGGTTCGGGCATGCCAGGATGAGGCGGGCCGCTGCCGTCCAGGGGACGTCTTCGTGGCCCGGATGACCGATCGCGGAGACGGCCACGAGGAGGTGCCGCTGGCGATCGCTCGGGGTGCCGTCGCGGTGGTCGCCGAGCGAATCGTCTCGACGGACGGGCTGCCGCTGTGCCTGGTGCGCGACGCCGATTGGGCCCATGCCCGGCTCTGCCATGCGTTGGCGGGCGATCCGTCTCGGGAAATGCGGGTGATCGCCGTGGCCGGCACCAGTGGCAAGACGACCACAGTCTGGCTCACGGCCGCCGTGCTCGCCGAGGCAGGCCACCGCGTCGGCGTGCTCTCGGATCTGGGCTGTCTCGGTCCCGACGACGCCGAGCCCGTTGCGGCCGAAATCACGTCGCCAGCCGCGCTGGCTCGCGCCCTGGCGGGATTGGCCGCCGCCGGCTGCTCCCACGCGATCGTGGAAGTGTCGAGCCGCATGCTGGCTGCGCAGGCGACGGCGGGGATGACAACCGACACCGTCGTGTTCACCAGTCGTGCCGTCGCTCATCTCGATCGCCACTCGACGCCGCGCGCGTACCGCGACGTATTGACGCGGATCATGGAGACGCTCGCCGATGAAGGCTGCCTCGTGACGGGTCTGCCCGCGGCGGCGAGGCACCGCCTGATGGCCTCGGCGCCGGCGGGCACGACCCTGCTCGCGGCCGGACTCCGGAACGACTGCGACGTTCACGCGCGACCGCTCGACGGGAGCCTGTTCGGTCGCACCTTCCTCCTGGAGTCGGGTGGGCAGACGGTGCCCGTGGCGGTGGACACGCCGACCGTGCCGTTCGTCCGCGATGCCGTGCTTGCCGCCGCCGTCGGCTCGCGCTACGGCGTGACTCTCGAACATGCGGCCCGGGGCATCGAGGCCGCCGGCTCCGTGCCCGGCCGGCTCGAGCGGCTCGACCGAGGGCAGGACGCCGCGGTGTTCATCGACGCGCCGACGAGCATGCACGCCGTGTCGTCGTCGATCGCGAGCCTCCGGCGGCTGACACCCGGTCGGCTGACCGTGATCGCCGACGCCTCCTTGGCGCGCCGCCTTGGCGGTAGGGCGTTCTCCAGCCGCCTGGGTCGCTGGAGCGACGCCTGCGTGATCGTGCCGGCAACGGTGGCTTCTGACGAGCCCACCAGCGAGGACGTCGCGGCCTACGCCCGAGTCGATCGGCTGCTGGCCTCGTTGGGCAGTGGCGACTGCGTCGTCGTGCTCGGCTGCCCGCCGCAAGGACGTCGGCCACGAAGCCCCTGGGGCGGCCGGACGGCCCTGGCCCTGCTCGTCGACGGCTGGCTGCAGCTGGCCCATCCGGCCGAGGCGCCGTTCGCGGGCCGCCGGGCGGCCTGAGTTCGCAGCCCGCGGTGCGGTCGGGCGATCCAGGTTCGCCATGGACGGGCCGCGGCAGCCTGAGGCACAATCGGACTGCCGAGGCGTGCGCCTCGGCGCAGCGAGGGATTTCAGCGATGAAGCAGCCTGCCCGATCCGCCACCGGCACCAATGCCGGATCTCCATTCGACGACCTCGGGGTTGCCGTGTCCGCCCAGGAGCCGCTGTCCCACCACACGTGGCTGGGCCTCGGCGGCGCGGCGTCGTGGTTTTGCGAACCGGTCGACGCCGAGGCGCTGGCGCGGGTCGTGGGCCGATGTCACGAGCAGCGAATCCCACTCCGGGTGATCGGCGGCGGCTCGAACGTGCTCGTGCCGACGACCGGTTTCGACGGCATGGTCGTGAGGCTCTCGGCGCCGGCGTTCTGCGGCATCGACGTGCAGCGGCCGGTCGTGAAGGCGGGTGCCGGCGCAAAACTCGTGCACGTCGTGTCCGCCGCCGTGCAGGCCGGCCTCGGTGGGCTCGAGACGCTCGTGGACGTTCCTGGCACGGTCGGGGGCGCGCTGGTCGGAAATGCGGGCGGGCATGGCGGCGACATTGGCGAGCGGGTTGCCGATGTCACCGTGATGCTTGCCGACGGCGCCACCGAAGTCCGCGATCGTTCCCGACTGGCATTCGAGTCGCGGTGGAGCAACCTCGACGACTGCATCATCATCGGCTGCCGTCTGGAACTCGACGAGGAGGATGCGACGGCGCTCACCAAGCGAATGCAAAAGCAGTGGATCGTGGGCCGTTCGGCCCAGCCGAGCGGCACGCGGAGCGTGGCGATGATGTTCAAGGATCCGCTCGGCACCACGGCCGAGTCGCTCGTGGCCCAGGCCGGCGGTCGTGATCTGCGAGCCGGTGACGCGAGCGTGTACGCCCCCCACGCCAACTACGTGATCGCGGGTCCGCACTGCTCCGCCGACGACGTGCGGATTCTCGTGGAGACTGTCCGCACCCGCGTGCGCGAGAAACTGGGTGTCGAACTGACGCCGCAGATCGAGGTCTGGTGAGGCCGTGCCGCCCGGGGTCCCACACCAGTCACCGCGCCGCCGCGAACCCGCCGTCGAGGCGGCTGCCCCCGGACGGCTCGCCTCGTTTCTGGACGAGCATCGCGCCGGCGTCGGAACCCTCGTTGTGGCCGCTGCGGCCATCGGACTGGGGTGGGCCGCCTGGTCGCGTCTCGGTGACCGCGTCCGCGGGGCGGCGGACCTCATGCTCCACCCCGAGTCGATCGCGGTGGAGGGCGTCGCCCCGTGGGTGCGGGCCGACCTGAAGACCGAGGCCCTTCGCGACGCCAGTCTGGACGCAGGCGTGCCACTCGACGACCCGGAACTGGTCCGCCGGCTGGCGCGGGCGTTCGCCATGCATCCGTGGGTCCGGGACGTCGTCTCGGTGACCGCGCGGCATCCCGCCGCGGCGGATGTTGTGGTGCGGTGCCGCGAACCGGTCGCGATGGTGTCGGTGCCGGGAGGCCTGCTGGCCGTGGACGCGGAGGCCGTGGTGCTGCCGAGCGACGACTTCACGGCCGAGTCTGCCGCCGAATATCCACGAATCACCGGCGTGCCGTCGGGGCCGCAGGGAGCGGTTGGGTTTCCGTGGGGCGACCCGCTGGTGCAGGAGGGCGCGGCGGTCGCTGCGGTGGTCGGGCCCGACTGGAAACCGCTTGGCTTGTTCGGCTGCAGGCCGACCGGCGGCGGGCAGACGCCGCGAACGTGGGAGCTGTTCGATGAGAAGGGCCGCACGATCGCCTTCGGCGCCGCGCCAGGCCACGAGGCGGCCGGCGAACCGACGGCGGCCGCCAAAATCGCTCGGCTGCGGTCGCTGCCGGACGGGGCATCGGCCGATCTGACCAAGATCCCGCCGCCGGCGGCCGAAGTTCCGGCGATTCCCGCTGGCTGAGTGGATTCTGTTCCCGGTGCTGCGAGGAATGACCGACATGCGGCTTTCATCGTCGTCGTCGATGCTCTGCGTTGTGGACGTGCAGGAGCGACTCGTGCCGGCGGTTGCCGATGGCGAGGTCGTGGTGGCCCGCTGCCGCCGTTTGGCCGAGGCGGCGGGGCTGCTCGGCGTGCCGGCCGTGGTGACGGAGCAGTATCGAAAGGGCCTCGGAGCCACCGTGTCGGCACTCGCGGACCTGCTTCCGCCGCCGCTCGAGAAGATGGCATTCAGCTGCTGCGGTGCCGACGGGTTTTTGCGGTCGATCCCTCCCGCGGTCGGCCAGATCGTGGTCTGCGGCTTCGAGACGCACGTCTGCGTCGCCCAGACGACACTCGACCTCCTCGCCGAGGGATACGCCGTGTTTCTGGCGGTCGACGCGATCTCGTCGCGGCACGCCGTCGATCGCGACGTGGCCCTCCGGCGCCTGGAGTCGGCGGGCGCCATCCCGACGACGTCGGAAGCGGTGCTCTTCGAGTGGTGTCGCTCCGCGTCGCACCCGCAGTTTCAAGCGATCCGAAAGCTCGTCCTCTGAAGACTCATGCGGGTCGCGGTCGACGCCGCGGCATGCATCATGCCCTCTCGCTTGACGTTCGCGTCGGGCTTCCTGCCCGACGCTCACTGCATGTCCGCTGCGCTTCGCCCTCCGGGCTGCGCTTGCTCCCATAGCCCGCTCGAGGGCACGGGCAGCCCCGAGCTCATCAATCGTCATGAAGGCACGCGGCCGTAATACGGTTCGCACTTGATCCTCGCGCTCGACCGCAGCGAGTGAAAGCCGACCGGCCGTGAGGCCGCGGGCAAAACACGCTGGACTTTGCGTCTGGTGGCGGTTCGCCCCACGCCTCACGGCGTTGGGCTTCTACAAACGAACGCGCGAGAGTCAAGTTTCACGCGTAGAAGGCCGAGGGCTCTCAGTAGGGCGGTGCTCGCGCTCTCACAAGTCCCGCCGGCGCCGAGCATGCCACCGGCCGGCTGCGGTGGCGGAACGTCTCGGCGATGCTCCCCATCAGCCGCGGAGTCCCTCCACCGCGGCGGCATGTGCCGGACCGCGTCCCGTGAGCCGGAGCGAGCGCGAGAATGGCGAGTCGATCGTGATCGCGATGTCGAGGCGGTCAGAGGGGAGGGCGTCGGCGATCCGCTCGGGCCACTCCACGAAGGCCCAGGCGGCGCGGGCGACCGCGTCGTGCCAGCCGATCTCGTGAAGATCGTCTGGGCCAACGAGCCGGTACATGTCGGCATGGAGAAGAATGCCCTGGGCTGCCGCGTGCTCGTGGACGAGACCGAACGTGGGGCTCACGACCTCCGATGGCTCGATGCCGACCGCCGCGGCGAGCGCCTTCACGAGGGTCGTCTTGCCGGCACCGAGGTCGCCCCGCATGGCCACGAAGGCAGGACGCGGGAGGGCGGCGACCAGCCGGCGGGCAAGCGGCGCGAGGGCCGCTTCGTCGGGGACGTGTACGGTCAGGTCGCCCGCGGTGATTCCGCGGTGCGGGTCAGGCCTCGAAGCCATGTTCGTAGCCCCGGGGAGCGAGCGGCGCGGTGGTGCCCTCGGCCGTGCGGGTGGACAGCCCGTGGCCCTCGATCACCTCGCCGATCACGGTGAACGCAATCCCCACGAGTGTCGGGGCCGCGGCGACGAGCCGCCGGGCCTCGGGAGCGGGCAGCGACAGCAGCAGTTCGAAGTCCTCACCGTCGCCGAGGGCATGGTCGAGCGGGCTGCGATCGTCGTCGGCCCGTGCCGCCATGCGTGCTGCGTCGGCATGGATCGGGACAGACGCGAGGTCGAGGACCGCGGCAGTGCCGCTGGCATCCATCATCCTGGCGAGATCGAGCGACAGCCCGTCGCTGATGTCGATCGCGGCGTGGACGTTGAAGTGATCGGCGATGACCAGGGCCTCGCGGCAGCGCGGGGCGACCGCCAGATGACGTCCCAGGAGGCTGCCGCCACAGGCGTTGCTGACGACGATCAGATCGCCGGGGCGGGCGCCGTCCCGACGCCAGGCCCGGCCGGGCGGCACGCTGCCGAGGGCCGTGATCGAGATCACGAGCGGACCATCCCACGAGTTCGTATCGCCGCCGGCGAGCGTGGCACCGTGGGCGGTTGCACATTCGAGCATGCCGTCGAGCAGGCCGCTGCCGATGGCGTCGCCCCCGACACGGGGCAGGGCAACCGCTGCGACGACAGCTTCGGGACGCGCAGCCATGGCCGCGAGGTCACTGAGATTCACGGCGATCGCCTTGTGGCCCACCTGCCTTGGCGTGCAGTCGGAGCCAAGGACGAAATCGACACCCTCCATGAGCATGTCGACGGTGACGACCGTGCGACGCTCAGCGGGCGACCGGAGCACGGCGGCGTCGTCGCCCGGCGGAACCTCCAGCCGCGGATCCGCCGGGATCCGGGCAAGCAGCCGAGAAACGAAGTCGATTTCCATGCCGCGAGTATCGGACATGGTGACCGCCGAGAGAATGCCTGCGGACAAAGGCCGAAAGGGGCCCCGGCCGGGTGGTGGGCCTAGCGGCGGACGGTGTCCGAGACCATGTGCCCGAAGAGCGTCTCCCGGCCCCGCAGCACGTAGAACTTGATCGGATTGAGGTGCTCCTCGACCGCCTTGTCGAGGATGTAGGAGACGTTGTCCGGAGCGATCGTCTCCCAGACGTGAAGTCCAACCAGAATGTCACCCTCCTGGATCCCCTGTTCGGCAGCTGGCCCACCCTCGCGCACCGAGGTGACCACGAGCCCCCCCCGGTATCGAGCCTGCAGCTTCTGCACCCTCGCGGCGGACGCCGGCTGCAGCCGAAGGCCGATCTCCGCCCAGCATCGGTCGTCGAGCGACTCGGCGTCACGGGTGATCTCGGCAAGCGGGAGGTCGACCTGCTCCTCGCCGCCCGCGCGGACCATGGTGACCGGAATGCTCTCGCCGGCCTTGTGGCCGATCAACGCCCGCTCGACATCGAGCTGCCGCGACACGGGAATCTCGCCGATTCGGGTAATCCGGTCTCCAGCCTTCATGCCTGCGCTCTCGGCGGGGCTGCGGCGGTGCACTGCTTCGACGACGGCCCCCTGGCGACCGTCGCACCGCACGACCAGCCCGTGCCAGGTCTGATCGAGACGCTCCACCGACATCAGCCGGGATACGATGTCGAGCACGCGGTCGATCGGAATCGCGAAGCCGATGCCCTGGGCACCGGCTCTCACGGCCACGTTGATCCCGATCACCTCGCCATTGATGTTGAGCAGCGGACCGCCGGAGTTGCCGGGATTGATGCTGGCGTCGGTCTGGATGAGATCCTCGTATCGCTGGGTGCGACTCACCTCGACGTTGCGATGAAGGGCGGAGACGATTCCGCGCGTAACGGTGTGCTCGTAACCGTAGGCATTTCCCAGGGCGAGCACCGTCTCCCCGATCATGAGGTCGCTGGATGTCCCGATCGTGGCCACGGGTAACAGCGTGTCGGTGGCGATTTTAATGACCGCGAGGTCGGTTCGCGGATCGTGCGACACGAGCGTGGCGGCCGACGTCTTGCCCGATGCGAGCGTGACCTCGATCCGCCGGACGCCCTCGACGACGTGGAAGTTGGTGACGGCATAGCCACGGGGGTCGATCACCACGCCCGTGCCCATGCCGTTGACGCGGCGTACCTCGCCGTCCGAACCGTCGTCGCCGCCGACCACCTTTTGGCCGTGGATGTTGACCACTGAATCCCGCTGCGACTCGATCGCCATCACGATGGCGGTGCGGCGTGACTCCGCGAGGGCGGTTTCGAGAACCAGCGATCCGGCCAGAAACGCCAGCAGCAGAAGCCACGCCGTCGTCCGCTGCATGCTTGATCGCTCCCCACCCCGGTGCGAGCCGCCGGACCCCCGGCAACACCCGAACCTGGCGGGAAAATCGGCCAGTTTCAGCCGCTGGTCCACCGGCGGCGTTCCAGCCGGCACACCTTCCCACCCAGGGCCGGTGGCACCGCCGGACCGGCCGCGGAGCGGAAAGCCCTGCCGGCACGCGGAAATGGGCTCATGTTTCGGTGGTCGGGCCGTCTTTCGGGGAGTTCCCCATGAGGAGGGGTATCACCTGGAGGAGCAGGAACAGCCCGAGGATGGCAAGCACGATCGTCGGCCAGGCGTCGACGATGCCACCCGCCGCGGCCCAGCCAAACTCCCGCGCCATGCCGGCCACGAGCGTGGCCACGATCACGACCACGAGCGCCGCCATGATCAGCCCGCACCCGAGCGAGGCCATCGTGCCCTTGAACGTGCCGATCTCGGTGAACTCCTCGCGGTGGAGATCGATCGACCGTCCCTTGGCGAGACTGCGAGGCACCGTCTCGGCCAGTTCGATCGCACGGGCGGCGTCGGACCACGTGGCCGCCGGAATGGCTTCGTCGGCCCGCGGAGGTGAACTCTGGCCGAGCGCCGCGTCGAGCATGGCAAGCGTGGCGTCACCGCGATCGAACGGCCTGTCGTCGTCCTCTCCGTTCCACGTCCACGGACGCGAAGGATCGTCGGGAGCCTCGATCGTCACGCTCTCTTGGGCCGACTGAAGTCGGATTGAAAGGCCGGGTTCGCCAGCCGGCGCCACCTGCCAGCGAACGGGCAGTTGCGCGGCGCCCGTGAACCCAACCGCGAGCGTGGGCCAGGCGGAGTCCGCCTCTGCGGTGCCGAGCGTCGAGAGTCGCGCGGGGTCGCCCGCCATCGCCCGAACGAGGTCGGCGTCGCGGGAGAGCTGGGCGAGGACGGCGGCCTTGGAGCGGTCTGGCATCCGCCGTTCGAACTGCAGCGACTCCGCCGCGGCGTCGACACCGGCCAGAGACGCCTCGATCCGGGATCGGAGCCGGGTGACGAGCGGATGGAGACGATCCGGCAGGCAGGGCACGAGCTGGCTGCCCGTGTCGCGGCGGATCATGTCGAGTTCATAGGCCCAGAGCATCGACAGTTCGAGCGGCTGGGAGAGCACGAGCGGCCTGCCGGCCTGAACGAGCGTCCGCACCGCTTCTGCGCGGGCACCGCTCCAGCCGTCTGCGCCCACAAACACGACGTCGCAGGTGGCCTCCTCGAGGAGCGGCTCCCAGGAGGTGATCGAGGCCTTGAGCCCAAGTCCTGAAAGTGTGCCGGGCAGCACGTCGTGGACGGCCACGATCCGGTCGCCGCGACGGGAGGCCGCCGCCGCGACTTCGGCAATGCGTGAATCGCAGCCTAAAAGTCCGATCCGCAACATGGCAGGGTGGTGGTATGGTGATTGGGGCTTCGGCATCGACCAGGCGGGTGATGGTCGCCGCGGCCCGGTGACGGTGTAATGACCGATGCAGGATAGCCGCCCCGCGGGAGCGGCGGTATTGCCCGCAGGAAGCCGGCTCAGCCCATGCATGCCGAAGTGATCGCCATCGGCGACGAACTGACGTCGGGCCAGCGACTCGACACGAACAGCCGGTGGATGGCCGCTGAACTCGGCGTTCTGGGGGTGCCGGTGACGTTCCACACGACGGTCCCGGATACGCTCGAAGCGGGTGTCGAGGCCTTCCGGTTGGCAGCGTCCAGGGCGTCGCTGATCGTCGTCACCGGCGGCCTGGGGCCGACCGCCGACGACCTCACCCGCGACGTGCTCGCCGCCGTCGCCGGCACGCCACTCGATCTGTCAGCCCAGGCTCTCGCTGCCGTCGAGGCGAGGTTCTCGAAGCGGGGCATGCCGATGCCCGAATCGAATCGTCGGCAGGCGCTCTTTCCTCGCGGCTGCCGGATCATTCCGAACCCCGAGGGTACGGCGCCGGGCATCGACGTGGACCTCCCTCGCGGCGATGGTGGCTCGTGCCGCGTGTTCGCCCTTCCTGGTGTGCCCGCGGAGATGCGGGTGATGTGGAAGGCGACGGTCGAGCCCGCAGTGCTCTCGATGCTCCCCGATCGGGCCACGATCACGCAGCGCCGGATCAAGTGTTTCGGCGCGGGCGAGAGCGCGGTCGAGGCCATGCTCCCCGATCTTGTCCGCCGCGGTCGCGATCCGCTCGTCGGGATCACCGCCCATGAGGCGACGATCACGCTACGGATCGCGGCCCGGGGGCGCGACGAAGCCGAGTGCCTCGCGAAGATGGCCCCGACTGAGACCACGATCCGCCAGTGCCTCGGCACGATCGCCTACGGCGTCGAGGACGATGAGATCGAAGACGCGGTGCTGGCTGCGATCGCAGCACGAGGCAAGACGCTCGCCTCGATCGAGTCGGGAACCGCAGGACGGGTGGCGGCGCTGCTGGCGCAGGCCGAGGCGCGCCGCGGAGCGACCGCCGGCGTGTTTCGGGGCGGCAGCGTGATACCGACCGGCCTCGGCGACGCGAGGGCCGCCGCCGAGGAGATTCGTCGTCGCCATGCCGCCGCGGTTGGCCTCGCCGTCGGCGATGTGCGGCCCGCAGCCGAGGGTCGCCGGGCGGTCGACGTGGCGATCGCAGATGGCGACGGAACCACCGTCATCGAGCACGTGTTTGGCGGCGGGGCCGACCTGGCTCCCACGCGGGCTGCCAAGTCGGCGATCAACCTCGTGCGACTCCGGATGCTGGAAGGGAAAGCATCATGAGGCCTTCTCTTCCGAACGCCGACCGGCGGACGATCCTGTTATTCCTGGGCCTCGTGACCCTCGTGGGCCTGATCGCCTGGCCCGCTTTCCTCGGGCGGATTCAGTATGCCCGCACGCGGGCCGAACTGGCGGCCATCCGTGACGCGGCCGCACAGGCGGAACTGACGTCGGTCGGCAAGATGTTCACGACCTTGGCGCGGATCATCGGTCCGACGGTCGTCAACGTGACGTCGAAAAAGCGGCTCACGTCGGTGGCGGACGAAATCGCGGCGCTCCGCGGCCTGCGGCCGATCAGCAAGACGGCCGAAGAAGTGGGCTCGGGCGTGATCGTCGAGCGCGACGGCGTGATCGTGACCAACTATCACGTGGTCGCCAACAGCAGCGAAGTCGACGTGGCGCTGGCCGACGGTCGCCGGTTCACGGCCACACTGGTTGGCGCCGACGCGGGCACCGATTTGGCGGTCCTGAGGATCGATGCGAAGGATCTTCCCGTCGCCTCGTGGGGCGACAGCGACACGGTCGAGACCGGAGAGATGGTCTGGGCGATCGGCAACCCGTTCGGTCTCGACCGCACGATCACCTACGGAATCGTCAGCGCCGTGGGGCGCAAGGGAGTGCTGGACAGTCCCTACCAGGAGTTCCTTCAGACCGATGCGGCGATCAATCCGGGCAACTCCGGCGGCCCGCTCGTGGATGTCCATGGCCGTGTGATGGGGATCACGACCGCGATCGTCGGCAAGGACTACTCGGGAATCGGGTTCGCCATCCCGAGCAACACGGCCCGAAAGGTCTGCCGCGAGATCCTCGAGGACGGGTATGTCGAGCGCGGCCATCTCGGCATGCTGCTGGCGTCGTCACCGCCCGACGTGTTCGGTGTGCTGGTGGTCGCGGTCGAGCCGAAGTCGCCCGCGGCACTCGCCGGGATCCAGCCCGGCGATCTCGTGGTTTCGTTCGACGGCATGCCGGTGGCGGAACCGGCAGGCCTGGTGCTGCAGGTGACCCGCACCCCGATCGGGGAGAAGGTGCCGCTCGGCCTGAGCCGTGGCGGCAGGGATGACACGGTCATCGTTCAGGTCGGACGACGGCCCCAGTGAGGGAGATCCCGACGGTGTCTGTGGGGCGCAGCGCGTTCGTGGCCGCGGTCGTCGTTCTGTCGGCATTGCAGGCCTGCGCTGAGGAGGTCGACTTCGACCGCGATGTTCGTCCGCTGTTCAACGCCCACTGCACGGCCTGCCACGGCGGCGTGAAGAAGGCGGGCGGCCTGTCGTTCATTTCGCGCGAGGAGGTTACGGCCGAGGGCGACTCAGGCGGGTTTGCGGTCGTGCCTGGGGATCCCGCCACGAGCGAACTCCTGAGAAGGGTGACCGCCGCCGACGAGGCCGAGCGAATGCCGCCCCCGGATCATGGTCGGAGCCTGACCGCGGCGGAGGTGGCCACACTCCGGGCCTGGATCGCACAGGGGGCACGGTGGCGAAACCACTGGTCGTTCGAGCCGCCTCGAGATGCAGTCCCTCCGCCGGTGGCTGGCCGGGGATCGTGGGGTCACTCCTCGATCGACGCCTTCATCGCCGCGCGATGGCAGGCGGAAGGGCTCGGTCCTTCGCCACCGGCCTCGCCGTCCGAGTGGCTGCGGCGGGTGTCGCTGGATCTCGTCGGGCTGCCGCCAACCGTGGATGAGTACGAGTCGTATGTCGCCGATGGCGGTGGGACGACGGACCCCGCAACCGTCCAGCGGGCCAAGGAGCGGGTGGTCGATCGCCTGCTGGCGTCACCCCACTTCGGAGAGCGTTGGGCCTCGGTCTGGCTCGATTTGGCTCGCTACGCCGACACCTTCGGGTTCGAGAAGGATCCCAACCGCACGATCTGGCCGTGGCGAGACTGGGTGATCCGCGCCTTCAACGACGACATGCCCTTCGACGACTTCACGATCAGGCAACTTGCCGGTGACCTGCTGCCCGACGCCAGCACAGACGACCTTCTGGCCACGGCGTTTCACCGCAACACGCAGAACAACACCGAGGGGGGGACCGACGACGACGAGTTTCGAATGGCCGCGGTGATCGACCGGGTCAACACGACCTGGACGACCTGGCAGGCCACGACCTTCGGCTGCGTCCAGTGCCATGCGCATCCCTACGACCCGTATGCGCACGACGAGTACTATCGCTTTCTTGCCTATTTCGACGGGACGCGCGACTGCGACCAGAACGACGACTCGCCCACGTTGCCGGTGCCGGAGGATGCCGGCGGGCGGAAGGCAGTGGCCGCACTGGTTCGTGAGGTGGCGGCGAGTCGCCGTCGACTGAACGACGACGGTGTGAACGCCGCGCGGATGTCGGACTGGACGCCGCTGGTGGTGCGGATTGCCGCGACAACCGGCGGATCACTGGCGATCCGCGAGGCCGGGCGTCTGGAGGCGGGCGGCACGCTCCCCGTGGACGTGCGCTACGACCTCGACGTCGAACTTCCCCCCGGCACGGCGGCGATCCGGCTTGCCATCGCCCTCGACAGCGGGCGGGACGAGGCGGCACCGCCCGAACGAGGTGCCGTGGTCTCGTTCGTCGATCTCACAGTGCCCGGCGACCTGGTCGTGCCAGCCTCTGGCGACGACGCCGACAACGAGGCGGCAGGCCGAAAACCTGAGGGGGGCGGCGCTGCGGCCAGTGACGAAGCAGACGACCCGCAGCCACGGCGGGTGGCGATCGCCGAGGTGATCGCCGACACCCTCGACGGTCCGTTTGACCCGCGTGAATCGCTCGATCCGAAGCGTGAGGGCTTTGGCGGATATCCGGTGCTCACACGGCCGCGATGGTGCGTGTTCGTGCTCGAGGATCCGCAGGCGGTGCCCGTCGACGGGCGGGTGAGGATTTCAATCACGCAATCGATGGTGTCGAACGCCGGCACTCAGGCCTGCACGCTGCGGCATTTCAGCCTGGAGACTTCGTCTCACGCGGCGTGGAGTCGCGTGGCCGGTGATCCCGTCCGTCGAGAGGCCGCGGTGCGACTTCGCGACTGCGAGAGGAGGCTGCAGAAAATCGGTGGCCCGAAGGTGCCGGTGCTCGTCGAACAGCCGACAGACGGCCGCCGCACGACGCACGTGTTCGTGCGGGGGAACCGGTTCGACTGCGGCCCCGCCGTGACACCGGCGATCCCGGCGGTCGTGGGTCCGCCGGCAGAGATGCCGGCGGACCGGCTCGGCATGGCCAGGTGGCTTGTCGGCGACACCAACCCGCTCGCGGCCCGCGTGTTTGCCAATCGGCTGTGGGCGGAGATGTTCGGCACCGGAATCGTGGAGACGCTCGAGGACTTCGGGAGTTCGGGGGTACGTCCGTCGCATCCCGAACTTCTCGACCACTTGGCCGTCCGGCTCGTCCGCGATCACCACTGGTCGCTGAAGCGGTTCCTTCGCGAGCTCGCCCTCTCCGCCACCTACGGCCAGACTGCGGCAGCCACGCCGGGGCAGGTGGCCCGCGATCCACGAAATCGGATTCTGGCCCGGGGCCCGCGAAGCCGCCTCACCGCCGAGATGGTGCGGGACCAGGCGCTGGTCTGGTCAGGGAGTTTTGCGGCCACGCTCTACGGGCCACCGGTGTTTCCCCCACAGCCCGAGGAAATCTGGAAGACCGTCTACAACGGGTCGAAGTGGAAGACGTCGACCGGCGAGGATCGCTACCGGCGGTCGATCTACACGTTCGTGAAGCGGACAGCCGGCTATCCCGCGTGGCTCGCGTTCGACGCCCCCACCCGCGACCTCTGCTCCGCGAGGCGGTTTCCCACGAACACGCCACTCCAGCCGCTCGTCACACTCAACGATCCGATGATGCTGGAACTGGCCGCAGGCCTGGCTGCACGGATGGCAGCGGCCGGGACGTCGCCTCGGGAGCGGATCACCGCCGGCTGCCGGGTGGTGACGCTCGAGCCGCCGCCGGAGTCGATGGTCGCCGCCCTCGAAGCCCTTCACACCGCCGCTGTCGGCAGGGCCGTTGCGGACGATGCCGACGCGGCGGACCTCGGCGCTCTCACCGTGGTCGCCACGGCGCTGTTGAATCTCGACGCAGCGCTTGTGCGCTAGGAGCGAATCCCCATGCATCCCATCGACATTTCGACGCAGCTTTTTCACGACCGGGCGCTTGCCAACACGCGGCGGCAGTTTCTCGCCGGTACGACGGGCCTGCTCGGGAGCCTCTGGCTGGCGGCAGAGCGAGCCCATGCGGACGGCGGCACGATCGCGGTTGACCCCGTCCGGCCGCTGACACCGCGGCCGCCCCATTTTCAGCCTCGGGCGAGCCGGGTGATCCACCTGCACATGGCGGGCTCACCGAGCCAGCTCGAACTCTTTGATTTCAAGCCCGAACTCCAGAGGCTCAACGGCCAGGAAACCCCCGCCTCCCTTCTCGAAGGCAAGCGGTTCGCGTTCATTCAGGGGGTGCCGAGGCTGCTCGGGCCGGTGTTCCCCTTCTCACGGCACGGCGAGAGCGGCCAGTGGTTCTCCGATCGGCTCCCGCAGTTGGCATCCAAGGCGGACAGCCTCTGCTTCATCAAATCGATGGTCACCGACCAGTTCAACCACGGGCCGGCCCAGATGCTGATGCACACCGGCAGCCAGAATCCCGGCATGCCAAGCGCGGGCGCGTGGGTGACCTACGGCCTGGGGTCGCCGAACCAGGATCTGCCGGGCTTCGTGGTCTTGACCAGCGGCGGCAAGCTGCCGGATGCGGGCAAGACCGTCTGGAGCAGCGGGTTCTTGCCGTCGGTGTTCCAGGGTGTGCAGTGTCGGTCAGAAGGTGACCCGGTGCTGTTCCTCGCGAATCCGCCTGGCGTGGACCGCGGCCTCCGCCGAAAGATGCTCGATGCCATCGATGCGATCAATCGGGAGACGGCCACGGAGTTCGGCGACCCCGAAACGGTGACGCGAATCGCGCAGTACGAACTTGCCTACCGGATGCAGGCCACCGCCAGCGAAGCCTTCGACATCGGGGGTGAGACGAAGGAGACGCACGACCTCTATGGCACCGAGCCGGGCAAGGAGTCGTTCGCCAACAACTGCCTGCTCGCGCGGCGGCTGGTGGAGCGCGGAGTGCGATTCGTGCAGCTCTTCGATTGGGGGTGGGACAGCCACGGCGCCGCGGCGGCCGAGGCCCTCAACGAGGGCTTCAAGGGGAAATGCGTCTCGGTGGATCGGCCGCTGATGGCCCTCGTCACCGACCTCGAACGCCGCGGGCTGCTCGACGACACGCTCGTCGTGTGGACCGGCGAGTTCGGGCGAACTCCGATGCAGGAGAACCGCAACGGCAAGGAGATGGCCTTCATCGGCCGCGACCACCACCCCGGGGCGTTCACGATCTGGCTCGCGGGCGGCGGCGTGAAGCCGGGCCACTGCCATGGAGCCACCGACGACCTCGGGTACCAGGTGGCGGAGAACCCGGTGAGCGTCCACGACCTCCACGCCACGATCCTGCACCTGGTCGGCTTCGACCACCTCCGCCTCACGTATCCCGCCCTGGGGCTCAACCAACGGCTCTCGAACGTGACGAAGCCGGGCAGCCGCGTGGTGTCGGAGATCCTCACGTAGGAGGTTGCCAACCTGCCGCTACGACGGCGGCTGGTCGCCGTCGGCAGGCTTGTCGCCGCCGGGCAGGTCGTCGAGCATCTTCGAGAAGTTGAACTCGCCGCCGCCGAACGAGGAGAAGCCGCCGAATCCGCCGCCCGAATCCTCCGGGGCAGTCGGCTCCGCGGCTGCGGGTGCGGCCTTCGCCACGGGCCGCTCCACCGGGATGCCCTGTCGTCGGGCCCGCATCTGGCCGGACACCGTCTGGAGCCACTCGGGGCTGGGGAACGCATACGGCCGGAACTTCTCGAGCGTGCCGGTCTCCTCGTGGATGAAGAGTGCCCGCTGGGGGCCGAGCTTGGCGGCGATCGGCGTGTCGACCAGCTGGCTCGAATCGTTGCCACTCATCTGGAAGAGCACGCGGAGCTCGAACTCCTTGATCGCGTTGCGGTCGAACGTTCGCTGGAGGTTGGTGAGCGAGTCGCACCAGATCACCATGTGGATGCCCACCGGCGGGCCGTCCTTGAGGAGCGTGAGGAAATTGTCGGCCGGGGAGGCCTTCTTGTCGCCGCCGAAGGAGAAACCGAAGTCCCCGTCGTTCTTGCGGAGCTCGCGGAAGCGGCCAAGGTCGCGGACGATCACGAACACGGCCTCGCCGTCGAGCACCTGCTCCTCGAGGCGACGCTTCACCTCCGCGGCCAGTCGCTCCACCGCGTCGGCGACACCGAGGCGGCCGACGACCTCCACCTCGTGCGGCAGGTGCGCCGCCGCCTTGGAGATCAGGATGTCGGGCCGTTCCTCGGCGATCGCCGGCTCCAGCAGCACGAACCGGCCGGGCTTACCGAGCGCTCCGTCTGGATGAGGGTCGAGCCCGGCGGCCAGACTCACCATCGACATCGCCAGGATGGCCGCGCCGAGATCTTCCCGCTGCCCCACGATCAGCATGTTCGCACCACCCTGACGGCGGAAGATCGCCGCGGTCGGATCCTTGATCGCGATCGCGTCGCCCATCCAGGCGAGCGGGGCCACGAGCTCGGCGGCATGGACCGTGCCCGAGGCCAGGAGTTCGGTAAGCAGCGGGTTGAGGGCCGGATCAGCCGCTTGATTGCCGTCGAACACGATCCGGTCGAGGTGCGGGATGTCGGTCCGCCGATCGGCGAGCTTGCGGAGGGCTCCGAGGTACTGCTCCCGCTGCTCGTCCGTGAGGAACACGACCTGGAAGGGATTGTTGCCCTCGATCATGCCGTTGGCGTCGTTGTAGATCGCCTCGCCGGGACGGGTGAGGAGCCGAGCCGCCGTGTTGTCCTCGGAGAGGATCAGGCTCGAGTCGGCCTCGTTGCACTGCAGGGCGATGCGGATGGCCATCTGCCCCATCGTGGCCCGGGGCAGGCTGTAGGACCCACCGAGTGTCTGGGAGCCGAGCAGCACGTGAATGCCGAACGCTCGGCCCTGGCGGACGAGGCGATCGAGAATCAGCGTCGCATCCTGGGCGATCTTGTCGTCCTCGACGAAGATCTCCTGAAACTCGTCGATGATCAGCAGGATTCGCGGCATGGGATCGGGATGGCCCGTCTGGCGGAAGCCACCGACGTTCTGCACCGAGAGCTCACGGAACAGGTCGCCACGCCGCTTCAGCTCGCGATCGAGTTGCTCCATCACCGACAGGCCGAACTCCCGCTCGCTCTCGATGGCGATCACGCGGGCATGCGGCAGGGCGTAGTGGTCGTAGAGCTTGAACTCCACGCCCTTCTTGAAGTCGATGAGATAGAACTGGATCTCGTTGGGGCTGTACTGCAGCGCGAGGCTCGTGATCATCGCGTGCATGAGGGTGGACTTGCCGGAGCCCGTCTTGCCCGCGATCAGCAGGTGCTGGCTGGTGCCCTTGCCGAGCTTGAGGTACTGGAGCTTCTTCGCGCCGGCAGGACCGAGCGGCGCGAGCACCTCGTTGGCCGTGCTGCCGTGCCACCACTCGCCTTCCGGGGGCGCGACGCGATCGAACGGGACGACCACGCGCTTGGCGGCCTTCGCCGCCTGCCCGACCCGCTGGATGATCTTCGTGAACACCTCGTCGGACGGCGCCTGCTCGACCGTGAGCGGCCACTTCGACCACTCCGGATCCTTCCAGGTGTACGTGCCGTCCTTCAGCGTGAGCACGGCGCAATGCTGCTCGACGTCGGCCAGCGAAAACCCCGAGGGCACCTGCTGCGAGGGATCGACCGAAATGATCACGTACACCCCGCAGCGGGCGCCGGACGAGGCGATGCTCGCCAGCCGCCGGGCGCTCGTCTCGTTGAAGTTGGCCGGGAAGTTCGCGACCACGACGAACCGATAGGGCTCGGGAACCTCGGCGTCGGCGTTGTAGGCGCCGATCGATTCGTACTCGTTGCGGAGATACTTCTGAATCACCACCTCCATTTGCTCGGTGATGTCGGCGAGTTTCTGCTCGATCAGCTGCGGCTCGGTCCAGATTCGGCTGGTGACGAGCAGTTCGTCGTAGTCGGCGAGGTGCATGAACCCGGCGAACTGCTTGCCCAGGCCAAGTGGATCGATGATGGTGAATCGGCTCTGTCCGGCGGGCAGTCCGGTGGCGATCCGCAAGGTGAGCGCCTGCATCATCGCCGATGCGGTCTCTTTCTCCACGGCCGAGGTCTTGATCAAAAGCGACGAGGCCACGGGCCAGGGAACCGTCGCCGGCTGTTTCCACGAGATCGGCCCGAACTCGTTGAGGGCGTCGGTACTCGACACCCCGCCGGGAACCCGCTCGAGCGACAGCGCGAGGTCGCCGAAGCGGAGTCCAGGAGGTGGGTCGACCGGCAGCGACACCGAGTCATCCGCCAGGTCGCTCCAGGATTTGAACGCCGCCGCGTCGAGCCTCGATGCCTCGGCCGACACGGCCGCCGTCGCCATGCGGGCCTCGCGCCACGTGTTCGTCATCTCCGCCCAGTCACTGTCCCGCTGTTGGGCGGCGGCGGCGAGTCGATCGTCTCGCTCCTGCTCGATCCGCGCGACATCGGCAGCCAGCGCCTGCTCGAGGGTGGCCACGTGGGAGGGATACTTCTGCTCGGCGGCGGCCAGTTCGCCGGCGACCTTTGCCGCCACCCTCGCCTCTGCCTCGCTGCATTTTGCCGTGACCGCCGCCAGGGCGGCGTCCCGCTGGGCCGTCGTCGCGGCGAGTTTTGACGCGACCTGTGCCTTACGGGCCGTGTCCTCGTCATGGAGCTTCTTCTTGAGTTGACGCTCGTGCTCCTTGGCCCTGGTCGCGATCCACTCGCGGGCCGTGGATTCGAGTGACTTGGCATGGGTCGCATGCGAGAGGATCATCTGGTGGCGTGAGGCGAGGCTCGCGCGGAGCTCCCCCTTCTTGCCGCTGAACAGACCGCCGATGCCGCCGGAGAGAGCACCCTTCGCAGCCGGGTCGTTGAGGATCTCCTGGCTGAGCTGCGTGACCGCCTCGCGGGCGGCGAGCACCTGCTCGATGGGCGTGCCCTGTCCGGCGGGTGCGGCCGGGGCGGCACTGCCCGAATCCTTCACGCCCCAGGCGGCGAGCTGCTTCGCAACCGCGGCGGTCTCCGTGTTGATCTGCGTCAGGGCGGTGGCGAGCTTCTGCTCCCACGACCGTGCCGCCTGCTGTGGCTCCAGGGCCTTCTCTCCGGCGACCTGCTTGAATCGGACCTGTTCGAACACCTCCTCTTCCTTGAGTTCGGTGACCGCCTCCTCGCAGGCCTTCGTGTATTCCCGCGTCTTGGCCTGCCTGTAGTCGTCAATCTTCTTCTGTTCGGCTGCCCGCCACGCCTCGGCCTGACGCTTGAGCTCTCCGTGCTTCCGCACGGCGGCCTCGATGTCGGCGGCACCTTTCTTCTGCACGTCTGCCAGCTCGCGATCGGCCGCGGCGCGGATCGAAGTCGTCGCCGACTCGAAGCTGGAGTGGATCCGGCTCTCAGATTCGGCTCTGGCGGCGGCCTCCCGGCGCAGGATCTGCATCTGCTCCCGCAGCACGTCCGGATGGTAGGCCGAACGGGCCGAGGCTGTGGCCGAGCTGGCCTCGGGAAGGGACGAATCGGCGGCGTTCGAGCTCACCTGGAATCCTCGGTGCTGGGGTGCGTGGAAGGCGGGGGCATGCCGTCGGCAGACTACATGCTGTCGGAGTCGCTCACGTCGCGGATGGCACGGTCGAGGACCTCCGCGAGCCTTCCGAGGGCGTCCAGGGTCTCCTTGACGCTCGGCGTGAGTGGTTCGATGTTGTCCTTGTGGAAGGCCTTGGCGCGGACATCGTGCCAGCCCTCGGTGGCGATCTCCCACTTGATGTTCAGTTGCTTGAGCGCGTTGGCGAGTTTCGACGCGCCGCTCGACAGGTCGCCGACCCTCATGACGGTTGGCCTCCCTCGGGCGGCGGCGGTGGGTTCGCTGCCGGCGCCGTCGCCTGCCCGCCGTCGAGTTGGCGGGTGACGCTCTGGCCGCCCGTGCCGCCACCGGCGGCCGCGTCGCCGGTGGGCGACGCCACCTGACGGTAGGCATCGAGCGCCTTGAGCATCTTTTCGAGCAGGGCCATCGACCGCGGGCAGTCGACATCGACGACCTCGCGGAACCGGACCAGCCGCACGCACGCCTCCCGGAACTGCTGCTGGACGACGGGCGTCCAGCGGCGGACCGCCTCCGCCTTCTGCTCGGCCCGGGCGAGCCGTTGCTTGGCCTTCTCGAGCGCCTTCTTTTCCTCCACGCAGGACGGCTGGTTGTTTCCGACCTTCTTGAAGGCCTTGCAGTACTCGAGATCCTTGACCGCCTTGTTGACCAGTTCGGTCATCCGTCGGACCTCGGCCTTCCAGAAGGCCGCCTGATCGACACAGATCCAGTCGACCGCCCGCTGCCCCTGGATCTCGCACTCGGAGATCGCCTGCCCGGACTCGTGCGCGAACGACGCAAAGGCCGCCTTCATGAAGGCGAGCGTGTCGATCGATTTGACGTCTGCCTGGGTCGACATGCGAGGGCTCGTGCGCGGGGCGGCTGGGGGTTGGCGGCGGATCAGCGCTGCTGGAGGTATTCCTCGACCCGCTCGGCCTTGCGGATCAGGTACGGGACGTACTCGCTGGTCGACTCCGCGAACCGCTTGAAGGTGCTCAGCTGGGCCTCGAACTCCTCGGCGAACTTCTGCTGTTCCTGGTCTCGCCAGGTGGAACTCAGGCCGGCCAGCTGCCGCTGAACCATCTGCATCTGCGCGACGACTTCATCGCTGAACTTCCGGAGGGCGCCTGCGAATCTGCGGAGCTCGGCTGGATCGACGATTGCCTGTCCCATGGCGATTTCCCCTGTGGCGCGGATCGGTCTCTCGACACTCGGTATCGTACCGCGAAACCGTCGCGCGTGGACACTCTGCCGCCGGCCGGCGTTCGGCTGGGAATCCCGGCAGCGGGGACGTAGACTCCGCCGCATCGCTTTCCGCACGCGCCCGGAGGATTCTCGTGACGCAGCCCGCCGCAGCCCGCCCCGGGCACTCTCCGCACGCCGCCGCCCACGCCGCGGTCGAGACGGCCATCACGCCCTGCACGGGCTGGCACTGCAGTCACCTGTTTTACGCCTTCGACCGCAGTCGCCTTGCCACCCTTTCGCCGGCCGCCCGGGCGGAAGGGGCATGCCACTTCGCTGCGGCCCTCGACCCCGCCGGCCCGGAGGCCGCGACGCGGCTTCAGACCTGGATCGTGCCGGGTCACAAGGCCGACTTCGGGGTCATGATCCTCGACCCGGACCCGCTCGCGGTGGACGCCGTTCATCAGCGGCTGCTGGCGGGTCCTCTCGGGGAGGCACTCGTGCCGACCTACTCGTTCGTCAGCCTGACCGAGGTGAGCGAGTACGTTCCCACGGTCGAGCAGTATGCGGAGCGACTGGTGGCGGAGGGCGAGGTGATCGACAGCCCGTCCTACAAGGCCAAGGTTCAGGGCTATGCCGGGCGGGAGCCCGCGATGCGGCAGGCCCGCCTCGAGCCGGAACTTCCGCCGTGGCCCAACGTCTGCTTCTATCCGATGAACAAGAAGCGGAAGGTGGGCGAGAACTGGTTCACGCTGCCGTTTTCCGAGCGCAGCCGACTCATGGCCGAACACGGCGCGTCGGGGATGAAGTTCGGCGGCCGCGTGACGCAGCTGATCACCGTGTCGGTCGGGCTGGACGACTGGGAGTGGGGCGTGACGCTCTGGGCCCGTCGTCCCGACTGGCTCAAGGAGATCGTCTACACCATGCGGTTCGACGAGGCGAGCGCCCGGTACGCCGAGTTTGGCCCGTTCTACACGGGCTACGTCGCCACGTCCGCGCAGATTCTCGCCCACTGCCGAGTCACGGGCTGAACGCGGCCTTCCGCAAGCCCAATGACCGATCGTGACCCAAAAAGCCCAATCGCGTAAGCGATGGGGACTTCAGAAAGCCCAATCGCGTGAGCGATGGGGACTTCAGAAAGCCCAATCGCGTGAGCGATGGGGATCGCGTCCAGGAAAGCGTCACGTCGCAGACCCCGCAAAGCCCCGAGCGCAAGCGAGGGGGCTCACCGTCGCGAACCGCCACGCCCCATCCCCTCGCTGCCGCTCGGGGCTTCCTGTCGGGTTCACGTGAGTCCCGCGGCCTCAGGAAGCCCGATCGCGTGAGCGATGGGGACCGGTGCGAAGCCAGCAAGCCGCAGCCGGACGCCTGACGTTTCCAGCGCCCACATCGGCGTCATCATGCTCGGCCGCAACGCACGGTCAACGCGTGGCGGATAGCACGAGTTCGACGGCCGTCCCCCGGGCGGGCACTCGGTCCTCGAACACCTCGAACAGGAGCGCGTCGTTGGCCTGCGAACTCTGGAGCGGCAGGTCGAGCGTCGCGGTGGGAAAGTTGGAGACGCAAATCAGGTCGCCGCCGTCGGCCTGGTAGTACTCCTGGCCGTCGGCGGGATCCTTCCAGAAGGCACTGCCGGCAAACACCCAGTTCGCGGCGAGTTGCTCTTTCGTGGTCGTGGAGCGGATCAACTCTTGCGCCCGCCGCTTCTGCAATCGCCCGTTCTCGTCGTGCCAGCGGACGATCACCTCCACGGCCGGCCCTTGGGCAGCAGAGTATTCGGGGTCGAACGATACCGGGCGGCCAGGTTCGAGTCCGATTGCCAAGAGCGCCGCGTGCACGAGCCGAGAGGGTGCGTTCACGGCCACGACCGCCTCGTGCTCCTTGGAATGCTTCGGGCAGGCGAACACCTCGATCATGCCCCGATCGAGGGCGATGACGCCGCCCACGACGACCTCCTTGCGGAGCCCATCGACCCAGATGTCGGCAGTGCGTGAGAGCCGTTTCAGGTCGGGATGAGGGTCTGCGGCGGTGTCGACGGCGGTGTCCGCAGGCTCCTCCCCGTGGCTGAACGAGTGGGCCACGGCGAGGGCCGCGGCGGCAACCACGAGCAGCAATCGAGCCGTTCGGCGGCCAGGATGGCAGAACTTCGACATGCGTCCCCTCGGTGGCGGGCGGTGGCTACCGCCTCGAGCCTCCGATACGATACCGCCGTTCCCGTGCCGCCGCGATCTGACGGCCGGAACCGCCACGGCGTCAGAGTCCCCCCGTTCATCCAGGAAGCACATGGTCGCCACGAACGAAGGCCGGCGTTCGAGCCGCTCGGGATCGAAGAAGTCGAGCCGTGGTCCGCAGGAGACGCCGCCGTCCGATGCACCCACGGCGACGAATGGCGCGGCCGGACCGCCGACTGCCGGCCGTCGGGGCGCCGACGCTCCTCGGATCGTGCCGCCGCGGGTGGCGGCACGACAGGCAGACCGTCAGATCAGAGCACTCGCCGCCACGGTCGAGACTCTTGACGGCAGGGAACGACTGCGAAGGCTTGCGGAACTCGTTCGCAAGGACGGCCGCAACGCGCGGCGAATGGGATTCCTCGAGACGGCGATCGGCGAGTGCCTCGACGAGGTGACGAGGTCGGGATCGTCCACTGGCCGTTGGACCGCCTGCGAGGCCGCGACATGGGCTCTGGCCTGGATGGCCCGGACCAAGCGTGCCGGCGGATCGGCTGGCGGCCTCCTGGAGCGGCTGGTTGGTCAGGCCCGGGCTGCACAGGCGTTGCTGGCGTCGGGCGACACGCAGCCGGCCCGCTTCGTCCTCGTGCTCGCGAAGTTGTTCGTGGATGTCGAGGCGTGTCGCTGTCTCGAGGCAGGGGCCGCGGCGACCGTAGCAGCCGAGATCGACCGGCTCGTCTCGGCAGAGGGGATCCCGCACCTGAACGGTTCGGCGGCGATGGTCGAGCGTGTGGTCCGCTGGACGGCAATCCGGGAGATCGTCCGCGACCATGGCGGCGGGGCCTGGTCGAAGCAGACGGAGCGACGGTGGCGGGCAGCAGCGACGGCGGTGGTGCGACTGCTCGGCGGTCGCGGACGGGCGCTCGCGGGCGCCGGGCGGATGCCGGAACCCCTCACGGCGCCGCTGCTCGACGCCCTGTCGGAGTGCGGACGCCGCCGGGAGCGGACCGTCCGCGCCCTGCGTCGCGACCGCACGTGTGTCGACGGGCGGGGACTTCTCGGCAGGGATCTCCACGATCCCGCCGCGGGCGTCGCGATCATGCGTACCGGCTGGGATCGCCGCAGCGTCCGCGTGATGGTCGATTACCGACATCCGGTGCCACGGCTGGAAATCGCGGTCGGCGACCGGTTGCTCGTTGACGGTCCCTGGCAGTGGGAGGCCTGGGCGGACGGACGGCCGGTGGAGCCGGAGGCCGCATGGACGGTGTCGTGTTGGGAGTCGGACCGGAAGGCCTCGTTCCTCGAGATCACGGCGCCGCTGGGAGGTGGTCGTCAGATCGAGCGGCAGGTGGTCCTGCTGCCCCGAGACCGGGTCGTGCTGCTTGCCGACGCGGTGACGTCGGCGACAACGCCGGCCACTCTTCGCTACCGCGGCATTCTCCCCCTGGCGGCGTCGCTCGATGCGGATGCGGCTGCGGAGACCCGCGAGGTGGTCGTCGCCGACACGCGGCCGAGGATGCTCGCCATGCCGCTGGCGCTTCCCGAGTGGAAGGCCGGTGGTGGCGGCGAACTTCGCGGCGAGTCAGGCACCCTGGTGCTGTCGCAGGAAGGGACGCATCGGCTCTACGCCCCCCTCTGGCTCGACTGTGATTCCAGACGCATCGGCCGCCCACTCACCTGGCGTCAGCTCACCGTGGCCGACTCGCGGATCATCCTGCCCCGTCATCAGGCCGCGGGCTTCCGCGTGCAATCGGGAGTCGAGCAGTGGCTCGTCTACCGCGCGCTCGACGCCGCCAGGAACCGTACGTTGCTCGGGTGCAATGTCTCGTGCGAGTTTCTCGTGGGCCGGTTGCGGAAGGGCGGCGAGGTGGCCCGAACCCTCGAGATCCAGTGACGCCGCGGCCCGTGGACGCAACCCTGCGGGACCGCTGCCTTGCCAACCTTGCCGCGGTCCGCGGCCGAATCGCGGCCGCCTGCCACCGGGCCGGTCGGTCTGCCGATGAGGTGCGGCTGATCGCCGTCACGAAGTACGTCGACACAGCCATCACGCAGGCGGTGGCGGAGTGTGGCTGTCTCGACCTCGCCGAGAGCAGGCCGCAGCAACTCTGGGAGAAGGCGACGGCGCTCGCCGCCCTCACTCCGGCGGTCCGCTGGCATCTCATCGGGCACCTGCAGCGGAACAAGGTACGACGGACGCTGCCCGTCGTGTCGCTCGTGCAGACGCTCGACAGCGAGCGACTGCTGGCCGCCATCGAGTCGGAAGCCCGGGCCACAGGCCGGACCTGCGACGTGCTCGTGGAGGTGAACGTGTCGGCCGACCCGGAGCGGTCGGGAGCTTCGCTCGCCGACGTGCCGGCACTCGTGTCGGCCGCGACCCGGTCGCCCCACGTGACGCTCCGTGGGTTGATGGGGATGGCAAGCCACCCGGATTCGCCCGCCGCCGACGCCAGACGCGACTTCGCCAGGCTGCGCGAACTCCGCGACCGGCTCATGGCAGACGTTCCGGCGGACGCACTTCGCGAACTGTCGATGGGGATGAGCGGCGACTACGAGGCGGCGGTGCTCGAGGGCTCGACCATGCTGCGAATCGGCTCTGCGCTGTTCGAGGGGCTGGTGGAGTCGTGAGGCGGCATGCCGGGGGTGGCATGGGGTGTGTTACCATGCCAGCGGTGTCCGCTGTGAAGAGTGGTCGCCCCCACCTGGCTTGGCAGCGTCATGGATCACCTCGTGTCGGCCGCTGATCTGAGGCTGCACATCGAGCGGATCGTCGAGCATCTCGAGTTTCGAGACTCGCCCCGGCACCGCCAACTCCTGCGGTATCTGGCCAACCATGCGATCGCCACGGGAGGCCGCAGCGTTTCTCCGCAGGCCATCGAAGCGGACGTTCTCGCTCGTAGTGCCGGTGGCCGGGGGCGAGCCGTGACGCCTGCGCGGGTTCTGGTGGACGACGTGCGGCGAAAGCTCGAGCGGTACGCGGTCGCGGCCGGTCGCGGCGACGCCATCGTCATCTCGATCCCGCTGGATGACTGCCGTTTGGAGGCGACACGGAACACACCGGTGGAAGTGGCGGAGCACACACCGCTGCCGCCAGGCACGCCCCGTCCGGTGGTGCTCGTCGTGGAGTTCGACGCCGAACCCGCAGCCCGAAGCCTGACCGCACCACTCGCAGAGGCGATCGGTGAGCGGCTTGGTCGGCACGGCGGCATCTCGGTGATCCTGCCGGTGTCGCGGCAGGACATCGCCGACCGGGGGTTGGCCATCGAGCACGCGCCGGCTGCATGGGACGCCGATGCCGGCGTGCATGGCATGCTGATGGCTCTTCCGGGCGAGCCGGGCTTGGAAGCGTCGCTTGGCGCCTCGGTGCGGCTCATCAACGCCGACGCAGCGGTCGTCTGGACGCTATGGTGCGAGGAACCAATGGCTGGCACCGGCAGCGACGCACTGGATCGCATGGCCGAGAAGATCGCCTGCTTCGCGGCCGACGGGGTTCGCGTGAGCCGCTTGCAGCCATGATCGGGCAACCGCGTGCTGCGCCCGCGATCCCACGGCCGCACCGAGGGATCACCGCCCTCGCGGAGATCGCCGGCGGCCATCCGGCCGGTCGGAAAAATCAAACCTGTCACGCAGATCGCCCGCGGCCTTACGGCCGGTCGGCTTTCGTCATGCTCTGTCCAAGCCCAACGCCGTGAGGCGTGGGGTGAACCACCGCCAGCTCGCCGGGGCCACGATGGCCCGGCGGGAGAGTGGACCGCGTCGCCGGATGCGACGCCCTCGCGCCCAGCTCGCCGGGGCCACGATGGCCCGGCGAGCGTGTATTCAGTCGAACCGCACTTCGAGAAT
>Ga0315902_10002149_pt1 | contig 31152 bp, 25 predicted proteins | sample LakEriMetagenome_9_FD_203523 | JGI IMG/M metagenome (GOLD analysis project Ga0315902, IMG submission 203523) | Freshwater fungal communities from buoy surface, Lake Erie, Ohio, United States - Buoy 12 MA117 | ecosystem: Environmental > Aquatic > Freshwater > Lake > Lake biofilm | place: USA...
GACGGTTAGCCGTCGCGTACTCTACGTGAGCAGTGTTAATAGTGATACCACGCTCTTTCTCTTCAGGAGCGTTGTCGATAGACGCGAAGTCTCTTTTTTCAGAAAGACCAGCCGCAGCCAAAACTGTTGTGATGGCAGCAGTCAGAGTGGTCTTTCCGTGGTCAACGTGACCAATTGTTCCAATGTTCACGTGGGGTTTGGAACGATCAAAATTCTCTTTAGCCATTGGCGATTGTTTTTGTTGTTATTTTATCTAGATAAATTGAAAAAAAATACGCTGTTGGGTGAAGCACCTGAAATACCTGATTTTACTTGATTTTGTTGTGAGCGTCACATCAAGAGTGTGGAGAGCCGTTGACGGGAATTGAACCCGTGACCTCTTCCTTACCAAGGAAGTGCTCTACCCCTGAGCTACAACGGCTTTGAAGATTGTGGGTTCAATCTAGAAAGGTGGAGCGGGAGACGAGGCTCGAACTCGCGACATTTAGCTTGGAAGGCTAATGCTCTACCAACTGAGCTACTCCCGCATGGTTTACGATACTATTTCTCAAGGTAGGTACCGTAACGTTTCGTGGGGAGTGGTGGATTCGAACCACCGAAGTCGTAAGACAACAGATTTACAGTCTGTCCCATTTGGCCACTCTGGTAACTCCCCTGATCTCTTGCTGCGTGGGCCACTATAAAAATAGAGCCGGTGGAGGGATTCGAACCCCCGACCAGCTGATTACAAATCAGCTGCTCTGGCCAGCTGAGCTACACCGGCAGTAAAATCAGGTATTTCAAAGAACTTCCGACATGCCTACCATGCCGCCTGTCATTTTTAACAGGGGCGCAAATGTAGTGCGATTTTCGATTGCAGCAAGCGTTGACGTAATTTTTTTTTTGAGATATCAACAATGCCGGAGTAATTTGACCTAACAAATCACAGCGCAGGCTAAAATAACTACTTTCGCCGTCCCGTCTGAAGCGCATTGTTGGACCTCCTTCAAAATGCCCAACCGTCGGCATTTAATACCAACTTCACTATGCAAATCTCAGCAGAAAAAGTAGTCGCTATCCACTACACCCTCAAGGATAATCAAGGCCAGGTGCTCGACAGCAGCGAAGGCAAACAACCGCTTCATTATTTACACGGCTTCGGCAATCTTATCCCCGGCATGGAAGAAGGGTTGGAAGGACGCATCAAGGGCGATTCATTTCAGGTGGTCATCGCTCCCGAGAAAGGATACGGAGTGCGTAATGAAGATTACGTGCAGCAAGTTCCTCTGGAAGCTTTTGGCGGCACTGTTCCGCAAGTAGGCATGCAGTTCCAGGCCGGCAACGATCAGGGGCGCTACATCGTAACCGTGACGGGTGTTGAAGGTGATCTTGTAACGGTAGATGCCAACCACCCGCTTGCCGGTGTTGAATTACACTTTAGTGTGGAAGTAATGGAAGTCCGCGAAGCAACGGCCGAAGAAATTGCGCATGGACATGTGCATGGGCCGGGTGGGGAACACCATCACTAGTGAATGGTGAATGGTGAATAGTGAAGTAGTTGATTTTTAAAATCGAAGGGTTTGAAGCGACTAATGCACATCATTGAAGCTTTCACGACATCGCTGACCAATACGATGTCGCAGGAGGAAGTGTGCTGGGAGTTAACCAAGAAAGTCATCGCCCACATTGGCTTCGAAGATTGTGTGGTTTATTTATTTGACCCGAAAAGGGAAGTCTTGGTTCAAGTCGCTGCCCATGGTCCGAAAAACCCGATTGACCTCGACATTTTTGAACCCATCACTATAGCACCCGGAAAAGGTATCGTGGGAAGTACATTCGTAAGTGGTGAAGCTCAGATTGTTCGTGATACACGACTTGATGAACGCTATATCCTGGATGATCAAATGCGGCTCTCGGAAATCGCTGTTCCGATCATCAGCGAGGGGACAGCCATTGGTGTAATCGACAGCGAACATTCTCAAGTTGATTATTATACAGAGGAACACCTTATAATCCTCAGCACATTGGCGGCCATTGCCTCGACCAAGATTGTCCAGATTCGGGCTTTGGAAGACATCGCTAAGTCCAACCGTTCACTGCAAAAACGTTCGGAAGAATTGCAATTCAAGAATGAAGAGCTTGAATTACTCAATAGTCAACTCGACGAAATCATCTATAGTATTACCCACGACTTTCGGAGTCCCGTTTTAGCCGCCATAGGACTCGCCGACTTAATTCACGCTAATCCATCGAAGCATCTTGATTCCTTTCCGATGTTGAGCGCTTCCATGCACAAGCTCGATGGTATTTTACAGAGTATTCACTTATATTATCAGAACAAACGACGTCCCGCAGAGGTCGTGTTGTTTCGACCTTGGGAGCTTGTGCAGAATATTTATGAAACGATTAATCATGCGAACAAAGGAGCCTTCCATTTCAGTAACGAGATTGATCCTAATCTGACCATCGAATCTGACAAATTCCGCTTTCGATTAATCATCCGGCAACTACTGCAAAATGCATTTCACTATGGAATTGTCAATCGTCAGGTGTGCGTGCTGCGTGTTTGGAGCGATCATTCGGTATCGACTTCGGTTATAAGTGTTCAGGACAATGGTCCCGGACTTTCGCACGATTTACTGCACAACAATCAAAGTATGCTCAAACGAGGTAGCGTGAATAGCACAGGGCTCGGCATTGGTATGGCTATGATGCGGGAGGCAGCCAGCAAAATGGGAGGTAGGATGGAGTTCGAAAATGTGAAGCCCCATGGTACGTTGGCGAGAATTTGTTTAGGCAGCTAGGACCGGGGAGTGGGGACTGGGGAGTGGGTACTGGGTACTGGGGACTGGGGTTAGAGTTTTTTGATCACGAATTCTGTTCTACGGTTCATAGCACGACCTTCTTCGGTATTGTTGTCACCAACAGGTTTGGATTCGCCATAGCCTTGGTAGGAGAGTCGTTTGCCTTCGATTCCTTTCTCAGCCAAGTATTTCATGACTTCAAAAGCGCGCTCAGCAGAGAGAGCCTTGTTGGCGGCATCCTCACCGCGGCTGTCGGTATGACCTCCGATTTCAATCACCATGGATGGATGCTTGATTAAGTAATCGGCAAAGGCATCCAATATAATCTTCGAGCGCTCTTCAATATCGGCGCTGTTGGTGGAATAATAGATATCGTTGATGACAAAAGCTTCATCCGCCTTGGCTTCACGCGTCTCCATGTTGAGCTTGGTGACCACAGGCGCCGGATCGTCTTTTTTAGCAATAACCCGAGAATTGAAGGCTATGTCTTCGCCTTCCACACTGAGTGTGACGTTCTCGTTGCGGCTAACTTTAACCACAGCAGCATAGGTTCCGTCATCAGCATTCACGGCTACTTCTTCCTTTTGTTTGCTTTCCGTGTATTGAATTTCAACCTTGGCTTGAGCCGGCGGCTCGCCTGATTTGGTTTTCACTTGCCCTTTTACGACCATAACCTTTTCCGGTTTTGCTTTTTCAGGCATTTTAAACTCATACACATCCCATCCTTTGTTGTTTTGGAAATTGCGCGCACCGAAATAGGCGAGTTCGCCGTCGCTGGTAACCACAATTCCCAATTCATCCGCTTCCGAATTGATTGGATATCCTATGTTTTTAATGTCTCGGATAGTGTTGTCATCATTCACTTTGCAGTAATACAAGTCCATTTTTCCGACCCCGATATGCCCGTCGCTGGCGAAATACAGCGTCTTACTATCGCTGTGCATGAACGGACCTTTTTCCTGTCCGGGTGTGTTGATGCCTCCGCCAATAAGCTCTGCCTTTCCCCACGTGCCGTCTTTGCCGCGGCGAGTAAAGAAAATATCGTGTGAAAAATTGCCATTGGGATCTTTGATACACTCGGGGCGCACACCCACGAAATACAGTGTTTTTCCATCACCGCTCAACGTGGGCTGCCCTTCAAAACCATCAGGGGTATTGACTAAATCACCCAGACTTTCCAGCGGTCCCCATTGGTAAATCCTTTCACCATAATCATTGGTTACCAAGTTGTAGCGCGTAGCGAATAAATCAATGTTATCCGGATTCTTGGGGTTAGGATTTTTCATGGCCACAATCAATTCGCGATTGTCTACTGTAATGGTTGCACCTCCGCAATTGGCTCCTTGATTAAATGGATCCGGCAATGCAGCCCCTTCATCAAAGGCCGTGTTAATGTCCGGCCTTTTGCACCAGGAGAAGTGCTCATAGCTGCGCGGCGCGACATCACCTTTGGCTTGTTTAACAATGGTACGCGTGAAAAACATGATCTCACCATCGGGAGAAATCAAAGGCAGATAATCGTCGGTAGGCGAGGAGACGCCGGAAACCTTTACCGGCTTGTAATCGGGTTGATCCTTGTAGATATCGGCATAGGCTTTTACGCTTTTTAAGGCCTCTTCCACCTCGGTATATTTTTTTTGATAATCCTTTTCAAACTTTGTTGGGTCGCTATCCGGAAAACGCAGGAACTTCTCAAATGCCGATAATGCCTTTTCGTATTCGCGGTCGGCATAATACATGGCCCCCAATTGATAATACACTTCGCTATGGTAATTCGCACACAAGTCATCGAGTTGTTCGAGATGCTGCTTGGCCGATGCAAAAGAGCCTCCGCGTTTGGCCACTTTGAACTCTATCTCAGCCAGTCGCATCAGGCACGGTGTGCACTTGGGATCTTCATCCAGTGCCTTTTCCAAAAATTCAATCCGCTCATTGGTTTCGTACTTCTTCATATCGAAACTCTGATCCAACAGCTTTTGAATTTTTCCCGTCGGTGTGTAGGTACAGCCATCCTGCGACCAAACGCTGATGCTGTTTTGGAAGATAATCATCACCAAGACCCAACCGATTGTTCTTGTTTTCATTTCAGTAGCAAAGTAACGCAAATTCGCAACGATGTATTCTGTGTAATTTGGCCGCATCGAAAACAATTTAACAGCGTTTTACACGGGCTTGCAATTGTGGATTGCGAGAATTCTGGTGCTTGGCGCTGGGTTGTTTTTGCTATTTGGGCATATTGAGAAACTCCCGCTTCGACAATACGATGAGGCCAGGCAGGCCATCAATGCCATGGAAATGCTGCATTCAGGCAATTGGCTGGTGACTTCTTACGACCATGAACCGGAAACCTGGAATACCAAACCGCCGCTGCTTATTTGGCTTCAAGCGTCGTTCATGGCGGTATTAGGACCAACCGAACTCGCAGTCAGATTGCCCTCTGCATTTGCCGCTTTGATGACCGGCTTTTTACTTTGGTTCTTTGCAAAACGGCACTTGAATAGAGAGTATCTCGGACTGCTTGCCGCCGGAATCTTGTTCACCACGGCCGGTTATGTGCGTTTGCATGGAACGCGCACCGGTGACTTTGATGCGCTGCTCACGCTATTCACTACTTGGGCCGGAATTTCACTGTGGCTTTTTGTTGAAAGACAGGAACGAAAATTCTTGATTCATTTCTTTGTAGCCTTGACACTAGGGGTTTTCACAAAAGGTATTGCCGCCCTGCTGTTTGCACCGGCATATCTGCTTTTTTTACTCACCCAAAAACAGTTAGCTCCAACGCTGCGATTGCGAACCACGTGGATTGCTCTTGCCGTTTTTCTGATAATCATTGCGGGCTATTATGGGCTTCGCAATGAACTTCAGCCCGGATATCTCGCAGCAGTGGCGCAAAATGAACTTGGGGGTCGATTTGCACAAACGACGGAGGGACATTCCGCCGGATTTAGCTACTACTTCGAAATACTCGCGGCAGATCATTTCTTTCCGTGGATTTGGTTGTTGCCTGCCGGTGTGTTATTGGCCGTGACATCGCGATCGTCCATCCTTGCGCGTTTTTGGAGCTACTGCCTATTGCTCGCTACCATCCATCTGTTGGTCATTTCCTCTTCGGGCACCAAACTCGAGTGGTACGCGCTGCCTGTTTATCCATGGCTGGCCTTAATGACCGCAGGAGGCTTGTATTTCCTGGGAGAATCCATTCATCAATCATGGCCGTTTTCGAAGATTGTTTATCAGTGGATGATTACCGCGATGGCTTTTCTCTTGTTTTATCCGACATTCACTCAGGTGCGCAATGCAACCTATCGTCCGCATGAAGCTGAATGGGATAAATCGAATTATGCCATTTGTTATTTCCTGCGCGAAGTACTTGAAGAGAAACGCGATTTACCCGCACACAAACTCGTGCATTGGGGGTATGATGCGCATGCACGTTATTACGCCATGCGCTGCACTGCTGCCGGTTTCCCCTTGAGAATAGTGAAGTATGATGAATTGCAGTCGGGAGATACGGTGCTGACTTGTCACAGGGAAATGGAAGAATACCTCGAGAAGCGTTATTCTTGCAGTTCAGATTCAACGGTTAACACAATCAGGACTTACATCATTCATGGCAGCGCAGCAAACCATTGAGCTCTCAATTGTAGTACCCATCTTCAATGAGGAGGAGAATCTGCCTGAGTTGCATCGCAGGTTATCGGAGGCTGCTCGATTGGTAACGACATCGTACGAATTGGTGTTTGTGAACGACGGTAGCCGTGATGCATCTGCATCCTTATTGCAGTTGCTTGCGCAGCGTGACGAACGTGTTTATTATATTAACTTCAGTCGGAATTTTGGACATCAGATTGCTGTGACGGCCGGACTCGATCGTTGCAGCGGACGAGCTGTGGTTATTATTGATGGTGATCTACAGGATCCACCTGAAGTCATACCACAATTACACGCATTATACAAAACCGGGATTGATGTGGTCTACGCGCGCCGCTCGGAACGCAAAGGAGAAACTTGGTTTAAGCGAACAACGGCCAAACTTTTTTACCGTGTTCTGCGCCGCTCTACATCGATTGACATCCCTTTGGATACAGGCGATTTCAGGCTCATTGACCGCAAAGTGGTCAATGCCCTCAAGCAGATGCCCGAACAGAGTAAATTCCTTCGCGGACAGATTGCCTGGCTTGGATTTAAGCAAGGTGAAGTGCTTTTTAGCCGAGACAAACGACTGCACGGGAAAACAGGTTATCCACTGAGTAAAATGCTGCGATTCGCCATGGACGGGATTACCTCCTTTTCGGACCGTCCGTTGAAATTAGTTACCGCCATGGGTTTTGCGATTTCCTTTCTGTCGGTTGTCATTATTCTTTATGCGATGTATTCGCACTTTGTGCTCTTGCGAACCATCACGGGCTGGACGTCGCTCATTATCAGCTCTACCTTTATCGGGGGAGTTCAATTGCTTTCAATTGGAATCATCGGCGAATACATCAGCAGAATGAACAAAAACATTCTGAATCGTCCGCTTTACGTGGTAGAGAGTTCGAACCTGCCTTCAGACAAGCGTTAACAAAGCATAGCAGAAGCTATCGCATCACCGTAATGGTTCCTTTATAGGTCTTCAAATCGCGTTCAACGCCGCGCGTGGTTACGATGTAGCTGTAGACACCATTGGGAACATAATAGCCGTTGCCGCGGTAATCGCCCTGCCATTCTTCGCGGTAATCTTTGGAATCAAATACAATGTCGCCAAAGCGATTAAAGATTTGCAGGTGATATATTTCAGGTTCGTAGGTGAACGAGGGCAAGAGATAATCGTTCAAACCATCATCATTCGGGGTGAAGCCTGTTGGCATGTAAAACCGGAAATCATCGCGAACTTCGAAAGGTGCTGTAAAGACGTCGAAACATCCTGCTGAATCATACACCATCAATTGCACGTCGTAAAGACCTGGTTCTTGCGGGAAAACGAGTTCCCAAATGCTGTCAGAATAAATTATGGAGTCCATTCCAACGACTTGCCAATACAACGAATCGGCGTTTTCCGAGGTGCTTGTCAGAACGACAGTAGGATCAGCAAATGGCAGTATCAGCGAAGTTGGCTCGAAGGCCGCGGTCACCGGTCCCGGTTCATTGATTTGGATGGATTCGGTGCTCGTGCAGGCTGGGCTGAATTCAATTTCGAGTGTATAATTTCCGGCACACAGAGAATCGATGACTGCGGTCGTGCCGGCTGCGACAACACCATCTGCGGTTATGGTGAGCGAGGCCGCCGATGCATTCTCAACGGTTACGCGCCCATCGCAAATACCAAAGCAACTGGCATTTTCGACTGTTGTTGTTGAACCGGGCGGATAGTTGAAAGTTGCATTGAAAGTCCCTGTGGTCTCGCATCCATCATCATTCACGGTGGCTTCTATCAAATAGGTCCCCGGTGAGTCGGCACTGATGAGCGTTGTGCCTGAGGCCGGCTGACTCACGGTGATACCCGCCGGTGCATCCCACAATATGAGTCCACCTGTAAACGCAGCAGTGAAGGTTTCTGATAAGCTGCACAGCACAGCATCGGCAGGCATGGTTACCGTAGTGTTCAGGGAAATCAGATCGACAATGGTATCACGACTGCAGCCCAGGTTATCGGTGATGGTGATGTCGTAAGCGCCTGTTGCCAGCGCATCCAAGTAAGAGTTTGGCTGAGGGATACCATTGACAAATAGTGTAACAGGATTGTTTAGCGCCCCGGCAACAGGAACCACATTCATGGTTGCTCCGACGGCGTTGCAACCGCGGGTAGTGTCAACATCAAAAAAGAAATTACCGCTGAGGTCAAGGTCGATGGGTTGGATAAGTTCATTATCGCAGATATCCAGCAATAGCTCTCCATTGATGGTGGTGAGCTGCAATTGCAAATCGGGCGGCAAAGGCGAAGGTCCAATGGTCAATTGAATTTCGGAGGATAAATCCGGAGTTGGAGTTGAAAAGGAGTTGACGGTATAGGCCGGGTCATTCAGTGCGAAATCGCCGGCTGAAAGTGTACTCACATCAATTTCTTCCGACAGCTCGATGATGACTTCGCCGGTGCACCAATTGGTTGTGATGTTTTCGATTACCGGTGCGGTGTTATCGAAAATACTGACGGGAGAACTGGTGTAATTCAATTGATATCCGTTGAGCGTCGCACTGAAATTCATCACCACCAGGGCATAAAGACGACCCGCAGTCACGGGAACGTCTTCGTTGAAGGGCGGTCCATTTAAGTTTCCGGGACCATTTACATTACCCACACCGCCGTTGGCTGTTGAAATACCGGTTGGACTGTTGGGGTCTCCAGCATTTTCACCATAACTGTTACAACTGATTTCCGGGGATAATCCTGTGCTGGTTCCGGCACATCCGCCATCGGTTATGTCAAACAGCGACCAGTCATAATCATCTGCAGCACTAGGTTCCAGAATAAAACCAAACATGCCATCACTTTGCGGAGAGAAAATGTACCAAGCACTATTTGTTTCTCCGCCAACATTGCAAGACCCAAGGGGGATGTCGTTGACTATGCCTGTGCCCGCCGGTGAGTTATTCTCATCATAGATCGCGTTGCAAACTGAAATAGCTGTATTGCAATCGCTTTGAGCACCAACCCCGAGGGCGGCGAACATCAAAACGAGCATGACAATGACGAGTTTCATAACGTGGGGCGAATGCAAGACGCTAAGATAAGGAAGAAGGTTGTATGGTTGTGACAAGTGACATGTGGCGAGTGGCGAGTGGCGAGTGATTGTGGGGATGTGTTGATGACTCGATATGTTTTCGCTCATCGCCATGCATCAATCTCTTCTGATATTTGCCTGAAGGAAAACTTTAGCACCCATGGAATACAGAAGACTCGGAAAAACAGGACTCAAGGTGAGTGAATTGAGCTTTGGCTCGTGGATTACGTTTGGGAATCAAATAGACAACAGTGTTTCGGAGCGTTTGATGGATATCGCTTATGACCATGGCGTGAATTTCTTCGATAATGCTGAAGTGTATGCGTCAGGACGAAGTGAAATCGTGATGGGTGAGATTCTCAAGAAGCGCAATTGGGCAAGAGATACATACACGGTAAGCAGCAAAGTCTTTTTTGGTGCCGGAGGAAAACTTCCCACCCAGAGAGGTCTGCACAGAAAGCACATCATTGAGGCCTGTGAAGCAGCATTGAAGCGTCTTCAGGTTGAGTATTTGGATTTATACTTCTGTCATCGGCCGGACAAGGAAACCCCTATAGAAGAGACTGTTTGGTCAATGCATCAGCTCATTATTCAGGGTAAAATATTCTATTGGGGAACCAGTGAGTGGAGTGCACAGGAAATCATGGAGGCTCACATGGTTGCGCAGCGTTACAACCTTATTGGTCCTGCCATGGAGCAGCCGCAATACAACATGCTCACGCGCAGAAAGGTTGAGGTGGAGTTCAGTCAAATCTATAAGACCGTTGGCTTGGGTACCACTATCTGGAGTCCTCTGGCATCGGGATTTTTAAGCGGAAAGTACCTCGATCAGAAACCAACCGAAACACGCTTACAACGCGATGAGTTAAGCTGGCTTGCCGAGAAGACCTTTGTGGAAGAAAACTACGATAAAGCCCTCAAATTGAAAACGCTCGCCGATGAACTTGGAATTTCGATGGCGCATTTGGCTATTGCTTGGTGCTTAAAAAACCCGAATGTATCAACTGTTATACTCGGTGCTTCCAAACCCGAGCAGCTCGAGCATAATCTTCAAGCGACAGCAGCCTTGCCTTTGTTGACAGATGCGGTGATGCTTCGAATTGAAGAAGTGTTGGATAATCAGCCGAGGCACCCGGCTTATTGAGTGGCGAGTGGCGAGTGGCGAGTGGCGAATGGCGAGTGGCGCCTCTATAATATTCTCCACTTTCCTACAATCCTACAATCCTAGAGAATACTCAACTGCTCTCCGCCCTTTTTCTTTTTGACGATAGTCCGCTTGCGCGCGTGGGTAGCTAAGATGCGCTTGCCTTCTGCTTTTACTTCATCCTTTTTACGATGGCCCCAGATGGCTTCGCGGGCGTGACGAGCGGCGGACTCTAATTCTATGATTGGAGCGGGGTAGTGGGTTCCAATAATTACCTGATAGTGTTGCTGCTCCTCCGATGTCATGAGTTGGGGAGCGTGGATGTGTTCGGTGGGAACTTCGCGTAATTCAGGTACCCATGTCTTAATGAACAGCCCTTCGGGATCGTGATCCAGGCTTTGCTTGACTGGATTGTACATGCGTACCGTGTTGACACCCGTAGTGCCTGCTTGCATCTGAAATTGCGGATAGTGAATACCCGGTTCGTAATCGAGAAAAAGCCGTGCAAGATGGTAGGTTCCCAATCGCCAGTCTTGATACAAGTGATGACAGAAGAAACTCACCAACATCGCACGCATGCGGAAATTAATCCACCCGGTTCTGTGCAGGCAACGCATACACGCATCCACCAAAGGGAATCCCGTTCGTCCCGTTTCCCAGGCTAGGATGAATTCTGCGTTATCCGCTTTGATCAATGACTCATAGCCGGCATTCACACACAGAGTCTCATAGTCACATTCAACTTCAAACTTCTGAATGAAGTGATCTCGCCATTTCACGCGCGTTAGAAATCCGTCCACCCATCGCTTCGATGTGCCGGCCCGTGGATGTTCCAACATATGGCGATACACCTGGCGCACACTTAAGTTACCCCAGGCCAGATAAGGAGAAATACGCCCACAACTCACCCGGCTTTCCGTAGGCTTGGAGATGTGTTTATTATAGTTCACCCCTCGCGATTCCGCAAAGCTTTGTAGATAGCGAAATGCAACGTCTTCTCCTGCAGGTTGAAATTCCTTGGGATAGTTTGACCATTCCTGCAGCTGCTGCTCAGGCAGGTCAAAGGGATGCGCAGGAAATTCAATAGTTTGGTTGCTGAAACTATTTCGGATGATCGGCGCATGCATGAATCCAAACCACTGCTTGTCCCATCCCTCGCGATTCCGAATACCACGCTGTATGCCGTCGCGCTTGCACTCTGTCCAACTCACGGAGTGTTGTGTACACCATTGTTTAACAGCCTTATCGCGCTCCCAGGTTAGTCGTATACCGCTTTCTCGATAGCTGAAGATCGTCTGAATAGTATAATGCTCCGCAAGCCAATTGAAGATGTCGATCACCTCACCATAACAGACCTCCACAGACCGATTGTATTCTTTCAACTTCCCGTTTATATGCAGCAAACTTTGATATTGAAATTGGAGATGCCGAATACCGGTATCGGTGTGCGAAATTATCGACGGCTCAAAACAATAGATAATGAGATAGGGGATTCCGGCCTTTTCAGCCAGCATGAGCGGTTCGTGATCCTGCGTGCGCAGGTCGCGCTTCATCCATACCAGGTTGATGGGGTGCTTTCCGGAAGTCATGCCAGGCGAATTAAGGGGATGGAGGGTTAAACAAGTGAGGGGAGATGTGGGACACCATTTCACTAATTCATTGCTTCACGATTTCACCAAAATACGACACTCTGCGTATTTCCTTCATGCGCCACGCTGTTCACTTTTGCATCGTACAATCCAAAACCTATTACGATGAAAAAACTACTACTTACAGCCTTGGTAATTGGACTTACCACCTTCGCTTCTGCGCAAAATCTGCAGTGGGCGCAGAGTATTACCAATTTGAATCAGCCCGACCAAGTGCTGGATTTCGACACGAATGGTCAAGATCGCATGGCATTGTTGGGACAAGCAACTGCGGGAAGCAACATTGCTCTCTTGGATAATGCGACGGAGGTGATTTCTTCAACGCTTTATTTTGTTGCGGTCTATAACGATCAAGCGGAAATGCAATGGTCAGCCCCAACGGTTGGATATCCGTATGTTGTGTTGATGAACGATGCCGGGGAAGTGTTCGTAGTTGGCGGCAGTGTGGGTGTCCAAGACTTTGATCCATCGACTGAAGTGCAGAATGTTGATTTGGGCGCAGGTGCACTCTACGTTCAAAAACTAAGTCCTACTGGGGATCTTATCTGGGTGGGAACAAGCTCTCTGGCGACTAATGCAACGGCAGTGTGCCAAGCTGACGACGGTCGAATTTTTGTCTCGGGCGCGTATAGTGTTCCGGCGACGATTCAATTGGCCGATGGAACTTCCGTTGAAATGACTCGCGGTGCGGATATTTTAGAATTCTCCACCACGGGTGCGCTCGTTGGTTGTTATTCGCTGGATGTGCCGAATCAAATAGATTATATCAATGTTTCGGATATGGCGTGTGTCAACAATCAATTGGTTGTTGTGGGGGATTTGGATGGAGTTTGCGATTTCGATCCAATGTCCGGCATAAGCAACAATCAAGAAACTGCCGAGTACGACGGTTATATCGTTTCTTATGATGTTACGGAGTCGTGTATGCTGCAATGGCGGAAAGTTTTCCGTGGGAACTCCTGGAATTACTGTCATGCTGTGCGTATGGATGATGATAACACCATTTATATTGGGGGGAATTGCACCTTCACAACAGACTATGATTACGAAGCAACGCCGGGCACATGGACGCTTTTCAGTGATGGCAATACCAATTTGCAAAGTGCTTTTGTGGCAAAACTCAGTAGTCAAGGAGAGTTTCAATGGTTGAAAAAGGTGGGTGCAGACAATGAGAGTTTAGATGTGGGGTCGATTTGGACACGAGATCTGGAATTGAAGGATGGAGGTCTTGTTGCACTCATCGAAGGTTATGGTTCGATTTATATGGATGGCACTACCACCTCAACGCCGGTAGTTCTTGGCGGTGTAGCTGCACCTGGATATATGGTCGCCGAGTTTGACCTATCGGGAACGTTTGAAAGTGTGGCTAAGGCCGATACAACGGGTGTTGGTGTAGCAAGTTTTTGCGGCGTTTTCCCCAAGCGATTGGAAACGCTGAACAGCAATCGTTTTGTGGTGGCAGGTAACTTCATGCAGTTCATCAATTTCGGTACACAGCAGAATCCGGTAGTGCTGTCCAACGATCAGACAAGTCCTAATTATGGGTTCGATCGCGACATTTTTGTGGCGTGTTATATTGGCTCATCCGGATTGAACACGGAGGGCGTAGTTTCGATCGCTGCTTCCTCCAAACTCGTGAACCCTATGCGCGACGAGCTCATCGTCTTGGCACAAGCGCACGACATTTCACGCGTAGCAATTTACACACTGGAAGGAAAAAGTGTAGCTATAGGTCAAAGCAATCGACTTGACGTTCGCGGATTGCCAAATGGTATTTATATGGTTGAATTACGCATGAATGATGGCACTGTGAGCTACACGCGCGTTGTGAAGGACTAGAATTTATTGTTTCAGCAATCAAATGCATGGAAGCGGGGAGAGATCCCTGCTTTTTTTGTATCGATGCGAATTGATAACATTCTATTAAACCGCTCCAAACGAATGGAGCATGGAAGTCATCGTTATTTTTGGATATGAATTGCATCTATTTTGAAGATGTCAATTTCACCTAAATTAAAAAAAGCCCGCACCGCGCTTTCATGAAACAAATTATCGCCAAATACAAGAAGCCTATCATTATCACTCTTTCGATTATTGTGCTTCAACTCATTTTCGGATTCGACCCGAAGTTCACGCTCATCAACATTATCTGGTTATTCGTTTAAACCCATGAAAAAAGTACTGGTTTTATGCACAGGCAACAGCTGTCGCAGTCAGATTGCGGAGGCGTATTTGCGCCACTTTGTGGGTAATCAGGCTGAAATTTATAGTGCAGGTGTCGAAACGCATGGTGTTAATCCACGTGCTATTGCAACAATGAAAGAGGATAGCATCGATATTTCGCATCACACCTCGAACCATGTGGATGAATACCGCGATATCGACTTTGACTTTGTCATTACGGTCTGCGATCACGCCCGTGAGGTATGTCCGTATTTCCCCACCAACGCCCAAAAGTTCCATCACAACTTCCCGGATCCGGCTAAAGCCACAGGCGACGAGGCCACCATTATGGCTGCGTTTGCTGCGGTAAGAGAGGAGATTAAGGGGTATTGCAGGGATTGGGTGAGTGGGAATAGTTTGGCTTGAGCTCAATTGGGTACGTTCAATTGTTCAGGAAATGCTCTATGATAAGGGAAGCATTTACAGCGGTAATACCAGACTCAATTTGCACGAAATAAATACCCTGCGGAAAGGCGGAAGTTTCAATTGTGGTTGGTGATTGACTGAAAAATACGAGCTGACCGAATGAGTTGAAAATTTTGACAGTATAGTATCCGGAATCTGTTCGGATGTTAAGGTAATTATTGGCAGGATTCGGCGAAATCAGGACATCGTTTATGCCGGATTCAGCCACGGATGACATGAAAACGAGTACTTCATCCGATATCGGGGAATAGCATCCGCTATTGGTAAGTTGAACGGAATAAGCACCGGTCACCTGCGGTAGTATAATGTTTTGATTAAAGCCTGACAGGGGCTCACCATCTAGGTACCAAGTATAACTTGAACCTGGCACGTTCTCGGTGCCGAGTGAATCATTGGTGATTGTCACATTAGGCACTTCAAACGTGATAATTTCCGGGTTGATGGCATAATTGTTTTGAGACGAAATGCAAGCGGTTGTGTCAGTATATAGACAATTTACAATTGAACCCGGTGTCAATTCAGCGGTGATGTAGGACGCATCGAAATCACCGGTAGATTCACCATTAATGAACCATTCATAGCTTCCATTTTCAGCGTTGGCTTCAACAAAGCATAAGAAAGAAACTTCCTCTCCGAGGCAAAGGATGGAGTCAGAGGCTACAATTTCCATTTGCGGTATTTCCGGGGCGTTCACCTGAATGGAAATCAATCCTTGCTGATCGGGACAGTCATTGCCGGATGGATTGATGATGATGTAGTCAGCGCTATTTTGAATTTGTGGCTGAAAAACGGCGGATATCGGAAGATTGCTGATTGGATTCAGAAAGTAGACACTGTCGAGGCTAGTGAAGTATTGATTCAAGTTGACCGGTTGGCCCAACTCGCATAGCGTTATCGTGGTATCCAAGAGTTGTGCTATGGCTGGTTGGACGTAAAGAGAAAATAGGGATGTGTCATTTCCACAGCCAAGCGACTCAACCACGTAGTATATATCGAAAAGACCTGCTGACGAAGGGGTGAATTCAGGATTGGTCAGTTCATCGTATTGATACCAACTTCCTTGCTCGGTGATGTTGTTGCTTAGATAGGTCAGTAAATTAATAGTAGGTTCGAATTGACAGAGTGAAATGCTTGCATTCTCGCCTGCAGATACGGGGGCATCAGAATTAATGGTGAGTGTGGCGCTGTTAATGGGGCAACCAATGGCATAGACGCTGTAGGTGTATATACCTGCGGGCTCAGAGGATGGGTCAAACAATCCGTCCACTTCCGATCCTGATGAATTAGTCCAAACTCCTCCGATTGTGGCGTTACCTTCCAATAGAGATAAGAGTTCAATTGGCTCTGAGCTGGAACAGAGATCTACAGTATTGCTTTCTCCCCCTTGAGGTGGTTCTATAAAAGTGATTGATAGGGTTGCTGATTGCGTAACACAGGGTGCTGGTGAGTTCACGATGTAAGTGTAATCACCGGCAGACATTGTTTGTGGATTGAATATGTCGTTTCCCAAGGGTATTAAATTTCCACTGTTAGGTAGCGTCCAGTATCCGTCGTTGTTGATTGCGGGGCTGTCGTCATCGGGTTCACCTAACAGATGATCTAGCATGTTAAGCGGGGTGCTGCCCACACATACTTCTATTGAATTACTGTAACCGGCATTTCGCTGCTGCTTTTCATCGATGTAAATGGAACTAACAACGGGAGTGCAACCTGGCAGCTGATCAATAACATATACGAAGGTTGCGGAACTCATGGTAACGGGGTTATAAATGCCCTCCGGAATAAGGCTTTCAGCACTATAGCTGTCAATAAAGAAATTACCAATCGTATCCGGTGTGCCTGCTATAAAATCAAAAATTTGAAAGGGCTCATACGATTCACAAATAGGATATGTTGTAGTTGAGCCCGGATCATTCGTTTGCAGGTAGACACCGCTGGTAACTTGACATGCTCCCAAACTATCTGCACAGGTATACCAGCCGGAGTTCAATGTCGACGCATTCAATGAGCTGTGCGTATTTGCTGGAAGTAGCTGGCCATTGGGATAATACCATGTTGCTGTGTTGCTAAAGGTTGATGACTCAACTGTGAAATCATAGGAAATAGGCGTCCCCGGGAAGGGTAAATTATAGTCCTGTTGACACAAAAACACCTTTCTTGTGCTTCCGGGGTTATTCGTTCCTGCGGGAACATTGAAGTACTCATCCTGTATGGAGTTATCGGAAAGGGTGGCAACAATGTGAAAGACCGACGGGCATAAGTTATCGATGCTATGCTGGCCTGTGTTATTGGGTGAGTGATAGATTAGTTCATCTTCTTTGTTGAATAGAGATACATCGAATGAGACAGTATCGTTCGGCGGCTGGTAAAGTATGACGCCGTCGCATTGGCAGCCATTGTCGCCGGCGGGTATTATGTCGAATTGAGCATAGCCGGTTGCTTGCCATACCCATATAAATGTAAAAAGTACGTAGTGTTTATACATAGATAAAATATGCGAATATACTTCTCCTATCGGGAGTACTTATCCCCAAAACTCTAATGCGTTTGCATCAACTCCGCCGCAATCCCCGCCACCTCCACCGCCGCCTTCTCCGGAACATACGCCGTATCACTAATGCCCGAAACTACCCGCGTGATATCATGATCGACTTTACCCTTCTTGTTCCATAAAGCGGCAGAGGCAGTTGTGATATACACCGAGAAATTGCGGTGCATGGTACCCGGGCGCTCACCAATGATGTGCACGATACAATGTGCGTTTTGCTGTGATGAACCGAAGAGTTTTTCTCCGATCTCATAGCCTGCGCGCACACGGCCGTTTCGAATGACGATGTTTTCTTCAGCAGTCGTGATATTGCGGTCGTTCAGTTGTTTACGCAAGGCGGGAAGAAAGGCCGCGAGGTGACCGTCATCCATCAGCGAACGTGCGTTCAATCCGTCGGAGATGACAATCTGCACATCGGGGTTCGACTTCTTTCTCTTCTCGCGAATGACTTGCAAGGCCGAAATTCCGGAAGGTGATATGCGCTCGCCGCTGGCCGGATGATAAACGTAGTCCACTTTATCGACCGACATGGAGGCGATGATGACCGCGTTGTTGATCGACTTCAGGTAGCTGTCTTCCCACTCGGTCCACAAGCAATGCTTCGCGTCGTTGTAGAGCTCCCGAATTTCCTTATCCAACGAGGGTTGCAATTGCCAGGTGTGTTCGCCATATCCTTCAGCGATGGGAACGCCGCGTTTGCGCACGCGTTCAATGGCTGCTTTGCCTTCTGCGATAATGGTATCTGATTCGCGCATATCACCTTTTGCACGGCAGTATTGAAGGTAAACATGTGTTGGTTGACCAAATAACTCTGTGGGTAACGGATACTCTCCCTCCCAGCTGATGATACCTAAGCGTTGAAAGAAAGCCCACATATTGTCATTCACTTTGTAGCCGAACTTTTCCCGGACGCGAACGTGGTCGGCAAATGACGTGGTGAGGTAGCTCAGCATCGGGTCATTTTTCGTGGGCAGTGCCATGAGGTAACCCGGGTTGGCCGGCATGATTTGGTCGATGCACCAGTCGAGGTCGTCGAGCGACACATCCATGTGCAGCGTCGTGCAGATGTCTAGACCGATAGTGTGTCCGTGCAGCTTGCCCATAACGAGGTCTTCGAGGCAGCAACGAACGAGTTGTTCTTTCGTGCGAAATACTTCGGGGCCAATGAAACCGGCCACGTCGTTGAGAAACACCCACGGTTCTGTATCAGGCAAGTTGATTTGATCGGGTGGGCTCATCTCCTTGTTTTGCCGCATGCGAATTTTCAAAGCGCGCAGGAAGCCGTATTTGCGCGACTCGTGAACGACCATATCAAAACCTTCGCCGTGGCCGTTGGTGCCATCGGCTCCTTGGCCGGTTTCAGCGTAAAGTCCGAATCGATTGTCGGTGCGGGCGTCCGCATGGGCTTGCATTTTTTCGATGGTGACATCGAAGGTCTGATTGGCGTCTACCGTGCCGGCCAAACTTTGGAACCAAACGCCCGTTGTATTGGGCTGCATGCTTTCAACACGTGCTTGAATGTCGATATGCGAGAGCACACAGTGCGGCATGATGTGTTCAAGCTGGAAGGTGGTGAGCAAATCATGGAGAGCACTTTCAATGCGCGCAACCGATTGTGGATCGCTCGACACGGGGTTTGTACCCAGCACTAAATCACCAACTCCAAACGACCAGGCGTCGAACACTTGCCAGATGATGTCTTCGATGTTGTCGGTAGGCGAGTTGGGTTGGACGCGGGCACTCATGTATCCTCTGCTTCCAATCTTGCTATTCGGAAGTGGATTGAAAACTTTGCTGCTTACAATGATGAGCTCGTCGTTCGACATGAGTTTAACGACCAAGGCAATTATGTCACTGGAGAGCGAGGGCATAATCCCCTTGATTCTATCCTCGTCGGATTCGATTAGAACCCTCTTAAGATCGGCGAAGTTCCAGGCCATCACTTCATTATCGAAAGCGGTCGTTTGCTGAATGAGATCATATTGCTCATCACGAAACAACGGATGCTCAAAAACAGCGAGCAAGGAGGTGTTGGCAACCAATTGGCGTGCTGCCAGTCGGGAAGTCTCATTCTCCGCGCTGATTCCGGCAATTTCATCACCTTCTTTGAACATGTTGGCAGCTCCAACCAGTTGGCGGTACAGCTTTACATCGAATGCACCGGTTTTTCGGCGGATGTAAGTGAAGAGGTCATCATCTCCAAGAGCATCTAGCACCTTGACTTTGGGAAAGTGAGGTACCGCTTTTAAACCGTCCAGTTGCGCGGAAACCAGCATCGCAGAGGCGCTTGCCAATCCAAATTGCACAAGAAAATCCCGGCGGTTCAAAGACATGGCTCAAAACTAATGAAGACCGGGCAAGGAAACTTCATGAACGACAACCTGAATTCACTTCTATTGTCATTCAAATTAATTTTGCAGTAAACCAAAATCACTAAGGGATTTTAAAATTAAACGATACGTCCATGCTCGATAAAACCATATACTCCGCTGCTCCGTCCTATTACCATTACTATTTTGATTTGGTTGAAACGAATGATCTTATCAAGGAGATGGCTCTCAATGCATCGGAAGTAGAGGCTTTTATTCACTCCGTATCGGAGGAAAAGTGGAATTACGCTTACGCCGAAGGCAAATGGACCGTGGCACAAGTGCTGCGTCACGTGATCGAAACAGAGCGCATTTTTGCGTATCGTGCTATGCGGTTTTCACGCTTCGATGCAACGGCACTTCCCGGGTTTAACGAAAATGACTATATCGCGCATTTGGATTCTGTTGCTTTTTCCCAATCGCAAATCTTGCGGGAGTTTCAAACCGTTCGCGAAGCTTCCAAAAGCCTTTTTGAGACGATGACCGGTGAGATGCTGAGGTTCGTGGGCAATGCCAATGGACTTCAGGTAACCGCAGAGATGCTGGGCTTTATGATTGTTGGTCATACGCGCCATCATTTGAAGGTGTTGGGTGAGCGTTATTAGTTTTTGGGATAATGCTTTAACGCAAAGAGAGAAATGCTTTCACGCAAAGAAACGCAGAGAGAGAATCACGCAAAGAACGCGATGTGAAGAACCCTCTGTGGCAAGCTAAACTATCATCTTCTCTGCGTGTATTTCCTCTGCGGGCTCTGCGAGAGAAAAGACCATTAACGCAAAGAGGGAAATGCTTTCACGCAGAGAATCGCAAAGTGAGAATCACGCAAAGAACGCTGTGAGAGAAATGCTTTCACGCAAAGGAACGCAAAGAGAGAATCACGCAAAGAACGCTGTGTGGGAAATGCTTTCACGCAAAGAATCGCAAAGTGAGAATCACGCAAAGAACGCAATGTGAAAGACCCTCTGTGGCAAGCTAAACTATCATCTTCTCTGCGTGTATTTCCTTAGCGGGCTCTGCGAGAGAAAAGATCTTTCACGCAAAGAATCGCAGAGAGAGAATCACGCAAAGAACGCAATGTGAAAGACCCTCTGTGGCAAGCTAAACTATCATCTCCTCTGCGTGTATTTCCTCTGCGGGCTCTGCGAGAGAGAGTTTTCACGCAAAGAATCGCAAAGTGTGAATCACGCAAAGAACGCAGAGAGGGAGAAATGACCTTTCACAGTTCCCACCAACTTAGATTGATCGTCCTTGCGTTTATGATTCGCTTGGCGCCAATTCTAGTGCTGTTCATTCCATTTGGCTGCTCAACTCCTGCACCGAAAGACGTTCCTATTGCAATAGTGCCGGACACGTTGCCGAGGACTTCAGAACAACGAGTTTCAGAGCAGTATATCTATGTCCAAAGCGATGTTTCAATGGATCATTATTTCGAAGCGCTGGATACACTTTGCGATACGCTGAGCAACCAATACGGAACAACGCTGGATGAATACGCCCTTGTTCACGCCAACCCCCGGCTCATCGATTCGCTCATGGCGCAGGATTATTATAGAGCAAAGAGCAGGGGAGTCCGGATCGAAAATCAGCGGGACTGTATCATCTTAAAGGCCGGGGATTCACTGCGCATTCCCTCCGCGTCAGAAATAATGCATATTCAAGAGTTGTTGAGCGCTGTGCGCATCGATGTCAACATCCCGGAATATACCTTGCGTATTTGGGTTCGCGACAGCCTTGTGCATCAATGCCTTGTGCGTGTGGGGAAAAATGAACGCAAATACCTGGAATTGGCCAAACATGAGGTGAACTTGAGAACGCCTATCGGCGAGGGGCATATCATTCGCATCGAGCGTGATCCTCTTTATATGAATCCCGTCGACGGTCATCGCTATGAAGGTACCTGGCGCGATGATGGACACTACACAGGGCTTCCGCGAATTCCCTTTCTCGAGCCTGAAATTAACAGCATCCGAAGTGGAGCACTCATCCATCCCACGACGAATCGACGCACCCTTGGCAAGGCTATATCCAACGGCTGCGTGGGTCTCAGCGAAGCCGACGCATGGATGGTCTATTACTATGCACCATTGGGAACTCGCGTGCGTTTCCGTTACGATTTGGTTGGGTTTGATACGACAGGAAAAAAGGTTGAATTCAAGGATATTTATAACCTCAAGAGCATGAAGGGCGGAACAAGCAACGATCATCTTTCCAACTGACGAGCGTCAGGATTTTTCAAAATTAGCTCTGCGATGTTCGCCTCACTAAACCTCTACCCATGAAACACATGATTCTTGACCTTGAAAACCTCGATTGCGAAGGTTGCGCCAACACTATCAGAAGAGCGATGCTCCGACAACCGGGTTTGCTCTCTGTGCATGTGGATGTCAAAGGCGCTCGGGTCAGTTTATCATGTGAAGATGACGTAGATAGGGCTCATATCGTTAGCGTGCTGGAGCATTTGGGATACCCTCCTCTTGGAAGGAATACCATGCTGTCGATTGCACGTTACAAATTGAGTTGCGAATTGGGAAAGATGCGTCACCGTGCTTCCCATAAACCTTCTTGGAGTTAAGGGTTAATTGGTTATATCTATTGTCTGCGGTGGCTTTGCTTGGATTTATAGTGGTGAGTTAGCATTTCTTAGTTACGTCAAACCGACAGACAAACGAAAAGGCGGGATTTCTCCCGCCTTTTTATTTCACAAATACCGTTACACGGCTTATTACTTCGCTTCTTCAGCTACAAAACGCTTCTTCTCCTGGATACGGCTGGCCTTACCGGTCAAGCTGCGCAAGTAGAAGATACGAGCACGACGAATCTTACCACGCTTGGTTACTACTACGCTTTCAATGAAAGGTGAAGAAACCGGGAAGATACGCTCTACACCAACACCACCGCTGATCTTACGAACGGTGAACGTCTCAGTGGCTGCAGAACCTTTGCGTTGAATAACAACGCCTGCAAACTCCTGGATACGCTCCTTGTTACCTTCCACAATCTTGTAGCTGACTGTAATTGTATCTCCGGCCGAGAAGTTTGGAAGTTCCTTCACCGGGTTGAGCTTTTTCTCGAGTTCTTTAATGCGGTTCATGACGTTTCGTTTAAAAATAAATCCCTGAAAGGGGGCGCAATATTACGACATTTCTTTCAAGACTGAACGTTTCGTGAAAAAAAAAGTCCCTTTTTTCAATCCGACGGACGTTTGTGCTTCCAGCGCTTATGGGTCCAGAGCCAATAGCGCGGCTCGCGACGAATATCGGCCTCTAGCTTAGCATGAAGCATACGGGTCAAATCGCCGTGAGCGAAAGTACGTGGTTCTTTGGTAATAAGTTCGTATTCAATCGCATACTGTCCGCGACCTTCCTTGCGTAAATGCCCAAACACAATGGCCATGTTGTATTCGACTGCGTATTTCTCCGTGCCGAAGAGAGCAGCTGTCTCTTGTCCCAGAAAGTCAATCCACAAGGCTTTGCGAGGGTTGCTTGGCGACTGATCGATAGCAAAAACGCTGACGAAGAGTTCCTCCTTGTGCGCTTCCAGCCAATCGCCGGTTTCGCGGGTCGAGACGAGTTCAAGCCCGTATTTCCCTCGGGTTTCACGCATTTTTCGATCAAAATACGGATTGCTCAGGCGCTTATAGATGGCCATGAGTCGCTGAGAAAAATAGGGAGAAGCCGAAAGCGCCCACATTTCCCAGTTGGCATAATGTCCTCCTGCCAAAATCACCTGCTTGCCTTCTTTGGCCAGCTGCTCGAATACCTCGGAACCGTGATGTTTGAAACGCGCGCGCAACGATGATTCCTTCACACTGAAGTTTTTCAGACTCTCCAGAATGACGTCGCAAAAGTGGCGGTAGAAAGCGCGCTCTATATCCTTGAGTTCCGCATCAGATTTTTCAGGGAATGAACGCTTTAAATTCGAGCCAACGACCTTTTTTCGGTAACCAATGATCCGATAAAGAACCACGAAAACGAAGTCGGACAGGATATACAGCCCGCGGTATGGAAGCAGGCTGATCGGTTTAATGATTCCATAATAGAGCAGGGCCGACATCATAACGAAACCTCCAATCGCAGGCCATCATACGCCAAACGCATACCCTCGGGGAGTTCAGCGTCCACATCTTCATGAAGCCCCAACTGATGACTGACATGCGTAAACCAGGTTTGTTTGGCCCCAATGCGCAGTGCTAGAGCAACAGCCTCCTCCAGTGTGAAATGGGAGGGATGCTTTTCACGTCGGAGCGCATTTAAAACCAACACATCCAGGTTTTTCAATTTTTCGAACTCCTCTTCCGGGATCACATTGGCATCGGTGATGTAAGCGAAAGAACCAATCCTATAGCCAAAGACAGGCAAATGCAAGTGATAGACCTGGATAGGAGTGAAGGTCAAATTTCCCACATTGAATTTGTCATTGGTGATTATGTTGAGGTCTATCTCCGGAATACCCGGGTATTTTTTATCGGAAAATGCGTAAGCAAATTCCCGTTTCAAGGCCTCTCCAACTTGTTCGGTGCAATACACCTGTGCTCGCCAGTTATTGATGTAGTTGAAGGCTCTTACGTCATCAAGACCGGCAATATGGTCTTTGTGTTCATGGGTGAAAACAATACCTTCAATCGTTCGGACATCTTCTCGTAGCATTTGTTGGCGGAAATCAGGTCCTGAATCGATGACGACATTACGCTCTTCATGCGTCAACATGATTGCCGAGCGCAGTCGCTGATCGCGTGCATCGCTCGAGGTACAAATACGGCAACGACATGCCATAAGTGGCACTCCCTGCGATGTACCGGTTCCGAGAAACGTAACGATCATGCGGCGAAGGTAAGCAACTCAAATCGTTGAGGCCATGTTTGCTGTGAAGTTATGATTTCCATTTTGTTGCGTTTACGCCTTGAGCTTTGCTTAATTTTGGCGCACTTCAGAATTTAAGTGGAACAAGAGCGCGTCATACTATCGGCCAGTCAGAAGGCATTGCGGGTGAACCTCAATCCGGAGATTTACGGCACCTTTGCCGAAATCGGTGCAGGACAAGAGGTTGTGCGGCATTTCTTTCGAGCAGGCGGCGCCAGTGGCACCATAGCCAAGGCGATGAGTGCCTATGATAAGGACTTCAGCGACGCGATTTACGGGAAGGAAGAAAAGGGAAGGTACGTGTGTAAGCCTCGACTCATCAACATGCTCAATCATGAGTTTCGCTTGATGGAGGAGCGTCTGAAGCGCAATGAGCATTCCTCGAAAAAGTTTTTTGCTTTTGCAGATACTGTTGCAACCATCAACTACCAGAAAACCATTCAAGGTCACGGTTGGATGGGGTTGAAGTTTCAAACCGCTCCCGATAAGGCACCAAACGTTGTCATCCTGCACATGCGTTTGCATGAGATGGATGCGCTCGCACAGCAAGCCACCGTTGGATTGCTGGGTGTAAACTTGCTCTATGGCTGTTATTTCTTCTTCACAAAACCCAAAGAGCTCATTCAATCGCTCTACGACAACCTCAATCGGGATCAGGTAGAGATTGATATGGTGGAAATGAGCGGCCCCGACTTCGACCATGTCGATAACAGGCTGCTCTCACTGCACTTGGTTAAAAATGGAATGACCGACGCTGTCATCTTCTCGCCCGATGGCAAGAATATTCAAGCTGCGGACATTCTCTACAAAAAGAATATTCTCGCACTGCGTGGAAGTTTCCGTCCGGTCACGAAGGTCAATATTGATATGATCATGAAGGGCTTCAAACTCTTCGAAAAGGAATACCGGGTAGACCATAACAATGTGCAGGTCTTGTTCGAGATTACGTTGAATAACCTGCGCGCAGAGGGCGATATTGATGAGCAAGACTTCCTTGATCGGGCCGAAATTCTATGCTCACTGGGCCAGACTGTTTTGATTTCGAATTACTCCAAGTACTATAAACTGGTGGAGTTTTTCAGTAAGCACACGAGTCGTCGCATGGGTATTATCGTTGGAACGAACATGATCATGGAGTTGTTCAACGAAAAATACTACCGCGATTTGAATGGCGGTATCCTGGAAGCGTTCGGTATTCTGTTCAGCCGTGATTTGAAGATTTACGTGTATCCCTTCAAGGATGCGAAGACCGGGAAGCTGCTTACCACGAAGAATTGCCCCGTTCATCCGCGATTGAAACCGTTGTACGATTATCTCATCTATAATAAACGATTGGTGGATATTTCAGATTACAATCCCGATGTCTTGGACATTTACTCAAAGGACGCCCTGGATATGATCCAGAATGGCTATGCCGGTTGGGAGGAAATGGTTCCGACGTACGTCGATACCATTATCAAGGATAACCGATTGTTTGGTTACAGTCCGGATACGCCGAAGAACCCGGATTATCAACCACCCAACCAGCAGAGCGAACAAAGGCTCAATCCCAATTAAGATCGAACCACTTTGCCTTTGATTGGTTTATCTATCGTATGCTTTCAAAACACCTTCACCACGAAATTCATCGCTGCTCGAATCCTGATGCATCTTGGGTGCTCATGGTGCATGGCGCAGGGGGAAGCACACGCACCTGGAGAAAGCAGGTCGATGAGTTTGGTAAACACTATCATCTGTTGATTATTGATTTGCCCGGACACGCCGGCTCCGCTGAATCCACAAGGCATACCGACCGTTATAATTTTGAATGGATTTCCATGCGCATCTGGGATGTAGTGGATTTATATACCGACCGACCAATTCATCTTGTTGCGGTATCACTCGGCAGTATCATCGCCATGCAGATGTATGAACTGCGTCCTAAGGGAATTGCCGCATTGCTCTTCGCGGGACCGATTGTTTCGTTGAATGTAAAGCTGAGATTATTGGCGCGTTCAGGACTTTTTATTGCACGCATCATTGGCTTCCGCAACTTCTACAGCCTAATGGCTAAGATTGTATTGCCGCGCAAGAACCACAAGAAATCCCGAGAAATTTTCGTGCGTGAATCCAAGTTCTTGAGCTTGGAAGAGTATCGCAAGTGGACCGCCATGTATGGTCATTACTTGGATCAGACCTTGAAAAAACTCTTCAGTTTTCAGCCACATATTCCCATGCTCATTTTAGTGGGTGGCCAGGATCATCTATTTCTAAAACCTACATTGCAGTACGCCAATCGTTTTCAAACCATTAGTCTGGAAGTTGTGCAGCGGTGCGGCCATTTGGTAAGCCTAGAGAAATCAGAGGTGTTTAATCAGGCTTGTCTGGCGTTCATGAAAAAAATAAACTAGAGCCTTTTTTTTGGGTACTGGGTACTGGGTACTGGGTACTGGGTACTGGGTACTGGGTACTGGGTACTGGGTACTGGGTACTGAGGACTGAGAACCGTTTACTCACCATTCACTATTCACTATTCCCTATTCCCTGTTTACCATTAACTATAACTATATTGCACCAACCAAAAAATCACTCACTACAACTATGGAAGCACTAATCAACGAGGCGCTTAATCACCGCGCTATCAACCACCCATACTTAATGGCCCTTAAGAATGGCGAATTCAAAAACATGGATGCCGTACTAAAGGATTTTGCGCTGCAATACGGCGCATATAGCACATGGTTCCCACGCTATTTAACAGGCGTGATTTCAAAGCTGGAAAGCCCTGAGCACCGTGAACACTTGTTGGATAATCTGGCTGAAGAAAGTGGCCAATTGCACGATGACGATATTGAAGCTGTAGCAACACTCGGGATCAAAGAAGAATGGGTACAAGGCATTGCTCACCCGAAATTGTTCCGCCGTTTTCAAGACGCGATGGGAGTGGATCGTAAAGAGCCTATTGGCATCGAAGTTCAAATTTGGCGCGAGTCATTCCTGAGCTTGATTCAAGATGGCTCATCGGTGGAAGCCGTTGGTGCTATCGGTCTGGGCACAGAGTCCATCGTGAAATTTGTTTACCGTCATCTCATTGAAGCGATTGAAAAACACACCAAACTTTCTCTCTTTGATTACGTTTTCTTCCCGCTACATACCGAGGTTGACGACGAACATGGCTTAATTCTGCTGCGCATTGCCGAAGAGCTCGCGCAAGAAAGTGAGCAATCGGCATTGCAGCTTCGCAAGGGTATGTTGAAGGCGCTCAATCTTCGCGCTGCCTATTGGGATAACATGTATGACCGCGCAAAAATGATTGACGCGCAAGCTTAAGCATTTCGACCGGATATTTTTTGAATAAGGGATGGCTTGACTTGTTCAAGCCATTCTTGTTTTAGGATGCTAAGGACTGCTGTGTCGCGACGTGTACCATCGGGCCGTAGAGCATGGCTACGCAGCGTTCCTTCGGACTTTGCGCCCAGTGCAAGGATGGAGTTAATACTGCGCTCATTGCGGGTGTCTGCCATGAATTCAACCCTTTCCATGCTTAGGCTTTCGAAGGCGTGTGTCAGCAGTAATAGCTTACAATGCGCATTCAGTCCCGTTTGCTTGAAGGCATTGCCAATCCAGGTATATCCAATTGCCAAGCGCTTGTGTTTGTGCTGAATTTGATAGTAACGCGTGCTTCCGGCATAATGTCCGATTTGTTTGTCGAATATAATAAACGGGTAGGAGTGAAGCTCCTTAGCACTTTGCAGCGCTGATTCAATATAACGAATGAGGTTGGCTTCCCCTGCCGCGCTTTCCAGACCAAACGACCAGTTCTCGGGTTCATTTTCAGAAATGCTGAGGAGATGCTTTACATCGCCAATTTCCAGTGGACGAAGCAGAACACGTTCGTCTTCTAATCTAATCGATGGTGGCTGCATGGATGTATTCATCAATTGGACTAATCCTGTGGATCTCGGTTAATCCAGGCGCGTACATAGACGCGAGGCTTTTCACCATCCTCAAACGCAGTGCGGTTATGGCACAAGAAACGGTTATTGACAAACAACATGTCGCCGCGCTCTAAACGGAAACACATGGCATGATCAGGCTGCGCGAAATAGGCATCGATGGTATCTAAGGCCCGGGTAAGATCTGTTGGGATTTCCTTGCCGAGTTTGACCAGAGCGGATTCAATCCAATAGCGCATGTAGCGGAAAATCACACCGCTTTCATGATCGTATTGAAAGAGAGGAATATCGTTGGCGAGTATCGCTTCCGTATTATGAACCGTTCCGGGGGTAATCACATCTCTGCACCACGCCTGATGGAGAATTTCGTTGAATTCAGGGTGTTCGTCAGCGAGGTAATTGATCAGATTCGCTGCATTGGTGATGAGCGATTCGCCACCCGATTTAGCGGGTTGCAAACACAATAGTCCGACGATGTCCGGGAAATACTGTTTTGCTGTGCTATCGGTATGGTAGCCTGTTTCGGCTTTTGTCTTCGAAACAGGAATCGCCTCCTTGGTATAGTCTAAGCCGCGGTCCATCACGTCGAAGAAGTAGGTATAGCGGTTGTTAAGCCATCCGAGTGATCGCGAAACCATCGCATAGAGTAAGCGCAGTTGGTCATCATTATAATGCGAAGAGGTCTTGATGCGCAACGCTCCCGGAGAAGCATTGAGTTGACCAAGCCATTGCAAGGCATGAGCATCAATGGGTTTTAACGACGCAGGGTTCGCCTGATTCGGATGCGAAAGCCATTGTTCAAGTTGTTCATTGGAAGCCAGTAGAGCAGTGGCCACCAGCTCGGGAAGATGAACTGTTATTTCATCGGCTGTAGGAAGTGTTGACCAAACCTGGTGTGCGGCAATCATGCGATTTATTTTTTGACTTTAAAGGCAACGTGCAGCGGGAGATCAATCAGTGGAGTAAAGAACTCCGGATCCAGGGCGACATGCTCTTCATTGATGTGGAGTTCGTGTACTTCAGGCATGGTGATGAAGCCTGCAAATCGCATCGCTGCGAAGTAATCCTCAAAGGTTTTGTGCACACACTGTACACCGACAGCCACACCATCGCGACGCCAGATTTCGCCGGGAAACAAAACGTTACGCCCGCTGAAATACCCACCACGTTTTTCGAAGTAAAATGGATACTTGTCTTGCTTCAAAAAAGCCAATGAAGGATGTGGTACCGAGAAGATAAAATGTCCTCCGGGCTTGAGTTGGCTATAGGCCTTCTTCATGACCTCTGCGGTGTCGGGAGCATTGAGGTAATTGAACAGAAACATGGCCAGCACGGTATCGACCTGAAACTCTTCATCGCCCAACCCTCGAATATCACGCACTTCGTATGAAAGGTTGGTGAGTTGCTGCGCCTGCTTTTCGGCTTCAGCTTTTTCAATCATGGCATCGCTTATATCGATGCCGTGAATCTGAGCAGCACCACGCTTAAGCAATTCACGTCCTACATACCCCTCACCACAGCCGATATCCAGCATGCTGTAGCCTTTGATGGGTTCGCACAAATCCATCACAAAGGGCCGCGCAGAATAATCCGACAACAAGATTGGACCGGTGCGCTTCCATTGCGAAGCCTCGTCGTTGTAAAGTGATTTGGTGTCTTTGTCGCTGTTCATGTGTGCAAGATAATGGAAAGTGAGGGGTGAATTGCAAGTGGCGAATGGCGTGGTTCGGCTCCGCTCACCAACCGTGGCGAATGAAAAAGGCCCGCATTGATCTCTCAACGCAGGCCTTTTTTCATTAGTCATTTGTCCCCAGTCCCCAGTCCCCAGTCCCCAGTCCCTACCTCACCACTTCCATCCTCTTCACCACACTCTCGCCTTGATACGTAGCGCGCACGAAGTAGATGCCGCTTGCCAGCCCTGACACGTCAAACTCAGGTAGCCAGTTGCCGCTGTACACGTCGCGGCCGAGCATGTCGTAGATGTGCAGGTGGTCGGGCTGGTTATCGCCGTGGGCGAAGAACACACGATCACTGGTCGGGTTCGGCCAGAGTTCGAGCTGCATCGGCATGGCCGTGCTACCGCAGACAATTGGCGCCACGGTCATCGACTTGAGTCCCGATGTTCCGCAGGCATTCGTCGTGCGCACGCGCACGCTGCCGCCCGTGCCGTTGCAGAGCACCGTGATGCTCGACGTGCCTTGACCGCTCTGGATCACCCAGCCCGTGGGTACGAGCCAGGTGTAGGATGAAGCGCCGTACACGACTGGGCAACTGTAGGTGTTCACTGTGTTGATGCACGGCTGGGCAGGACCGCTGATGGAGGCCGGTGTATTGGGGAACGTCGTCAAGCTTAGGCAACGAATCGGACTGTTGCCACAGGTGTTCTGTGCCGTTACGCAAATCGCAGGATTACCGTTGGTTGGGTTCGTGTTGATGAAGTTACTCACGTTCACGGTGACCGATGCAGTGCCTTGTCCGCTCACGATGGTGATGCCCGGCGGTACGGTCCAGTTGT
>Ga0315902_10002150_pt1 | contig 31152 bp, 33 predicted proteins | sample LakEriMetagenome_9_FD_203523 | JGI IMG/M metagenome (GOLD analysis project Ga0315902, IMG submission 203523) | Freshwater fungal communities from buoy surface, Lake Erie, Ohio, United States - Buoy 12 MA117 | ecosystem: Environmental > Aquatic > Freshwater > Lake > Lake biofilm | place: USA...
ATATGCGCTGACTAGGTTTTTGTCCGGATGGTTGGGCTTTGAATTCGCCGCCATTCTCGGTTTTCCATATTATTTTTTTGAACCCTGCGTAGTTTTTCCCTGAATAAAAAATATTGACTTTCCCACTAATGGCTGTTATGTCGGCAGTATGGCCTGCGGGTACAGTAAAAAGTAATTTATCGTCGCCCATTACCTGATAGCTTCCGATGGCGGGACTTATACCGCAGCGCAGATAATTCGATTGACAATGCATTCCCACTAAAATGGGATCGGCCGATACCGCGAGTTGGGCCCAAAGAGCCACGCACAAAAAAATCCACTGCTTCATTCACGGCAAGTTATGGGAGTGCAATAGCCTAAAAATTGCGCTCTCGGATAATTTTCAACATTGCATTGGCAGTTCGTAGTGATGCGCCAGCGCCACCCAGTATGGTATTCAGTTCGTCATAGTCACGTTGAATGCGAGCGCGATTATTCTCATCGATTAAAAGTGCCTGGAGTTCAGATTCGAGGCGTGTTAAGTTGAATTCGTTTTGAATCAATTCTTTTACAACCGCTCGATTTAAAATGAGATTTACCAGGGAAATGTACCGAATCTTAACCAGTCGTTTTGCAATCATGTAGGATATAACGCTCCCTTTGTAGCACACTACCTGGGGTACTCTGTAAATGCCGGCTTCGAGAGTAGCTGTGCCACTGGTAATAAGACCCGCAGAAGCATGCCGCAGTATTTCTGATGTTTGGCCAAACAACACCGGTGCGTGGTTGTTGGAGATAATTGATGCGTAAAAATCTGCATGCTGTGATGGTGCACCGGCGATTACGAATTGATGGTGCGGGAACCGGTGAATCATTTGGAGCATCATGGGTAACATCGCTCGTATTTCCTGTTTGCGACTGCCGGGAAGCAGCGCGATAATTGGTTGGGCGCTAAGACCATTCCTTTGGCGGAATTCCTCGGCTGATTCTAAGCTTTCGCTGATTTGATCGAGTAAGGGGTGTCCAACGAAGGTCACGGGCATATCTCGTTTTTCGAAGTATTCTTTTTCGAAGGGAAGTACCACAAACAAATGATTGATATGCTTGCGCATGGCATGAATGCGCTTTTCTTTCCAGGCCCAAACTTGTGGTGCTATATAATAAAGCACCGGTATTTTTCGTGCGTTTGCCCATTTTGCCATACGCAGATTGAACCCCGGGTAATCAATCAGAATGAGTGCATCGGGCTGGAAGTCTGCTATATCTTTTTCGCAAAACTGAAAGTTGCGCATGATGGTGCGCAGATTAATAATCACCTCATAGAAGCCCATAAAGGCCAGGTCGCGATAGTGCTTGACCACATCCGCTCCTTGCGCTTGCATAAGATCGCCGCCCCATGCGCGAATATTCAGCGTAGGCTCCTGTGCGCGCATGGCTTTAATCAAATTGCTGCCATGCAAATCGCCCGAGGCCTCACCCGCTATGATATAGAGCTTCACAGGTTTTTTCGATTTAATAGAGCCATGCAATTACGGCTACAGAGATTACCAGAACGATAATAAGACCCTTGCAGAATTCTTCGTATCCGCGTTTCACCAACAAGAAGAAGAGCACTATATCGAAAAGCATTGAGAAGGAGAGGATGCGGCTTTGAAAATCTTGTAATGCCGACCCCAGAAATACATCGTTAACGAATTCACTGAAGAAAATGCCGTTGTACCAAGAAAAGCCCAATCCGAAAATGCAGAAACCAATGAATGCGCCCACTAATCCGCCTAAAATTCCAAAGCCCACATGATTGAGAGGATTGCGCTTCATAGGTCCCATTGTTTTAAGGTTTCCATGGCTTTATAGGCTGTGAGGTCGAAGTGAACGGGCACAATGGAAACAAAATTGTTGGCCAATGCAATCTCGTCCGTTTCCAACCCTTCATCCTGCAATTTGAATTCACCTGTGAGCCAATAATAGGGTTTGCCAAATGGATCGGTCCGAACATCGAAGTTGTCTTCCCAGTATCCTTTGGCTTGATGACAAATACGAATACCCGCAATACGTTGCGGGGGGCCTTTCGGTATGTTTACATTCAGGCATGTGTCTTTAGGAATGCCTCTTTCTAAAGCAGCGCGCACGATTTTTTCAACTACCTGCATAGAAGCTTCAAAGTCTGCTTCGGCGCTATGATCGAGCAGTGAAAAACCGATGGAAGGAATACCCTCCACGGCCCCTTCCATAGCAGCGGACATGGTGCCGCTGTATATCACATTAATGCTAGAGTTGGCTCCGTGATTGATGCCCGATACGACCAGATCCGGTTTGCGGTGCATCACCTTGTATATGGCCAGTTTAACACAATCGACCGGCGTTCCGCTGCAGGAAAACGCTGCCTCTACAGGTAGCTCATACTTGAGCGGATGAAGTCGAAGCAGGTTGTTGATGGTGACTGCATGCCCCATGCCCGACTGAGGCTTATCGGGGGCCACAACTACGACATCGCCAAATGGCAAAACGGCCTTGGTAAGCGATAAAATGCCTTTTGAATACACTCCATCGTCGTTGGTTACCAAAATGAGCGGTCGTTGGTTCGTGGTATTCATAGCGCAAACATAGTTCATCCACCAAGTCAAGTGAATTCGTTATTTGTCAGTGTATGTCGCGAATTGTCGCAATCGGTGTAATTTCGCCTCATTCTCAGTTAGGAATGATTCGAAAGAAGAAAATTGTCATTGTAGAAGACCATCTCATCATCCAGGAACTTCACAAGCAGTATGTAGAAGACTTGGGACATGAGGTGGTAGCCTGCTTTACAACAGGTGAGGAGGCCATTCATTATTTTCAGGATAGTTCGGCAGATCTGGTGCTGATGGACATCCGCCTCGACGATTCAATGGATGGTATTGAGGTGACTAAAAAAATTCAGGAATTGAAGCCCGTTCCTGTGGTGTACATCACGGGTAATACAGAGGACTCAAACTTCCGCAGAGCCATGGAAACTTCGATGGCAGGCTTCATTTCCAAACCGGTGTCACAAAGTGAACTCGAGAATGTGATCGACTCGCTCAATGACCTTACGAGTTCAATCATCTACGCAGAGAAAATTCAAAAGGCCATCTTCCCTCAGCGAAAAGACTTTGATGCCCTTTTTGAAAACACCATCCATATCAATCGCCCCATGCACATCATTGGTGGAGATTTCCCCTTTTTACGGAATTTTCCTGAGAAAGGGCTGGTGGTTGGCGGATTGGGTGATTGCACCGGGCATGGTATTCCGGCGGCATTGCTCTCTGTGCTTTGTCATGAGATTATTTCGAATATTATTCAACGGACGCAGGACTTGCGCGAAATCGCTCATGAACTGAATGCATCACTGATAACGAACCTAGCCAAAATGAACAGTTCTGATGGCGTGAACGATAGCCTCGACATGATCATATTTAGGCTGGATATCGAATCACGAATCATGCATGTGGCAGGATTTAAAATGGGATTTCTACATTGGAACGCTGCCGATGGCAATCTGGAATACCACAAGTTTAAGGGTAAGTCGTTGGGCACCCCTATCGAAGATAAGGACATCACGCTATTGAATATTCCTTTCGGGGCCGATGATCAGTTTTTCTTTTACAGTGATGGTATTACCGATCAGTTTGGAGGGCCTCAATCCAAGAAGATTTCTACAAAGGGTTTGATGAATGTTATTCAACATGTCATTGGGGAAAGTGCAGGAAATCGTGAACGCGAAATCAACCTCCTTCTTCGCAGGTGGCAGGGAATGAATGTTCAGACGGATGATATGCTGTTGCTCGGTGTTTCGCCGGCTAAGGTTAAATCCTAATCCGACTATTTAGGCTACCCGAAGGTGCGGTTGCATTCTGTATGTTGGGTCTGCACACGATTAAATTGAATGAATATGAAATCGCAAATAACTTTAGTGGACCAGTTGCAGGCCGCAAACGACTTTCAATGGCAGAAGCTGCAAGGCGCATTGATAGAGTTTACTGCACTCGCTCACCCCGCACTTTGTGTCATTGATTTATTGGATAAAGATCATATTATTCGCATAAAGCCGCGCGAGGTGATTGATTTGCACGTAGTGCTTTCGGAGAATGATTGGGAATTATGTTTCGCTTTGGCTGAAGGGTTGCGCCCTGTTGGTTCTCAAGTTCCTCATTGGCTTTCCGAATTGGCAGAGGGCGTCTTCTCGCGAACAACTGCGCTTGTTGCAAATCCGATTCGTGATGAGCATGGATTGACCATAGGACTGATATATGCTTTTTATTCGGAAGGAACTCCGGATGATGTGGTAGCTGCATACCAGCGTCTGACCGCGATACAGTGCAGTAGCTTCATACAACAATGGCAATATGGGCGGCGCCATCAGCAACTTCTCGCCCGACTGTGGGCATCTATCGAGCTCAGTTGTCCGGGATTTTTGATTCTGGATGATAAAATGCGAATAGTTGAGAAGGGTTCGATTTATGAAAAGGCAGCGCCGAAACTTACTGTTGGCAATCGATTCGATCAGCACTTCATGTGGGATTCATCAACCCCGGTGGACGATTGGAACACCTCCGACATGGGCAGCTCCAAGCTTCGTTTCTACCATGCTTTAGAACTCAACCAGCGGTATAAATGCACCGTACAGCCTATTGAACAGAATCTTTATTTGTTGCTTTCCAATCCGGTCATCAATAGTAATCATGCAATGGTTGACTATCACTTGACGGCGTCTGATTTTCCTTCACACGATTATATCACGGACTTTGTTTTTCTTCAGACGACTACATTGCAAAATCTCGAAGAGCTTCAGCGATCGAACGAGATTATGCAGTCTCGCAATAAGGAGTTGGAACTCATTCAGTCTGATTTACTGCGCAATAAAATGTTGCTGGAAAATCGAATTGAGGAGCGAAATGAGCGGGTGTTGCGCTTGCTGAATTTCCCCGAGCAAAATCCCAATCCTGTTTTTGAGATTGATTTTACCCGGCGCTTTATCTGTTTCTCGAATAAGGCTGCCATAGCTGCTTTCGGTGACTTACTTACCCTCCCATATCATGAGTTGCTGGCAATGCTTGCTGTAACGCACGATTTTGTGACGGGAAGTTTAAAGTTTCGGGTTGAGTTCGAAAGCATGAATCGATACTATGAAGCCGATGCGGCGAGGGTCCCCAATGAAGATATTGTCCGTTTTTATGCCCGTGATATCAGTGATCAGCGGACGATTAAAAATTTGCTGGCGCGCCAACATCAAGGTCTGAACCAGCTGCTTGCCGTTCTGGAGGCCTTTAATATCGACCGAGCAGAGGTTCTTCAGCGCGCGAATTTGAGTGAAGTAATGCAAGATGTCCAGAAACTTCTTTCGACTAGGAATTGACCCCGGAATATGATTTTTCGCAGTTCTGTTTAGGCTGAATTGTCCGAGTTTAGTCCCCATTGTTTTTAACTTGATCACCCGTATTATGCAAACAAATGTGGTTGTAATTGTAGATGACGACTTGACTATTCTGGAGCTATTGCGCTACCAGATAACTGATGCTGTAGGCTCCAATTGTGAGGTTGAATTAGCGACCTCCGGAAGTGAGGTGAACGATTTGCTTGTACAATTGCAAGAACAGAAAAGAAATGTGCGAGTGCTTGTTACGGACTATTTCCTGGATGATTCAACCGGTTTGGATATTATTGAACGGGTGAAGAAGTATTTCCCAAACTGTTCTACTGTGCTTCTGACCGGGCAGCATCAGCGCGACATTCAAATCAATCCTGAAACCAAGTTCTTTCCGGATCGATACTTCTCGAAACCTTGGAACTCATTTGAATTAAAGTCGCATATCAATAATCTCACTTCCGATTTAACCGATTAGCATAGGCATCATGTCACTCCATGAGGATGAAGAACACTGGTTATTGAGGCGTCAATTGCACGAGCATTCGGGCGATGCTGTGTCGGGTGCTTTTGCAAAGGCTGTTAATCGTGCATACAGGGTTTTTGACGACAATTATTTGCGTATTAAATTAATACTGCGCAGAAAAATTTATCAATTGGTGGACTCCAATGCGCAGTTACAAGTGTTGTTGGCAGAGCGGAATAGTCGCATTGATTCCAATGAGGAACGTCTGAAAAAGCTTGTATACAATCTGAATCGCTCCGAAGTAATCGCACATTTGGGCAGTTTCACTTGGTATAAGGGAAGCATGGAGGCAGAGTATTCCGACAATCTGTTGAAGCTGCTGAGTTTTGATTCGGCGGAAAATAGTGTGCTCTCCATGATTCGCAAGTTTGAATATCCATTGCAGATTTTACGTGCATTGAGAAGTGCAAATAGGTCGAGCAGTGTAGTAAAGCTGGCAAATCTAAAGCTCAAGGGGGAGTCCAGATATTTCGATTTGGAGGCGCACGTTACGTTTACGGGCGGAGGTACAATTGATATTATTTCAGGAATTATTAAAGAGAATACCCGTTGGGTGCATGTGAATAACCGCGCGGAAGACCAAAAGAAGTTTTACGAGGCAATATTGAATAACATACCCGTAGACATTGCCATCTTCAATTATGATCACAAGTACATGTATCTGAATCCGGTCGCTGTTCGCGACCAGGAAGTGCGTGAATTCTTGTTAGGGCGTGATGATTTTGATTACTGCAAGTTCCGAAACCTGGATACCACCAAGGCTGAAATTCGACGCGTTATTTTTAATCGAGCGCGCGATACCAAAGAGGTGGTAGAGTTTGAAGACTTGTCAATTAATCCGGATGGAACTAATCGATACATGCTGCGTCGTTATTTCCCTGTTCTCAATTCAAGTGGTGAATTCACATTTATGCTCGGCTATGGAGTGGATATAACCAAGATGAAGGGTCAGGAATTAACCCTGGAACATTCGCTGCATGAGAAAGAGCTCTTATTAGGTGAAATTCACCATAGTGTGAAAAATAACCTCACGTTGATTGTCGCACTGCTTGAAATTAACAGTGCGCACGAAAAGGATGACCTGGTGAAGAAGTACTTCAATGAAATCCGAAATCGTATCAGTGCCATGGCTCTCATCTATGACAAATTGTACCGTTCGGAGGTCTTCAACCTGATTAATCTGCGTGAATACATCACAGCGCTTACCAATTCTTTGCAGCAGTCGTTTTTGCAGGGAAGACGCGATGTGATTGAGTTGGATGTCGACGAAGTCTATGTCGACAATAAAGTTGCAGTGCCGCTTGCACTTCTAATTAATGAACTGTTGAGCAATGCTTTTGTACACGCTTTTCCGAAAACAGAATTCCCGAGATTGCGACTGACTTTTAAACGAGAGTCGGAACTATTGATACGTCTGACCATTAGTGATAACGGTCCTGGATTGCCCGAAGAGACAGACCTCTCCAAAGGTCGAACGTTTGGATTTAAGTTAATCAGTCTATTCGCCCGACAGTTGAAGGGTAAACTGAGTGCCTTCAATAATAATGGACTTCGCGTTGAAGTGAGTTTCGAAAATCTGAAGCACGAGGTTCGGAATTGACAATTGCCTTTCATCTTTGTCCAAAATTATTTCCGATGAATGCATACATTGTGGATGGAGTGCGCACGCCGATTGCCAATTTCGGTGGTGGATTGTCGTCTGTGCGTGCCGATGATTTGGCCGCACATGTGATAGCAAGGCTGTTGGAACGCAACCCGCATCTGGATCCGACTCAACTAGCCGATGTGGTGATGGGATGCGCCAACCAGGCCGGCGAGGACAACCGCAATGTGGCACGCATGGCCCTTCTTCTGGCGGGTGTGCCCAAGGAAGTTCCCGGCGAAACAGTCAACAGATTATGCGCCTCTGGAATGGCAGCCGCGGTTAATGTCGCTCGCGCTGCGCATGCCGGTGAGGGCGATCTTTTCATTGCGGGTGGTGTTGAACAAATGACCCGCGCACCATGGGTCATATCCAAGACAAGCACTGCCTTCGGCCGTGACGCGCAAATGTTCGATAGTAGTTTCGGATGGCGATTTATTCATCCGAAAATGAAAGAGATGTATGGTACGGATGCAATGGGTGAAACCGCCGAAAATCTTGCGGAACTCTATTCAATTAGTCGCGAAGATCAAGATCGTTTTGCTGCCTGGTCGCAGCAAAAAGCGTCCAATGCTGCAGAACGCCTAGCGCTGGAAATAGCGCCAATTGCTATCCCCCAGAAAAAGGGAGACGCCATCATTTTTGCTTCTGATGAGTTTGTAAAGCCACAGACAACCCTGGAGGGATTGGCAAAATTGAAACCGGCATTTCGAAGCGGTGGAACGGTGACTGCCGGAAACGCATCCGGATTGAACGATGGAGCAGCGGCTTTGTTGATTGCGTCCGAAAATGGATTGAAGACACATCAACTTCAACCACGTGCACGCATACTTGCTTCGGCGGTTACAGGCACGGAACCTCGAATAATGGGTATAGGCCCCGTTGAGGCTTCGCGTTTGGCTCTGAAACGTGCGGGACTTTCCCTGGATCAACTGGATGTAATCGAGTTGAATGAAGCCTTTGCTGCTCAGGTGCTGGCCTGCACCCGTCAACTTGGACTCGATGATAACGATTTACGCATAAACCCTAATGGTGGAGCCATAGCACTTGGCCACCCATTGGGCATGAGCGGGTCACGATTATTGAATAGCGCGGCCCTTCAGCTGCAACTTACCGGGAAACGCTACGCCCTGTGCGCTATGTGCATTGGTGTAGGGCAGGGATATGCTGTAATTATTGAACGAGCCTAGAAGGTCATGGCAAATATTTTCGAGTTTGACGGATACATTCCCGTGGTGCATGAGACGGCGTTCGTGCATCCCAACGCGACGGTCACTGGCAATGTCGTTATAGGCAAAGATGTCTACATCGGTCCGGGCGCCGCCATTCGCGGTGATTGGGGTGCTATTATTATCGAAGATGGTTGTAACGTGCAGGAGAATTGCACAATTCATATGTTTCCCGGAGTCACAGTCATATTGCACGAAGGTGCACATATTGGTCATGGAGCCATCATACATGGGGCAAGCATTGGAAGAAATTGTTTGGTAGGAATGAATGCTGTAATCATGGATCGGGTGGTGGTCGGTGATGAATCCATTGTAGGCGCATTGGCATTTGTCTCGGCCGATACAATAGTGCCGCCGCGCAGCGTGTTAGTGGGCAATCCGGCGAAGGTGGTAAAACAAGTGAGTGATGAAATGTTGGCATGGAAAACAGAAGGGACGAATCTTTACAAGCAGTTGCCCGGCGATTGCAAAAAGGGCCTTCGCCCTGTTGAGCCTCTGCGAGAAGTCCCTGCTGATAGAATTAAGCAAGTCGGCAACTATTCAACGTGGAACGAACGAAAGTCGAAAGGGTAGCTATTTCATAATCGCGTTTTTCGGAACTTTGATTATGTTCGTGGAACCTTAACTGCTGCTATGTCATCGCCGGCAAAGCCTTTTGCTTTTAAAAAGTTTGAAGTCGTCCAGTCGCGCAGCGCCATGCGCGTGGGCACTGACGCTGTGTTGCTAGGTGCCTGGGTGCGTTTGGGCAACTGCACACATGTATTGGATGTAGGAACAGGCACGGGGGTCATTGCACTGATTTGCGCTCAGCGTTGCAGTTCGGCAAGTATTGAGGCGATTGAAATTGACGAGGGAAGCGCTGAGGACGCAATGGAGAATTTCAAAAGTTCTCCATGGCACGAGCGCATGAAGGTTCATTTGGGTGATTTCCTGAAAATCGTTACGAGCGAAAAGTTTGATCTAATAATTTCCAATCCACCTTATTTCACGCATTCGTTGAGATCCCCGAATCCTGTGCGAAATGCAGCAAGGCACGACGACTATTTGCCATCCGATGCCTTTATGAGGCATGCCAGGGGCATGCTGAAGCCGGAGGGCAAAGTAGCGCTCATTTTCCCGAAGTCTGAATTGGAGCGGTGGGTGTTGGACGCGAGTCTTGCAGGACTGAGTCCGGAAAGGATTTGTCATGTGTTTACCCTGGCCCACAAAGAGGCTGCACGTGTAATGATTGAATTTTCATTTCACGGCTCGAGTAAAACTGAAATGGAATCAATTATTATCCAGAAAAGTCCGGGTGAACCATCCGATGCCTATAAACAACTGACCACCGAGTTTTACACGAAGTGGTAGTTTGCAGGTTAGTTTTTGACTAGTCGGTACAATGAAGCATGCCCTGCGCTGTTGGCTATTTCAATGAAATAAATGGCCTGAGCCCAATCGCCGGTTTCGATGGATGTATTGGCGGTTTTCAATGCAATCTTTTTGACGACCGTTCCTTTGCTATCCCGAATAGTAGCTGTGAGTCCGCTTTCGAACTGAGACATGCGGATGTTAAGTTCGTTTAGGGCCGGATTGGGAAAAATGGAGAGCAGAATGTTACTCATGGACTCATGTACGCTTACCTGCGAAATCTCGAAAGGTTGTTGCACTCCTTCTTGGATTGATGCGTTTGATCCAGTTGTATAATCGATTGAAACCTGGCCGATAGAATAGGAAACGGATCCACCGCTACCCACCGCGTCGCCACCCGCAGATACAATAGAGGCTTGCGCGGACCCAAGGTGTGCGCCGAATAGAAAGGCGAGCAACTGGAAATAGAATCTCATGATAGTTAGATGTTTATCCCCCAATATGTCGTTTTAATTCGTGAACCGCTTCATCCCAGAGCATGCGCTGATCGTCTTCTTCTCCCTCATCAGCAAAATCGCTGACTATCATGGCAAGCTCTCCGGTCATTTCATCAATCTTGATGCGCAGCTCGAAAAAGTTGGTTTCTTTGTCGCTTTCGTCGAGCCATTGGTAGCGCACCATCTGTTCTTTTTTCTTGGATATCAGTTGCGCTTTCCGCTCTTCGCCTTCCCACATGAAGGTATAAACGTCGCCACGAATGTGGACCTGTGGCGCAAACCATTCCTCTAAGCCGCTGGGCGTTGACATACAATTGTAGAGAATCGTATCGGAAGTGCGAAGTATATATTCTAGCTCGATTGGTTTTTTACCCATGTGTTTAGGTTGTAGTAAGTCGTTATGCAAGAATAAGTTTTTTTGGGCGTCGGTGGAAGTTTTTTTGTCCTTGTTTTTGGAGCAGAAGAATGTGACTATATTTGCGCCCTCAAATTTGGCGGGGTAGCTCAGCTGGTTAGAGCGCATGATTCATAATCATGAGGTCGGGGGATCGTGCCCCCCTCCCGCTACAGAAAGGGATAGTACGAAAAAAGGCCGCAGATGCGGCCTTTTTTGTATCTATGGATATCGATTGCTTAGTAACGATTGCCACGATCATAACCGCCACCATCGTTGTCGCGGTTGAAACGTGGCTTGAAACCACCTTCACGACGACCACCGCCACCGAAGTTGCTGCGTGGACGATCGTTGCTGCGAGGACGCTCTTCAGCTTCCTTTACGTTGATTTTGCGACCAGATACATCTGTCTGATCCAATTGTGCGATTGCTGCACGTCCTTCATCTTCTGAAGGCATTTCTACGAAGCCAAAACCGCGTGAACGACCGGTTGCACGATCTGTCACAACCTTGGCAGAAGCCACGGCACCGAAACTTGAGAAAACTTCGCCAAGCTCTTCGCTTGACATGCTGTAATTCAGCCCTGAAACAAAAATGTTCATTTTTAAAACTGTTTGTTGATTAAAATATTAGACAACTGCGAACTCCAACAAACATTGACCACGTTATGAAGACATATTGTTGAAAGAAGAGTAGTCTTGACAAATATAGAACTTTTCGCTAAGCAAGCAAGAAAAAAGTGAAATTATTACATTTTATCAAGAATAACTCAAGTTGACCTCATAACCAGCGTGCGAACGAATATTGATGACACGATCGTTGTCCAGAAGCCAATATTGGCCTTTTATTCCAAGCAGCCTGCCTTGGAGTAGCGGGCAAGTATCCAGTTTGATTGATTTGGGTTTAGCCGGAAGCTGTAGGACAGGATACGTGATTTTATGGACATCATCATCGTTAGCTATGAATGAGTGCCAATCCTCGGGAAAGTACTCTAGAACCTCATTTTTCTTTCCCAGCAAATGAGCATTTTCGCTGCATTCTCCCTTTAGCATGCTTTGCCACGCGGTTTTATCACCCAGATGTTCTTTAAGCATTACTTCAATTGAACCCGCCAGTTGTCTGTAGGGAGTCTCCGCGATACGAATACCTTCTGATGCGCCCTGGTCTATCCATCTGGAAATAAGATTGGTACTCCGTGTTACACCTACTTTAATGTTGCTCGTGCGAGATAGGTAAACAAAATGAGGCTGATTATGATGTTTTTGCTCCCATTCGAAATCACGAAGCGCTATTCCTTCATGTATTCGGCTCAACTCCGGTCGCACAATACTGGGGCAGCTGAGCGGCGAGGTCAGAAAAGCTTCGTAACTCAATCCCTCTCCAAATGTTTTTTTTATTTTTTTTCCTGTTGCTACGCAATGAATATTCCCGGTGAATTCAATCTGAATGCGGGAGCCCACCCATTCGTTAAGTAATTCTTTGCCATTGTTTTCCAGAATATTCACAATTGGCAAATGATAGGTTGCAAGTCCCTGATCATCTAAGGCTGTGGACATTTTGCGTAAGTGTGTAGTGATGCTTGTCATTTTTACAATAAGTCTATTTGAACCAATTTAGCCGTCTCAGAGTTCTATCCAAGAATTCACGCCGTGACATGAAAATAGAAGTTCCGTTTAAAAATTATTCCTATTCCGAGTACCAGCAATTAATTGATGAATTACTGAAAGCCGGTAAAGTTACAGGAGACCAACAATCAGACTCTCTTCTCGAGTATACGAAATTGAATATGCACCGCATGCACCGATGGGATAAGACATTTGTTCCGAGTCCGACTCTTGCAAAACGAATTGTAGAATTGAATCATCCGCTATTGTGGGTCGTTATTACAGAAGGATGGTGTGGCGATGCGGCACAGCAACTGCCTGTTATTGAAAAGCTCGCAGCGCTAAATTCCAATATTACAACCCGCTATGTTCTCCGGGATGAGAATCCTGAGTTCATGAACCATTTTCTTACCCATGGATCCAAGTCCATCCCGATCTGGATTTGTTTCGACGCACAGGGTTACCAAAAGTGGAAATGGGGGCCAAGACCCCAGGAGGCGATTGATTTGCTTCAGCAATTGAAGAATAAGGGTGCCGACGAATCAAGTCGCAAGCAGGAGCTCCACGGCTGGTACGCGAAAAATAAGCACCTGGCATTTCAGCGAGAAATTGAACAACTGCTTGCTGAACATTCCTGAGCCCAGGTCTGAGATGTTTGGATTCATTACGATTATTTTTACGCCCCAACGTGTAACTTGACGATTTGAACTTTCGGAACAAAATTTGCCTTGGCTTTCTGACAAACTTTGGCAAAACGAAATGTTAAGATTGCTTTCCGAGTCATTCGTATTTTGCTAGTTGCACCACAGGAAAAGTATTATTCGTAAGAACTATGAAAAAAACTATGTTGAAGAGCGCACTATTTGCTGCAGCCATGCTGGTCATGTTTTCTGCTTTGGCTCAATCTAAATTCAAAATCAGAGGTCATGTCGAAGGACTCAGGGATACCTCCATTTTCCTTGCGAACTATTATGGCAATAAGCTTTATTACAATGACACTGCTCGGGTCGATAGCAAAGGAAACTTTGTGTTTGACGGGAAGCCCTACAACGAATGCGGGAAATATGCGATTGTAGTCAATAACCAAAGTCGTATGGACATAGTTGTTGATGAGGAGGAAATTGAGCTTGACTTTACACCTGATTGTCGCATTGATGCAATCAAGGTTAAACAGTCTAAGAATAACAAGATTTTCTTTGATTACGTGACCTTCATTTCTGACAAAATGCGTTCGCGACAGCCGTTGGATGCTATGTTGCAAGACTCCACGAAAACGGAAGATGAAAAGAAGCCATTTCGAGAGCAACTGAAAAAAATGAATGATGACGTCATTCAATATCAAAAAGAAATGATAGCTAAGAATCCGGAATTGCTCGTGAGCAAGCTCATTAAGATGTCAATGGATATTGATGTTCCGGAGGCACCCGCTGACTCTTCGGAAGATGGTAAAAAGCTATGGCAATACTTGTATTATCGGAATCACTACTTCGATAATATCGATTTAAGAGATCCACGCATGATCCGTGACCAGGCTTATCACAAACTAATTGAAAAGTATATCACTCAGGTAATGCCGCAAATACCGGACACTATGATTACAGAGGTTCAGCGCTTGGTGGCTGCGGTGGGTGACAATCAGGATGGTTTCAAATACATTGTTCACCAGTTTACATACAACTTTGAGACAGCGAAGATTATGTGTATGGACAAGGGTTTTGTATACATGATAGATAACTATTACGCCAAAGGGTTGTGCGACTGGGTTAAGGAAGACAAGATTAAGGACATGAAGGAATCTGCCGACGGCAAGCGCAATTGCCTGTGCGGTCAAACCGGTTTGAACATTATTCTTCCTGATACGAATGACGTATGGCAATCGATGCATGCTTTAAACGCGAAGTATACACTTCTCGTAATTTGGGAAGCTACATGCGGTCATTGCAAAAAGGAATTGCCCAAGATTAATGAGCTATACAAGCGCTGGAAATCGAAAGGATTGGAAGTCTTTGCTGTCCATAACAATATGGAAGTCGATAAATGGAAAAAGTTTATTCGCGACGAGCAGCTGGAGTTTACGAATGTTTCTCGAAATCAGTTTATCATGACGCAGGATTCAGCAACGAAACTTATTTACGGTGGTAAGACCACGTTGCAAAGTTTGAACTTTCACCAATATTGGGATGTGAACAGCACCCCAAAGGTATACCTCATGGATAAGGACAAAAAGATTATTGCGAAGTCATTGGGCGCAGATCAATTAGAGGATTTTCTAAAACGTCTGGAGAGCGGAAGTGATATTTCTGCTCCCCTGAAAGAGACCGAGTATGAGGATGAAGATGATGCGCCGGTTAAAGTTCGCCCTAATGGCGGTGCCAAGCTTAAGAACGTGGGAACGAAGCCTAATAAAAAGTAACTTCATAAAGCGCATCGATAGATGCGCTTTTTTTTCATGAAACTCGAAGATTATCTCGTCGTACGCATGGGAAGGTCAACCCGTGACAAGGTGGCCTCTTTTGTGGCAACCGATGAAGGAAAGCTCCAGGAACTGATAGGTCTGATTCGTTCCGGAACAAGGCCACAACGAATGAAAGGATCGTGGGTTTTATCAGGGGTGAATGCAATAGACACTAAAGTCCTAGTGCCCTACTACGATGAATTACTTACTATGCTTCGGTCGGAAACGTTAGGCGGAGTGAAACGAGAGATGCTTCGTTGTTTTGAAGGCATGGAGTTGAAACAAACAGTGGCAGAGCAGTTAATTGTGATTGCAATGGATTGGGTGACGGATGAGACGCAAGATTTGGCAGTCAGATATATCTGCTATCGAGTGCTTAAACCTTTGTTGAAATTATATCCTGAGTTAGAAGTTGAGCTTCACCAACAGGTTGATTTATACCGTTCGAAGTTTGGACGATTCCCATAAAAAAAGCCCGCAATTGCGGGCTTTTTCCTTCTTTTTCAGGTGTTATTTTTTCTTGAAATAAAGGCGGGTAATGAATATACCGCTGCCGTCTTGTTTGCCGGCATCGCTTTCTACGCCGCTGGTTACAAAGGCAAGTTCAAATCCTTGCGCATCCATTTCGTTTAGCTTGGAGGCGATAATGGCATCGTTGGATGCAATATTCTGAAAATTGATTCCGACCATGCTGAAAAAGTTCAGCATTTTCGTCTCCTCGAATGAGTTTACCTTGAGGTCACCGCGATCGATGTCTCCCTGCTTAGAATCCTTGCCCTCGGTGCGGCTCGTGGTAAATGCATTATGATCTATGGGCGATGTGTTTTCTATCATGCGCGAGCGACCGATGCCTCCGGGCACAATTGATTCGACGATGGTAACCACCTGGTATTGTGCATGAACTAGAGAGCAAATTGCTATGGCTGCCAGAGTGAGGAATTGTTTTTTCATAGTTATTAGGATGATAGGATAATAGGATTGTAGGATTATAGGGTAACGTGCAGGTTGTATAGCATGAATGAATAACGGTCGGCAACGGAGTCAATCACTTGGTTTGTGCTCATGCCTGCACCGTGACCGGCACTTTTTTGAATCCGAATGAGCACCGGTTCTTTACCACTGTGATACTCTTGCAGGCGCGCGGCAAATTTAAAACTGTGAGCCGGTACAACACGGTCGTCGTGGTCAGCTGTGAAAACCATCGTTGCAGGGTAGTTGGTGCCTTTTTTCAGATTGTGATAAGGAGAGTATTTATACAAATAATCAAAGGCTGTTTTAGAGCTGTCGGCACATCCGTATTCCGGTATCCATCCTTTTCCTACAGTAAAGAGGTGATAGCGCAGCATATCGAGCACGCCTACTTCGGGCATAGCAACACCGAATAGTTCCGGGCGCTGGGTCATGCATGCGCCCACTAGCAAACCTCCGTTGGAACCGCCATTGATGGCGAGCTTCTCGCTGCTTGTATACTTCTCTTTGATAAGGTATTCGGCTGCTGCAATGAAGTCGTCGAATACGTTTTGTTTGTTTTCGAGCATACCGCCCTTGTGCCATTCTTCGCCGAATTCATTACCGCCGCGTATACATGGCATAGCGAACACTCCGCCGTTTTCAAGCAATATAATTCGCGAAGAAGAAAACCCTGGCTGCATAGGAACCGAGAATCCTCCATAGGAATAGAGCAGAGTTGGATTTGTACCATCGAGCTTAAGACCTTTCTTGTGCACAATGAACATGGGGACTTCCGTGCCGTCTTTACTCTTGTACATGACCTGCTTGCTTTCGTACGCCGACGGTTCAAACTTTACGTTGATGGTGTAGTATTCCTCGGACTTCCCCGATTCAAGGTCGTATTTATAAATCGAGGTAGGGTAGGTGAACGATGTGAATGAGTAAAAGCATGTTTTTTCATCGCGCTTCCCCGAGAAACCGCCTGCAGAGCCGGTTTTATCGGGCATGGCAATTTCCTTTCTGTCGCTACCATCATAGTTGCAAACGAAGATGCGCGTGTTGGCACGATCGAGATAACTCAAAAACAATTTCCCTCCGCAAGTTGAAACGCCTTGAAGCATCATGTCGTTTTGAGGAACGATTTCTTTCCAGTTTTCCTGCGCCGGATTGTTCGGATCTATTTGTACTAAACGATAGCGAGGGGCTCCCGCATCGGTGTGCATGAGCAGTTGTCCGTCCGCTGTGCTTTCCACGATGGAGTTGTGCAAGGAAATGTCGGTGAATAGGGGTTTGAATTTCCCTTGAGTGTCTTCCGGATTTTTGATCCACACTTCCCAGCCATCGGTGCCTGGGGCTGCGTTGAGAATAAGGAACTTTTTGTCTTCCGTTGCACTTATCATATTGTACATGTGCGGTCTTTCATTGTCACGATATACCAGTTGATCTTGTGCCTGGTCAGTGCCAAGCTTATGATAGTAGACCATGTGGTATTCGTTGTTGCCGCTTAGCTCTTTTCCTTTTTCCGGGGCAGGATAACGGTTGTAGAAGAAGCCATCTTTATACCAAGTTGCGCCGCTGAATTTTACCCACTCAAGTCGATCGGATAAACGAGTTTTGGTAGCAATGTCGAAGATTTCTATACGCCCCCAGTCGCTTCCGGCTTCGTTCACCGAAACAGCCATGTATTGATTTGAATCGTCCGCTCCAAGAAGGCTTGCAGCAGTTGTTCCCTCCGGAGAAAGTGCATTGATGTCCAGAAAAACTTCCTCTGCTCCTTCTTCACCTTTGCGCACAAAGTATTTACCCTGCGGCTCCAGTCCGCTGTTGCGAAACATGAAGTAGTATTCACCGGCCTTGATGGGCGCGCCTACCTTTTCGAAGTTGAATAACTCGGTAAAGCGGTCCTTGATTTTCTGACGAAAGGGAATGCTGTCAAGGTAGCCCGTGGTAAGTGCAATTTGCTCATTTACCCAAGCCTCGGTGTTTGCTGCCGTATCGTTTTCCAACCACATATAGGGATCGGAAACCGATGTTCCGAAAAAGTCCAGTGTTTTTTCTTCTTTGGCGGTAACAGGATATTGCTTGATGGTCATAAGGGGAGCTTCGGTTGATTCTTTCTTGTTGTTGCAACTTGAAAAAAACGTTGTTGTAATGAGAAGTGTGTAAAGGGTGCGTTTCATTTGAAAGAAGGGTTATTTCGAATGCATGACACAGAACGGTATCAGTATTTCCTCCATGGAAATGCCACCGTGCTGGAAGGTGTTTTGGTAGAAGTGCACAAATTGATTGTAGTTGTTTGGGTACACAAAAAAGTCGCTGTTCTGGGCGAAAATATAGGAGGTACTTACATTCACTTTGGGCAAGAATATGTCGGCCGGGTTGCGCACTTCATAGACTTCCTTCGGATTGTAGTTGAGGTTTTTTCCGGCTTTGTAGCGCAGGTTTGAATTTGTATTTCGATCACCAACAACCTTGATAGGATTCTCTACTCGTATAGTCCCGTGGTCGGTAGTAATGATCAGCGTGCAGTTGTTTTCCGAAACTTTCTTTAGAATATCGAGCAAGGGTGAATGGTCAAACCAAGATGAGGTGATACTGCGGTATGCAGGTTCGTCGTCGGCGAGTTCTTTGATGACTTCCATTTCGGTGCGGGCATGGCTCAACATGTCCACAAAGTTGTAGACAATCACATTCAGTTTGTTATTCATGAGATTGCTGAAGGAGTCATTCAGCTTCTTGCCTGCATTGAGGTTGGTGATTTTGTTGTAGCTCCATTTGAAGTCGAAACCCAGTCGCTTGAGTTGCGCTGCCATGAGTGCTTCTTCGTGCATGTTCTTTCCGCCTTCATCGTCTTCGTTGAGCCAAAGATTCGGATGCAGACGCTCTATTTCACTAGGCATTAATCCCGCAAAGAGTGCATTGCGCGCATAGTGTGTTGCTGTAGGTAGAATGGCGTAGAAGATGTCTTCGCTTTCCGGACGGAAGTATTCTTTTAGTTTGGGTTGAATGACGCGCCATTGGTCGAAGCGCAAATTGTCGATTACCACCATGAAGACCGTGTCGTTTGACTCTTTCAGTATCGGAGCCACTTTCGTTTTCACCAAGGTGTGCGACATCACGGGTGCCTGGGCAGTATTCTTCAACCAGCCCGCATAATTGTTTTTGATGAACTTGGCGAATTGCTCGTTGGCCTCAATACGCTGGGTGCGAAAAATTTCGGCCATGCCTTCGTCTTGCGAGTCAGAAAGCTCCAGACTCCAGCGTACCAGTTTCTTGTAAAATTCCGACCATTCATCGGGGTTCATTTTGTCGCCTAAGCGCATGGCTATTTCACGAAACTCTTGTCGATAATCGTTGGTGGTTTTTTCGCTGACCAAGCGTTTTTCATTCAAGTTTTTCTTGAGTGAAAGCAAAATCTGATTCGGGTTAACCGGCTTGATGAGGTAGTCGGCGATTTTCGATCCGATGGCATCTTCCATGATATGCTCTTCTTCGCTCTTGGTGATCATCACCACAGGAAGTGTTGGGTCGATGTCTTTGATTTTCTGCAATGCAGAGAGTCCGTTGATACCGGGCATGTTTTCGTCCAGAAAAACAATATCGAAAAAGCTTTCACGTGCTTTTTCAATGGCCTCTGCGCCGTTGTTGACTGTTACTACTTCATAGCCTTTTTGTTGTAAAAACAGCACATGAGGCTTGAGCAGATCTATTTCGTCGTCGGCCCAAAGAATACGTTCACTTGCCATATTGAAATTATGTAGGGGTTATAGCCTGTTCAAATCTACGATGAAAGGCATTGTGGCCTAACTCGGCTATAGATGGAATATTTTTGCAGCCTAATCTTTTTTTCTTGGCACTCAAGCGCAAAATCATCAACGACCCTGTGTATGGATTCATTTCTATCCGGCATGCGTTTATTCTGGAACTCATCGATCACCCATGGTTCCAGCGTTTGCGCCGCATTGCGCAACTCGGATTGTCTCATCTGGTTTATCCCGGTGCGCTGCACAACCGCTTTCAGCATGCCATTGGTGCCATGCACCTGATGCAGAATGCGATTGATGAGTTGCGATTAAAGGGCAATGAGATATCGGATGAGGAGGAGGTGTCGTTGTTGTGTGCCATTCTGCTGCACGATATCGGACACGGGCCGTTCAGTCACGCACTCGAGTATACGATTGCCAGCGAGGTTCACCACGAGCGTATTTCATCGCTGATGATGAATCGGCTCAACGAGCATTTCAATGGTAAACTCATTATGGCAATTGCGATTTTTAATAATGAGTACCCGAAGAAGTTTTTGCATCAGTTGGTGAGCAGTCAGCTCGATATGGACCGACTGGATTACTTGGCGCGCGATAGTTTTTTCAGTGGCGTCGTAGAAGGTCAGGTGGGGAGCGAGCGTATTTTGAAAATGCTCGACGTGGTCGATGATCAGCTGGTGGTGGAGGAGAAGGGCATTTACAGTATAGAGAAGTTTATTGTGGCGCGTCGCTTCATGTATTGGCAGGTGTACCTGCATAAAACGGTATTGAGTGCGGAGTTCATGTTGGTAAACGCCCTTCGCAGGGCTCAAGTTTTAGCGCGTGCAGGAGCCACATTGCATTGCTCTCCTGCGTTGCATTACTTCCTGTACAACCAGGTGAAGCAAGAAGAGCTTATTTCAAAACCGGAAGCACTTCAGCACTACGCTTCTCTCGACGATTTTGATATTGCCGCAGCGTTGAAAGTGTGGCAGCATCATGATGATCGTGTATTAGCAATGATTGCAATCAACATGGTCAATCGAAGTTTGTTCAAGATTGAAATACAGCGTACGCCTTTTGACGCGTCGCGAGTGAGCTGTGAAATAGAGCGTATTTCAGCGAAGTATAATTTTACGAAAGAAGAAGCCTCGTATTTCGTCATTCAATCGAGCGTCGATAATCGCGCCTACAACAGTCAATACGATGTGATTCGGATTCTAATGAAAGACGGCAGCGTGCGCGATGCCGCTGAAGTGAGCGACCACTTAAATATAGCTGCATTGAGCAGTGTGGTTGAAAAGCATTTCGTGGCGTACTTGCGGTAGTGGGTACTATTAACTGATCACTATTCACTATTCACTATTGATTTTCTCTCGAAGTTAGTGAATAGTAAATGGTGAATAGTAAATAGTGCCTTTTGTTAGAGGTTTACCTCTTCCCCGTCCTTATCAAAGATGTGATACTCGAGCAATGCAGCGCTCGTGGACGGTTCAACGCGGAGTTTGATTTTGTATTTCTTACTCCACGTTTTGGTGATGTTCGAAAAGAAACCACGATTCATATAGGCCTCTACCATCGGGTGCACAGCTAAGCGAAGTTGCTTGTGTGTGCCTTCTTCTGATAGGAAACGAATGTTGTTTTCGATTTCTTCGGTGAAGAGCAAGGATGATTGAATAGTGCCTTTGCCATCGCAGCTGGGGCACTTCTCAGTGGTAACGACTTTGGTGACGGGCTTCACGCGCTCGCGCGTGATTTCCACTACACCGAAGCGGCTCGGAGGAAGAACGTTATGCTTTGCCTTGTCTTCCTTCATCGCATCGCGAAGCACATCGCTGAGCTTGCGCTGATTGTCTTTGTTCTGCATATCGATGAAGTCGATGCAGATAATGCCGCCCATATCGCGAAGGCGAAGCAGACGGGCTATTTCACGGGCGCACTCAACGTTCGTTTGCAGTGCATTCTCTTCCTGATTAACCACTGTGGCGTTCTTGCGATTACCACTGTTCACGTCGATCACGTGCATGGCCTCGGTGTGCTCTACGATGAGGTAAGCCCCGCTCTTCAGATTCACTTGTTTGCCGAAGCTCTGTTTGATTTGACGGTGAATGCTGAATGCGTCGAACAAGTCGGTGCTGCGATGCATCTTCACTATGCTTTCCTGATGGTTGAAGGTTTTCAGGAACGCTTTTACTTCTGCGGCCACCGAATCGTCGTTGACGTGAATGGCTGTGAAGTTGTCGTTGAGAATGTCGCGAAGAAGAGAGGTTGTCTTATTGATTTCTCCCAACACACGCTGAGGGGCTCGCGCCGAGCGCATGTTCTTGTGTAGCTCTTCCCAACGCTTCACCAGGTCTTGTAGGTCCTGATCGAGCTCCGATACGCTGGTGCCTTCGGCTTGCGTGCGGATGATAACGCCCATGTTTTGCGGACGAATGCTGCTGATGAGTTTGCGCAAACGGTCGCGTTCATCATCGTCGGTGATTCGGCCCGACAAGGAAATTTTGTTGGAGAAGGGAACGAGTACCAGGTAACGGCCGGCTATGGTGACCTCTGAAGTCAGGCGAGGCCCTTTCTGTGAAATAGGCTCTTTGGCTACTTGCACCGGAATTACATGGCCTTGGCCAATCACGTCTTTGATTTTCCCTTCCTTCTTGATATCGGGCTGCATCTGGAAACCCATGAGGTCTGCTGTGCGCTGTTCACCGGCTGCTGCTTTGCGAGCAAAGACGTTGATTGAAGCGAACTGAGGACCAAGATCCAGGTAATGCAGGAATGCATCTTTGCTGTATCCGACATCTACGAAGCAGGCATTGAGATGGGGCAATATCTTTTTCACCCTGCCCATGTATACGTCTCCAACTGCATACTCCTGGTTACGCTGTTCGCGGTGGAGTTCAATGAGGACCTTCTCTTTGAGCAAAGCAATTTCAACTCCCGTAGAAGTAGAATTGATAATGAGTTCGATGTTACCCGTCAAAACCGGAATATTGAGAAAATAGAAAACAGGTGGAAGCGCAGAGCTACCACCCTGATTGGAGCGCTAATGCGCTAAAGATAGCGCAGTAGCACACAGAAGAAATTACTAACGTTGTTTCTTCTTGTGGCGGTTCTTTCTCAAACGCTTCTTTCTTTTGTGTGTGGCCATCTTATGGCGCTTTCTTTTCTTACCGCAAGGCATTGTTTTGCTGTGTTAATTGAATATTTAAAGTATCTATAAACTCTTTTACTTTGGCAACAACCACTTCGTCGTTGTTGTGTCGTAATAGTGCTTCGTAGCGTTGTTTGGCTTCAGCAGGACGATTCAAACGCTGAAGCGCCTGGGCTGAAAAGAACAGCGAGTTGTTGTCGGTTGAGTCCAACTGCAATCCGCGTTCGAAACACTGTAAGGCCAAACTCACAGTGTCCATTACCATAAACTGATATCCAACTTCTATCTGGTATTTAATGTCGTCGGGGCGAAGGGCAATCACTTTTTCAAAGCGACCAATGGCTTTGTCGAGCTGACCACTTTTCACCGAAAACAATCCCAGGTAATAATGCGCATCGGCATTGGTGGAATCTTCAGCGACCATTTCACGCAGTAGGGTTATACCCTCCATTGGATTTGTTCCATTTACCAACTCAACCGCTTGTTGAAGCTTGAGCGAGTCGGGATCCATGGTAGTCGCCGCTACTTCTTTCGAAGCAGGGTGTTTAGGTAACAATAAAAAAAGAACAATTAGTCCTAGTGACAAAATCACTAGTAAAGTAAGTGTAACGCGCTGTTTAGGCATTTGCGTTCTGATCAACTTTCACTTTTGCTTTAACATCATCCATAAACTCCTTCGCAGGTTTAAATGCCGGGATGTAGTGAGCAGGGATCACCACACTGGTCTTGGCCAGAATGTTACGTCCCAACTTCTCAGCACGCTTCTTTACAATGAAACTTCCAAAGCCACGCAAGTAAACGTTCTCACCGTTTTCCATTGCGTTTTTCACTGTTCCCATGAAACCTTCAACGATTGCCAATACGTCGTTGCGATCGATACCGGTTTTGTTGGAGATTTCGGTTACTATGTCTGCTTTTGTCATATCGTAGTGTTATTAAATATCAATTAGGTATTTTTTAAACGGGCGGCAAATATACTCCGCTTTTTTTTATTTCCAACTTGTTCTTTTACTGAAAGTTAGGAAACGTGATTTACATATATTCATTCAGGGGTTGAAGTGTGTTACTTGATTGGCTTCGTTTACCATGCTATTCATTAACATTGCCGCAACCTATGACCATTTCCGACCGCCTCATTACATGGTATCAGATTCACAAGCGCGACTTGCCCTGGCGGCATACACGCGATCCCTATGCTATCTGGCTTTCCGAGGTGATATTGCAACAAACGCGGGTGAACCAGGGCATGGCTTATTACTTCCGCTTCCTGCAGTTGTTCCCAACTGTATTTGATTTGGCCGCTGCTTCGGAAGATGAGGTGCTAAAGGCGTGGCAAGGGCTTGGCTACTATAGTCGCGCCCGCAACCTGCATGGAACCGCAAAACGGGTGGCCTATGAAATGTCAGGGGTTTTCCCAACTTCATCGGATGGTTTGAAAACGCTCAAAGGTGTGGGCGATTACACGGCTGCAGCCATTGCCTCCTTCAGTTACGATGAGTGCATTCCGGTGCTGGATGGAAACGTTCAGCGCGTAACTGCCCGACTCATGGCTATTGAAGATCCGATCGATAAGCCGTCTACAAAGAACGCCATGCTGGATATTTTACGTGAGTGGATAGACCCACGTCACCCTGCTCTGTTCAATCAAGCTATCATGGAGTTTGGTGCGCTTCAATGCACCCCGCAAAAGCCCAACTGCGATATCTGTCCGCTGCAAGCGAGTTGTTTGGCCTATGAAAAGGAACTTCAGCACGTTCTCCCTATAAAAGCCGGAAAAACGAAGGTCACCGATGTATGGATGTATTACTTCGTTGTGATGCACGACAACAAGGTTTTGGTTCGGCATCGCAGGCACAGCGGTATTTGGAAAGGGCTTTATGATTTTCCTTCTATCGATTCCATGGTTGCGCTGTCGCCCGATGAAATAGCGAAGCAATGGAAGCATGATCGCGGGGTGAACGGGAAATGGTTGCTCAGCGGAAGCCCGGTGGAATTGGAACACATACTATCACACCGACGTGTGCACGCTGTTTTTCTGGAGTTCACTTGCGACTCGGTTATCGAACCTGACCATGCGGAACAGTGGGTTGCCCTGGAAGAGTTTTCTGCGCTCGGCGTTTCACGACTTGTTGATAGATATATCCGCGAGCATAGTCAACTGCTCGGAGGAATGGAATAATTTTGCTATAACTCATTCCATATAGGAATAAGACTTGGGGAGCCGGTGAACGTAGGTTTGCGGCGTTAAACAAATTATTCACCCTAAATTTTTAAACACATGGCAAGCGTAAACAAAGTAATCTTGCTCGGACACCTTGGTCGTGATCCAGAGACAAAAAGTTTCGAAAACGGAGGAAGCGTATGCTCCTTTACAATGGCTACTACTGAGAGCTATTGGGATAAGGAGAAAGCAGCCCGCGTTGAACTTCCAACCGAATGGCACAACATCCGGATTACCCGTCCGGGGCTGATTAAGATTGCTCAGCAATATCTGCATAAGGGCAGTCAGGTTTACTTGGAAGGTAGCCTCCGCACGCGTCAGTATCAAACCAAAGAAGGGGAGACGAAGTACTTCACGGAAGTTTCCGTTAACGACATGGTGCTTACCGGTGGTCGTCCAAACGGCGATTCTGGCGCTCCTTCGGGTCATACCGAAATGTCGGCCCCAGTTGCTGTTCCTGCTTCGGTAGGTGACGACGACCTTCCTTTTTAAGTTGAACCAAATCACTTCGATTGGAATCCATTAGTCTAACCGCACACGTTGCGACTGTAGTATTATCAGTATGGAGCAACACCGGCCCACTAGCGGCGGTGTTGCTTCTGCTTTTGTGTAGCGCTCTCATCTCAAGCAGTGAGGTTGCGATGTTTTCTTTAACACCTGCTCAAAAGGATGAGTTGAATAACTCGAAGAACAAATCCGATCAGCGTATTCTGGAGTTGTTGGAAACGCCCGATAGGGAGAAGGGACCGAAACGATTGCTGGCCACCATTCTCATTGCAAACAATGCGGTGAACATTGCCATTGTATTGCTCTCCTCTCAGATTACAGCCGGATTCTTTGCCGATGGAACGTACCCTGAATGGTTGCAAACCATGATTGATGTCGTGGCCATCACCTTTGTGATAGTTCTTTTCGGTGAAGTGATTCCGAAGGTGTACGCTACAGGAAATAATGTGCAGGTTGCTCGCTTCATGGCCTTGCCGCTGGAGTTTATTCGCCGGTTGTGCAGCCCGCTCACGTGGTTTTTGATGCGCTCATCATCTCTCCTTGAAACGCGCTTGAAGAACAAAGTGCGCAGCAATATTTCGGTAGATGAACTCGGGCATGCGCTCGAGTTGACAGCCGACGATGGTCGCACGGAAGAGGAACACAAAATTCTCGAAGGCATTGTGACCTTCGGTGGAAAGGAAGCAGCACAGATTATGACGCCGCGCACCGACATTGTGTTCTTATCGATTGATCAGTCGTTTCAGGAAGTGCTTTCTATTGTGCTGGAAAAGGGCTATTCGCGGATGCCGGTCATCAAAGATTCGAGCGATGAAATAGCAGGATTCCTTTTCATCAAAGACTTGTTGCCGCACATCGAGAAGACAGAATTTGATTGGCAGTCGCTCATCATGCAGCCGTTTTATGTGCCCGAGAACAAGATGATCGACGACTTGCTGCAAGAGTTTCAGCAGAACAAAATACACCTCGCCATAGTGGTGGATGAATATGGCGGTACTTCCGGACTTGTAACGCTCGAAGATATTTTGGAAGAAATTGTAGGGGAAATCAAGGATGAGTTTGATGAAGAAGACCTGCATTATTCCAAGCTCGACTACTATACGTATGTCGTGGAAGGAAAAACACCCCTGGTAGACTTGTACAAAATTCTCGGTATTGATGGAGAAATTTTCGAGGAGCAGCGCGGTGACAGCAGCACGTTGGCCGGCTTCATGCTCGAGCAATCAGGCCGATTGCTGGAGCGTGGCGATGCTGTTGACTTCAACGGATATTCTTTGTTTGTAGAAGCAGCAGATAAGCGTAAAATCAAGCGAGTGAAGGTGACTCTGCCGCGTTAGAGCACAGAGGCAAAGGATTCTAACCTATTCCCGAACGTAATTACAATCGAAAAATTTAGTTTCACTTTAGGGAAACTTTCTTTAATTTTACATTTTGAATAACTGTCCGAAATACAGGAAGATTACTTTCTATAAGGGGTATTTCCAATCGTTCTTCTCCCTTCAAAACAAGAAGTTAAAGGCGAAAATTATGTGGACATTTGACTTAATCGAAGATTTAGAACGTGTCCCTGAGATCTACCTAAACCACATCGAAGAGACAGACGGGCTTTACGGAATCAGGGTACAACTCGGAAGCGATATTTTTAGAATTTTCTGCTTCTTTGACAAAGGTCAGCTTGTTGTAATAGCAAATGGTTTTCAAAAGAAAACTCAAAAAACACCGCGAAGAGAAATCGATCAAGCACTAAAGATTAAACAGGAATATGAAAGCGAAAAATAAGAACCTAATGACGCTTGAGGAGTTCAAGGAAAAGAATTACGGCAAGAGAGGTACGAGAAAACGCGACGAGCTGGAGGCCGGATATGAGTCGTTCAAAATCGGGGCTATGATTCACCAAACGCGCATTGAAATGGGCATGACTCAAGAGCAGTTAGCCGATAAAGTCGGAACAACGAAATCATACATTTCAAAAATCGAAAACGATATCAAAGAAGCGCGTTTATCCACCTTGCAAAAAATAATTGAGATTGGCTTTGGTGGCAAACTGGAATTGAACATCCGAATTGGGTAGCTAAGAGGCATGGTAATAATTGCCTCTATCTCGCGCACGACCATTAGCGCTTCAATCAAAAACTACATTAAGTTTGAAGATGTTGCTTGCAGGATGATGCTGCAGATGTGCGACAGTCCTTTTCAAAGCATTTGATTATTATGAAAAAGAAACTCCTCTTGGTTGTTAGTGTTGTCTGCCTCGCTTCATTTAGTTGGTGGTGGTTCGGTATGGATCAGACAAGCGTACCGAAGCCTCGTGCTTACTTTCGAATAGACCTTCCCGAAAAGGAGTATCGCAGTTACGAATCGGTATGTCCGATGAATCTGGAAGTGTCGACTGCTGCGCAGATTGAAGTGTTTCGCGACAGACAGTCGGCCGACTCATGCTGGTTCAACATCTACTATCCACGTTACAATGCTCGTGTGCACTGCACCTACATCGCGGTCGGTAATCGATTCAATGAACTGGTGAATGACGCCTACGGATTTGCTGCAAAACACGAAATGAAAGCCTCGGGTTTGCGCAGAATGATGGTGAGTGATTCGACGCGCGATGTGCATGGCATCATCTACGATATTGAAGGAGATGCTGCTTCGAACGTTCAGTTTTTTCTGACCGACAGCACCCGGCACTTCTTGCGGGGAGCGTTGTATTTCTTCAATGCACCGAATCCGGACTCTATTGCGCCGGTGCTCGATTTTGTGAGAGGCGACATTGATCGCATCGCACAATCCTTGGTGTGGCGCTGATTAGCGTTTTATCCAACGTACGATCATCACGATTACCACAATCAAAAACATGAAAATGGAAATCTTGTTGATGCCGTGCATGAAGCGCAGATTCAAATCGGCCTTTTCGCGTTTGAAGAGATTGCGAGGATCGAGATAGTACAGAATTTTTTGGAGGAACATATTCAAATGTAAGGTGTGATTAGCTGCACACCGCAATCATGGAAATTTCCACCTTGCAGCTTTTGGGTAGACACGCCACCTGCACGGTTTCACGCGCAGGAAATTCGCCCGTGAAGTAGCGAGCATACACAGCATTCACTTTCGGGAAGTCACCCATGTCGGCGAGGAAAATCGAAGTCTTTACTACAGCGGAAAAGTCAACGCCCGCCGCTTTGAGCACCGCCTGCATGTTTTGCATTACGAGTTCGGTTTCCGCTTCCACGTCGAGCGGCGTGTATTCCTGTGTTGCAGGATTAATCGCGATTTGTCCGCTGGTATAGAGCATGCCGCCGGCTTTCACGGCTTGCGAGTAGGGCCCGATGGGAAGAGGTGCGTAGTCGGTTTGGATGATGTGTTTCATGGGGGGAAATTAGTGATTACGGATTACGGATTACGGATTACGGATTACGGATTACGGATTACGGATTACGGATTACGGATTACGGATTACGGATTACGGATTACGGATGGGGAGGGCAAAGTACGAATTACGAAGTACTAAGTACGGGGAGCGGTGGATTTTTGGTGGGGGGAGGTGTGCCTAGGCGTGTGGCCATGACCCATCCCCGGCCCTTCCCAAAGGGAAGGGAGAACTCTCTTTGCAAGGTGCGCATTTTGTTTCCTAACGTTTAGGTTTCACATAAATCTTTCGAGAGATGGAACCTCCCTTCCCTTTGGGAAGGGTCGGGGATGGGTCCAACACCCCAACAAAAAGGGGCGCCCACATATTTCACCATTTCACCACTTCACAATCTCGCGCTGCATTCTCTAAACTATGTGAATCCCCCGCGTGAATCCCCGAACGTCTTACTTTTGACAAATGACCCGTTTTCGAATTTTTACTCTATTAGTTATAGCGATGGTGCTCATGGCCTTCGCGCCTAAGCCGCCTTCTTATAAGGTGGCCGTGCTGAAATATAAAGGCGGCGGCGACTATTACTCCAACCCTACCAGCGTGCCGAATCTGGTCGATTTTGCAAATCGCAATCTGTCGACCAACATCGATAAGGAGGTTCCTTACATCGAGGTGGGCAATCCGGAAATCATCAACTTTCCGTTTGTGCACATGACGGGTCACGGTAACGTCGTGTTCAGTGCATCGGATGCGAGCAACTTGCGCAACTACTTGCTGGGCGGCGGTTTTCTGCACATCTCCGACAACTTTGGTATGGACAAGTTTGTGCGCAAGGAAATGAAGAAGGTGTTTCCCGAGCTGGAGTTTATAGAGCTTCCGTTTAGCCATCCGATTTATCACCAGACGTACGAGTTCCCCAATGGCTTGCCTAAGATTCACGAGCACGAGAAGAAGGCACCGCAAGGGTTTGGTCTTTTGTGGGAGGGCAGACTTGTTTGCTTCTACGACTATGAGTGCGACCTGGGAGATGGTTGGGAAGACTTTGAAGTACACAAAGATTCCGAGGAGGCTCGCACCAAGGCGCTGAAGATGGGCGCTAATATTCTGCAGTACGTGTTGATGGGCGACGAGGAGTAATTTTTTAACCGCATTTTTTTCTAACCGCAAAGGGCGCAGAGACCACAGAGGAATGAATCTTTGCGAACTTTGCGTCTCTGCGGTTAATAATCATACATAGCAGAGCACTCCCTTGAAAAAATTCGCCGGTTTATCCTTCAGTGAACTCAAGTCGTTTCTCGACGAGAAGTACGACCAGTTCAATGTGTCGGCGTTTATCGATGACGATCCTGTTTCCATTCCGCATCGCTACACTACGAAACCCGAAATTGAAATCGCAGCATTCTTGACAGCCACCATCAGCTGGGGCAATCGCAAGTCGATTATCAAAAGTGCTTCACGCATGATGGAACTGATGGGCGATGCACCGCACGATTTTGTGATGAATCACACCGCTCGCGATTTGAAATCGCTGAAAGGTTTTGTACATCGCACATTTAACGCCGATGATCTCGCTGATTTTATTCAGGCATTGAATAGTCTTTATACAGAGCAATCATCGATGGAGCATTACTTCGCTGAAGCGATTGCGACGAACGGAAATACTGCGCCGGCCATTTCAGCGTTCAAGCAACGATTTTTCAGTGCGCCTCATGCCGCTCGTTCTGAAAAACATGTGTCGGATCCGATGTCGGGTTCTTCCGCCAAACGCATCAATATGTTTTTACGGTGGATGGTGCGCACAGATAAAAACGCAGTCGATTTCGGTATCTGGAAAAACATCGCACCGGCCCATTTATCTATTCCGCTCGATGTGCACTCCGGCAATGTGGCGCGGCAGCTGGGCATGCTCACGCGCAAACAAAACGACGCTCGTGCGGTGGAAGAACTCGATACGCTGCTGCGCAAACTTGATCCGGTCGATCCCGTGAAGTATGACTATGCGTTGTTTGGGTTGGGAGCGATTGAGAAGTGGTAGGGGAGAATAGATTACGGATTACGGATTACGGATTACGGATGGGAGGATACAGGAATTTCACAAGATAATGAGGTTTTATTCTCTTGAAGAATAACATCACCTGTGATATGCCTTAGTCAAAATTCTGGTG
>Ga0315902_10002151_pt1 | contig 31150 bp, 32 predicted proteins | sample LakEriMetagenome_9_FD_203523 | JGI IMG/M metagenome (GOLD analysis project Ga0315902, IMG submission 203523) | Freshwater fungal communities from buoy surface, Lake Erie, Ohio, United States - Buoy 12 MA117 | ecosystem: Environmental > Aquatic > Freshwater > Lake > Lake biofilm | place: USA...
GCTGGTCCAGTATTTCCAACCGGGAAGAAGAGTTCAGGATCTTCATCACGACAGGCTGATTGATGTCGCCAATCCATGGGAGACCCCCTTCATATAAAGGATTTGGGCATACCCAAATCACGTAAAATCTTTCGGTTGATATACGCATATAAATGATGCGCAAGAAGGTAATTCTCCCTTGTTATGCAGTGATAAACAAGGATGAATCGAAAAAGATTATAAAAAATAGGGTGATATGCATCAAGTAAGTGCCCCCGACAGGAATCGAACCTGTGCACCCGCCTCCGGAGGGCGGTGCTCTATCCCCTGAGCTACGGGGGCTCATGAGCATGAGTAGGTTATCAGCGGGTGCAGTTATCTCGCCTTACTGTCAGAATGAGCGCTATGAGTTCAATCGCATATTTTGCAACAGGTTGCTTTTGGGGCGCTGAGCGCCGCTTTTGGCAGATGGATGGAGTGAAGGAAACTTCTGTTGGTTACATGGGCGGCGCACGTCCTAACCCTTCATATGAACAAGTCTGCACAGGTGTTACTGGTCACGCTGAAATGGTTGCAGTCACATTTGATGAGTCAAAAGTGAGTTATCAGAGATTGCTGGAAGAGTTTTGGACAATGCATGATCCAACATCTTTAAATCAGCAAGGTGGCGATATTGGAACGCAATACCGATCTGCGATTTATACAACCACACCTGAGCAGTATGTAACAGCTGTTAATTCACGTAATGTGTATCAAAACGTTTTAACTTCTGCAGGTCTAGATGAGATTGTTACTGAGATTAAAAGCGCTGAGGGAGTTCCTTACTACTTAGCAGAGGAATATCACCAGAAGTATTTGCAGAAAAACCCTAATGGTTATGACTGCCACTCAAGCACAGGCATTGCATATCCAAGTGCAGGAATACATGCATGAGTGAGAAAAACTATCCTGTTGCGATAGATGAAGCTGCTCTTAAAGCAAAGCTAGACCCACTTTCATATGAAGTGCTACGCAATGCTGCAACCGAACGACCATTTACTGGTGAATACACCGACACTGACAAAGTAGGTGTCTATAAGTGCAAAGCCTGCAGCGCCGAACTTTTCCGCAGTGAAACCAAGTTTCACTCTGGATGCGGCTGGCCATCTTTCTATGCTCCAACTGCAGATGATGCAGTTGAGCTCATTGAAGATCGTTCACTCTTTCCACGTGTTAGAACTGAAGTGCGATGTGCTGCATGCGGTTCACACCTAGGTCATATCTTTAAAGGTGAGGGTTATGACGTCCCAACAGATGAGCGCTGGTGCATTAACTCTGTCTCATTAATCCTTGAGGATATTTAGTAATCCAACCCGCGGCTTTCATGAACTGCTTGATAGCAATACCAGGCAACAACACTTCGGTATGGATGCAGTTTCTCACCCTTTAGATCTAAAGCTTTAGCCAGAGTTTCTTCCTTGTTCTTATGAATCATGTCCCAACCCCGACGCACCGCTAAATCTCCAGTGGGCCAAACATTCAAGCGCCCCAGTTGAAACATCATAAACATCTCAACAGTCCAGCGCCCTATGCCCCATAGGGAAGTTAACTTGTCATAAATCTCTTGATCATCATGGATCTCATCGATGGTATCTATGGGAATTGATTTGTCGGCAACAGCCCCAGCTAAGCCCTTTATTGTTCGAGCTTTTGCACCAGAAACACCTATTTCACGGAGGGCTATGTCATCGAGTTTGATTAGTTTTTTGGCATTTATCGTGCCCTTGCAAAGATCAACTAAGCGCCCATGAATTGTCTCTGCAGCCTTTACGGCTAGTTGTTGGGAGATAACTGAACTCACTAAGGATTCAAAATGTGACTCTGTTGGAGCACTCCGACCAATTGTGCAAAGAGGTCGACGAGCAATCAGTGGTGCAAACTTACGATCCATCTCTGCAACTTCAGCAACAATACGTCGCATCTTTTGCGCAGAGTGGACCGCCATAGATTAAAGGGAGAACGTTGGGTATTCGTCAGTAACCATAAGAAGTGCATAACCGACAATTCGGTTCCAATAAGCAATCGTTCCGACTACACCTTCAGCACACCATTCAGGGTAATTACCAGTAAGGACAACACTTACCCAAGCAAAGATTGTAAGGAAGAAGGCATAGATGGCATAAATCAGACCTACTATGTAAAGAGGAATTGCCAAGAACCACTTCACAAGAGGCAGGTATCGGTTAAGTGCTTTTGGATCTACTTCTGGGAAAGTCACACTTACAACATCATTTTCTTCTAATGAAGGATATTCATCTGTAAGTACGAGCAGGTATGCATCAATACGAGTGGAGAGAGATAGGAAAGCATCATTAAAGGCCAATAAATATGAGGGATATGCCTGGCGGAAAACTATGGATAGAGCTACAGGAAGAATAAGAAATCCTGCAACCAATGACATGTTGTCGGAATCAAACTGCTGTGGAGCAAAAGACAAAATGAAAATCGCTATTGGCGCGATAAGGATGAGGCGAAAAAATGCAGTTAAACGATTTCGCTCGGTCAGGGACACATCTATCTGGGTTTCAATTTGATTGCTCATGGACTCCAATTTAGCCCAATATCGCTCGGGGCTATTGCCAATTACAGTTCTGATGGCCTATTTTGCAGTCTCTTGCGGAACTATTTGCAGGTTTTTACAGCATGCGGGGGCATTTGATGGCTGGGATTAAGGAAGTTGCGGAGGAAGCCGGAGTCTCCACGGCAACTGTTTCACGCGCTCTTCGAGGCCTTCATCATGTTAATGATTCCACTCGCGCAAAGATCATTGCAGCTGCGGAGAAATTAAATTATCCGCTCACACCCTCGAAGGCAAATGCTGCATCTGGGCGGACAAATAGCGTTGGAGTCGTAGCACCATATATTTCGCGCTGGTATTTCTCACAAGTTATTAGTGGTGCAGAACAAGCGTTACGCGAAGCTGGGCTTGATCTACTTCTCTATAACTTCAGCCAAATGAAAGGCCGTGAGAGATTATTTCAACATCAACTACTTAAGGGCCGCGTTGATGCACTCATAGTTATTAGCTTGCCGCCAACAGTTGAAGAGTTTGATTCTATGCTCAGCCTTGGAATCCCCATTGCGCTCGTTGGTATGGAGCATGAAAAATGTGCCTCTGTAAAAATCGATGACATAGCTGGAGCTCGCTCAGCAACTCAACACTTAGTTAATCAAGGGCATAAGCAAATCGGATTAATGTCAGGACGCCCTGATGACCCATTTAACTTTAGTGTTCCCCAAGATCGTCGCAAAGGATTCATGCAGGTGTTGGCAGAAAATGGCCTTGAATGGTTGCCACAGCGTGAAGTCCACGGCGATTTCACAATGCACACCGCTGCCCGCGCAATGGATGATCTCTTAGCACGTCCTAACCGACCGACTGCTATTTTTTGTGAATCTGATGAGATGGCGATGGGTGCAATGCAAGCACTGCGCCGACATGGACTTAAAGCACCTGATGATATTTCTATAGTTGGATTTGATGGTCATGAGATGGCAGAGTTTTCGGAGTTAACGACAATTGAGCAACCCGTGCAATTGATGGGTGAAATGGCAGCGTGGTCGATTATGGAGAGATTGCGCAAACCAAATATTGATCCACCGTCACTCGTACTTCCAACAACATTAGTTGTGCGCAATTCAACACGGCGCATTAGCCCAGAAGAAGCCTAGTTTTAGCCTCTTTCGCTAATTGAGCCGGGCAGGGTAACCTAGCCGCTATGTCAGATAACAACGTTGTTGCACCTGCGCTCAGTGAACTTCTCACCCATAGCTCAGAAAAATGGCGAGGATTTGCACCAGATGTTCTGCCTCTTCCCGTTATGGAGATGGACTTTCCGATAGCGCAGCCAATTCGCGATGTGTTAATCGAGATGGTGAATCACTCAGACCTTGGATATCTAGGGCCAGTTCCTGAGTTAGCCGATGGCTTTGCTTCATTCTGTGCAAAGCGTTGGAGCTGGGAGATAGATAAGTCGCAAGTAAGAATTGCTGCAGATGTTGGGGTTGGCTGTGTTGAAGTTTTGCGTGTCTTTACGAAGCCAGGTGATCGCATTCTTATCAATTCACCTGTCTATCAAAATTTCTATAACTGGATCAACGAAGTTCAGTTAGAAAAAGTTGATGTTCCCTTTGTTAAAAGTGGTTCAGAAAGTGACGATGTAAATCCATGGAGTTTGGATCTTGAGGAAGTTGAAAAAGTTTATGCCTCTGGAATCAAGGTGCACCTTCTTTGCTCCCCACATAATCCACTGGGTCGCATCTATTCACGCGCTGAACTAACTCGGATCGCGGATATGGCCAAGAAGTACAGCGTCTTAGTGATTAGCGATGAGATTCACTCGCCATTAGTTTTTAAATCACATGAATTCGTACCATTCTTGGCAATCAGTGAAACAGCCCGTGAAGTCGGTGTTGCAGTTACATCTGCCTCTAAGGGCTGGAATATTGCTGGGCTTAAATCTGCTTTGATCGTTTCACAAAATGCGAAAATTGATGAAGTGCTGGCGTTGATGCCATTAGCAGTTAAATTTCGATCATCAATTCTTGGCGCCTTTGCATCGGCGGCCGCTTTTAAAGATGGCGAAGTCTGGCTGGATTCAGTACTGAAAACTCTTGAGGAGAATTCAATAATGGTTCGCGATTTACTGAGCGCCAAACTGCCATCAGTAAAGACTCATTTGCCGCAGTCCAGCTATGTTGCTTGGCTAGACCTAACTTCACTAAATCTAGGTGAGAACCCTGCACAAACTCTATTAGAGCGTGGCAAAGTGGCTTTTAATGCTGGATATATGTATGGCCCAAAAAGTTCACAGTTCGTGCGATTAAATTACGCAACAAGCCCAACAATTTTGACCGAAGCAATTGATCGAATTGTGAAATCTTTGTAGTGAAACATTATGACGTTGCAGTTATTGGCGGTGGCCATAACGGTCTCGTTGCAGCAACATACTTAGCTAAAGCGGGAAAGTCCGTAGTCATTCTTGAAGCTAATGCCGAGGTGGGCGGAGCAACTACGAGTGTTAGAGCATTTCCCGAATACGACGCCATGCTCTCGCGTTACTCATATTTGATTTCATTATTACCCGATCAAATAGTCAGTGATTTGGGGTTAGATTTTGAGTGTATTTCAAGAACAGTTTCTAGCTACACGCCTTATTCTCGAAACGGAAAAGACTCTGGACTTTATGTGGCACGCCAGTGGGACAAAGAAACTGAAGATTCATTTAATGAGTTAGATCCAAGCGGTGCAGAGTGGGCGGCTTGGCAGGATTTCTATAATGAAATAGCCGAGTTTGCAGTAAAAATCGCCCCATCAATGCTGCAGCCTCTAAAGAGCAGAAGTGAGTTAAAGGCAGAGATCAATATGCCAGAAGTCTGGGATTACTTGATGGAGCGCCCAATCGGTGAGGTAATTGAAGAACGATTTAAGGATGATCTAGTTCGCGGTGTTGTATTGACTGATGCGCTTATTGGTACGTTTTCGTCAGCATTTGAGATGCAAGCAAATATCTGCTTTTTATATCACTTGATTGGTAATGGAACTGGCGAATGGAAGGTTCCACGCGGTGGAATGGGTGCACTGGTCAAAGAGTTAGTGCGTGTAGCAACTGCGGCTGGTGTTGAGATTAAGGTTAACGCACGAGTTAAATCTGTTGCAACAGATGCAGAAAATGCAACTCTCACTCTAGAAGATGGAACTACGGTTACCTCTAGCTTTGTATTGAGCAATGCAGCACCACAAGTTTTGGCTCGACTGCGTGGAAAGACACCACCTGTAAGTCTTGAAGGTTCGCAGATGAAGATCAATATCTTGTTGAAATCTCTGCCTCAATTGAAATCTGGAATAGATCCACGATTAGCTTTTGCTGGAACTTTTCATGCCCAAGAATCTTTTGCTCAGTGTGAATCAACATATCTGGAAGCAAAGGACGGCACTGTGCCAGGAATGCTTCCTATTGAAATGTATTGCCACACGCTCACTGATCCATCAATTCTTAGCCCGGATCTGCAGGCACAGGGATATCAGACGCTGACGGTTTTTGGTTTGCACACACCAGCTGCACTCTTTGATACTGATAATGAAGGGGCTAAAGCTGCTGCACTTAAAGCCGCTCTAGCCTCACTTAATCAATATTTAGTAGAACCACTTGAGAATGTCATTGCAGCAATTGAAGTTAAGTCACCGCTAGATATTGAGGGCGATGTTGGCCTACCGCGTGGCAATATCTTCCATAAGGATTTGAGTTTTCCATTCCGTGAAGACAGCCAGCAAACACGTTGGGGAGTGGAAACTGATGATCCACGCGTATTTATCTGCGGGGCAGGTGCAATCCGTGGCGGCGGAGTCAGTGGCATTCCAGGCCACAACGCTGCAATGGCAGTGCTTGAAGCATCAGCATAGGATTAGCAGATGAGCAAAAAGATTGAAACCAGCGCAATTACTGCAGGACGTCCAGCGGTCACACCAGATGCACCACTTAATCCTTCAATTGATTTAACGTCAACTTTTCACTCTGGTGGCCCTATTGGTTATGGCCGTTATGGAAACCAAACATGGACATCGTTAGAGGATGCAATTAGTGAGTTAGAGGGTGGACAAACTCTTACGTTTTCTTCTGGCATGGCAGCAATTAGCGCAGTCTTTTCAATTCTTCCAATAGGTGCACCAATCGTTGCTTCAAATCAAGGCTATAGCGGTGTAATGAGTTTGCTGAATTCTTTTCATACAAGTGGTCGTCTAGAGGTCAGATTTGTAGATGTAGTCAATACTCAAGAGGTAATTGATGCGATGAAAGGTGCAGCTCTGGTTTGGCTCGAGTCACCAACAAATCCATGTTTAGATGTAGCTGATCTTCCTGCGTTGATTACCGCCGCAAAGAAATTAGGAATAGGTGTTGCTGTAGATAACACCTTCGCAACTCCACTTGTGCAAAACCCTTTGGCGATGGGCGCAGACATTGTTATGCACTCTGTTACTAAGTTCTTATCTGGCCATAGTGATGTCTTGATGGGATCACTCTCAATTAGTGATCCTGCTCTATTTAAGCGTCTGCATGATTCACGTAGTTTTAATGGTTCTATCCCAGGTCCATTTGAAGCTTGGCTTGCTCTGCGTGGATTGCGCACATTCCCACTGCGCTTTAACAAGTCACAAGAGAGTGCCAAGGAGTTAGTAAAACGACTCACGAGCCATCCAAAAATCTCACGTGTTCGTTATCCAGGTTTTGGTGCCATTGTTTCTTTTGAAGTTGATGGAACTGCAGAACAAACCCAAAAAGTCTGTGAATCATCAATAATGATTGCCCATGCCACATCTTTGGGTGGAGTTGAGTCACTATGGGAGCGCAGACGCCGCTGGCCAATTGAATCTCCAACTGTTCCAGAGCAGCTCATTCGCCTATCAGTGGGCTGTGAGCACGTTGATGACATTTGGGACGACATCACTAGGGCCCTGAACGCTATCTAGCGCGGGAAATCCCAATAGAGAGTATTTTTGTCTCATGATCAAAGCCTTTCGTCGAGTCATTGCAGCAGTAACTGTTGCCGTGTTGGCTTTTCGCGCCGTGGGCTCATTTCTTTCATGGATAGAACACCAAGAAGATACTGCGGCAGATACGTGGATCGACGAAGATGAGTTTGAAGATGTCTGATTCAACCTACGTAGCGGGAACATGCAACATTGGACAAAAAGAGATTCGTAGAAGGCAATTTGTTGCTGTAGTTGGTCTATTTCTTTCCGTATCATCTTTGATTGCAATGATTTCAGTCAGTGCCCCAACTGGTGCACGAGTGGGAATATTTCTACCCTTAATGGTTGCAGCGGTGGGATTTGTTCAATCGCGCAGTAAGTTCTGTTTGGCTTATGGTTTTGCTGGCACGTTCAATTTCGGCAAACTCGGTGATCTCTCCCGAGTAAGTGACCCACAAGACAAAGCTGCAGATCGAGCCACAGCGTTAAAGATTCTTGGGAAATCTTTTCTTCTAGCTTTCGTAGCGACATTGGTGGTTCTAGTACTACCCTTATAAACATGAAGATACAAATTCATGCACGTCATGCCGAACTTGCCGAAGACTTTAGAGATATTGCAGAAGAGAAATTAAATTCTATGGAGCGCTTTGGCGTGGTCATTGACCGAGTTGAAGTTGAAATACTCCATGAATCCAATCCACGCTTAGGTAAGCACTCACACCGAGTGATACTGACTTCGCATGGCTCAGGGCCGCTGCTTCGCGCAGAGGCAAGTGAATTCAATGATCTTGCCGCTTTTGATGCTGCGATGAAGAGCTTTGATATTCAAATCCGTAAGATTCATGAAAAAAGTAAAGATTACAATCGAGAAACATTAAGAGGCAAAGAAGTAATTTAGTTAAGCCAAGAACCAAGCTGTTGAACGTGCTGGAATTACCTTTTTCCCATCTCGAGCATCAACTGTGCCCCCACTTACGATTATAAGTTTGCCTTCAGCTTCACATTCTTCGGCCGAATCTGAAAGATTCATGACAACGGTGATAGCTCCTCTGGAATATGAGAGCAAAGAATCACTCTTGTGGCCATGTTGGGATGATTCAAGCCAAGTAATTCCACCTGCTCCGACTAAGAATTCTTTGCGAAGTTCTAAGGCATTTCTATACAAATGAAGTGAACTCTTTGGATCAGCCAGCTCACTCTCAACTGTTAGATCCTTCCAACTCTGTGAAATTGGGAGCCATGGTTTTCCAGTACTAAATCCAAACGGAGTTGTGTTTCCGCTCCATGGCAATGGCACACGTGCACCATCTCTACCTTTAATCTGCCCATTGGTTCTAAGAAATGTTGGGTCTTGTCTATCTGAATCCTGTAATTGCCCATCAGGTAATCCCAGTTCTTGGCCAGCAAAAACATAGGCAGAGCCAGGCAGACCAAAAACAAATAATGCAAGTGCGCGTGCTTGTTCTTCACCAATACGGCTAGCAACACGTGGTGAGTCATGATTGCTTAAAGCCCATGTGGGCAGGGCATTGACCGTGGCATTAAGAGAAATAGATCTCTCTACAACATCAAATAGAACCTTTGAATCAAATTCAGCTGTGAGTAAATCGAAGTTAAAGACTTGATGGAGTTCATCTGCTCGGACATAGCGTGTTGCATTTACTGGTGGATGAACCCAAGCCTCTGCAACTGCCATGATCTCGCGCTCTCCATATGAATCAAAGAGCTTTCGCCATTTCTTATAAATCTCATGCACGCCTTGGCGATCAAAATATGGCACTGTAAGCAAGAGTGCGTTGCGCACTTCAGAATCCATTGCCACATCAAGACGCAGTGCGTTACTCAACCCTTGCGGATCAGGGTGATTCGTTAATACATCTTCTTTTACCAACCCATGAGCCACATCAATTCTGAATCCATCTACGCCTAAATCAATCCAAAAACGCAGAGTCTTTTCAAAGTCAGCATTTACTTCAGGGTTTTCCCAATTCAAATCTGGTTGAGAAGAATCAAAGAGATGTAAGTAGAATTGTCCATCGGCTACTTGAGTCCAGGATGGACCACCAAAGAGTGAGATCCAGTTATTAGGGGGAGTTCCATCTTCATTTGCATCATAGAAATGGAATCTCTCACGCTCTTTCGAACCACGACCAGCATCCAATGCTGCTTGGAACCATTCATGTTGGTCGGAGAAATGATTAGGAACAATGTCTGCAATTACTCGCAAATTGCGCTTATGCGCTTGTGCTATTAATTCTTTCGCATCATCAAGATTTCCAAATCGAGGGTCAACATCACGGGGATTAGCAACGTCATAACCACCATCTTTGTTAGGGGATGTATAGAAGGGGCTCAACCAAATTGCATCCACACCCAGGTTCTTAACATAGTCCAGTTGGCTAGTAACTCCAGGCAGATCTCCCTCACCATCGCCATTGCTATCAAAGAATGAGCGTGGGTAGATCTGATAAATCGTGGCTTCTTTCCACCACGGCGCAGATTTCATGAGGTGAACTTATGCGAATCTCATGAACCCAAGCAATGCAAGAAGACTGAAACTATGGTCAGCAATGTCTCGCTTTTATAACGATTTAATGCACAAGGGCGGTCACTCAATGTTGCATCTCACTTAGGTAAAAGTGATGTTGAGTAAATTCTTTACCGTGTTGGAGAAGGAGAAGATTTCTTATTTTTCATTTTATTCAGGGTTACCATTTCAACTGGCTTTATTGGCTTTACAGGCGGAGTAGGCAGGGCACCGAGTGCAGCTATTGCAGTATCACGAACAACACTTGCTGCAGTAATTGCAATCTTTTGTTTAGAAAGAATCTCATTTTTAATGGAAGCCGTTTTCGCCAATTTCATTGTCATGCGAGCCTCTTGGTTTGCAGCATTAACTGCAACCATAAATGTGCGATTAATTTGTGAGCGTGCTTTTTCACGAGCCTGCACTAAATCACGGTATCGATCCAGATCCAATTTATATTGATTCATTAACATCTGATAATCAGGTGAAGGTGAAGGAGAAGGAGAAGGCGTTGGTTCAGCTGATGCATTAATGCTGGATGAAAAGAGGAGGGTCAGCGAGATGACAACTAGTGCTATCCCTCGGAGTCTCATGCCTAAATGATGCATCTAACTGTTGTGATTATTCTGTGAAATGGCCTTGAAGAGTGAAAATTTATTGGATTTAGAGCCCCATCATGCAAGAGTGGCCCTATGGCACAGTTAATTATGATTGTTGATGATGAGCCGGGGGTCCGAGCACTCCTTAATGACACCTTGCGTATTGCCGGCTTTGAGACCGTCGAAGCCACAGATGGAATGTCTGCGTTAACGCTTTTGCGCACTCATAAGCCAGATCTCTTAGTTATCGATATTAATATGCCGTTAATGGATGGATTTGAATTAGTTGAGCGCTTGCGAAGCACCAATGATTTAACCCCAGTCCTTATGCTCACGGCGCGGGAAGATAAAGCCGACATCACGCGGGGACTAAAAATTGGTGCCGATGATTATGTTGTTAAGCCATTTGGAATTGAAGAGTTGATTTTGCGCATTAAAGCGATTCTGCGCCGCTCAGCTAAAAATGTTGATGTGCCGTCTCTGCTCTCATGTGGACCAATCTCAATTGATGACGATCAACACCAAGTTACCTTTAATGGAGACGAAGTAGATCTCTCTCCGACCGAGTACCGTTTATTACAGATATTAATAGAGAAAAAGGGCAGAGTGCTCAGCAAGAATCTCTTGCTGGATGAAGTCTGGGGAATCACTTTCGAATCCGAAAGCACGGTTGTGGATACCTATATTTCATACCTTCGCAAGAAACTGCACCGTGATGGCTTTGAAGGTATTAAGACGGTTCGCGGCGTGGGATTTCAAATCCAGGAGCCTAAATAGTCTTCATGAAAATAAGAACTCGGCAACTTATCTCAACTGCTCTTGTGACTTCGGTCCTCTCAATTCTTATTGGTGGCTTTGCTGTTGTGAGCACATATCGCAGTGAGATTGCCATGATTGATAAACGTCTCAATCAAGTTGAAAGTGATATTCGAGTAAATCCGATGGATGCAGTCAGCATCGCCCTGCTCAGTATCGAGCAAAATAATCTTGACTTAACTTTAGGTTTTGCAACTCCAAGTGGTGAAGTAACTGTTTTACGTGAATCTGTTGGCACACCATTAGAGGGACCAGATCTTCGTGTTCGAACGATTCCAATCCCTGAAGGGGATAAGTTAATAGTCGTTGGATCATTAGTGGATATCAATCGATCACTTGATATCAATCTTTGGAAGCTACTAATTTTCATTATTCTTGCAAACATCCTGGCATCAATTGCAACATCACTGTTATCTCGTTCTGGAGCCTTGGCACAAGAGCGGGCGCAAAGGCAGAAGATGCAAGAGTTCATAGGTGATGCTGCCCATGAGCTGCGCACACCTATGACTGTCGTGAAGGGATATGCCGAACTTCTTAAAGGCAAGCAGTTAGATCCAGAGCGAGAGAGTGCAGCATTTGAGCGACTCAACAGCGAGCTAAAGAGAATGGATTTTCTGATTGGTGATTTATTGATGTTGGCCCAGCTGGGAGAAGAAGGCAATATTGATTTTGAAAGCATTGATATTGCGCAGTTAGTTCGTGAAAATGTCTCTGACTTTGAAGAAATAGCACCCACTCATCCAGTTACCACTCAGATTGATGAGAGCGCAGTATTAGTTGGTTCTGAAAAGTATTTACAGCGCTTTATCCAAAACGCTCTCACCAATATTCGCCTACACACACCCGCAAGCACCTCAGTACGAGTAAGTGTTAAGGCCGAAAAACAGATCACAATCATTATTGAAGACAGTGGTCCGGGCTTACCACCTGAATCCTATGGAGAGAAAATCCGAGGCTTAAAGCGCTTTGATAGATCTCGCTCCCGAGATACTGGTGGCACGGGACTGGGTATGAGCATCATGAATGCAGTTATTGAAAGACATAGGGGGACATTTACTCTTCGCAAGAGCGAACTCGGTGGCTTGGCAATTGAAGTTCACCTGCCTCGCACTTAGACTTACTAGGTGAAACTTCTCTCGCTCGTACTGCTAATCATCATCGCACTAGGTATTGCCTATTGCATCCGTTCACTACGTGCTCTGCATCAAAAGGTCAGTTCACGATCTGAGCGAACTACACGAGAGATTGCTGCATCCACCAAGGAGCTAAAGGCCGAAGTTTGGCAGTCCTATCGCCAGGGCGAGGCAATGCAACAATTGTTATCCCTTTTAAAATTTAGTGCACCAGTTCCACCAACGCGCAGCTGGGCGGCCTCTCCAGATCTTTTGTTAACTTTGGCTCAGCTAGTTCGCACACACAATCCGAAATTAGTTGTTGAACTTGGCTCAGGAGTTTCCACATTAGTAGTTGCCAAAGCTGGGGCAAAGAAAGTAATTAGTATTGATCACTCAAGCGAGTTTGCAGATATAACTCGTGGAGTATTAAAAGAGCACAAAGTACGTGGTGTTGAGATTAGAGTTGCACAACTTAAAGCTCATATCTCAGGTGTTGATTGGTATGACACTGGCGTCTTAAAGGATTTAAAGCGCATCGATTTATTGATAGTTGATGGTCCACCGGGATCTAAAAACCCAGAGGCACGCATGCCAGCTCGTGCCGAGCTCATCAACAAACTCTCACCTAAGGCAATTATTGTTATAGATGACGTCAATCGTGAGGGAGAGCGTAAATTGGCAGAGAGTTTTGCTAAAGCTCTTCCTAATCACGTTCTCACCATTTACCCACACGAAAAGGGCACAGCGGTAATTTCGCCTAAATAACACATGCCTCAATCAATAGAACAAGCTCTAGAGCAGGCATGTGCGCTCATCGTTGATACCAAAACCTTAGTTCGCGTTGTTCTCTCTGGTCGAAGACGCAATATGCAGGTAGAGCACGAGCGAATTGATATACGACCTGTTGAAATTAAAGGCTCCATAGTTTTACAACTCACCTATAACGATGGCAAGGCAACAACCACAAAAAACATTGCTGCAGATAAATCTCAGGTACTAGAGCTGCTTTCAAGCGGTTATGCAAATATCACCGTGGATAACGTGGAGGGCTCAACAAGTATTCGTGTGACCAAGAGTGGTGAGGCTCAGGTCCACTTTGAAAACAAAAGCCTTGAACAGAACCTTTCTCACGATAAGAAGAAAGAACGCCTATTAGATCCTGCTGACCCCTTTCTCCTAGAAGTTGGGATTGCAGATCACAAGGGCCAAATTAAGCCGTCGAAGAATGATAAATACAAACAAGTAGAAGAGTTCCTCCGCTTACTCGTTCCCACACTTAACTCAGCAATTGAAGCTGGTCAGATTGCAAAGCCAAGTAGAGATAAGCCGCTATCAATAGTTGATTTGGGTTGTGGGCATGCCTATCTAACTTTTGCAGCTCATCAGTACTTAAGAAGTATTGGAATGTCTGTTCATATCACTGGAATTGATGTTCGCCCAGCATCGCGTGATCGAAACAATGAAATCGCTGCAAAGCTTGGAATCACAGACACAATAACTTTTAAGGCAGAGGAGATTGCTTCAACAACTGCCAACAGGGCCGATGTTGCAATTGCACTACATGCCTGTGATACGGCAACAGATGATGCAATTGCCTGGGCAGTCAATGGTGGGGCCAAACTACTTTTGATTGCTCCTTGTTGTCATCACGATATTCAAAAGCAGATGGATCAAAGCCCAGAGCCATGGGGGGCGATCACTAAGTTTGGTGTGATGAAAGAGCGCATGGGCGATTTACTTACAGATGCACTACGTGCACAGATATTGCGTATTGTTGGTTATCGCGTTGAGATCATTGAATTCATCGGGGGAGAACATACGCCTCGAAATATCATGATTCGTGCAGTAAAGACTGGGGCACAACCTGATGCGCTAGATATCGATAGATATCGCGATATCACCACGCAGTGGGGCGTAGTTCCCGCCCTTTCTAAGAAAATTTCCACCTTCACTATCGGTTAGACTTCACTCATGTCTAAAGTCCTTGCATCTCTTCCTGTAGGAGAAAAAGTCGGTATCGCCTTTTCAGGCGGACTCGATACTTCTGTGGCTGTTGCATGGATGCGCGAAAAGGGTGCGATTCCTTGCACCTACACCGCAGATCTTGGCCAATATGACGAACCAGATATTGATTCAGTACCAGATCGTGCCAAGGAATATGGCGCAGAGATTTCACGCCTAGTTGATTGCAAGAGCGCGTTAGTTGAAGAAGGCTTAGCTGCAATTGCTTGCGGAGCTTTCCATATTCGCTCAGGTGGAAAACAATATTTCAACACAACCCCACTGGGCCGCGCAGTAACAGGAACCATGCTGGTGCGTGCCATGCATGCAGATTCAGTAAATATCTGGGGCGATGGTTCAACCTATAAGGGCAATGACATTGAACGTTTCTATCGTTATGGTCTTTTAGCTAATCCAAACCTGCGCATCTATAAGCCATGGCTAGATGCTGATTTTGTTAATGAACTTGGTGGACGTAAAGAGATGTCTGAGTACTTAGTTGCTCACAAACTTCCTTATCGCGATAGCACTGAAAAGGCATACTCAACTGATGCCAACATTTTGGGTGCTACCCATGAGGCAAAGTCACTAGAGAATCTAGATACTTCAGTTGAACTAGTTCAACCAATTATGGGGGTTCGCTTCTGGGATCCAGCTGTAAAGATTGAAACAGAAGATGTGAAGATTTCTTTTGTTCAAGGTCGCCCAGTTGCAATCAACGGTAAGTCATTTGATGATGTTGTGGCTTTGATGAAAGAAGCCAATGCAATTGGTGGTCGCCATGGTCTTGGAATGGCTGATCAGATTGAAAACCGCATCATTGAAGCTAAGAGCCGTGGGATTTATGAAGCTCCAGGAATGGCGCTGCTCTTTATTGCCTATGAGCGTTTAATCAGTGCAATTCATAATGAAGACACCATTGCCAACTATCACGCAGAGGGCCGCCGCTTAGGTCGCTTGCTCTATGAAGGTCGTTGGTTAGATCCACAGTCCCTAATGCTGCGTGAATCATTGCAACGCTGGGTGGCATCTGCTGTTACCGGCGAAGTCACTTTGCGCATGCGCCGCGGTGATGATTACTCAATTATTAATACAACTGGTCCTGCACTTAGCTATGCACCAGAGAAACTATCTATGGAGCGCACAGAAAACGCGGCCTTTGGTCCAGTTGATCGCATTGGCCAGCTGACTATGCGAAATCTTGATATCGCAGATACTCGCACCAAGCTTGAGATGTATAGAGCGCAAGGCCAACTCGGCAATGGTGATTTTAAGTTAATCGGCGAACTCGAATAAAGGATGGAAATGAATTCAAAAGTCAGAAACTTAGCAATTGCAGCAGTAATCGCGCTTGCGATTACATCCCTTTCAGCATGTGGAGGAAAAGAGACAGTGGCAGAAACATCATCTAACGGCCTACCGGCTGTAACGGCTAACGCTGGTGAAGCACCAACAATTACTGCACCAAGTGGTGCAGCTCCAACAACTCTACAAACCCAAGACATCATTGTTGGATCGGGTACTGAAGTTCAAGCTTCTTCTACTCTGACCGTTCATTACACATTGATGACATGGTCAAATGGTTCAATCGTTGAGTCTTCATGGTCAGGTGGACAACCTGCAACGTTTCCACTTGCTGGTGTGATTGCAGGATGGCAACAGGGATTACCTGGTGCAAAAGTTGGTGGACGTCGTTTACTCGTTATTCCAGCAGATCTTGGTTATGGCCCAAATGGCTCAGGCCCAATCGGTCCAAATGAAACTCTGATCTTTGTTGTGGACATCATCGCTGTTTCATAACAAGGCTTAAAGCAAACCCCATCAGCCACAGTGGCTGGTGGGGTTTTCTCTTTGTTCATCGTGTGTTTACCCAATCCATGTACGCTCTATACATGAAGAAGGTTTTCGCTGAGTTTCTAGGCACTGCCCTTTTAGTTGCAATAGTCGTTGGTTCAGGCATTATGGCTACAAATCTTTCACAAGATGTCGGCGTGCAACTACTAATAAATACGATTTCAACAGTGTTTGGTCTCTATGTACTAATCACAATTTTGGCTCCAATAAGCGGAGCTCAGTTCAACCCAGTTGTAACAATGGTTGATCTGATCCAAGGCAAGAGCTCAACTATTCAATTTATTCAATATTCGGTTGCTCAAGTACTAGGTGCAATAACAGGAGCAATCCTGGCTAATGCAATGTTTAGCTTTCCATTACTTGAAGCCTCTACGAAGATACGCTCAGGTGGCAATCTCTATATTGGCGAAATAGTTGCCACTGCGGGTTTAATTCTTTTAATCAATCTTTTGGTTAATCAGAAAAACCTTGTTGTAATCCCCGCAGCCGTTGCTGCATGGATTGGAAGTGCTTACTTCTTCACAAGCTCCACATCCTTTGCAAACCCTGCAGTCACCATTGGACGAATCTTTAGTGACTCTTTTGCTGGAATTGCGCCAGAGTGCGCACCGAAGTTCATTGCTGCTCAAGTACTCGGTGCTCTTATTGGCTTAGGTTTAACAAAAGTGCTCACACATGAGAAATAGACCAACCGTTCTATTTGTATGTGTTCATAACGCAGGCCGATCCCAAATGGCTGCTGGCTTTATGAAGGAGTTAGGGCAAGACCGCGTAGAAGTTCTCTCTGCGGGCTCTGCGCCAAAGGATTCAATAAATCCTGTTGCAATTGCAGCGATGGCTGAGCTAGGCATTGATATTGCAAACAATGTTCCAAAGATTCTCACACCAGAGGCAGTTCAAGCATCTGATGCCGTTATAACAATGGGCTGCGGTGATGCTTGCCCGTTCTATCCAGGCAAGCGATATGAAGATTGGGTCTTAGAAGATCCTGCAGGACAAGGCATTGAATCAGTACGAGTGATTAGAGATGAAATCAAGAAGCGCGTTGAAACATTGCTCAGCGAGCTTTTAGCTTAACCAAACAGGAACTTAACTCCAGCAATTAGCAACACGAATCCCAAGGCCCGCTTAACACCTATGGATGAGAATCTTGTAATGCCAAAGCGTGTGCCAATAAGGGCTCCTAGTAACACGGCAACAACAAAGACCGGTAGCTCACTTGGCAGTGATGATGTTGATTGAAGATTGCCAAGTAATCCAGCAACTGAATTAACAAAAATAAAGGCAGCAACAGTTCCACTAGCTGCTTTAACACTCACCCAACCCAACCAAATGATGAGGGGGGAGAGGAATATGCCGCCTCCTGTGCCAGTAATTCCAGATAACAAACCAACGCCTGCGCCCATAAAGATTGCTAGAGGCCTATTTACTTCGCGGTGAGCTTTATCAGTTTGCAACGCTTGAATTAAAAAGCGCAAGCCGGATAGAAGAAGTAGTACGCCAATTACTGGCTTATAGACATTGCTAGGCAGATTGATACGTCCACCAATAAAGGCAGCTGGTACAGATCCGATAATCAGGAATAGAAAAAGAGTTTTATTGAAGAAATTGCTCTTGATATAGCGAAGTGCAGTAAAAGAGGAGACAAAGATGTTAAGAGTAAGCGCTGTTGGTCTAATTACTGCGGGGGGAAGATCAAAAAGAGTCATCACGGCTATATATGCCGAAGCACCTGCGTGACCCACGGAGGTGTAGAGAATTGCTCCTAGAAATAAACAACCAGCTATTAGGAGCGTCTGTGCTTCAAACACTACTGAACAGCTTTAACTATCTGTTCACTGAGCCATGTGCGAAGGTTGTATGCATCATCGACCATGAAACCATGGCCAAAGAATCCATGAATCATTCCTGGGTATTCCTTCATTGTCACAGGAACCCCTGCTTTTTCTAGCGCAGCTGCATAGTTAGCACCATCATCGCGCAAGACATCATGCTCAGCTAAACCGATAATGGCTGGTGCAACGTTTTTGAAAGTAGTTGCTCGCGCAGGAATGGCATATTTATTGTTCATATGAGCCTCTGGAACATAGAGACCCCAACACCATTGCATTCCAATGCTTTCTAAACCAAAACCTGTTTCATGAGCACGATATGACTGAGATTGATAATCGGTATCTAGGCATGGATAGATAAGCATTTGGTAGGCCAGCTTCACATGACCAGTATCTGCAGCTTTGAGTGCAACTGCTGCAGCTAAATTACCTCCTGCGCTATCGCCCCCCACGCCAATCTTTGTTGGATCAATTCCAAAGCGCGCAGCGTTCTTTGCAACCCAGAGCAGACCTGCATAACAATCATCAAAAGGTGTTGGGAATGGATGCTCTGGCGCTTTTTGATAGTTAATTCCAATTACCACAAAACCAGTCTCTGCAGCGATGTTAGACATCTGTGGGGCATAGCGAAGTGTCCAGCTAAATACCCAACCACCACCGTGGAAATAAACAAGTGCGGGTGCATTGGGTTTAACGTTCTTAGGACGGAAAATCACTGCATGCAGATCTGCTGTTGGAGAGGTGAAATAGGTATGTTCGGTGTTCACATCATTGGATTCAGGACCTGCATACTTTAAGTAATCAGCAGCATCTGCTCTGCGCTCTTCTAAAGTTGCATCTGCCGGCATTGGATTATTGGCGGCGGTGTAGTCGAGGAAGGCTTTGGCCTGTGGGTGCATAGTCATGGATGCAAGGCTATTCCAACTCTCATGAGTGCGCTCTACACTTTCACTCATGTCTATCGCCCACCACGTATACACCGCAGTGGATTGCGCTAACCCAGTATCCCTTGCCCGCTTCTATGCAGAGATAACTGGTTGGCGGGTTGGAGAGCTAGATGACTCTGAAGATAAAGTGGAGTGGGTAGATCTATTTCATAAAGGTGTGCGCATGATGGCTTTCCAAAAAATCTCCAACTACATCCCACCCACCTGGCCAGAAGGGCCCATTCCCCAGCAACTTCATTTTGATTTTCATGTCACAGATTTAGATCTTGGCGAGATCAAAATATTGGCAATTGGTGCCACCAAGCATGAAGTGCAACCAGGTACAAACTTTAGAGTCTATTTAGATCCAGAAGGTCACCCATTTTGCTTGGTGAAGAATCCTCAATAACGCCTTATGGGGGCCTTCATGGTTGAAAGAAAAACTCGGGCTCACTTGCGTAAGTGAGTGGTGAGGGACTCGTTGTCAAACCTTTAAACCATTCCCTTTGAACCACTATGTGGATATATCCGTTCTTGACTCATCACTAATATTAGAGATAGCCAGGGACAAATCAAGGGTATTGAAAGACATATAAGCATGTTCCCATTACCATTTTGGAGTGAGGATCAAGGGCGGTGTTGCTAAAGGGTTGCTCATTAGCATGATCCTTGCCTTGATCCCTCTTTCTGCCTTTGGAACTAACCATGCAGGACCAAAGACGCCAAGTTGTGGAAATTACAAAGTAAGCACTAACGAGATAATTGTGGGTGTTAAATTTCCAAAAGGCACCTATCAAATAAATGCATTTGGAATTTCTTGTGCAAAAGTGATGAGCAGTAAAGGTCTATTTGCCAAGTTTCTGAAATTGAAAGATAAAGATCCATTACCTAAACCTTGGTATTACCTGGCAGATGCAGTAGGTGCACCAAAGTTCTCTTCAGGACCAGGTGTTGGATTTCGTGTCCAGTTAATTGCTGCCAGACCAACACCTACCCCGTCACCAAATCCAGAGAAAACTCCCACTATTGATAATAGTTTTGTTCCATGGTCAACAGAATTTGCTATTGAGAATGTGAGTGAAAGAGCGTTCAAGAGTTTTCTGGATTGGAGCAAAGAACAAGCATTAAGTCCAAGGAAGCATCAGGTTATTGTGCAGGATACTTTAAAGGATTTTAAGATAGTTGAAGACCTACAGAAGATTGATAAATTCACCTCTGGGCTGTTTAGTCAGTATTTCAAGACAAAGTCCGTGACCGTTATTGGATCAGACGAACAATGGGTAATTTCTCAAATTTTTGCGAGTGGTGGCAACCTACGAAATTCTCAAGGTCGTTGTAATGAAAGATACGATTTTTTGAATATATGCATGAATCGTGATAGTCATTTTGGAATGGTAGTTCTAGATGATTGTCTGCTCTCAAAATCCCCTCCGTGCGGCATTTCTCTTTTGCCACATGAGTATTTCCATCTAGTTCAATTAAATCTTGCAGATAATGTAGAGGGTCAACATTGGAATTATGGTTTTGAAGAAGCAAAAAATTCTTTCCCCCATTGGCTCGTTGAGGGATCTGCAAACTTTATTGCTTCTGCAATCGCAAGTATCTACTTAGATGGAAAGTATTCAGATTTTAGAAAACAAAGTCTTTCTAATCGTTCAAGAGGGCCACATATGGCAAACGCATTGGTTGATTACGAAGTAATCACACCTAATCAGGGATGGGATGAGATCCGTGCTTCCTCCTACAACATAGGACACATCGCTACTGAATATATAGTTGCATCAATCGGGTTTCAGAAATTTTTGGAGATTTGGAAAGATTACGCTGTGACTAAGAATTTTTACCTTAGTTTTGAGAGAATAACTGGAATTAGCACAACAACTTTTTATTCAAAATTTGAGAGCGCACGGCAAAGTCTGCGAATCCCGCCGGTCACTTGGAAGCGAGATGAAAACTTGCAGAATAAAATCATCAATCCCTGAGCAGAACACAACTAAAGGCGGTAAAGGTGGACGAGATCAAAGACTGGATATAAAGGTTTGGCAGATATATCCACTATTCAAGGTTTTGAACCACATCCAAGGTTTGGAGATAGAACTCGGGCTTACCTACATATGTGGGTGGTGAGGGACTCGAACCCCCGACCCGGTGATTAAGAGTCTGGCCTAGTAAGTTCCTACGCGTGTCCCTATGTGCCTGCTGTTTGTAGCTTAAGCGTGAATAGTCCCTAGACATCCCTCCAAATACCCATAGGTGTTAGGAGGGTGTTAGGGGATTGTTAGGGGTAATTCCTATCGCCTTAGGGCTACGCCTTCGACTTGCTGGCTATATCTGCCCATAAATTTGACACTTCACCCATGAAATTTTTCTATCTAGGGCTCTTTGCATGACGTGGTTAGACGTATTACCAATAATTCCGTTTTTGATAATTGTGGCTGTAATTCTTATTTCTTCAGGAAAGTGAAAACTATTCGGTGAATATCCGAGTATCAATTAGATAGTCAGGGTAAAGGTCAATATATTGCCCTCTGATTGAGCAGTTGGTTTCAAATCAGAGTATTGATTAATCCATTTTGTTCCTAAACCTTCGCCTTTTGCATTCATTTCATTACCGTCATGACTAATTTTGACAATGATGATATCCGCATCATTCGCTACCTTAATTTTAATTATCGATGCTGCGCCATGGCGAACAGAATTTGTGATCATCTCTTCCAGCATGCTCACAAGAGAGCCCTCCTTTTCTTTGGGCAGGGTGAGCGGTTCAACAATTTCAAGTTGGATTTCTGCAATCCCAGTCCATGATTCTGCGACGGCTGCTAACCTTTTCAACCCTTGGATTCTTAGTCGCGATATGTCCTCCAAGCTTCTATCTAAAATTGACGAGAGCTCATCTAGATGAGAAACAGCTTCCCCAACGTTTTCGTTTGAAGACTTCTCCAAATGCTTTGATATACGTAGCAAATCTGATTGCAAGCTGTTGTGGAGATAACCCGCCAGATTGAAATCAACCGAAGACTTTGAGTCCTTAGAAACAAAGTTTTGCTGGGCTATTCGAACTGATCTGGCTACGGTAATAGCAAATCGTTTATCTTCAAGGATGAGACGATAAAGAGACGATGCGATTACTACGACTGGAATAATTGGGGAAACAATAATCGCACCAATTAAATCCCAGGAAGTGATGGGAGTTCGCGTGCTAAGCGATCCAACCAATACTGGAGTGATCCCAATCGCTAATAGAAAAAGAGCCCCGAGGCCCCTTGAAATTCTTTCTCGTTCTCCGCGAAGATACGTAAACACCGTTAGCACTATCGCTGTGGTGAGCGTACCGAAAAAGGACCTAACAAACCCGATGCCTAATGAGTTAGTTGCCAGACTAATCCCAATTACTCCAATAAAAAATTGGAATCCAATTAAATAATTCTTGGAAAATTGTGGATTTGTAATCGCTTCGCGCAGTGAGTGTGTCATTCCAATACTTTTCATCTCACCAAATGATCCAATCCAAAGGCGCTGACTAAACGGGCGGACTATTAAATCAATCTGATTCTGAATTTCACGCGAGGCAGATAAGATCTCAAGTTGGCTTGGGTTTATCAGGGTATTTGTTGGGAGGTGTTTAGAGACTTTCTTTTTTATTGTTTGCATGGAATCGAGATACTCAGATTCGGTCAATGTGTCATCAAAAGGACGTGTGTTATTGACCCTAGCTAATGTCGCCCTTGAAAACTCCTTTTGAAAAATCTCCGTTGGCATAATAAGGATTTGGCTGATGAATGAAGCAAGACAATAAAACAATAGTGTGAAAATAGTTGATGAGATTATGGACTTTGAGAGAGTGTAAGAGTCGGTGGTCTCAAAAATGGGCAGAATCAGGTGTATGGCATAGCCTCGAATCGCACCAAAAAGTCCAAGGAGTAAAAAGAATGAAAAGCGATAAGCAATCTTGCGTTTAATCAAGGTTTCAACAGCGCTAAAACCAATCCAAAGGATTGGCAGAATAATGAGAGCGACGAGTACTCCGGTGAGTAGTGCACCTGTAATGCTACGAATCGAGAGGTCAGCGGTTGGGATTCGCAGCAATACTGCAGGGATTGCCGATGTGGAGTAGAGAAAATAGGTTCTCCAACGAAATATTGCGCTGATGAAAGCGAACTTATCTGGGTGGACAACTTCTGGCATTAGTTTTTTCCAGATAGTTTCGCAAATGCATTAGCCAGTAATACTCGGGGATTAGTACTTGGCGTTTTTTTCATCTCTAGAAACGCGTAAATCCGTGCGATTGTTGCTTCCACTGCTTTTTCTGAAATTCCGCGCTGGGCTGCAATCTCACTTGATGAAAGACCAGCCGCGACTGATTTCCATACCTCAATTTGCATGTTAGTCAAAGCTTCAAATTTGTTCATGTGGTTGATATTTTGATTAAAAGGCTTATGTTTGGTTTGCAAGAGAATTGAGGTGATCTCAGAGATATTTGAAATTTCGGATTTAACCAAATACCTGGATCCTTGCGGGGTAGAACGTGTGTCAGGGTCGGCAAATCTAGGATCTACAAAGCTCGTAAGGAAAACTATTCCAACCGCCGGATGAATCTTACGAATGGCGTAAGCCACATCGATTCCCGTAGGGCCTATACCAAGATCTAAATCAAGTAGGACTAGTTCGGGTGCTTCCTTGGTGAAGGCAGCAATTGCATCCGTTGCACCTGACACACTGGCCAGAACCTTAAAACCAGAGACATTGAGTGCAGCTTCAATGGAATGTCGAATGAAGTTATCATCCTCCACAATTATCACGGTCCCGATAGTTGCCTTATTCATGCCTTAATCATCCACCAAAGTTAGGGGTACTCCTATAGCTAGTTAGGGGAGTCCCGACCCTGTAATGGCCTCTGTTCCGCATGTGAAGGATTATTCCGCTTTGAGAGCGAGCCAGATGGGTGAAGGGGCGATAAATGCGTAAGGGGCTATTTTTTGCTTGGCTCCTGACTCTATTTTCATCGCCTTTGCCCGCAATTGCAGCAGAAACATTGAGCATCGGGTCAACTCTGACTACTTGCACAAGTTTAAAGACGGGGTCTGTCTACATATCTAAGACCGGAGAATGTAATAAACGTATATACGAGAATCGAACTTGGTATCAAAAGGGAGTTGATCTAGTTGGTAAACCAGGATCCAAACCGATAACTCTGACTACATGTCTGAACAAAAGATCTTCCACACAAACTATTCCCACCAGTAAGACATGCAATCGAAAAACTCAGTCGACTGCTTTATGGCATCGCTCATTTGGTCCGCCTGCTGCACCATCGATTGCGTCGATTGCAATGGGATTACAAGGAACAGCATCCTTAACAATAAGTGCTCCAAAGGAAGATGGTGGAGCGGTAATTACTTCCTATCTCGTTACATCAATACCGATTGGTATTAAAACAACTTACATACCATCTCAGATTCACTCAGCAAAGATCTCAGGTCTTACCCCAGGAACTTCATATTCATTCACGGCTGTCGCTATCAACAGCCAAGGCACCTCAGCTCTGTCTTTAGCCTCAACCCCAGCGCGAGCACCAAATACTCCTAACGCCCCGAGCATCACAAAAGTTATTGCAACTGGCACCAACTCGGCGCAACTGAGCTTTAGCTCACCCCTTGATGATGGTGGATCACCGATTACCTCATATGTTGCAACATCTAGCCATGGCAGCTTGCAGACGATTGTGTATCAATCCACTGGCGGAACGATTAACATTACAAATCTCTCTCACTCCACTTCTTACACATTTACATTAAAGGCAATAAATGCAGCTGGTCCCTCCCTGCCCTCTGGTATCTCATCATCGATTACTACAGCAACACCGCCTCCACCTCCTGAGCCAGTAGCAGCAGCACCAGCACTCGCGGCCCCTGCCTTTACTCTTTCTTCATCAATTGAAAGCAGAACAGTAAATACTGCAGCAGTCGGATTTACTATTCTCTCAACAGGCGGTGCCATTGCAAGTTTTGCGATCAGCGCAACTCCTGCCGGTATGAGTTTTAGCACCAGTACGGGTGCCCTGTCGGGAACTCCAAATATTGTTGCAGGTGCCACTTCCTACATCGTTACTGCTACTAATGCCACAGGATCTACAACACAAACATTCACCTTGACGGTTACGGCAGCACTTGCCGCCCCCGCCTTTACTCTCTCTAGCTCCTCTGAAAATTGCACCGTCAATACCGCCGCTACTGGATTTACAATCTCCTCAACAGGAGGAGCCATTGCAAGCTTTGCAATTAGCGCAACTCCAGCAGGGATGAGTTTTAACCTGACAACTGGCGCACTTACTGGAACACCAACATCAGTTGCAGGTGCTACTGCCTACACAATCACTGCTACCAATGCCACAGGATCTGCCACTGCGACATTTACATTGACGGTGACAGCTGCTGTTGTAATCTCTGCTCAACCAATTGGCGGTGCGAACGGAGCCACTCTTGCGACCCAACCTGTTGTCCAAGTAGTAGATGGAAGCGGAAATGCAATTGCCAGCTTTACTTCAAATGTCGTCGCCGCAATAGCATCTGGCACTGGAACACTCAGTGGGACAACAACTGTCGCAGCAGTTGCGGGAGTTGCAACCTTTACCAATTTAGTAATCACTGGCAATGCAGGTGCTTTCACTTTAAGATTCACACCAACCGGATTTACCGCTGCCACCTCAAATACTCTTACGATCACTGCAGGTGCTGCAAGTAAGTACTTGGTATCTTCAGCTAGTACTTCGCCTACAGCAGGATCAGCAGTGACAATTTCTGCCCAACTTTCAGATGCAAGCGGTAATGCGGTTAGCACTGCCGGTAAAACTGTAACTTGGAGCAAGTCCAATGCCAATGGCTCCTTTGCAATTGCAACTTCAACGACAGATGCCGCAGGCATTGCAACAGTTTCCTTCACTGTACATACAGTCTCTGCAACATCCACAACTGTTACAGCTACTAGTTCAACACCAACACTGACTGGAACCAGCCCTACAATTGCAACAGTCGTAGGAGCCGCTTCAAAGATTGTTTCGTTCCAGACAGCATCCCCAACCCGCGTGTTGTTTCAAACCCAACCAAGGTTTAGAATCCAAGATGCATTTAGTAACAATGTAACAACATCATCAGCCACACTTACTGCAGATTTAACCACTGGGATAGGTGGCACGATTCAAGGAACACTGACTTCCAACGCAATCAGTGGGACTGCATCTTTTACCAATTTAGGAATTGATGGAGTTGTTTCCAACTCCTACACAATTACATATAGCTCACCCGGTTTAACTTCTTTAGCTCTGAGTTACACTCTATTAGGTAATTTTTGTGATGTGTTTCAGGGAGTGTTAACAGGTACAACCTGTAATTCAACTAATGGCAATCAAACCCAAAGCATAAATGTTGTGGTTTTCTCTGGTTATACCTTAATTTTAAATGGCAATAGTGGCAGCGCCGGTGCTATTTCTAATGAAGGTGCTGTCACTAACAAGGGTACGTACAGCCTGTCGGGCGTTGGAATAACTAATAGCTCAGGCAGTACTTTCACTAATGAAGACACGCTTGATTTAAATGGTGGAAACTTTACAAACAATTCAGGTGCAACTACAACAAATATTCTTGGTGCAACCATAAATCTCAACATGTCAAATATAAACACTTTCGGCACTTTTAATAACTTTGGAACTATAAATAGATTTGGTGGAACCATTACTGGTACTGGAACCATTACTGGCAACCCACCCAATTGATTATTATTTTTTCTTACTAGAGTAGTAGCAGGTTCGGCAACAAAGAGTGCCTTTCATTATTAATTCATAACGTGGCCTAACAATGGAGCCACAAGTAAGGCATTTGGACTTCCAAGGTTTCGTCACCGAGGTAAATGGCTCGATTGGGTCAAAATTATTGTCTTGAAAAACCAGGAGGACTCTCCGCTCTGGAATTGCGAATCCAGAACAATACTTGCAAGGACTTTCTCGGGCCAGCACTTTTAGTGTGGGTGGTGAGGGACTCGAACCCCCGACCCGGTGATTAAGAGTCACCTGCTCTACCAACTGAGCTAACCACCCGAAGCATCCAGGCGCCGGAAACGCTTGAATGCAGGGGGAAACCTATCAGCATCTGTGGCCTTGCTGCACGTTCCCGCCACCGCCAAAATAGTCGTATGAGTCACTGGGAAATAAGGATTGCCCTAGTACTCACGCTCTTTCTTGCAGGGATTCCAGAAGCCTCTAGCGCTGCAACCCCAACGGTTACTGATGTGATTGCAACAATGGCAGTGAAGGGCCGTGCTCCAAAGACTGGATATACAAGAGAGCAGTTCGGCACTGCGTGGAAAGATGTTGATGGAAATAGCTGTGATACCCGCAATGACATATTGAAAAGAGATCTCATAGATATTGTCTATAAAGATCGCTGCACAATTCTGAGCGGAATTCTGCCTGATCCATACTCAGGAGAGAGCATTGATTTTGTGCGCGGGGTTGGCACAAGTAATGCCGTGCAGATTGACCATGTTGTCGCACTTTCAAATGCCTGGCAGAGCGGTGCTTTTAAGTTAACGGTTGAAAAGCGAACTGCCTTTGCTAATGATCCGCTTAATCTTTTGGCAGTTAAAGGAGTATTAAACTCTCAAAAAGGTGATGGAGATGCTGCAACGTGGTTGCCACCAAAGAAGAGTTATAGATGTGCCTATGTTGCAAGACAGGTGGCAGTAAAAGCGAAATATGGTTTGTGGTTAACAGCGCCAGAAAAAGCTGCCATTGTGAAGATTATTGCGACGTGCCCAAAACAAGTGGTGCCAACTAAATAACTTAGTGGCCAGTTTTCAATAAGCGCTCGCGGGAGCGTTCAATCTCTGCTTGGGCCTCCATTGCATCGACCCAGTTACCACCCGTAACACTCTTGTCTGGCTCTAGTGCTTTATAGACTTCAAAGAAGTGTTGTATTTCAGAGAGTTCATACTCTGGAACATCCGTAATATCTTGTAGTGATGCTTTGCGAATATCTCCTGCTGCAACACAGAGTAATTTGTCATCTCCGCCAGCTTCATCGGTCATGTTAAACATGCCGATAGCTCTGCATGAAACTACGCAGCCTGGAAATGTTGGCTCATCGAGCATTACTAGAGCATCGAGTGGATCGCCATCGAGTGAGAGAGTGTTTTTCACAAAGCCGTAGTCATAGGGATAACGGGTGGATGTGAAGAGCATGCGATCAAGACGAATCTCACCAGTTAAGTGATCGACTTCGTATTTATTGCGGCTGCCTGCTGGGATTTCAATGATGACATCAAAAATCATTTTTTGCCCAGCTCTCTATTCGTTTGAGTTAATAGTGGGGTGAGCGACGGGGCTCGAACCCGCGACATCTCGGACCACAACCGAGTGCTCTACCAGCTGAGCTACGCCCACCATGAGTGCCAAAGTCTACCGGTTACTGCTCATCACCCGGAACAAATACTGCGCTGCGGTAATACGCCAATTCTGCAATTGAATCTTGAATATCGCCCAATGCGCGGTGGTTGCCCGTCTTTGCCGGTGCGTTGAAGTAGGCCTTGGGATACCAGCGCCTTGCCAACTCTTTTATCGATGAGACATCGATGGTGCGATAGTGCAGGTAGTCATTAAGACGTGGCATATCGCGGGCGATGAAAGAGCGATCAACAGAGACTGAGTTGCCAGCCAATGGAGATTTACCTGCCAAAGTGTTTGCACTCTCGAGATATTTAATAATCAAATCTTCAGCCTCTGATACTGAAACACCATTGGGGATTTCGGAGATTAATCCTGAGGTGGTGTGCATTTGAGTGACGAACTCATTCATACCTGCTAACTGCTCGGCGCTCGCCTTTATTACGACATCCACACCATCACCAATGAGGTTTAACTGTGAGTCTGTTACAAGGACGGCGATTTCTACGAGGACATCTTTCTCTAGAGAAAGACCCGTCATCTCGCAATCGATCCAGATCAGGTTGGGTTGTTCGTTGGCCATGCGCGCCTGGCAGGAATCGAACCTGCGACAACCCGCTTAGAAGGCGGGTGCTCTATCCGACTGAGCTACAGGCGCCTGTAGGGGGTCGTGAATGCTAAGTCTACCGACACATAACGATAAGGTTTCATCTTATGGCTGAGTTCATTTACACGATGAAGAAGGCGCGTAAAGCGCATGGTGACAAGGTCATCCTTGATGACGTCACGATTATGTTTTATCCAGGCGCCAAGATCGGCGTGGTCGGACCTAACGGTGCCGGTAAATCCACAGTTCTACAGATCATGGCCGGACTACAGCAACCTTCAAATGGCGAGGCATACATAACTCCTGGTTACACCGTTGGAATCTTGCTTCAAGAGCCACAGCTCAATGAATCTAAAAACGTTATTGATAACGTTAAAGAAGGCGTGGCAGAAACTGTTGCAATGCTTGATCGCTTCAATGCAATTAGTGATGAGATGTCTAGCCCTGATGCTGACTACGACAAGTTATTAGCTGAAATGGGTGAGCTACAAGAACAACTCGATCATCGCAATGCTTGGGAGCTAGATTCGCAGTTAGAACAAGCTATGGATGCACTTCGTTGCCCACCAGCAGATGCTGATGTTTCAGTTCTTTCCGGTGGTGAAAAGCGCCGCGTGGCATTGTGCAAACTGCTTTTGCAAGCTCCAGATCTATTACTTCTAGATGAGCCAACTAACCACCTCGATGCTGAATCAGTTTTGTGGCTAGAACAGCATTTAAATAAATATGCTGGCGCAGTAGTTGCGATCACGCACGATAGATACTTCTTGGACAATGTTGCGCAATGGATTCTAGAACTCGATAGAGGTCGTGCTTATCCTTATGAAGGTAACTACACCACTTACCTTGAAACAAAGTCTGCGCGTCTAAAGATCGAAGGCCAAAAAGATGCCAAGCGCGCAAAGCGTTTAACGGAAGAACTTGAATGGGTGCGCCAGAACGCTAAGGGCCGTCAAACTAAATCTAAAGCCCGTCTTGCTCGTTATGAAGAGATGGCAGCTGAAGCTGACAAGATGCGCAAACTCGACTTTGAAGAAATCCAGATTCCACCTGGACCACGTCTAGGTAACGTTGTTATTGAAGTTGAAAATCTGACTAAGGGCTTTGGCGATCGTGTTCTTATCGATGACCTCTCATTTACTTTGCCACGCAATGGAATTGTGGGAGTCATTGGACCAAATGGTGCGGGTAAAACAACTCTGTTTAAGACGTTGCTTGGTCTTGAAACTCCAGACTCTGGAAGTGTGAAGATTGGTGAAACTGTAAAGATTTCTTACGTTGACCAGTCCCGTGGTGGATTAGATCCAAAGAAAACTCTCTGGGAAGTTGTCTCTGACGGTCTTGATTTCATTAAGGTCGGCCAAGTTGAAATGCCTTCACGTGCCTATGTTTCCTGCTTTGGTTTTAAAGGCCCAGATCAACAAAAGCCAACTGGAGTTCTCTCTGGTGGAGAGCGCAACCGTTTGAACTTAGCGCTGACTCTTAAGCAAGGTGGCAATCTTTTGCTTCTGGATGAGCCAACAAATGATTTAGATGTTGAGACTTTGGGCTCACTAGAAAACGCACTCCTAGAGTTTCCTGGTTGCGCAGTAGTTATTTCCCACGATCGCTGGTTCCTTGACCGCGTAGCAACACACATCTTGGCCTATGAGGGTGATTCAAAATGGTTCTGGTTTGAAGGAAACTTCGAATCCTATGAAGCAAATAAGATTCAAAGATTAGGAGCTGATGCGGCACGTCCACACCGCGTCACATATAGAAAGTTGACTCGATAAATGCGATATCAAAGTAAGCAATATGTCCGCTGGGATGATCTAGATGCTTTTGGCCATGTTAATAACGCTGTGTATTTAACCTATGCCCAAGAAGCCCGCTTTGCGTGGTCAGGCATTTTAGAGATGGTTGTTGCCCGTGCTGAAGTCGATTTCATCGCACCTATTTATGATGGCGA
>Ga0315902_10002153_pt1 | contig 31142 bp, 26 predicted proteins | sample LakEriMetagenome_9_FD_203523 | JGI IMG/M metagenome (GOLD analysis project Ga0315902, IMG submission 203523) | Freshwater fungal communities from buoy surface, Lake Erie, Ohio, United States - Buoy 12 MA117 | ecosystem: Environmental > Aquatic > Freshwater > Lake > Lake biofilm | place: USA...
AAGATATTGAAGGTCTTCTAAAAAACCAGGGGTTTAATTGGCTTCGCTCCCAGAGAAATCGGAGAATCTTAGTCCTAGGTTACGCACTTATTCTTGCCCTTATTGCTTCAGGTAGTTACTACAAGCAGTTCAAAGAGTGGTTTGCTGTTGACAGCCTAATTCCGCTATATGTGTTGATAGCGATTACCCTTCTGACTTTAGCTAGCTTTAGTTTGTTAAGAGTCAGCGTCCGAGGCATTGCCGAAGCACCTGATGAGTTATTGGATGAACGTCAAAGATCGATTCGCAACTCCAACTACAGGTACTCCTATCTCCTTCTAGGATATGTAGTGATTGTCTTTATGATCCTTCTTGCCATTGCTCCCGAAACCCGACCATTTTCAGAGGGCGAGCAAGGCGATGCGGGCTTTGTTTACATATCCCTAGTTATGACTATTGCTTCACTGCCATCCATGGTTATGGCTTGGAGAGAGCGGGATATCTAGAGGTGGGAAAACTACTTTCGAAAATTCCAGATTCCGTTGCCCTACCGGCAGGCTTTCTCCTTCTGCCGATAGGAACCATACTGCTACCCCTTCTGCCAGAACTTGGCGTTCCCTTGACTCTTCTAGCCACTAGATTCTTGGGAAGAAAATTCCAATGGGCCAGAAGATTTAATACCTGGGTTGATAATAAGTGGAGCAACATTCGGACTCGATTTAAAGGTGTGCGACGAGCTGATCATCCAAAGTTAGTTAAGTGGATTCTTGGAACCCTATTTATCGTAACCACCTGGCAAGTATTAGGCCTGGGTCTAACCTTTTTATTAGCCTCCTACTTTGACCTTGATGTTGAGTTGCTTTTTTCAACAACTGATGAGGATCTGGCCGCTATTAGAGCCCTTCCGGCATGGAGTAGCGCAGCAACTGTTTTGATTTCGTTTCTGCCATTGCTAATTGCAACACTTCTGGCTTATCGCATCTTTTTGAAGAAGGATTTAAAGAGCCTCTTTACTTCCCGCGATAAATACTCATATAAAAGGACTTGGATTGGCTTTGCATCCCTTGCCCTAATTTCAATGGCTTTTGGCTCCCTTGATTTAATCCTTAATTGGGATTCCTACACTTTTAGCTTTAAAGCTTCAGCTTTTCTGCCCTACTTACTAATTGCTTTTACTCTCCTACCAATTCAAACCACAGCAGAGGAGCTCTTCTTTAGGGGCTGGATTCAACGCTGGCTTGATAATGGCAAGAAGAGGCAGTGGAGCATCTCGATTCTTAGCGGCGCTATCTTCTCACTTCCTCATCTTGCAAATCCTGAAGTAGCGGGCAATGAACTCTTTCTTCCAATCATTAGCTATGGATCAACAGGATTTATGTTGGCCTGGGTGACTTATCGAGATCAGAGCCTGGAACTTGCTATCGGCGCGCACTTTGCCAATAACTTACTCGCAGCTCTTTTTATATCCAGCCAAGATTCAGCCCTTCCTTCAGTAAGCCTGTTTAGCGTGCCAGAAGTGCCCTGGGGGCCAGCGGCTCTGGTTTCAGTAGTTATGGTTCCTATTTTTATTTGGCTCACCGGCAGATGGGGCGCTAAGGCTTATTAGAGGCTCTGCGCCTTTGTTTCATCTCGATGCTTACGCAGATAGGTCATAAAGGGAGTTCCGCCTGTACCAACAGCTGATGGGTTTCCTGGGGCTTTCTGGGCCTGGGCATGAATGTATTGCCCTGCATACTCAAGATGCATCGCTCTAAAATCTGCAACTAGCTCAACAGATTGGTTAAAGAGCTCTGTTGTTGAGGCGCGATTAACCTTCTTCACAAACTCCCGCACCGATGGACCTGCCTCAACAGCTTCAATAAATGCCACATGCTTTGGCGGCATATATTCGCGCATCTCCATTAGATACTCTCGAAGCTCATCTCTTTCATGTTCAATTCCTAAGACTCCATCTAGTGCTGGAACAATCGCGCTCTGGGCGCCAGTCTCTCCTCGATAAGTCATTCCCTTGCCGCCAAGTGCCTCAACGCCTTCATAAACAACGCCATTTGGAAGAGCTGGGTTATTGCGCCAGCCAAAGATATATGGCCTGACCCTATGGAAATAAACATATGGATCACACTTCTCAGGCATTCGAGCCAATACGTCATACATGCTCTTGATGCCATCTCTTAGCTGCCTAAGAGCGATATCTAGTGCGTCGCTATCTTTAGCAACCACTGCCTTCTGGGCGAGTTCTATTGCATGAAGTGCAATTCCAGCCTTTTTTTCAATATCAATGTGAATGAGAATGAACCACTCTTCATCCTGTCCCCCAAGGAAACATTGCAAGAGTGCGATATTGCCGCACTCAATTTCTTTTTTTGGATCGAGGCGATACCAGTTATCAATTGAGTATGAGACATAGCTAAGAATTGGCGGGCGACCGACTTTAACCCCTAGCTCATACCAAGGCTTTGCTAAAACTGCAGGAATCACATGGGCTGCATCGTTTTCTGACCATTGATAGGCCATGCCGATATAGGAAAGGGCGAGCATTGCACGTCTAACTTCGCCCTCGCTTGCTAGCGCATCCATTTTGAATGGTGGAAGTGATTTAACCCGGACCCTAAAATCTGAGCCCATTAGATATTTAGGTAAGTTTCGCGCCATCTCATCCCAAGCCGCATTTGCATCTGATAGTGATGCAACTGGATCGCTATGTTGCATATAGCCAAACTCTTTAGAGAGGCCAAAGGCCTCTAAAGAAACTGCCTGAGCCATAATTACTTCTTGCCAGCTAAGCGCGCTTCGCGTCTCTTCTTCTGTTCTGCAGGATCTGGGACAGGAACTGCTGCTATTAAGCGCTGGGTGTAAGGATCTTTAGCGTTGTTAAGGATCTGATCTCTCTCGCCCTCTTCAACTAAGAGGCCATTTTGCATAACTGCAATTCGGTGAGCCAAGATGTCAACAACGGCTAAATCATGGCTGATAAAGAGGCAGGCAAATTTTAATTTATCTTGCAGCTCAAGTAAGAGATCAAGAAAACGAGCTTGAACTGAAACATCAAGTGCGGAAGTTGGTTCATCTGCAATTAAGAGATCAGGGGTTAGCGCAAGAGCTCTTGCAATTCCAACTCGCTGTCTCTGACCACCTGATAACTCGTGAGGAAAGCGGTTTCTATAGGAGCGAGGAAGTTCAACCTGCTCAAGGAGATCCTCGACCTTCTTATTTAGCTCATCGCCTTGAGCGAGTTTTGCAAGGAATATTGGTTCGCCAATTGATTCACCAATTGGCAGACGTGGGTTAAGTGATGAAGCTGGGTCTTGGAAGACAATTCCGGTGTGACGGCGAATAGTGAAGAGCTCTTTCTGTGAGGCCTTACTAATATCTTTGCCAACGATCTCAAGGCTGCCTGATTTGATTGGAAGCAGACCAATAGCAGCTTTTCCAACCGTAGTCTTTCCAGAGCCTGATTCGCCTACGAGGCCAACAATTTCTCCAGGGAAGATATCTAGCGAGAAGTCTTTGACCGCTGTAAAGGCTGGAATTCTTCCTCGCTTTGGATATTCGATTGTGACATTACGCATCTTAAGAACTGGCTCAGCATCTCTTGCAACTTTGAGAACACGTTTTCTAGAAGAACCAAGCTTTGGAACGGCAGCTAGTAGCTCAGTTGTATAGGGATGCTTTGGACGATTGAAGATTTGATCCGAGCTGCCATGCTCAACTGTGAGTCCATCCTTCATAACTAAAATTTCATCTGCCATATCAGCAACAACGCCCATGTCATGGGTGATTAGAAGAATTGCTGAGTTAAGCCGGTCTTTAAGGCTTCGCATCAAATCTAAGATCTCTGCCTGAATCGTTACATCAAGTGCTGTGGTTGGCTCATCTGCCACTAAAAGACCTGGGTCACAGGCAAGGGCTTGAGCAATCATTGCTCGCTGGCGCTGACCGCCTGATAGTTGGTGAGGATATTTATCAAATGATTGTTCTGGGTTTGGAATTTCAACCATAGTTATAAGTTCAATAGCGCGAGTGCGAGCCTGTTTTGGCCCCATATCAAAGTGGTTTCTTAGAGTCTCAACTATTTGAAAACCAATGGTGTAGACCGGGTTTAACGCAGTCATCGGCTCTTGGAAAATATAAGCAACTTCTTTGCCGCGGAATTTGCGAAGCGTTGAGCTCTTCACATTGATCATATCTACATCTTTAATCAAAACTTGGCCGGTACGCCTTGCATTGGAAGCTAGAAGATCCATTAGACCAAGGGCAGTTGTAGATTTACCCGATCCTGACTCACCAACGATGGCAAGGACCTTGCCTGGGTGGAGCTCAAAGTTCATCTTGATGGCTGCGGGATACCAGACGCCATCGACCCAGAAATCGACCGAGAAATCTTTAACCTTTAGGATTGGCTCACTCATGGCTTACTCTCCATTCAGCAATCTGGTTAACATCGGCGGAAATCCGATCATCTTTCGCGCCCAAGGCTCGCGAGTTTACAGTAGTTTGGGATATCTCTTCTGTCTTGGGATGTTGATTACAACTCTCCTGGAATCCAAGTACAGCAGCGCTGAAAACTTCGCCTTCTGTGCTCTTATTCTCTTGATTGCTGCCTCGGTCTACCTTGGAATTCAAAGACCGGCTCTGGCCTTTACCAACCTTGGCCTGGCAATTAGAAACCCCTTCACTACCACGATCCTTGATTGGAAGCAGGTTAGTGATGTTGATACTAAATTTGTTCTCAACATAAAAAGTGACCTTGGAGTCATTAAATGCTGGGCTGCTGCTGGACCCTCTAGATCTCAACACCGAGCTATTCATCCCAGTGAACTCAAAGGATTTCATCAACAAGGTGGTGGAATTAAAGCTGCCGACTCGCCCAGGTCTGATTCTGGAGCTGCGGCTCAAATTGCTCGACGCTATATCCAGGAGCGTGGAAGTTTTAAAGGAAGTATCACTAGTGAAATTAAAGTTAATAATTTGGCTAAATTCCTCTATATAACTCTTGGAATTACTGTAATGATTTCGCATTTGATCGCCTACGCCTGATTTCTTGCAATCGCTCTGGCGTTCTGTTTTTCTTTCTTTGTAATCTTGCGCTTCTGCCTTGGATCAAAGGCATCTCTTAGCCCATCACCAATAAAGTTAATACTTAAGGCAATACTTACGATGAAGAATCCTGGATACCAGAAAAGGAATGGTCTGGTGGTAAAAGCATCCTGATATTGATTAATCAAAAGCCCGAGAGATACATCAGGAGGAACCACTCCAAAGCCAAGGTAGGAAAGGGCTGTCTCTAGCAAAATTGCGCCAGAGAGAAGCAAGGTAACTGAGACGATAATTACACCAACGGCATTTGGAAGAATGTGCTTGAAAATAATTCTTCTAGTTGATGCCCCAGCAACTCTTGCCGCATCAACAAATTCTCGCTCGCGCAGGGTTAAAAACTCTCCTCGCACCAGACGCGATAGCCCCGTCCAGGCAAAGAGACCCAAATAAACCGCAAGAATAATTGCGCCAAGATTTCCAAATTTTGCACCAATAACTGATCCCACAATAACTGCTGGGATTGTGATGATGAAGTCGGTAAAGCGCATTAGAACGTTATCAACTACGCCTCTGTAATATCCAGCGACAGCGCCAACGACAGTTCCGATAATTGCGGCAAAGAATCCAATAATGAACATAACTTGAATCGAGCGCTGAGTGCCCTTCATAACCAGGGAGAAGTAATCTCGCCCAATGTCATCCTGACCAAATGGGTGTTCCCCAAGGCCAATTCCCTCTCCCCCTAAAAACTTAGGAACAAGTGAAATAGTTGGGCAGCCAATAGTGTCATTAGGGCAATCGCCAAAGCGAAGCTCCGGCAGATCATCAGGAGACCACTTCCACCAACCCTTAGTCTTAATCGGGCCAAAGTTGGCATCAACTGCAGAGAATACAAAGACAATGATGAATGTTAGGAAGATTAATGAGGCAACCGCTGCCTTATGCTTAAAGAAGCGACGACGAATAATCTGCCATTGCGTCAAACCTTCAACTTCCTTATTGGCAATAGCATTCTCGCCTGATTCAATAGTTAGCTCTTCAAGAGCCGCCTCTTTACTCTTTCTTCTAATTTTCACTTTCCACTCCCAACACGAATTCTTGGGTCAAGGGCTGAGTACAGAAGATCTGCGATTAAGTTAGCCATAACAGCCAGCGTTGCCGTAATAAAGAAAACGCCCATAAGTAGGTTTAGATCTTGGCTGGTAATTGCTCTATTAAAGAGAGTTCCCATTCCATACCAACCAAAGACTCGCTCGGTGATGATTGCTCCACCGACAATTCCCGCAAAATCAACGACCATAATTGTGGTTAATGGAATCAAAGTATTGCGGAAAGCATGTCGCATAATCACGGTTCGCTCATTTAGCCCTTTAGCGCGAGCAGTTCTTATGTAATCCTGATTTAAAACCTCAAGCAGAGTTCCTCTTGAATATCTGATGTAGCCAGCAAATGAAATCAAAGTAAGCGCAATTGTTGGCAAGAATAAATGCACCAAAATATCTAGCGTTGAAATCCAGAACTCATTAGGAGTCAAGAGCTCCTTTGCCTGGCCTAGAGTCGGAATTGGCCTAAAGCTAACCGCTCCCTCTTCCATATATGGCTTCCAGGTCTGCATGAACTTATCAACGATAATTAGATGTCCTGAAAGAAGAGCGGTAATAACTGTAGTTCTAACAACTGGGCCACGATCAATTCGAGCAAATGCCAGAGCCACTGCCACCGCAACAACTATTGTGATTAGCGCATATCTAAGTAGCTGCGGAATTGATGACGAGGAATTAAGTGAGTTTGAGACCACAAAATAAGAGATAACAGTTAGCGGAGCCATGGTTAATGAGGCATAGAGCGCAGATTTATTGCCAAATCCTGTGCTTAAGTAAGTGATACCAAATGCAATACCAACAGCAAGCAGACCGATTAATACTGGGCCAAGTGCGGGATCAGTTAACCAATTTGCCTCATCAACGAAGGTGAGGAAGGCAAAAGTTCCCACAAAAACAATCCCAAAAACCTTCCAAAAGTTTCCGCGCTTTGAGCCAAGCAGCGAAGCCCAAAAAATTGAGCCAACCAACCCAATTCCAATTTTCCACGAAGTAGTTATTTGAGGATCGGATAAAAATGTATTGAATTGAATTGCTAGGTATTGCTTTAGGAGAACTGCAACCCAAAATATTGGTAGTGAGAAGAGTAGGAATGCAAAGAATGTCATTGAATAATCAAAACGTGAATATTGACGAAGAGCGGTAACAATTCCCAAGGCAATACCAACGATAATTGCAAAAATAGTTGCGAAAATAACTAGTCGAATAGTGATTGGCATTGCTGTTGCAATTTCGCCTGATACTGGGAGACGAAGACGAGTTAGTCCTAGATCTAGATTGCCGGTGAAAATTCCTAGAACTCCGCGTAGCCAGATAAAATATCTAAGCGGGGGCGGAACATCCAGTCTTAAAAACTCTTCTAGCTCTCTAATTTGCGCCTGAATCTCGGGATCATCGCTAAAGCGAAGCTCGCCAATTGGATCTCCTGCAATTGCTGCAAGGTTATAAAGGATGAAACTTGAACCAAAAAGGATTAGAAAGAGCACGCCGATTCTTCGAGCAATAAAAGCTAGCACGACACTCTCCTTCCTACCTCGGGACTACGTGAGCCTACGAATATTACTGACTTAAGACAAAAATATAGCCTGTGGGCCTTAGGAATTTTCTTTAAAAATCCCTAAGGCCCAACAAGCCTTCAAAGTTGAGCGATTAGCTCTACTTCTTTTTTAGTACTTCCAATCCCAGAAGTTCCATTCCTTCACAGGAGATAGTGAGCTGGCCTTAACGCCCTTAAGGTCGTTGTCATAGGCAGTCACTGCTGGATGCTGGTATAGAGGTAACGTGTAAGCCTTACCGAAGATTTCACGTTCAATCTTGATAAAGGCTGTGCTTAGAACTGAATCTGACATTGGACGACCGAAAACATCATCCAAAATCGCATCTAGTCCAGGACCTGAGTTTGCTCCGCTGTAATTGTTGGAGCCATCAGAACGCCAGTTGGCGCGAATTGATCCTTGCGCTGTGCTGGTTGCAGCCCAGGCAAAGAATGTCGCGTCATACTTGGAATCGCGAAGCTTTGGTGACCAATCAACTTGAGTATCAAGGTTTACATCAAAGCCGCACTTAGCAAGGTTTGCCTTAAGCAAAAGCGCTTGCGCTGCACGACGTGCATTGTTTCCAGGTACTAGGAAGTTCACCTTTAGCGGATTCTTAACTGCATTCTTCTGATACTTCTGAACGAGTGAAAGAGCACGCTTATTTAGTGAATCTTGTGTTCCAACGTAATATGAAGATCCATTAGCAGCAATAACCTTTGCATACTTGCTGTCTTCATGTGATGGAACTGTAACCGAGCGAAGTGGTGGAATCTCAGCGTTAATCGGAGTGATCAACTTCTCGACAATTTCTTGACGAGGAACGCAGAGTAGGAAGGCGCGACGTAGGTCAGTTGCCTTCTGTCCATTTCCGGCAAATAGACCGGTGTATGGAGTTCCACCTGAGAAGTAAGCACCGCTACGAAGATCAACGTGCTCATATGCTCCACCGAGACCACCAATTGTGGTTACTCCAGCAAGCTTCTTGAGAGCAGCAACTCCGTCAGCAGTCTGCTGACCTGAGTAGAGGGAAACTTCACCATTACCAAGGGCCTGAACCACTGGGTTTCCATCAGCTACGAACTTCTGGATGATGTTCTTGATATCTCCCGAGACCTTAGGTCCGGAGTTATAAAGTGGGTTTGCCTTAAGGGTTACAGATTGTCCCTTAACTGCGCTAACGACATTGAAGCCACCATTTCCAACCCATAGAAGAGGGTTAGTAGTTGCAGCGTTTACATCTGGGCTGTTATAGGAAGTTGACCAGATGGTTCCAATCTTCTTTAGAAGATCAGTGTCTTTAGCCTTATATGCGGCATACCAGCGATCACGTGCAGCATTGTTTGCAGAGACGCTCTGTAGTTCAGTCTTACCTTCAGCAGCTAGCGTCCAAGCATGTACTGGACGTGCGCCGATAACAGATAGCCACCAATCTGGGAACTTCTGCTTGTACTTAAAGGTAACTGACATTTCATCAGCGCTTACTACTGGATCGCCTGTCTGGTATAGAGAGTATGTGCTTGAAGAGAGTCCAGCAGCATTAAATGCCATCTTGTCTCCAGCAGCCCAATCACCTAGACCTGCAGCCTTTGCATAATCGCGGCTATAAATCATATGAGTTGAGAGAAGATCAATTCCAGTAATTGGAGTTCCATCTGACCAAACTCTTCCTGGAGCTACGGTGTACTGAACTCGGAAATCATTGGACTTATTTGAAGTTACTTTATAAGAACCAAATGTGGTGTTCTGTACCCAAGTTCTTGAGGAATCGTAATATCCAAATCCCATACCAGTTAGATAACCGATAGTAGAGTTTGTTACCAAGTTAAAACCAACAACAGCTGAGTTAAAGCCTGATAGAGGGTTTGGTTCATGGAGAATTACAGTTCCATTCTTAGCCGCATTTGCTGGCGGCGTTACTGTTGAAGCAGCAAGCAGGATCGAAAGAGATCCAACAATTGCCACTCTTAACTTCTTGTTTTTCAAGATAACCTCCTAAAAGGTCTTTGTTTGCGGGGATAGTTGTTAGTAAAGAGTCGACCGCTTTACCATCAATTAGCCCTCGAGGGTTGGAGAAGTCTGCCTTATGGGGCTATTTCTGACAATTGCCGATCCTGGTCCTGGGGGCTAAATAACAATATCTTTACCATTTTCTGTCTCTAACCAGCTGAATCTAGGCGAAATTCAAGATGATTGCGGCGCAAGTGCGCCTCTCTTGGCTCTGCCCCACTGCGACCTTCCTCAAAAGTGCCTTGACCTGTATTTGATGAGATCAATGAATTGGTCAATGCCTAGAAATTCAATCATTGGCGAAAGAATTGAAATGAAAACTTGGGCATCTCTACTTATTCGAATCTATTTTTTGATCTAAGTGGCAAGATTGCGCGGTGAGCAATGTTGAGCAATTTCGCCCGCGAAATGGATATTTTCTTTCATTTTGGATCTTCTTCACGATAAGTGCCTTAACTTATGTAAATGTCTTGGATTACGGATTACTGGGCGGACTGCCCAGCATAACTTGGGGACTTTTTACCTGCTCCCTCTTCTATCTAATCTTTCTCCATCCCAAAGTTATCTACTGCGATGAGGGAATTGTAATTGTCAACCCCATGCAAAATATTACTTTGGGCTGGGATGAAATCTCACTAATTGATTCCAAATTCACAATGTATGTAATCCATCAAAGTAGTGGTACTAAGTATCACGCATTTGCAGCCCAAGCACCTGGCCGATATCACATAAGAAATGTACATCCAACTGAAATAAGGGGTATGAAATTAAACGATAGCGGCAGCATTAAAGCGGGAGAAAGCCCAAGAAGTAACTCTGGGATTGCAATCGCAATTGCTAGGACTCGATTTGAGAATTTTCACCAAGGAAACAATATCCAAGGATTAAACTTTTCAATTATTCCTAACAAACTTGGTGCTTCTATCGTGCTTTTTCTTTTTCTTTTAGCAATTACAACTCAACTACTGCAATCTTAGGCAAGCTCACTTCTATTCTGCATTGCTCTAGCGTTTGCTTTTTCTTTACGACTCAATCTACGGCGCTGTCTTGGATCAAAGGCATCACGCAGTCCATCTCCAATGAAGTTAATGCAAAGAGCAATCACAATAATGAAGAGACCTGGGTACCAGAAGAGCCACGGCCTTGTAGTAAAGGCATCTTGATAATTAGAAATCAATAGTCCTAGGGAAACATCTGGCGAAGTAACTCCAAAACCTAGATAACTCAAGGCTGTTTCAAGCAATATTGCACCAGACATCAAAAGTGTTACAGAAACGATGATTACTCCCACAGCATTAGGCAAAATATGCTTAAAAATAATGCGCCGATTGCTAGCCCCAGCCACTCTTGAGGCATCGACAAATTCACGTTCTCGAAGGGTTAGGAACTCGCCTCGAACCAAACGCGAAAGTCCAGTCCACGAGAAAAGTCCCAGTAGGAGCGCTAAAAAGGCTGCTCCTTTATTACCGAAGTGAAAACCAATAACCGAACCAATAATAATTACTGGAATTGTAATTATGAAGTCAACAATTCTCATCAAAATCGCATCGACCCAGCCGCGGAAGTATCCAGCAATTGATCCAATTACTGTTCCAAGAGTTGCTGCAATCGCTCCAATTATGAACATAACTAATAGCGAGCGCTGGGCTCCACGCATCACGAGAGCTAAATAATCTCTGCCAATATCATCTTGACCAAATGGATGTTCGCCCAGTGAAACGCCATCGCCATCAAAGAAAGGAACGGCATCAAAAGTTGGGCATCCAACCGATCCATTTACACAATCAGCTCCATAGCGCAGTTCTGGCATATCCTCGAAGCCATACTTCCACCAACCAGGGATAACAAATGGATCTTCTTCATCACCAATGCGCCAATCCAGTGCGGTATAGACCACAGTTATCAATACAAATAAAACAATCACCGAAATCATGGCAGCTCTATGGCGAACAAAGCGACGCAGAACTATTTGACCCTGGCTTAGGCCCTCTGTCTCTTTATTGAAGATGGCATTCTCGCCAGCATCCTTAATCTCACTCACGATCTCCTTCTTTTTTGCCATCACTTACCAGCTCCCACGCGAATTCGAGGGTCCAGTGCTGAATAGAGAAGATCTGCGATCAAATTAGCCAAAATTGCCAAGGTAGATAGAAAGAGAATTACCCCCATTAAAAGATTTAAGTCGAAGGAGGTAATTGCTTTGTTAAAGAGCGTTCCCATCCCCTGCCAAGCAAATACGCGCTCTGTAATGATTGCTCCCCCAACAATGCCGGCTACATCGCCGACCATGATTGTGGTTAGTGGAATCATGGTGTTTCTAAAGGCATGGCGCATGATCACTGTGCGCTCAGTTAAGCCTTTAGCGCGTGCAGTTCTTATGTAATCTTGGTTTAAAACATCGAGCAAGGTGCCTCGGGAGAAACGAATATATCCTGCAAAAGAAATTAAGGTTAAGGCAAGGGTTGGTAGTACTAAGTGCATTGCAAAGTCCAAAACTCTAACCCAAAATGTCACATCAGATAGCCAGATTGTTGATTGTCCAATTGTGGCAACAGGTCGATAGTTAACATCATCACTTTCTACATATGGTCTCCAGGCTTGCATCATCTGGTCGATTAGAATCAAACCTCCGATTAATAGTGAGGTAATAACGCTGGTGCGAATAATCGGACCTCGATCGATGCGCGCAAAAATAAATGAAACGGAAATCGCCGAAATTAAGAGGGCGAGCAATAAAATTAAAATTCCAACTCTAGGTCTATTCGAGTCAAGCAAACTTTGAGCTGGGAAATAAAGAATCGTTCCAATTAAAGCCATGAAAAGATTGCTCTTCACCGCATTACGATCTGATAAACCTACGGAAAGATATGTAATCCCAATGGCAATACCAATACTAAATATGAAAATAGCAATTGGGCCCAAGCGAGGGTAGGAAAGCCATTCAGTTGCGCTAATTAGACTTAGAAAAATAGAATTTGCAAGGAAAACTCCAGAGAAAATCATCAGAACTCTTCTACGAGAGCCGCTAAGAATTGCGGCCCAGAAAAATCCAGTAATCGCACTCAGACCAATAATCCAAGGCGGTGAAATCTTGGCAGTTACTAAAAAGTCATTAAAATCGATAGCCAAGTACTGCTTAAGCAAAACAGCAACCCAGAAAATCGGGAGCGAGAAAAGAAGGAATGCAAAGAATGTCATTCCATAATCAAATCGAGAGTATTGACGAAGCGCTGAGGTAATTCCAAGCGCTAAACCAAGAACTAGAGCAACAATTGTTGCCACAAAAACTAAGCGAATTGTGGTGGGAATTGCATTTGCAATGGCTTCAACTACTGGCTGCTGTTCGCGGGTATTGCCAAAGTTCGGATTTCCAACAAAAATTCCTAGCACGCCACGAAGCCAGAGAAAATAACGAAGTGGTGGTGGCAAATCCAGTCTAAGTTCACGTGTCACCGATGCAATCAACTGTTCCTTATTCTGGGCAGTACTAGTTTTAAGTCCTTCTAGAGGATCAGTTGAAATCGCTGCAAGATTGTAAATAAGAAAGCTAGAGCCAAGGAGAATCACAACTAGCGCACCAAGGCGCCTGAGGATATAGGCAAACATCTCCAGCCCCCTTTTCCCGCTAGATCTAGCAATATGGCTCTACATGATTCAAGTGGCGCCTAAATTCTACTTAGGCGCCACTCGAATTACTGCTTAATACTCACTACAAAGAGTGAGAATTTTTCAAACTACGCATTTCTGCTTAGTTTGAGTACTTCCACTCCCAATAGTTCCACACAAGTGTTGGAGATAGTGGGTTTGGCTTGACGTTCTGCAGTTTCTTATTTACTGCAGTAACGCCTGGGTGCTGGAAGATTGGAAGGGAAATTGCATCCTTCATCAACTCTTTCTCAACAATTAAGTACTGCGCGAGTCTGTCTTTCTCAGACAATGCAGTGGCGTTAAGTTTGGTTACCGCTGCATCAACCGTCTTATTTACATAGCCAACGAGGTTGTTACCACTGTCGCTCTTGTAAATATCGGTATTTCCTGCAGCTGTTAGAGAGCTCTTAACCCATGCGAAGAATTGTGCATCATATTCGCTTGAATCAAGGAATCCGCTCCAGCCAGATCTTCCCGGTGCATTTAGATCAAAACCAGCACGAGCTAATGCAGCTTTTGCAATCTGAGCTTCAGCGGCACGACGAACGTTGCTTGGCTGACCCCAGAGCATGTTGATTTTCACATCGGTAGCTGAGTGCTTGCGGACAAGTGCAAGTGCTGCAGCTTCGCGCTCTGCTTGAGTTCCCTTTGTGAACTTAGATACGCCGCTGTTCTTAACCATATCGGCATAGCCAGGCTCTCCTGGGAATAGCATTAAGGAATCCATACGAACAGCCTTTGCGTTAATTGGCTTCACCAATTTATCTACAATTTCGTCGCGTGGATATGCCATCAGGAATGCAGTGCGAAGATCTCTTGCTTTCTGGCTATCGCCAGCAAAAGGTCCGGTGTAAGGCTCAGTTACGCCTTGCGCAGTTCCGACGCGAAGATCGATGTGCTCATAAACAGCTCCTGAGTATCCAATGATCTTTGCTGTTGGAATTGCTTTTAGAATCTGGACGGCATCAGCAGTTGGCTGACCATCGTATAGATCGATTTCTTGATTACGAAGCGCCTGAGCAGCAGCAGTTCCATCGCCAACAACACGGAAGATAATGGTCTTAATTCCGTTTGTCTTTGGACCTGATGGGTTAGTTACATGCTTAGGGTTGAGTACCAAAGTAACTGATTGACCAGTTACTGCGCTCTTAATCTTGTAACCACCATTACCTACTAGAAGTAGTGGGTTGGTTGAATCATTGATATCAGTGATGTTATATGCATTGGACCAAACTTTGCCCGCAGCTGTCATCAACTTAGTATCGTAATTATAGAAAGCCTTTTCGAATTTTGCTTTTGCAGCAAGATTTGCAGCTGCGCTCTGCAGGCTGGTCTTTCCTTCTGCAAGGTGAATCAGCGCATGTACTGGTGATGGTCCAGGACCGGTAATTTCCCAATCTGGAATCTTTGAATCGTACTCAATCGTTACCGACATCTTGTCAGCTGAAAGTGTTGGTAGACCGACATGTGTTTGGTCGTAGATTCCACCATAGCCAAGGGCATTAAATGCTGGTCTGACCTCAGGATCTGTTGGATCACCAAGCTTTGCAGTGAATGAGTATGAGCTTGAAGCAAGAACGTGTGAGAGCAGGAGGTCCACGCCAGTAATTGGTGTTCCATCTGACCAAACTTTGCCCTTGTTTACTGTGTACTGAACTTTAAACGGTTTTTGGCTTACGATTTTGTATGAACCAAAAATTGTATTGCGAACCAATTTTGGAGCATTATCGTAATAATTAAAGCCAAAGCCTTGTAGATAACCAATTTCACTGTTGACAGTTAGGTTGGTATCAGGCGTTCCGCTGTTCAAGCTGGTCATCTGATTGCTGGTAACAAGAACTACAGTTGAACGAGTTGCAGAGTTCGCTGGTGAGAGCGTTGAAACTGCAAGACCCGCCGCAGCTGCAGTAGCAATTGCTACCTTGGCAATGCGATTTAATTTCATTTCTTCTCCTAGTGATAGAAATTAAGGACTAGGTATGGAAAGTCGACTTCCCCCACACCCGCATCCTTAGGGTGGGATTAGTCTGCCCTCTCTAGGCCTTTTTAATCAATTAAAAAAGGTATCTATTTCGCTATATGAAACGAGCTTTTCAGGCTCAGTTGAGCCTAATTCGAGACTCGAGCAGCCTCAATCTTTGCCGTGGTTAGCCTTGGAACTGCAAAAATGAATAGAGCTAGACCTAAAAGAGCTGAGAGGAAATAGGGGCTTCTTAAGGCAAATTCTCTATCTCCCGTTAGCTCCATAAGATCTACTAAGGCTCCTCCAAGCAGAGTGCCAATTGGGATGCTTCCCCAAGCAAAGAATCGATAAACACTATTAACTCTTCCAAGAAGATGGCTCGGGATGATGCTCTGACGAAGAGAAACTGTTATCACATTCCAAAGCACTGCAAAGACTGTGGAGATGGCAGTAAGTAGGTAGAAGAGATGCCAAGAAGAAGATAATCCAATTATCAAAGCAATGATTGGGCCACTAATAAGAGTGAGATAGAGAGAGGGGCCACTACCTAATTTCTTCGAGATCTTAGGCCCCAGAATTCCCCCCAGGCTTCCTCCAACCGCTCCTGCTGTTCCAAGGACTGCAAATATAAATAGTGATGTCTCTAGGATTTCTTGAGCAAATAAAATAAATACTGCAGCTGTCAAAGCTCCAATTGCATTTAGCGCACCAAGTATTAGCGCCATGGGTCTAAGTAGTTCATGGCTCCAAAGCCAAGTGAACCCCTCCTTAATTTCTGATTTAAAATTTATCTTCTCAACTTTTTTCTCAGTATCAACTTTTTTTAGTGAGGGAATTAGCGTTGCAATTAGAGCAGCTGAAATAAAGAAAGTAGCAGAGTCAATATAGAAGGGAAGAAAGATAGCAATGCCAATTAGGAAGCTTCCAAGTGGAGGTCCTACAAAACTATTAGTTACATATTCAACTGACCAGAGTTTTCCATTAGCGCTCTCAAGCTTTTCTTTTTCAACGACAGAAGGCAGAAGAGTTTGAGCACTGTTATCTCGGAGCACTTCGGCAAAGCCAAACAGAAGTGCAGTGATAACTAGGACCAAGTAAAGAGTCCAATTAGTTTCAAGATCAGTAAGGGATGCAACCTCATTTAACTTCGGAAGGGATCCTGACTCCAAGGTGACCACTATTGCGACCAGAAGTGCCAAGCTGCCCCGAGCAATATCCATTGCGACAATGATTTTGCCGCGATTGAATCGATCGGTAATTACCCCTGCTGGAAGGGTGAAGATCAACCAAGGAAGCCTTGAAGCCACCGCCACCAATGCAATAAGAAGAGGCGAGCGAGTAACTGCTGAAGCAAGCCATGGATAGGCAATAGCCGCTATTCCATCTCCAAGGTTGCTAATGGCATGCGCACTAAATAGGCGCCAGTAATTCTTGCCTAACGCGACCTTCTCTTTTGCTTTAAATCTCACTTGAAAACCCTACCCCAGCTAATTGCAATAGCTAATAAGTGGTTGAATTGAGCGCTATGTCTTTCTCATTTGAAGTGCAAAAAGAAATTTCGGGTCAGCTTGGTAGAGCTGGAGTGATTTCAACCCCTCATGGCCAGATTGCAACCCCTGCATTTATTCCAGTAGGAACTAAAGCAAGTGTTAAATCCCTTGCACCAGAGGCGCTAACAGATCTTGGCGCACAAGCCGTTCTTGCAAATGCATATCATCTATATCTTCAGCCTGGATCTGAGACGCTAGATCAAGCCGGTGGTCTTGGAAAGTTCATGAATTGGAATAAGCCGACCTTTACAGATAGTGGCGGCTTTCAAGTTATGTCACTTGGGGCGGGATTTAAAAAAGTTATTGATATGAGTCTTGGCTCGCTGGATTCAGATGAGGCAATGGCAGAGAGTAAAGAGCGCCTGGCTCATGTTGACGATGAAGGTGTAACTTTTAAATCTCACCTAGATGGCTCTATGCATCGCTTCACACCTGAGATCTCCATGCAAGTTCAACATCAAATCGGTGCCGATATTATTTTTGCATTCGATGAGCTAACAACTCTTCATAACACTAGGAAATATCAAGAGCAATCACTAGAGCGCACTAGGCTCTGGGCCATCCGTTGTCTTGATGAACATAAGCGATTAACTGATCAGCGAAGTGATAAGCCCTATCAAGCCCTCTTTGGAGTATTGCAAGGCGCCCAATATGAAGATTTAAGAAGAAAAGCTGCTAAAGATTTATCAGAGATGAGTTCATCTGGTGTCTCATTTGATGGCTTTGGAATCGGTGGCGCGCTAGATAAAGCATCTCTTGGCCAAATTGTCTCTTGGATGAGCTCTGAACTACCTAGCGATAAACCCCGTCACTTACTTGGAATTGGAGAGCCGGCAGATCTCTTTGCTGGCGTGGAAAATGGCGCCGATACCTTTGATTGCGTTGCTCCATCAAGAGAGGCAAGAACTAGCGCGGTATATAGCGAGAATGGTCGCTTCAATGTTTCCTCTGCTACCTATAAAAAAGACTTTTCCCCAATTGATCAAGATTGCAACTGCTATACCTGTATCAATTTCTCAAAGGCTTATCTAAACCATCTTTTTAGAGCTAAAGAGATGTTGGCCTCAACTCTTGCAACCATTCATAACTTAGCATTTACGGTAAAACTAGTTGATCGAATGCGTCAGGCAATCCTTGATGAAACTTTCATAGAATTTAAAACTGAATTTCTTGCCAAGTATCAAGCAAAAGCCTTGGATTAATTAGAAGTTACTTCAGCCTCACGCATTTTCACATAGGCAATTACTGGATAGGTAATAGGCAGAAGGGCTACTTCAACTAAAGTCTTATAGAGATAACCAACCACTAAGTAATTTAAGAACTCATCAAAACTCAAACGACCTAGGGATGCAATCATGGTAAATACGATGGTGTCTACCAACTCACCAACTGCAGTGGACCCAATTAATCTGGCCCATAATTTCTTCTCATTGGTAATTTTCTTTATTCTTACTAAAGTCCATGAGTTTGCTAATTGGCCGAGAAGGAAGGCAGTAATACTTGCGATTACAATCTGAGGAACGAAGCCAAGAATTGATTCAAAGGCGCCTTGATTTGGCCAATCAGAAGCTGCAGGAGCAATCTGTACTAACCAGAAAGTTAGACCAGCTAGAGCGCCTAGGCCAAAGCCGGTATAGATGACACGCCTTGCTGCTTTAAAGCCGTAAACCTCAGTAAGAATGTCCCCCAAGATATACACCAAAGGGAATAAGAAGGCTCCCCCATCGGTCTTTATGAAGCCAAAATCAATGAATTTTGTTGCCCCGATATTTGAAATCAATAAAAGCGCGCAGAAAATAGCAGCAATTATTGGATAGAGGCTTCGGTGATAAAGATTTTGGATACTCATAACCCAATGCTATCTAATCTTTTTTATCTGAGATTTCTGCTGAGAGATCACCAATTCGCTTTATGTGTTTATAGCTAAAAAAGGCAATCAGGGTCGCAATTGCGCCTCCGATTAGAAATGGAAGGCGAAGTCCACCACGAGCAATTACGCCTCCGATTATCGCCCCAATTGGCATTAACCCCCAGACAATTGTTCGTCTTGCGCCATGAATACGTCCATAAAGCTCTGGTGGAATTAGTGATTGATAGAGAGACATCAACAAGATATTCCAAACCGAGATGGTAAAACCGATTAGAACGCTTACCGCTACAAAGAAATAAGCATTTGGCGATAACCCAATGAATATGACAAGTAAAGAGGCGAAGAAGACATTGATAGCAAGGGCTTTACCGCGACCAAGATATTTAGAGACCATAGGGGCGGCAATTGATCCAGCTAGGGCCCCTACTCCTTGAATCGCTAAAACAACTCCAAATAGCGCTGGAGATACCTTTAGCTCTTTTAAAATGAAAAGCGGTGCAATCGCATTAGAAAGTGAGTAGAAAAATCCAAGCAAAGTTGTAATAACTACGATGCTAAAAATCTGCTTATCTTGATAGAGATAATTGAGGGCAAACTTGATATCCCCTTTGAGTCCGAGTTTTGCTTGCCCTGCATCTCCTTCTTTTCTTGCATTTATTTCACGTTCAAAAGGAAAGAGGAGAATCAAAAGCCCCGCCAAAATAAATCCGGTAGTTGAGAAGAAAAAGGGAAGTGCAATCGAGACGGCATATAGCAAGCCACTAAGTGGCGCTCCAGCAAATTGAGAGACAATTACCTCTGATATCTGAAGCCTGGAATTTCCTCGCTCATAATTGGATTTATCCAGAATTTGAGGCAATACCGCTTGCGAGGTGGTATCAACTAAGACTTCACAGATTCCAAAGAAAAAGACTGAAATCAAGAGCAGCCAGATATTTATAAAACCTTGAGAGACAGCAAATGCGATAAAGAGGGCGATTGCTGCTCTTAGACTGTTTCCTAAAACCAGTGCCTTGCGACGATCGACGCGATCAACTATTGCTCCGATGGGAATAGCAAAAAATAGCCATGGCAATAATCCGAGGGCAGTTAGAGCCCCAATCAAGATTGGATCTTCGGTCAGTGAAACTGCAAGAAGTGGAGCGGCAAGACGAAGAACTCCGTCAACTAGATTGGTTATGAGGCTGGCAGACCAGATTCGAGAAAAGTCATGTCCGAGCGGAACACTCTTAGTCATAGGATCGAGTTTAGACTATCGAGATAGCAACTGCCTCATTCTCTCGATCTCTGCGCTCTGTGATTCAACAATATTTTTACCAAGTAGCGCTGCCTCTTCATTCGCTGAATCAATAATCATTTCTGCCATTTCAATTGCTCCTTGATGATGTTTAATCATGCCCTCAAGAAATAAGCGATCAAATTCTGCTCCCTTTGCATCTTTCAATTGCGCCATCTCATCATCGTTCAGCATTCCTTCATCCATCATATGCCCGGCATGTGATCCCATCATTGATGAACCCCAATTCTTCATCTGCTCAATTTCAGGACCTTGCGCTGCTTTTATCTCACTTGCTAACGCAATAATTTCTGGATCAGTTGAATTTAAAAGTGCCAATTCTGACATCTGGATTGCTTGCTCGTGGTGCGGAATCATCATTGCGGCAAACATTTGGTCATCGGCGCTAAATGAAGAATTAGAACTATCGCCTGTGGCACATCCAGATAGCAGAGCGGCAAGAATAAAGAGGAAAAGTTTTCTCATAGCGCGATAGTAAGATAAAACGATGATTCCTGCAGAGTTAAGCCTTGAGGTAGCAACCCTGGATGATGCAAAGGACCTCGCCGAAGTAATGACGTTAGCTGATCAATTCTTTACCCCAGGGTCTGAATCTGTCGGCCAAACTGAGGCTGAGGAAATTCTCAATGGCTATATCGATTCAGTGCAGGCTCGCAAAATAATTGAGCGGGGAACTGGCAAGGCTCAGGCCTTTATTACCGTGCATCCAGATAACTCTCGAAAGAGAATTTATTGCGATACCTGGCAAAGGCCTGGCGCTAACCTTGATCAGGCAAGTCTTGAGGTAACACTAGAAATTGCACGAGGCATAAGTAGAGATTTTGATCTATGGATTGGAACCAATTCCAAAGATTTAGGTTATATCCAAGCTCTAACTAATAGAGGATTTAACCTACTTCGCACCTACCATGGTCTAAAAGCAGAGATTACAAATCACCCCTATCCCCAGCTTGAAAGCGGCTTAGAGATGCGATTGATTAATGAAGATGAAAAGAAGATTTGGTGGGCCACTCATCAAAACTCATTTAGTAAACACTTCGGCTTTGTGCCACGCCCCTTTGAGGAATGGAAGGCGATGATTGATAAAGCAGTTGGAATAGATCTAAATGCCCGCTGGGTCCTTTATCTTGAGGGGCAAGCAGTTGGTTTTATTGAGTGCAGCGATATTAAAAAAGATGTAGGAGCAGGATTTGTTGATGGAATTGGAGTTATTCAGAGCCAACAAGGAAATGGTTATGGAGAGTTAATGCTTCGTTGGGCCTTTGCCTACTACTCATCTATTTCTCGTAAATCACTTGAGCTCAACGTTGATACCGGCAATGAATCAGGAGCACTTAGGCTCTATGAAAAACTTGGCTTTAAAGCAAAGAGTTCTTGGCAACATTATGAAAATAAAACTTGGGTGAAGCTCTAACGACTAGCTGCTACTGCTTGCTCCAGATGAGCCTTAATATGTTTGGACATATAAGCAAGGTAATCAATTAATTTAATTGGCTCTCCATTTGCCTTTACCCCTAGGCGCTCTAATTTATCGGCTGGAAGACCAGCAAGAAGGTCAAGATTATTTCGACGAAGGGCTGCAAAAGACTCAACGCTTGTTTTTGCATCTCGATCTTTCTTGATAGCTGCAAAGGCGTCTTCATCCCAAGCTGAGAACTGATAGTTATCGCTAGTTAGAATCATTCGCACTCGAAGCGAGAGTGAAATCTCTGCATCGCAGATATGAGCGAGGCACTGCGAAGCGCTCCAGCCACCATCACTTGGCACATTGTCAAGTCTTGATGCGAATGCACCATAGAACTCTTGCACTCTTGCAACATCATCTAGATAAGTAGCGAAGACCTCTTTAGACATTTTTAACTCCTAATCTAGATCGCGACGCAGTGTTGTTCTCATCGCAATGAGTGAAAATAGCGCGGCATAGCCCAAGAGTACAAGGGTTGCTGGCCCCGGAGTTAAGTAATTTTCAATGCTGAAATTGAAGTCATTTTCTCCAAAGTCAACATCAACAAGACCTGTAATTGCGCCGGCTGGAAGATACTTTCCAATTGATTCCACAAATGCCACAACCAAGCCTTCGACAATTAAAGTCCAGATAACTGCCCCTGTTACAGCTGCGATCTGATTCTTTACTAGAGCTCCAAGTCCCACCCCAACAATTCCCAGGACTAGCCCTGAGATAGCAGATGCTCTAAAGACTTTAAAGAGCAGCTCTGCTGGCACAGGAGCGTGAGGTTCAAAGAAGGTTAGCGCAATAAAGCCTGAAGTTATAGCAAAGAGAAAAGAGAAGAGTTGAATCACAAGCCCAGCAAGGCTTGCTGCAATCAATTTTGCAACTAAGACTGTGCTGCGCTTTGGCGTTACTAGAAATGTTCCAACCGCTGTGCCATGGCGATATTCATTAGTCATAATTAATATGCCAAGAATCAAGGCAAATAAATATCCACCGGCAGCATTGGCAAATACAGCGTTGATTCCCTCTTGAGTCTCAGTGCCTGAAAATACGCCTCGCCCTGGCCCATTATCTGAATTGAGAACCACAATCGGTGCAACTGTGCCAAGGGCTGCAAATAGCCCGCTCCAAAGGAGCAAGAGCCAATTAGCTCTTAGGTAAATTAATTTACGAAGCTCTGATTTGAGTAAAGCGCTCATGCACTCTTCCTTAACGTTAACTCCAGGAAGGCTTCCTCTAGAGATTTTCCTTTGCAGATCTCTTTTATAGTGCCCTGCGCTACTAGAACTCCCTTATTAATAACCAGAACATCATTAACAGTATTTTGCATCTCAGCTAGTTGATGCGATGAAACCAGGATTGTTCTTCCTTCGCCTGCTAATCTCTGGAGAAATTCGCGGAGCCAAACAATTCCAAGTGGATCAAGGCCATTTGCCGGTTCATCAAGAATTAAAATCTCAGGATCCCCAAGCATCGCAATTGCAAGTGAGAGGCGCTGCTTCATGCCAAGTGAAAATCCCTTGGTTCTCTTATTTGCAGCACCTGCTAAATCAACGAGCTCTAACACCTCATCGATTCGTGAGAAGTTAATTTGCGATGCACTTGCCATGATTTTCAAGTTCTGCTTTGCCGTTAATCCCGGATGAAAGCCTCTGCTATCTAATACCGCTCCCACCTTATGAATAGGTTCTACTAGCTGGCTATATGAGCCCCCGTTGATCTCTGCGCTTCCCCCGGTTGGATTGACTAGACCTAGTAGGCAGCGCAGCGCGGTGCTCTTTCCAGCTCCATTGGGTCCTAAAAAGCCGGTGACTCTGCCGGATTGAACCTGTGCTGAGAAATTAGATACCGCTAAAACGTCTTTATAGCGCTTACTTAAATCTTTAAATTCAATTTTTACACTAGACATATCGCTGAGCCTATACCCTTCACTTTATGAGCCAGAGCACACATCGCTCCCCTGTGTATGCCAGAAATGGCATCGTTGCAGCGAGTCAACCACTTGCAGTCTCTGCCGGTATTGAAATTCTTACTAAAGGTGGATCTGCAGGTGATGCTGCGATTGCAACGAGCGCGGTTTTGGCAGTTGTTGAACCTGGCGCATCTCATCTTGGCGGTGATGCATTTGTTATTTCCCACAACGCAGCAAGAAAAAAGAATTTAGCTTTTAATGGAAGTGGTGAGGCTGCCCATAGTGCTAGCGCTGATCAGTTCAAAGACGAAATCGATCATCACGGATATAAGAGCGCCACTGTTCCAGGCCTTGTCTCAACTTGGTTTGAGATACATGAAGAATTTGGTCTTTTATCGATGGATCAGATTTTGGCACCTGCTATTGATTATGCAAGAAATGGCTTTGCTGCTAACTCTGGATTTGTTAAGAGAATTTCAGGTCATCTTAAAATGTTTCCAGATACGCAAGTTTTTAAGAGCCTTGGTTTTGATACCAACCTAAAAATCGGTGATTTAGTCATTCAAAGTGATTTAGCAGATTCCCTAGAGGCGATAGCTCAAGATGGGCGAGATGCCTTCTACCTGGGAGAGATCGCCAGAAAATTAGTTGAAGCCAGCGATGGCTGGTTTAGCCTTAGAGATTTGGCAGAACATAGAACTCGAGTTCTACCGCCATTAAGCGTTAAATATCGCGACTATTTAATTCATGGCCAGCCCCCACCAAGTCAAGGAATGATTTTGCTTGAGGAGCTATTAATTGCAGAGGGTTTCGATTTGGCAAAGATGCAAGAGGCAGATCGCATTCACTTAATGGTTGAGGCAAAAAAGATTGCCTTTGCAGATCGCTACTTACTTCTTGGAGATCCAGAGCATATTGATATTAATTTGGAAGAACTCTTTGCATCTTCCAGTATTACTGCAAGGCGCAGCCAAATCAATATGGATAGAGCAAATTTGAAAGAACCTTCAGTATCTAGCGAGGGAAGTGATACCACCTATTTTCTAGTTGCAGATAGAGATGGCAATGCTCTCTCCTGGATTCAAAGTGTCTTTCATGGTTTCGGAGCCTCATGGGTGATTCCAGGAACTGGTATTCTGCTTAACAACCGCTTAACCGGATTCTCACTTGATCCAAAGTCACCAAATTTTATTGCGCCAGGAAAGCGCCCTGCTCACACACTAAATGCCTGGTCTGTAACTAGAGAAGATGGTTCTCTTGCTTACATGGGAGGAACTCCTGGGGCAAATATTCAAGTGCAGAGTAATTTCCAGCTAATTGTTAATGCGATTGATTTGAAGTTGAATCCACAAGAAAATGCTGAAGCTCCTCGCTGGCAACACTTAAACAAGGCAGGTGGTTCATCACTTGATGAAAAATATGAAGGGGTATTGCAGGTTGAAAATAGAGTGGAAAAAGAGATTCTTCAATCCCTTAAGGAAAAGGGGCATAGCGTTGAGGAACTTTCGGCCTATGGCCATGGCTCTGCAGTTCAATTGCTTGAAGTCTTGCCAAATGGAACCTATATCGCAGGTTCTGATCCAAGATGTGAAGGTCACGCAGCGGGAATCTAGGCTTTCTCTATACTTGTCTCTATGAAATTATTTGATGGCGATGATTTAGGTGGACCATTTGATCTAATTGCTGGACTTCCACTTCATCCTTTAGCCTCACATGCCCCAGTTGTTTTAGTGCCAATAGTGGCCTTTGCAGCTCTTGCTATGTCTTATTGGCCAAGTTTTTCAAGAAGATATGGCCTTCCAGTTTTGGTTCTTGCAGTAATTTCACAACTATCTTTGTTTCTTGCCAAAGCAAGCGGAGAATCTTTCCAAGAAAGACTCGACAAGGAAGTTGAGCGACATGAGAGCTACGGCGAAATTGCGCCATTTACCTTCATTCCACTTTTAATTCTGTTATTTATTCGATATCGGATGGATAAAACAGGCGCTGGTATTGGTTCGCCGGTTTTAAGAAGGCTGGTTTCGATTCTTCTTGCCCTTGCTGCAATCTTGGCTCTGGTCTATATCTTTTTAACTGGCCACTCAGGAGCAGAATCGGTTTGGGGCTGGCTAGCTAAAAATTAAATCTTTGAGCGCTTCAAAGTTTTAAAGATAAGCAAGCTAATCAGAGCACTAACCACAGATCCCACAATCACTGAAAAGATTGCTAGATTCACAATCTCTGGGCTATCAAAAGCCAAGCGAGCAATAAATATTGCAACCGTAAATCCAATTCCTGCGGCGCTTCCTGTGGCAATTAGATCTAGATTCCTGGCACCTTGCGGATATTCGGCAATCTTTATTTTTCTTGCCGCCATGGTTGCAAGGAGCACGCCTAGTGGTTTGCCAATTACTAGACCGAGGAAGATTCCCCATGCAATAACTGAATTAAGTGCGCTATTAATTGACTGGCTTGAAATCTCAACTCCAGTATTTGCAAAAGCAAAAATTGGCACGATTACATAGCTACTAATCGGATGAAATTTATGCTCTAAGTATTCAATAACCGAAACAGATCCATCTTCGCTATCGGTAAGACTTGATTTGGTCCGTGCAATATTCGGGGTGAGCAGACCCAAAATAACTCCAGCAATTGTTGGATGTATCCCGAATCTGTATGCGCAATACCAGAGTGATAAAGCTAGTGGCAGATAGACCAATACAGATTGACTTCCAAGCTTTCTAAATCCCAAGATGGCAAAAATCGTAAGAAGTCCTGCAAGGCCCCAGGAGAGGTTAACTCCAGTTGAGTAAACCAGGGCAATAATTAATATCGCGCCAATATCATCAATTACAGCTAGCGCTAGTAGAAATGATCGAAGCGAGGCAATTGCGCTACTTCCAACCAAGGCAAGAAGTCCAACGGCAAGTGCAATATCGGTTGCCACCGGAACTGCCCAACCATTTGGTTCCACTCCCCCGGCAATTGCTAGATAAATAATGGCTGGAAGGCTCATTCCGCCAATTGCTGCAAATAGTGGAGCTGCCGCTGCTTTAAAGGATGCAAGATGGCCTGAAGTTAGCTCTCGTTTAATCTCAAGGCCAACGACAAAGAAAAATAGGGTCATTAGTAAATAGTTGATGCTCTTTAATATCGTGAAATCAAGAGCAAGGCTTTCTGGTCCAATTTGAAATTTAAGATCTAGAAAAGAAAAGTAGCTATCTGCAAGGCCAGAGTTTGCCGCAAGTAAGCCAAGGGCTGAAGCGATAAGAATTAAAGTTCCGCTAGATGACTCTCTATGAAGAAAGTCTCTCAAAGGGGCAATCACGCGCTTCATAATCTAAAAGGTATCACCTTGAGCTAGCGCTGCTTGCTGCTCTATCGGCACTTAATATCTCCTTGACCATAGGAACGACCTGGGTGGCATAGAGTTCAATTGAATTCATCAATTTAGAGTGCGCCATGGGTCCATTTGAATATTTAAAATCAAATCGCTCAGCTCCTATGGACTTCATCGCATAGGCAATCTTTCTTGCAACCTCTTCAGGTGTTCCCACATAGAAGGAGCCATATTTCACTTCGTTAATGAAATGCTCTTTTGTGACCTGCCCCCAGCCGCGCTCTCTGCCAATACGGCCAAACATCACTTGATAATGTGGCCAGAGCTCTTCAATTGCAATCTCTTGTGAGGCAGCAATATGGCCAGGTGAGTGAATTGAGATAGGGCGAATTGGATGACCAAATTCATTCATTGAGCTTCGATAAAGATCTGCAAATGGAGCAAAGCGGGCAGGATCACCGCCAATGATGGCAATTGCTAATTTGGCATTAAGCCTTGCAGCTCTGACCACTGACTCAGGAGTTCCACCAACTCCAACTCGAAGTGGAATGCTGCCGCGCTCAGTCTTTGGATAAATCTCCTGATTAATTAGCGGCGCTCGCATCGTTCCTGACCAGGTCACTGCATGCTCTTTTAAGATCTCAACTAATAGCTCAAGTTTTTCTTCAAATAGCGCGCCATAATCAGTTAGTTCATAGCCAAAGAGTGGAAATGATTCGATAAATGATCCACGACCAGCAGTAATTTCCGCTCTTCCACTTGATAGCGCATCAATTGTGGCAAATCTTTGATAGACCCGAACTGGATCATCACTTGATAAAACAGTAACTCCGGTACCGAGTGTGATCTGCTTAGTTCTAGTTGCAATTCCAGCCAAAACGGTATCTGGCGACGATATTGCAAAGTCATCCCTATGATGCTCGCCAATGCTGAAATGATCTAGCCCCAATTGATCTGCCAGGACGGCCTGCTCAACCACATTTCTAATCGTGGCTGCTGCAGAGATCGGCGCCCCAGAATCATCGTTTTGAGTATCGCCGAAGGTATCGAGGCCAAACTTCAGATTCTCTACATCCATAGAGCAAAATCTATCAGGGTCAATACAATTGTGCGCATGATAAAGCGCATCCTCTACATTGGCTTTGATCAATTAAATGCCAAATACGGGGTTCTAAAGAGCGCTGATGTCAAAAGTGATGTCATTGCACTGATTCAAAGCGAGCCAATGACTACCGGCAAAAATTGGCATCCTGAGCGGCTCTATTTCTTAATTTCAAGTGCGAGACATTTTGCTCAAGAGCTAAGAGAAAAAGGGTTTAAAGTCGAATACATAAAAGCTAGCAGCACAACTACGGGCCTTGATGAGCTTTCAGAGAAATACAAGAATGTAAAGATTTTTGCAGCAGAGCCTTCTTCTCATCGTCTCTTTCAATCTTTGAGTGAATATGGCGTAAGTTTTGTTGAGAACGACTTCTTTCTCACTTCTCGTTCACTCTTTGCTAGATGGGCAGATGAACAGAAGAGCTTTTTAATGGAGAACTTCTATCGCAAACAGAGAGTTCGTCTAAATATCTTGATGGATAAAGCAAAGCCGCTAGGAGGTGCGTGGAACTTTGATAAAGAAAATCGCCTCCCGCCGCCAAAAAATTATAAATGGCCCAAATATTTAACCCACTCCCCAGATGAAATAGATCTAGAGGTTGCTAAAGAGCTAGGACATAGCCCATCCACCAATTGGGCTACCTCAAGAGCTGGCGCGCTTAAACAACTCGATAACTTTCTAAAAAACCACTTCGCAAACTTTGGTCCCTATGAAGATGCCATCACCGATGAGAACTGGGCGCTGCATCACTCACTGCTTAGCCCATATTTAAATAATGGCCTACTTCACCCTGAGGAAGTTATCAAGGCAGCGCTAAAGAGATTTGAAAAGGGAGATATTCCAATTGCCTCGGCCGAGGCCTTTATCAGGCAGATCATTGGCTGGCGGGAGTATGTCAATGGCATGTACTGGTATTTAGGAAGTGAGTATCGCCAAAAAAATGGCTTGCATGCAAAGCGAGAGCTTCCGCAATTATTTAGAGATCCAAGTAAGACCAATATGAACTGTATGAAAAACACGATTACCGATATCAATGATCGCGCCTGGGTTCATCACATTCCGCGCTTAATGATCTTAAGTAACTTTGCGCTAATTGCTGGCATTAATCCGCAGCAATTCTTGCAATGGATGAGAGAGGTTTTTATTGATGCTAGCGATTGGGTGATGGTTCCAAATGTAATTGGCATGGGAGTTCATGCCGATGGTGGAATTATGATGACCAAACCTTATGCAGCAGGGGGTGCATATATTTCAAGAATGAGCACCCATTGCAAAGGTTGTTTCTTTGATCCAAAGAAGCGCACTGGCGATGATGCCTGTCCATTCACAACTCTTTATTGGGACTTTCTAGATCGACATCGCCAGCAGTTTCAAGGAAATCACCGGATTGCTCAACAACTATTTGGCCTAGATCGACTTAAAGATATAGATGAGGTGCGATCTAGAGCTAAAGAGGTTTTTAAGAAACTGGAGCAAGGAAAACTTTAACGAGGGCAGATGCAAATCTGATCTTTTTTTATCCCGGCAAGTGCCTGAGCAATATGTTCTCCGCAGCCTTCCCAAGTCCACTTGCCACAAGAGCGACATTTAACTGCGCTACACATGATTTAAGAATCCTTTCTAGAAATGATTTAAGTGCAGGGCAATAGTTTAGTAGAACTTACCCATTACTAATCTCATAGCTCCATAAATCTAAATCATCAAGATTTACCGGCTTAAATCCCTTGGCCTCAAGGGCGCTAGCAATTTGTGCTCGATGCTCTGTTGCATGGTGGATTGATTGGGAGAGAATTGTGGAGCGCCATCTTTTTACAAGGTTTCCTGAGTAGTTTTTAAATTCAAGTAGCTCATCATCTAGCTTTGCAGACTCCAATAGCGCAGCATCGATAGCTGCTACCTGCTTAGCAAGTACTTCCAAATCAGCAATTTTGCCTATCTCTTGAATTGCCTCTCCAGGAACCTCAGGGCGTTTACCAGTTATGCGAAATGCATAAGCATCAGCTGCATCTACTATGTGATGAGTAATCTCAGCGACAAACCACTCTGGATTTGTGGCAAAAGACTTTAACGCAGCTTCAGGAAGGGTTGCTAGATGCTCAATTGTTAATTGATTAGCCCAAGCCATATGCCTTAATAAACGCTCTAAACCAATAGTCATGGTTTTTTTCCTTTTCTAAACCTTGGAAAGAATGGTGGAATTGATTTTTGAAACTCAATACTTTCTGGAAATTTATCTCTCAAAATCTGATCTTCATACCTTGCCTTATATAGCAATAGGGAAGTTAATAGCAGGGCTGCAATTAAAACACTGCCACTTTGTTTCCAGAGATAAGCAGCTAGAGCCAGAATAAAGAGAGCAGAATAAATTGGATGTCTTATCTTTGAGTAGATACCACTTGTTACTAGATCTGCCCCCTCTTTACTCTCAGGAAGAGGTGTCAGCGCGCTTCCTAAATCTCTAAAGGCGCGAAATAGAATGAGTACTGCAAGAAGTGCAAGTAAAGCTGCCAAAGCAGATCTAAGTTGCGAACTCTCTTTAGATCCCGGCAATAGAGCCAAAGCAAAGAGCAGAATGAATTGAAGCGTTACAACTAATTTACCCTTCATGATTAAAGTCTAACTAGCAGAAAGGCTTATCTAGCCCGCTTAGAGCGTGGAGCGCTTCTCTTGTTTCGAGTCTGATCATTTCCAACTCTCTTGCGTTTTCGACCACCCTTTGGCCTTGGCCCGCCGCCTCGCTCTGGGGACTTACTTACGACCTTCTCTTTAGCCTCTGGAGTTGGAACTCCACTTGGCATTCTCGCCCCAGCAATCTTTACCAACTTCTCATCCATTGGAGTAATTGCCATAACCCAAGTTTCAACTCCAGCTCTTAAAGCAATTCCCGCCATAGTTCTCTGCTCTTGATGGGTGGCAAGTGAGATTACTTTTCCAGATTCTCCAGCTCTGGCAGTTCGCCCAGATCTATGTAGATAATCTTTATGATCTGCTGGAAGATCAACATGAACCACTAAATCAATGCCATCAACATGGATTCCTCGAGCAGCAACATCGGTTGCAATCAAGACTGCGCTCTCTGAATCTTTAAATCTTGCAAGAGTTCTAGTTCTAACGGCCTGTGATTTTCCGCCATGGAGAGTTCCGACTTTAACGCCAACATGGGCAAGATTTGAAGCTAACTTATCAGCGCCGCGCTTTGTTCTAACAAAGAGCAGAGTCTTTCCCTCTCTAGCTGCGATTTGATTGATGATATTTGATTTATCACCCTGGCGATAGACAAAGACATAATGCTCAGCTTTATCTTTTGTTCCTTCAATTTCTTTGATGGAGTGAGATCTAGGCTCCTTGAGATATTGCTTTACTAAAC
>Ga0315902_10002154_pt1 | contig 31133 bp, 22 predicted proteins | sample LakEriMetagenome_9_FD_203523 | JGI IMG/M metagenome (GOLD analysis project Ga0315902, IMG submission 203523) | Freshwater fungal communities from buoy surface, Lake Erie, Ohio, United States - Buoy 12 MA117 | ecosystem: Environmental > Aquatic > Freshwater > Lake > Lake biofilm | place: USA...
GCCTTCTATATTGATGGTCAGCAGATCGACTATGGTATTTGTTTTACCAACCCTTCATTCCATGTTGCAGTAATAGATCCATTGACCTTCCAAACCTGGAGAACAAATTACAACAATCAATATCCAAACAATTCATTCGGCAATGTAAATGACGGTTCCGCCTGCGGGCCGTGGGCCTGGGATGCATTTATCTTCAGACAAGACAATGCTTCACAGATCGCAAATTTTTCGAATATGGTTCTGAATGAAGTTCCGGACGGTCATTTCCTGCTCATATACACTCCAGGCACTGCGCGCTATGATCTTTGGGATGCACTAGACCCTTCGGTATATGCCACTTTTGCTGCACTTGGCTCTGACAGTATTTACGCAGGAAGACCGAACCGACCGTTCGCTTTCTTTACGCGCAAGGGATTCCCCTCAACGAAAGTGGAGGAGGTAGCGCAATACCAAGGAGAAGATGTCAACCTGACTACGAATATGGTCGGTGCCGATTATATCGGTCAGGAAAGCTCAACGCTGATCGGTCCGGCAGCACAATGGAATGCCATCTTCTGGAAACAGGATCCAATGGAGCCAGGTTCTGCCGATAGTACTTCACTTCTTCTGGAAGGCGTTACAGCAGATGGTAGTTCACAGCTGATAACTCAATGGATTTTCACAGGAAATGACTCCATACTTAATTTGAATAACATCGTAAACGCAGAACAGTATCCCTACCTCAGGCTGCGTTCTTTTTACAAGGATTCAGTTACCTTCACTCCAGCTCAAATCGACTATTGGCATGTCTTGTATCAGCCTTTGCCTGAGGCAGCGATTGATGGTACAAATTCCTACACTTGGTTACCTGATACAGATACACTTGTTGAAGGTGAGGAAGTATCTTTTGCTGTCGACATTAAGAACATCTTCAACTTACCAATGGACTCTCTGTTGATCTCTTATTATATTACCGATCAGAACCAGGTTATTCACCCGATCGAGTATCCAAGGCAGGATTCACTTCTAGTTGGCGAATCCTTCAGGGATACGGTAAAGTTCTCCACAGCGGGACTAGCGGGAATTAACTCGTTCTGGATGGAGGTTAACCCTTATGTGAACGGTAGTCTCTGGATAACCGATCAGCCGGAGCAAGTGCATTTCAACAATCTACTACAGATTCCTTTCTTCGTGAATCGTGATACTCAAAATCCTATTCTCGATGTAACTTTCGACGGTCGACACATCCTGAATGGAGATATCGTTTCTCCTGAAAGTGAAATATTGATCACACTTAAAGATGAGAATCCGTACCTTATTATGAACAATGATGCGGATACCTCAAACTTTGGCGTTTATATTACCGATCCAGAAGGAGTACAGACGCGAATACCATTTGTTGACGGAACCGGAAATCAGATCATGCAGTGGATTCCGGCTGAACAACAGTTCAAGAAGTTCAAGATCATTTATCCCGCCATATTTGAAAAGAGTGGTAAGTACACCCTTCTGGTACAAGGTTCTGATAAGAGCGGTAACCTTTCCGGAGATCTCGAGTACAGAGTGAATTTTGAGGTTGTTCACGAATCGATGATCACACATCTGATGAATTACCCTAACCCCTTCAGCACGAGTACAAGATTTGTATTCACACTGACAGGCACAGAGGTGCCGGATGATCTGACCATTCAGATCATGAATGTAAGTGGAAGGGTCGTAAGAGAGATCACGGCAGACCAGCTGGGACCGATCCATATTGGTAGAAATATCACAGAGTTCGCTTGGGATGGAAAAGATGAATTTGGAGATCCCCTTGCGAACGGAGTTTACCTTTACAGGGTGAAGGCGTCGATCAATGGTGAAGAGATCAAACACCTAGAGTCCGGAGCAGATGCGCATTTCAAAAAAGGCTTCGGGAAAATGTACCTGATGCGCTAATCATGCTATTCAATAGCTTTGATTTCATACTTTTTTTCGTTGTTGTACTGAGCATTTACTGGACTGTTACTCTAAAGCTAAAATGGATAGTCCTGCTTGTTTCTAGTTTCATTTTCTATTCATACTGGAATCCTGTATTTACGTTGCTATTGTTATTCACTCTGGCCGTGAGCTTTTTTCTGGGAAAATACCTGATCGACCTTGAGGACAGGAATCGATCAAGAAAAGGTTTGATCCTTGGCCTCGTGCTCACCGGAGCGTCGCTCTTTCTCTTCAAATACTATGACTTTTTCAATACTGCTTTGTCGCACTTTCTGGCGTTATTCGGGTTGAACTATCAGCCAAGGACTCTAACGCTTATTCTGCCACTGGGAATTAGTTTTTATACTTTCCAGATCATGGCCTACATGATCGATGTGTACAAAAAAACGATTCGGGCTGAAGAGAATTTTTTCAAGTATGCGCTCTTCATCAGCTTTTTCCCGCAGCTTATTGCAGGACCGATAGAGCGAGCAAGACACTTATTACCACAGCTGAACAAAAGCAATTTCAGTCTGAACCGTGACAAGCTCAGTGCCGGATTACTGCTGTTTTTTTATGGACTATTCCTCAAGGTGGTTGTGGCCGATAATATCTCGCCCGTAGTCGACCATGTCTTCTCCTCTGCTGCTTACCAGTCAGGAGGCGCCGTTTTTTATGCATCCACACTATTCACTTTTCAGATCTACACCGATTTTTTCGGTTACTCGCTGATAGCTGTTGGCGCAGCAAAATTAATGGATATCGAACTGACCTATAATTTTCATTCTCCCTTTTTCTCCCGCTCTTTTAAGGAATTCTGGCAGCGATGGCACATTTCACTGTCGAGATGGTTCCGCGACTACATGTACATCCCACTTGGAGGAAACCGGATCTCTATCCAAAAAAATGTATTGCTACTATTCCTCGTCATGTTCTTGAGCGGCCTTTGGCATGGAGCATCATATAACCACATCATTTGGGGTTGCGGTCATGCGTTACTGTTAATCGGTGAAAAGCTCAGCAGAATCAATAAGATCCGTAAAAGTTATCTTACAGACACCATCAGAATGGGTTTTGTTTTTTTGATGATAAGCCTGCTGTTTGTAACCTTTAGGGCAGAGAACATCGACCAGCTGAAACTCCTTTATGCTAAACTACTTGAGCTAAAGTGGCAAGACCTCTATTTCTGGATTGCTGAAAACCGCTATCGAAATTATGTGTTTGGGCTCATCATCTTACTCGTTGTAGACCTGTTGTGGAAAAATAAATCCGTGTCAGAACTACTGCCTAAAAGTATTCTTGTCAGATCCTATGCTACCATTTTTCTGGTTTTGTCCATCATCTTCTTGGGATCAACAGGTGGGGAAAAGTTCATCTATTTCCAATTTTGATGAGAGCAGTCGTAAAATACCTGATTATCCCATTGCTAGTCCTTTTTGCAGGTGATCGAACGATGGGTATAATTCTTGACAGACTTTATCTGAAAAATCATTGTAACTACAACGAGGGAGCGCTCAATGAATACCTTGCCGGAGTTGCACCGGACACACTGATTGTCGGAACCTCAAGAGCGATCCACATGATCATTCCTAATTCGATCGGCAAAAGTGTCAGGGTGCTTGGACAGCAACAGAAAAACCTCTTCTACCATCATTCGGTCATTTCTCTTTTAGCACAGCACAGGAAACTCCCCCGAAAAGTACTGATCCTGAACATAGAGGTATCAGATCTATACCTGGAGAATGCAGGCCGGCTATTACAGCAGGTGAGCTCGCTTTCCTATTTCTACAACAAAAATGAAGTGGTGAAAAGTTATATTAACCGAATCGGATCTTATGAACCTATTAAGTACCTGTCTTCGCTCTACCGCCATAATTCGAATGGTGTGTTGCTCTTTACCAACCCTTTGCAGAATATCTGTCCATCAAGTGGAGATAATGGTTATATTCCCCTTCAACGCGGTCCACTCGACAGCGTCAGAACAATGAGCGGGTTAAAAGAGGATGCCGGAAAATACAACTACAACAAGATCAATCCCGAATTCAAAAATTCCATTCACAAGATCAAAAAGCTTTGTGATGCCAATTCGATAGAATTGATCGTGCTCAATGGCCCTTATTTCAAACCTTTTTCCAACATGATCAAAGCTTCCGGAATGGTTTCAGAGATAGTTATCGGCGAAAATACAAAGTACATCGACTTTGTACGTCGACCAAAGTATCGATACAAAAGTATGGCATTATGGTATGATCATATTCACCTGAATCATGAAGGAGCTAAAGTTTACAGCCGGGACCTTGGTATGCTACTAAAAGAATCTGCAGCCGAAAACCGCAGTGTCATCAACAAGCGTTAGTTCTCCTTTCCATTCGTCCAGCTTGGAGAAGATCAGGCTATTTAAGTCCTCCATCTTGAGCGGGTAATAGCTGTGAAGCATTTTCACCAAACGATCGGTCCCGAAGTGCTCCCCTTCCAAATTTTCCAGCTCAACCACACCATCAGTGTAGAGTAAAAGTGTAGTATTGGGTTTTAAGGTGATCCTTCCGACATCGATGAATGGGAGCTCATCGAGCATACCCAAACCAATACAGCCTTTATCGAGCATTTCAACTTTTCTGCCATTGGACAGAATGGGATGATTGTGTCCTGCGTTTACATATTTCAATTCTCTGCTGTGCGAGTTGTAATGTGCGATAAAAAAGGTAATGAATTTTTCTCCCTTCGCACTTCGCATTACTTTCTTGTTCAATTCTTCCAATAGGAACTCCATATCGAAGCGCTGATAATTGAACAAGGTTCGAATGGTCGCCTGAAAATTTGCCATCAGCATGGCCGCGCTGATTCCTTTCCCAGAAACATCTGCGATGCAAATGATATATTCCTCATCTCCGAGTGGTATGAAATCGTAATAGTCCCCACCCACTTCGTGTCGTGGCGTGTACCTGGCGGAGATATCCATTCGACGATTTGATGGCAACTCGGAAGGGAACAGCAATTTCTGCATTTCAGAGGCTACTTCGAGTTCTTTCCGTATTCTCGCCTGTATGAGACTTTGTCTTGCCATTCGCTTGTTTTCGATCGCTACGACAATGATGTTGGTAAGTGTCTGCACAAATGAAATATACATCATCCTGTCAGAGAGCTTAACCGGACCACTCTTTAAACCCGCGATCAGGAGGTAGGCTAAAGGATTCTTGTTGTGAAAAACAGGTACAATTACGTCGAACTCACTGAGCAAAGAGCTGTGAGATGATTCGATCACCGTTATATCGCGGAATCGGGCGAGATCTCTGGGTACATCAATATCTTTCACCCGACCTTTAATGCCTACTCTGGCAAGTAAATTCCACTCTTCCTGTAAATTAAAAAGTACAAAACGATCGAAACCAAGCTGCTCTTTCAAAATAAACTCATAGAGTCGAATGAGCTGATCGACATCCTGATTAAGATTAATTGCATTGGTGATCTCAAGAAGGGAATTGAGTTTAAAGTCCTTCAACTTAAGCTGACTTTCCAGTTCCTGGATGAGCTTATCGTTCATCTCAATTTCTCCAATATTCCGGGTAAACGACGTAATGCTGCCATTTCGCGAAATTTTTCCTTCACTTCAGCACACGGACTTCCAAAATAAGTTTTACCTCCCTCCAAGCTCTTAGAAATACCGGATTGAGCAAGCACGATCGCGCCCTCACCCAACGTAACATCACTAGCACAGCCGACCTGGCCCCATAGCACAACCTTATCCATGACTCTAACACACCCGGCGAGTCCTACATTGGCAGCCATCAGACAGTCTTTCCCAATTGTTGTATCATGTCCGATATGTACCTGATCATCGAGCTTTGTGCCTTCTCCAACTGTTGTTATTCCTGAAACGCCGGCATCGATGGTACAGAGCGCTCCGATCTCTACATTTTTATGAATATGTACGCCTCCAACTGTATGCATTCTTTCATATCCACTTGGCTTCTTCTTGTAGTAAAACGCATAATGACCGATGACACTGTTCGCACCGATGATCACATTCTCTTCAATGGTTGTATTGTCCATGATGCAAACGCCGGGATAAATGATCACATTCGCGCCGATCTTCACATTATGTCCTATGAAAACGTTGGGATAGATCAATGCTGTTCCATCCACGAAGGAGTCTTCCCCGATGGAAGTATTTTGCGGTCTGTACGGACTGAAATGTCGTGTGAGCCTGTTGTAATCATCGAATGGTGCTTGCGAGATGATCAGCGCTTTTCCCTCCGGACAGTCAACGTGCTGATCGATCAAGATGGTCGTAGCAGCGCTTTTCAGGGCTTTATCGTAGTATTTCGGATGATCCACAAAAACAAGATCACCGGGATGAACCATGTGAATCTCGTTGATCCCGGTTACCTGATGGGATTCTGGGCCTACATAAGCGCAGCCGATCAAATCAGCGATCTCTTTAAGTGTGTGGGGTCTCTTGAGCTTCATCTGTATTACGATTCTTGTAAAATTAGTTCCTTCAGGAATGGTAGTTAGCGGGGAATGCCTGTTTTTATCACCCTTAAAGTGTTAATAGAACACCCTCTGCTCCTTGTAAAAATGGTTCGTCTAAATTTTATTGAGCAAGCATGAAATACTGTTGTGGTTGAACCGAATCGGCTTACTGATGTAAGCGAGAGCAAAATCTATTTTATGAAAAAACGAATTTTACTTCTCTTTCTTTTGGTCATTTCCTTAAAGATTTCGGCGCAGACCAAGCTGATCAATCACAAAAGACACAGCGGAAACTCTGCCTCATTCTCCAAAGCCATTACCAAAGGATTAATCGGGAATTCTAATTTTGGAAATTCCCCGCAGCGTCTTGTGCGCAACTCCCGTCTCGACAGCGTGATCCTCCTTTCGGCAACCACCGCTGTTATGGTCACAAGTGAGAGCTGCCATTATGAAGACTACGGAGGACATGACCGAAGCAGTGAACAGATGTGGAGTGCCGGAAAGGACACCATTCAAGGTCACGAGCTTTTCAACGCAGAACACTCCGTTCAAGAGATCAAAAAAGAACTCAAGCAGCGTTACTACTTCGATAACAACCCTGAATCAGTGGTATTTATTGGATTTGACGGCAATTATCCAGTGGAGGAGAAAAAAAAGTACGGGAGAGACCCAATACCAATTGTTAGCAAAGATGAAGATACTCCGCCAGATGAACATTGGCCTGCGCGGAAAAGATCATGGCTCGATGTTTTGATCATCTCACTTTTCGGAACACTTTTCCCAACAAGATTTTGATGATGACGAACGACAAGCGTTTCAGCACGCCTGATCAGCTCGGATTCAGTTTAGCAATGGTTGTTTTTTTGTTCCCATTCAGCTACCATCTGATCGAATTCCATACGAGTAGTGTCAGGATCATCTTCAGTACTATTGCACTTGGATTAGCGGAAGCACTTGGCTTCCATCCACTCTTGAGCGATCTTTCATCAGATTCCATCGGACTTTATTTCCATGTTTTCGCCGTACTGATACTTTCCCTTCCTCTCTTTTGGGTATTGAACCGATCCATCGTGTCTTTTCAAAAGACCGGAATATTGTTCCGAAGCTTCCTGGCCTGGTTCCTGGCGTTCATACTACTCAGATACGGCATAGACAAATTATTCTTGAAACAGTTTCCTGAACCGGAACCCAACCTACTCTATACGCCACTCGGAAATATGGATAAGGACATCCTTTTCTGGACCTCTATGGGAACTTCTGTGATATTTAATATAGTTACCGGGATCATTGAAGTAATCACGTCAGTTTTGCTGATCGTCCGTAAGACAAGGACCATTGGAGTTGTATTTTCGACAGGTATATTTCTTCAGATCCTGATCATCAATCTATCCTTCGACATATCAGTAAAGCTATTTTCAACTTTACTGCTGATCATCGCTTTTTACTTGGCCTACCCTGGTCTTCAAAAAATTTGGACTATTTTGATCTCACATAAAAGTGTGTCTGTGCCCACAGATATATACAACGTTTCAGTTGTACCGAAATCAGTGAGGATCATCTTTTCATTTTTACTTCTGACAGAAGCGCTATATCCGCATCTTCCGATCAGAACACCACTTGAATTAACCCTTCAGGGGGGCTATGCATGTTTGGATGACACACCTGAAAAAATCAGGCGCATATTTATTCATAGTGAAGGATACCTGATCTTTCAGAACGATCGAGATGAGCTGGTTGATTATTCTGCGCAGATAAATACGACCAGAAATAGAATTCAATTGTCAGATTATGATGGTCATAAAAGAGATATCGGCTACCATTGGGACAACAAAAAAGAAATACTCTTTTTGTACTTGAACAGCGGTAAACCTCCAGTTCGATTTAAAAGAATAGAACACAAAGCACTGCCACTTTTGAAAGACAGCTTCCACTTCATTGTTGACCAAGAAGTTTCATTTAAGGTCTAGCTTACGAACTGGAGAAATTAAAGCATGTACAATCCGATAAGATTTGCAGCCAAAAGAAGTAAAGAATCGAGACAGATTCACCGAGTTTTAAATCCTGGAGCGAAAACCACCACCATCACCCATATTAAAACGCAGGAAGAGTTCGAAGCCACCGTTGAACTCAGAGACCGTATTCAACCCCGAAACATTGATATCGTAGGCAAAACCTGCTGAAAACTGATCCCATTCAAACATGAGCTTGGCAATCATGGCATCTCGCAGGCGACTGTACAAACCAATATACATGGACAGAGGTCGGGTGAATCCGGTAAATCTTGAACCTTCGCTCACTACGTATTTGTAATAGGCTCCAAACAACAACTCGCTGGACGAACCCTGACGTTGGAAATACAGGCCGGGGAGCACAGAACCTCTGGTATTTTGAATACCAATTTCTGAGTTGATAAATGCTGAATAGCGAATATACAATCGCTCATTATCTGCGTTCATGAATGAGAAATTCGGTCGGTTGACGTGATAGGCAGCAAAGCCGACGTTGAAGGCCAGTTGGTCGTTTTGTGTCATGTAACCACTGTTTCGTTTATAAGTGTACAACAATCCAGTGCCTGCATCGAGGTAACTAAAAGAAGGGGTTGTAAACGATTCTCCGGGGTCGATCGCAGCATTGTAATCGAGCCCATCATACTGACTACCCCACCTTGCAGTACCGCCTTCAAGTGATCGCTGACCGAACCCGGTATATAAACCCAATCCCAGGGTACTTGAACGATCCAGAATAAGATGATAAGCCAGACTGAGGTTAGCGTTGGTGGTGTTCACATTGAGATCACCGGACCGATCATTAAAGAAGTTGATGCCACCGGCAAAAATACCGGATCTGTTCCTTTTATTCTCATTGAAACGCGCATCAAAGGACGCTGCAATTGTCTTGTATGGTGTTGCAACACTACTCCATTGACTTCTGTAATTCACGATTCCCTGCATTGGAGAATTTGCCCCTGCCAATGCGGGGTTCAACGTAAGAGGTGAGAACTCCATTTGAGAGAAATGGATATCCTGAGCTAAAACTGGTGCAGCACAAACCAGCATCGCAGAAACAGCCGAGAAAAATTTACGTGTCAATCGGTTCATATCAGCAAATTATTGATTTACGATCATCTGATCAGTGTAATGTTACCCGATTCTTCTATACTGGTACCATCCCATAGAGTTACCAGAAGCTTGTATACAAATGTTCCTGTATTCATCTCCTTTCCTTTATAGGTTCCGTCCCAACATTCGGTCAGGTTTATATCCGTTGTTTCAAAAACCATTTCTCCCCACCGATTGTAGATCGCGAATGTTAGCTCTTCAACACAGTTTCCGTAAACACAAATTGTTTTATTCGCTGAAGGGCCTGTTCCATTCGGCGAAAGTATGGTTGGAACATAGATCTTTCCACAAATAGTTGGCTCTGGTATGACAATAATATAAACTGTGTCCGATCCAGTGCAACCGTTGGCGTCAGTTCCTGTCACGATATAAGTTGTACTAGTCGTTGGAGTTGCGATCGGATCCGGACAATCGGAGCAATCCAGTGTAGAAGCGGGTATCCAGCTGTAAGTAATTGCCCCTGTAGTTGAGAATTGAACCGAATCGCCTTCCTCAATGGTCGTATTCTCCGGCTGGGCATCTACGTTCAAGGATCCTGTTTGTGTTACCGTGTAGCTCTCCGTTACCGTACAACCCGACTGATCCGTGACAGTAACCGAATAACTTCCCGGCAACAGTCCGCTGAGTGAAGAAGCCGAACTCCCAACCGGGCTCCAGTTGTACGCGTATGGCCCTGTTCCACCGGTGACTGTGGTCGAAACCGATCCGTCCGACAATCCGCAGTTGGCAGGTGTAATGGTCTCAGCAACACTAATAACTGTGGGTTGTCCTATCGTAACCGAGGTTGAACTGGTACATCCTGCGGCATCCGAAACAGTGACTGTGTAAGTTCCTGCGGACAGGGACGACTGCGTTGCACCCGGCAAATTACCCGGCGCCCAATTGAAGGTAAGCGCACCTGTACCACCTGTACCGCTAACCGTCGCAGCTCCGTCGTTTGAACCATTGCATGACACATCATCAAATGACACTACAGAAATGGATGGCCCGTTCAATGTGCCAACAGTTGCATTCGCAGTTGCCTGACAACCATTCTGATCCGTAACCGTAACGGTATAGTTACCTGCTGCAAGATTGGATGCAGTGGCAGCATTTCCACCGGATGGCAACCATGAATAAGTATACCCAGGAGTACCACCGGAAGGATTGGCAGTCGCGGTTCCTGTGCTTGCTACACAGTCCGTGTTAGTTGCTGTGGCTGTTGCTGAAACAGCGGAAGCCGGCTGTGTGATAGTCACTGTTGTAGATCCAGGACAGTTATTTCCGTCCAGCACATTAACAGTATAGGTTCCAGCACCCAGCGCATTTTGACTGGCACCATTCAGGTTGCCCGGTGTCCAAGTATACGTGTAGGAAGGAGATCCACCGTTAGCGGATACAGTTGCCGAACCGTTAGTCTGACCAAAGCAAGCCACATTGTTCTGCGCCGTGGTATTCACCGTAATGGTAGGACATGGAACATTGACCTGGGGGATGATACAGCAGTTACCTCCTGCAGAAACGGTGCGTGTTTCATTCACCCAGCAAGCATACTGAGTTTGATGAAATAGAAGAGTCCCACCGGTGGCATTGAGGAAATAATAGACCACCTCATCGGGAGTATTTCCTCCACCTGCGTTAATAGTAGTATCGCAAAGACCTGCCACACCCAGCATCGCGCCACCCCAAGGCCCGGATCCATTACCGTGTGCCGGTGTGTATCCGACTTGGGGAGGATTCATTGGAGGACTGATCGTTACGATTCCCGCCGGAACGCCAGAAACAGAAGTGGTGAAGTTTCCTAGTCCGCAATTATTGTTATTCTGATTGGAATTCATACCGGCATAGATCACCTGTGTAATATTTCCCAAGAAAGGGCCCGTAAATGTGACCTGAATTGGCTCATAGGTACAAATACCTACCCTCAAGTCTGGAATGTTCTGATCAACATTGATCGTAAGTATACCGCCATCGTAGTTGGAATATATGATCAGGTTTCCTGCCGGATCACACGTGTTCCCGCAAGGAATGTCTGCTAAAATGATTGTGGTATCTACAGAACAACCTGCAGTATTGGTTATCGTAACATCGTAGGTGCCCGGACCTAATTCCGTTTGGCTGCTTACAGTCCAGTTCGAAGGGAATGGCCAAGTATAGAAGTAGGTATCATTAGGAGAAGGCGCAAAGGAAATAGAGCCATTGTTATTTCCACATGTTGGTTGAACTATGGTTGCATTGAGATCAAATGAAGCTGATACAGCACAAATACCATTGCATATATTAGGGGTTGGAGCGCCTAATGTCCATGTTGAGCCACCGTCTGAGGAGCGCTCGTAGGATTGTCCTGTAACCGTGGCCTGCGCAATGTATTCTATTCCCGGTATAAGAGATGCGGTCGTAAGACCACCACCTCCACAAGCAGCGATCCGTTGAAGAGCGCCGGTTGTAAATGTTGCATCAGAATTGAGTTTTGTTGGATCGTTCGAGTCAAAGGTCCAGTAAACAGCATCCACAGCGGTACCCGTTGCGTTATACAAAGCGACCCAACCATCACCGTTCGGCAGGTGCCATCTGTTGACATTCGATCGCCACAAGCGAGCCGAGTTTGTGGCAAGATTCAAGTTAAATGTCACATTCGGTGTGTTGGGTCCACCGATAGTAACGAAACCTAGGGGCGGAATTACTGTTCCGGATGGAAAAGAAAAAGCACCCCCGTTCGTTCCCCCGTCCATCCCGCCAAGGGTCCAACAACTAATGTCCGCCGATTCACAGTTCGAAGTATTGTAAATTTCGATGTATTCAGAACCGAAACTGGGTGTAGCGTTGTACATCGATTGAAAGGCCTGGTCAAGATCACCTCCCGCCGGTTTAACCATCAGTTCGTTAATGACCACCTGAGAAATAACAATATTCAGTGGTGTTAACAAAAGAAATCCAAAAACTAATCTTTTCATACTCATTTCAACTTGGGTCCACAAAATATATCCTCTTAACACCCCGAAAATAAGCATGATGTGATTTTTTAACTTTGAAAATAATCTGACAAGCAATGACAAAATATTACCATATAGTTATATCCCATTGTTTTTCATTGTTTTAAAAACATCAATATTGAACTTCTTTTTGACTTCATGTATGTTCGTCCTCTCTTTCCTTGAGGAACAGCCAAACGCAAATTCATACTGATTTTCTAAGGCCAAATAGTCCTCTCTGCTAACACTTTAACCGGTATTACACGAATTCTGTTTCGCTCAATTCAATTGTTTATCTGCATGATGCATGTTGGATTTTTCATGCCGGATGCGTTGTGAATAAAGAACCTGTTTACGATAGAGCTGGAGGATTTCGTTGTGGTTGACATTAAGGAAACTATCATAGTATCGAACCTTTATTTTCGAGCAATTCGGGTGGATTAAATCTGGATGGAATATAGTTCGTAAATGTGAAAAACATTGATAAAGCAATTCAATCTGAACAACAGAACGATCGCATTTCAATCGTTTGAATTTCGCACTTGATAAATCAGCAGATTCCTTTTCTACTTACAAATTGTCATTTATATGGAATGCTGCCGCTATTAAGTGCTCTTGTTTTTCAGCTCGTGTTACTGCCTTGCCAGATTGCGCACTTTCATAGAGCGTCTTGAAATTTTCAGCGTGTTTAATAACTGCTTCGCGAATGATGAATTTGGAACGCAGAAAAGTTATGTCTTCTATAACTATCTTCGATGCCTCCAGCTTCAGGTCGAAGAAACCCCGATCATTGTTGAAGAGTTGCTCCTGTGTTAATTTAATGTCTGCTTCCTTATTCCAAAACTCTACCATGCGGAATTTCGTTGTAGAAAGATCCTGGTGAGAAAGCTTACAGTCATGCTTCTTCGCCAATGCAAACAAAATCCAATTTGCAAAAGGTTGCAATAACTTGAACTTGTTTACTTCCAGTTCCAAAACTTGGTTTGAATTTTCTGATGAAATAAAACCTATACGAACAAAATAGTGTTTGCCTTGCGGGTCATATCCAAGCACCAAATGCTCCGGTAGATAAATCGCCTTATTATCTTTAAATTCATCTATATTGGCAATAGTAGCCATCTCCATATTGACCATGCCAAAATAGGCCACGCTTACAAAATTGAAAAAGGTCAATCCGAGCAGCAGCATTACCAAAGCACTGAGATAGTAGGGACTTAATTGATCCGGAAAGATGGCGATCAACGGCAGGACGATCTGTGTTGACACCAACGGAACGAACATGGACGCAAGGAAAATCTTCATCCATTTATCTGTCCAAAAACGCGTAAGCGATCTGTAAACGGCCAGTGAGATCAAAATTATAGTTGCCGTTGATATCAAGGAGTCTAAGGCAATTATTGCCTTTCGAACTTTATCAGACTCAACACTTCTGTCGATCAGGGTGAAAATTACTGTGACGATCGCAAAGAAGATGAAGACACTAGTTACCCATTGCTCCGGTTTTCTGAATACACTAAAACGCTCCTTATAATCTTCAAAAACATTCGGGAAATATGGCAGCGAAGCCAATAGAAAGAGGTTGCTGAAAGCGGAAAGTATGCGGTCATTGATCGCATTGATCAGCGATGGCATCGGTGGATCTGATAATTTGTATACCCCAACAAGTGTCCAGGAGAGCATAGCCAATGCAATGAACAACATTCCTTTACTTTCACTTGTTTTGAGCTTGAACTGACGCCACAAGAGCAGTATGATCACTCCACCGATAAATGTGATGCCTATAAGACACCAGAGGTAAAACTGTTTGGTGGTCATTGATTAGAATTGATCAAAAATGAAAGAGCGCATCCAGTGCTTTGGCAACTCGTTCCGCATTAGGCAAAAGTTCAGCCTCCAACAGGGAATTAAGCGGAATTGCGGGTGTGTCGACCGAACCAACGATTGAAATAGGTGCGTCGAGGTAGTTGAAATTATCGCGCTGGATTCTACCAGCCAATGCAAGTGTGAAGGAGGCTTCTATGGATTCTTCAGTTACCAGCATTACTTTGCCGTGCTTGCGGGCAACCTCATTCATTTTATCGTGATCCAGCGGATTGAGTGTGCGCAGATCAATGATCTCTACTCTGCCTTCGAAAGCCTTTGAAGCTTCAAGCGTCCAGTAAACACCACGACCGTAGGTGATCACCACAGCTGATTCTCCTCTCTTAACAACCTCAGGATCGGCATCTTGAACTACTCTCGCTTTACCGAAAGGAATGATGTAATCTTCATCCGGTTCGATCGACATGGCCCCCTCAGTACCTTTGATCTTGGACCAATACAGCCCCTTATGCTCGAAGATCACAACCGGATTCGGATCGTAAAATGCGGATTTCATAAGCCCCTTGAGATCAGCACCTGTTGAAGGGTAGGCTACTTTTATGCCACGTATATTTGTCACAACTGACTCAACGCTCGATGAATGGTAGGGCCCTCCGGAACCGTAGGCTCCGATTGGAACACGGATCACACAGCTCACCGGCCATTTACCATTGGAGAGATAGTATGATCGGGAAACCTCCGTAAATAGCTGGTTCAACCCCGGCCAAATGTAATCAGCAAACTGAACCTCAACGATCGGTTTTAAACCAACTGCTGACATTCCCACGGTGGAACCAATAATGAACGCCTCTTGAATCGGAGTATTAAAAACGCGGTCGTCACCAAATTTTTCAGCCAGTGTAGCTGCTTCACGGAACACTCCTCCCAAACGTCCTCCAACATCCTGCCCATACAACAATGCCTCCGGATGCTTCTCCATAAGCTCGCGCACTGCAAAAAGCGCTGAATCCACCATAACGGTCTTTTTCTTGCCTTTCGGTTCACGCTCACCCAATTCTTCTGTTACAGGGGTTGGCGCAAAGATGAAATCCGTAACACTTTCTGGTGTCGGATCTTCAGCATTGATTGCCCTTTCGTATTCCTCATCTATGTATTTACGAACTTCCGCTTCGATATTAATCATGTCGGCTTCAGCACCACCTGCTTTCCGCAGCTCCTCCTTCAGTTTTGGATAAGGATCTCTGGTAGCTGCTTCATCGAGATCATCGCGGTACCATTCTTTTCTTACTCCTGATGTATGATGCCCAAGCAGCGGAACTTTTGCGTGAATAATGAAAGGTCTGCGCTCCTTGCGCACAATCTCAAATACTTCCTGAACTGTCGCATAAGAGGTACTGAAATCACTGCCATCTATCGTGCGTACTTCGATCCCGTTGAATCCACGTGCATACTCCGTAATGTCCTGCGCACGCGTTTCGGCCGCATTTGCAGAGATATCCCATCCGTTGTCCTGAACAAGGTAAACGATCGGAAACTGCTTGAGCGCTGCCATCTGTAGAGCTTCTGACACTTCCCCTTCCGTGCAGGAAGCGTCTCCCAGCGAACAAACAACAACAGGATTTTCTCCCTTAAAATCTGTGGCAAGGCCTCTCTTTTCTCTGTACTGAACGCCCATCGCGACACCAGTAGTAGGAATCGCCTGCATACCTGTCGCTGACGACTGGTGTGGGATCTTGGGCATATCTTCCCTGTTTAAGGATGGATGCGAATAGTAGGTACGTCCACCTGAGAAAGGATCATCTTTTTTAGCGAAAACCTGCAACATCAGTTCATAGGGAGTCATTCCAATACCCAAAAGAATACTGTCGTCGCGGTAATATGGCGAAACCCAGTCCTGGGGTTTGAGCTGCATGCCGACAGCCAGCTGGATCGCTTCATGTCCACGAGAGGTCGCATGCACATACTTAGATGTGACCTCCTTGTTTACCTCGTACTTCTCAGCCATGGTCTTTGCGGTACACATGAGGCGAAAAGCCTTGAGTAAGGTGTCTATTGATATTGGTGTAGATCTTTCCACTGAGCTGACTGTAATTTCTGTCATTATTCTCAACAATACGAACCAAATTTACAAAGAGTTCTACGTTTGAATAGAATATAGCAAAAGATTAATACTTGAAACCTCTATTCATCCTAGATCTTTCCTGAAATGTGCCGCTCATACATTACCTTTCACTACTTTCCTTTTGAAGAATTCAACAGTGAGTGTTACAATGGACATTAACGATACAATGCTATTACAAACTAGGATCAAGAATGGAACCGAACCAACAGCTTCCAATGGAGAGATCTCATAGCTGATTATGAATAGTGCAACAAAAACAACCGAAAACACGGCCAAGGCGGACGTAAAAACAAAAAGCATCTTTTTGCCGATCAATGACAATATGAAGAGCAATATACCGATGGCCAGGATCAAAAGTCCGCTGGCAATTATCGAGGTGATCTCCAACTTTGCCCAGATCAAGGCTCCCCACATGCAAAGTGGGAGAACGATCAGCAGCGTCAAAAAAACCCTTTGACTAACCTTGAGTTTTTTTCTGTTGATGTGAGTATCATCCAAAAGGTCTGCCATCGATGTTTTATGGATTATTCTCGATGATGTAGGTCAAAACTTTCTCCATAAGGTGAACACGATCCTTTCCGGTCACATTGTGCTTGTGCATCGGATAAGGGAAGAAATCCATCTGAATTCCCAATTCCACGAATTTTTTCACCAGAGCTTCATTGTGCTGCATCACGACGACATCGTCAACAGTACCGTGGATCAGCAACAGGTCGCCTTTCAGGTTTCCGGCATGCGTTAGTAATGAAGCCTGCTCATATCCCTTGCTATTTTCTTCAGGTCGATCCATGTAACGTTCTCCATACATGATTTCATAATATTTCCAGTCTGTTACGGGACCACCGGCGACACCCACCTGAAAAACGCCCGGATTACGCAACATCAATGAGGTTGTCATGAATCCTCCGAAGGACCAGCCATGCACGGCAAGTCTATTGGCGTCAACATAAGGCAAGGACTTCAGGTAATCCACCCCTGAGAGCTGATCCTCCATTTCGATGGATCCCAATTGACGGTGGATCTGTGATTCGAATGCAAAACCCCGTTCGGCCGAACCGCGACCGTCGAGGGTGAACACCAGGTATCCCTGCTCGGCCATCCAGTACATCCAAAGGTTCGCGCCGTCCAGCCATGAATTGGTGATGAGCTGCGCATGAGGTCCGCCGTAAACATACACCATCACCGGGTATTTCTTCGTCGGATCAAAATTGCTTGGCTTGATCAAGCGGGTGTAGAGCGTAGAACCGTCCTTTCCGGTCAGGGTTTTGATCTCTGCTTCACCCATCCTCAATTCCGTCAACTTCTCCGGACTGTTGATTAGGAACTTTGCTTTTTTACCGTTCGTCGTGAATACTTCAGCCTTGTGAGGTGTGGTATGATTCGAATAGGCATCGTAGAAATATTTACCATCTGAGGTCAATGCAAATTCGTGCGTACCTTCTATTTTGGTGATCAGCATCTGCTTTCCGGCAAGATCAACCGAATAAACCAATGTATTCAAAGGATTAGGACCTGTAGCAGTGAAATAGATCAGCTTACCGTTGTTCTTCGCTTCAAGTATATCTTTCACAACGAACTGATTGGATGTAAGCTTTTTGATCAGCTTACCCGTAAAATCGTAGTAATAAAGGTTGTTGAATCCGTCTTTTTCCGAGATCCAAATGAAATTGTTCGATACAGGATTCGGGAAAAACGCGGCATGTTCCGGTTCAACCCATTTCTCACTCGTTTCCTGAAACAAAGTACGAACAAACTTACCTGTAACCGCATCATAAACATTGAGCCACATCTGGTTCTGTCCCCTGTTTACCTCAGCGATCACCACATATTTATTATCCGGAGTGAAAGTAAAGTTGGTTAAGTAGTCATCTGCTGCACCCTTTGGGCTGATGAAAACGGTTTGCTTGGTTGCCAGATTGTAGATGCCCACTCTGGGCTTCTCAGATTTCTGTCCGGCCATCGGATACTTGATGGACAAGAGCTCTCCCGGTGTTTTGGTGATATCCAGCAATGGATAATCCTGTACCTCCGACTCATCTTTCTGATAGAATGCCAACAGTTGCCCGTTCGGCGACCAAAAAAGTCCTTTGCTGATCCCAAACTCATTGCGTGCAATAGACTGACCAGAAACAATGTGCTTATCACTATTGTCCGTAACGATCAACTTGAGTCCGTTCCCCGTATTGAGATACACATTGTTGTCCTTTGTGTAGGCGATATTCTCCGTTTCCTGGTGAAATTCGGCATTGGCAGCAGTTTCATCAAGACCATGAACCTTCTTTCCTTTAGCTGTCGCCGTGTTGAACCGGTAATAGTTCGTACCGTCGGAAATATAAAACTCGGTGCTATTTTTCCACTCGACGCCGAAGAATCCGGACAGTTCTGCTCCCAGTGCGTCATTTAGTTTCTGGATCGTAAACCACTCCAGGTCTTTGCTATTGGACACGGCAGACTTATACATAGTCTGGTAATTCTTGCTGAAATAGATATAGCAATCCGTATCCGGAATCCACTGAAATCCATACATCCGGTCGGGTCCGTAAGTTCTGAACTGTCCAAGGACCGCATCTTTCAAGGTGAGCTCTTTTTGTTGCGCAAACGACTGAAAGCTGAACGCCGCAATACCAATAAATAACACAAATCTCCTCATGATCTCGTTTTTATCTTCTATTTATCAATTCATTAAAAAAGTTCTCCACCGGTTTCCCGGCTTCAAAGCACTCCAATACGATGCTGTCCAGGTCTTCCTTTAGAATGGTCTCCGGATCGAACTGAGCATAAAAGTACCACTGTTTATTGTATATGAGCGGTTCCATTTCAGCGGCCTCCTTCAATTCTTTCGGGAGCACCTTGTTCTTTTCTCCCAAAATCTCTCCAAAAACGGATGTGAACTTTGGATCCGTGTATACCTTTCTGAATTTCTCCGGACTAGCTGCAATACCTTCCCGAACCGTCATCAAATCCTCTTTGTCGATCTCATAAACACCTCCATAGACTCGCATGTGCTCCGGACCAAATTCGAAATAGACACCGTTCACCGCTTTGCTCTTTTTTCCCTCAGGCGCAACAACTGCTCCTACATACATTTTGTATGGGGTTTTATCTGCCGAAAAACGGATGTCCCTGTTGATCCGAAAAATGCAATCCTTTGCTTCCAGATCCTTAAATGCAACATCTTGCTTTGCGATCTTCCCGATCAGATGTTCTACAAATCGTTTAAAAGGTTCTTTGACGGACTTTTCATATCGCGTTCTGTTCTGATCGAACCACTCCTTGTTGTTGTTTGGCGCGAGGTCAATAAAGAACTGAAGATAATCTGCTGTAAAAAATGCCATTGCATTGAGTTTGCTCAAAAATAGGAAAAGTGATGCTAAACCCACTTTCACTCAATAAAAAAGCGACCCTTCTGAGGTCGCTCTTGAAAAAGCATTTCAACGATTATTCAAAACTATTATCACCGCAAATTACTTCGGAAACTTGACCGCCACAATCAACAAAAACGGTTGCCAAAGGCTGAATCACCTGGACACAGAATTGATTGGGTGCGCAGCGTGGACGAATTGCGACCTGGACGACATATCCGAAGATATTGGGATTGCCACCGAATCGATAATCACAAACCTGATATTCCGAAGCGTAAGAGACCATTTCCCAACCGTTCGGATAGTCCTGCTCATTAAAACACTGGCGTGCAGCAGCTTCAGCCCTTGCTTTGGCTCTTTGTTCAAGATTTTGAGACGCTGCATCAAAAGAGAAAACAGCGGCAAACAAGATCAAAACTAAAATCTTTTTCATACTGGATCGTTTGTTTAAGTTCGTTACAAAACTATTGTTTTAGAAACATTTACACAAGACGTAGTAAAAAATCCAGAAGAAATCTTCACCATATTGATTTAGTGAAATAACTACCTTTGTAAAAAAAGAAATGAAACACGTATCCCTTGCGAGCATAGAGAAAGCCATCGAAAAAGTGGACAACCTCGACGATGACGGCCTGGAAAGACTTTCCGAAACCTGTGCCCTTGCTCAGGAAACACTGCTGGGCTATGTGATGTCGGCTGCCGTAGAATACCAGAATGAGAAGTTAGAAGGACTCCTCATCTATTATTTCTGCCTGCTCAGTGAATGCTACAACCAGGAGGGTATTCGTCTCAGGGCAGTGACAGAAGAGGATATTGACCAATTCGAAGAGCCCTACTTTGAAATGCTGGATGCTTATTTTTCAAGTGACGATGAGGATATCATCGATGAATTCTCAGATCAGCCAAACCTTGCTCAATTCATGGCTATGGAAGTGTCCACTCCGGATTCAGATGGAACGTCACTTGATGATGAAACAGCTACGCAATTGTTCATTGTGACATTGGCAATGATCTCGTTGATGTCGCGAGCTATTGAAGGGTAATCTACTCATCCTCTGTGGTTGTTGACAAGATAAAATCGAAGGTGGGATAAAAATTCCATTGCTCAACATTTAATTGCGGAGGAAAAACGTTGTTACGTTAGCTCTTCATGCCGTCGAATTGCGGAAACACGAGCAAATAAGCATTTGGCCTTGAATAAATGCCTATAACCTCCCTACAATCAGTTCTCAATACTCCATTCAACTTCCCCAGAACTTTTCGTCAAATAAGCACAATATTTTATATGTATGCATAAAATATTCTTATATTAGTCAGCCAAAACGAGCAACATGCGCGACAACCCGGATCTTCTTTACGATTTTGCCATAAGGCATTCCTGGCACAAAATATCACGCATGTACAACCACAAAGCTGCTGAACACAATATAACCGTTTCGATTGGATTCATACTCATGAATGTGGACAAAGAAGGTACACCCAGCACGCAGCTTGGACCACGCATGGGGATGGAGCCAACATCTTTATCGAGAACATTGCGATCAATGGAAGAACGTGGTCTGATCCGACGTCAGGAGGACATAAAAGACAAACGAAAAGTACTCATATTTCTCACTCCAGATGGAGTGGAAAAAAGACGCGAAGTGCGCAATTTCGTGATCGGTTTTAACGAAAAGATCGCCAAAAATATATCCAAATCGAAGCTAAAAGCCTTTCACGAGGTAGTTGACAAAGTGGATCAGCTGATCGAAGAAGAACTTAAAAATCCATAATACTCGACAAAGAAATGAACAGACACATCAAGAAAGTTGCAGTACTCGGGTCCGGTGTAATGGGATCACGGATCGCATGCCATTTTGCCAATGTCGGCTGTGAGGTATTACTGCTGGATATCATTCCCCGGGAACTTTCTGCGGAGGAACAAAAGAAAGGACTCACGCTGGATCAAAAGGCAGTGCGTAACAGGATTGTGAACTCATCACTGGATTCCGCACTAAAATCCAATCCTTCACCTATTTACCGGAAGTCATTCGCAAGTCGCATTACGACAGGGAACTTTGATGACGACATGGAAAAGATCGCAGCGTGTGACTGGGTCATTGAAGTTGTAGTAGAAAGACTCGACATCAAAAAACTGGTGTTCGAACAAGTGGAAAAACATAGAACGCCGGGAACACTTATCTCATCGAATACTTCTGGGATTCCCATCCACATGATGCTGGCTGGGCGCAGCGAAGATTTCAAAACGCATTTCTGCGGAACTCATTTCTTCAATCCACCGAGATACTTACAATTACTGGAGATCATCCCGACTCCATCAACCGATCCGTTGATCATTGACTTCTTAATGGACTATGGTTCCAGAATTCTGGGAAAGAAGACCGTTCTCTGTAAGGATACTCCAGCTTTCATTGCCAACCGTGTTGGTGTGTATTCCATCATGGCCCTTTTCCATGCCGTAAAGGAAATGGGATTGACTGTGGAAGAGGTAGATAAACTCACCGGCCCTGTGCTCGGAAGACCAAAATCAGCCACATTCCGCACGTGTGATGTTGTAGGTTTAGACACTCTTGTACATGTTGCCAACGGATTGAAATCAAACTGTCTGAACGACGAAGAAAAAGCGCTATTCGAACTTCCTGATTACATCTCTAAAATGGTCGAGAGCAACTGGCTGGGATCAAAATCTGGTCAGGGATTCTACAAGAAAGTAAAGACTGCGGATGGTAACAGTGAGATCCATGCTCTAGATCTGAACACACTGGAATATAAACCTTCTCAGAAAGTCAAATTCGCGACGCTTGAAATGACTAAACCGATCGATGACCTGAAACAGCGAACCAAAATGCTCTTCATGGGAATGGACAAGGCCGGCGAATTCTACCGAAAACTCTTCGGCGGTCTATTTGCATATGTATCGAATCGTCTGCCGGAGATCACCGATGATCTGTATAAGATCGATGATGCACTGAAAGCCGGTTTTGGATGGGAACTCGGCCCATTTGAAACGTGGGACATCATCGGTTTAGACCAGGGATTGAAGCTGATCGGAGACAATAACAAGGCAGTTGCAGACTGGGTAAGTGAAATGAAGACAGCGGGTATATCTTCCTTCTACAAAATGGAGAAAGGTCAAAAAATGTACTACGATGTTACCTCAAAGTCATACAAAACTATTCCGGGCACAGAAGATCTTGTGATCCTTGATGCGCTGAGAAGTGAGAACAAAGTATGGGGAAATTCCGATGCTACGATTGTCGACCTTGGCGATGGCATTCTAAACTTAGAGTTCCATACGAAAATGAATACCATAGGCGGTGGAGTGATTGAAGGAATGAATAAAGCCATGGATATTGCGGAAAAGGATTACAAAGGCCTTGTCATCTACAATACCGGACAAAACTTCTCCGCTGGCGCTAACGTAGGAATGATCTTCATGATGGCGATCGAGCAGGATTACGATGAGCTGAACTTTGCAGTCAAAGCCTTTCAGGATGCTATGATGCGTGTGCGCTATTCGAATATTCCTGTGATCGTTGCTCCGCACAATCTTGCATTGGGAGGCAGCTGTGAAATGTCAATGCATGCCGATAAGGTTGTAGCGCATGCCGAACTTTACATGGGACTGGTTGAATTCGGAGTTGGTGTTATTCCGGGAGGCGGAGGCACAAAGGAATTTGCCAAGCGGTTGTCGGAAGAGCTGAAAGACGGCGACATCAAGATCAATCGAATGCGTGACCGCTTCCTGACCATCGGACAGGCAAAAGTTTCAACTTCAGCTTACGAAGCCTTCGATCATGGTTACCTGAGAAACGGTATCGATGAAGTGGTCGTGAGCCGCGACCATCAGTTGGCACGAGCGAAAGCGGCAGCTCTCGAAATGGCAGACAAAGGATACGTTGCACCGAAACGCGAGAAGAACATCACTGTGATGGGACAAGAAGGTTTAGGTATCGTTTATGTCGGTGCCAACTCCATGCTTTCCGGAAATTACATGTCAGACCACGATCGCGTGATTTCAGAAAAACTGGGTTACGTGTTATGTGGTGGTGACCTGAGCGAGAATACGGTGGTTTCTGAGCAATACCTTCTAGATCTTGAGCGACGTGCATTCGTAGAACTGTGTGCAGAGCGCAAAACGCTAGAGCGATTGGAGAGTCTAGTTAAAAACGGTAAGATATTGAGGAACTAGACATTAGGACTTTAAGATGTCAGGATTTTAAGACTTTTAAGCTGATGAAAAAAGCTCACAATTTTAGGGAATTGAAAATATGGAAGGATTCGTTGCAACTCGTCAAAAAAGTGTACATCCCCACATCTGAATTACCAAAAGATGAAAAATTCGGGTTGATTGCTCAAATTAACCGTTGTGCAGTGTCTATACCTTCAAATATTGCGGAAGGATCAGGTAGAACTTCAGAAAAAGAGTTCCTTCATTTCCTAAATATTGCAATTTCTTCATCCTACGAATTAGAAACTCAATTGATATTGGTTGAAGAATTATTTAACGTAAAAACAACTGAACTTCTTACGGAAATCACAACATTACAAAAAATGATTGGTGGATTTTCCAGAAAGTTGAAACAAGAATAGTCTATTTTTTATTGAATTAAATTATAAATGATCAGGATTGTATGAAACGCTAGGCAAAGTCAAAAACAAGTCCTAATATCCTAAAGTCCTGATGTCTTAACATCAAAAAAATGAGCAAAAGAGCATATATCGTAGCAGGATTCCGATCTGCCGTGGGTAAAGCCGGCAAAGGCGGATTCCGTTTTTACAGACCGGACGACCTGGCAGCAGACGTGATCAAACACCTGATGGCGAGTGTTCCGCAATTGGAAACAACGCGAGTCGACGATGTGATCTTGGGAAATGCAACGCCGGAAGCAGAGCAAGGATTGAACGTTGGTCGTATGATCTCCTTGATGGGATTGAATACCGACAAAGTTCCGGGAATGACCGTAAACCGATACTGTGCTTCAGGACTTGAGACGATTGCCATCGCAACTGCGAAAATTGAAGCGGGAATGGCCGATTGCATCGTCGCTGGAGGTGCAGAGTCCATGTCAGTGATGGCAATGGGTGGATGGCGTATCGTTCCGAATCCGAAGGTTGGCAAGGAGAATCCAAACTGGTACTGGGGAATGGGACTTACTGCCGAAGCAGTTGCGAACCAATTCAAAGTCTCTCGTGAGGAACAAGATGCTTTTGCATTGCGTTCACACGAAAAAGCGATCGCTGCGATCCAATCAGGACGCTTCAGGGACGATATCGTTCCTGTAGAAGTGGAAAGGATCTTCCTGGATGCCAACGAAAAAAGACAGGTTGAAAAATTCATTGTAGATACTGATGAAGGTCCTCGAGCAAGTACGCTGGAAGCATTGGCCGGTTTGAAGCCGGTCTTTGCAAACGGAGGTTCAGTGACTGCGGGTAACTCTTCCCAAACATCCGACGGCGCGGCGTTCGTATTGGTGATGTCAGAGAAAATGGTGAAAGAATTGAATCTGGAACCGATCGCGCGCTTAGCTTCTTATGCCGTGGTAGGTATTGAGCCAAGGATCATGGGAGTTGGTCCAATTGATGCCATTCCGAAAGCGATTAAAATGGCAGGATTGAACCAAAATGATATTAACCTTTTTGAATTGAATGAAGCTTTCGCCTCACAGGCCTTGGCGGTAATTCGTGAAACCGGCATCAACCCGGAACTCGTGAATGTAAATGGAGGAGCGATTGCCTTAGGCCACCCACTGGGATGCACGGGAGCGAAACTCTCGGTTCAGATCATGAACGAATTGAAAAAACGTAAACAGAAATACGGTATGGTGACCATGTGTGTAGGAACCGGACAAGGCGCTGCAGGGGTGATCGAGATGATTTAGAGAACTAAGGAGCAAAGAACAAAGAACAAGGACTTAGAATTAAAAGCTCATATCCCAAAAAATAGAGCCCGATGATATTGTCAACGGGTTTTTTGTTGAGCTGGATGACCGGAAGAATTATCGATTTATCCTCTTTACCTTTGACCAATGCATAAACAACAAGAGATCATAGAACCGATCGTGCGGAAGATGGGATTCAACGCGTTGAACGAACTTCAAAGGGAAACACTAGCCATGTCGCAAATGAAAGATAAGCTGCTGATCCTTTCCCAAACAGGTTCAGGAAAGACCTTTGCTTTTCTTCTCCCGCTTCTCCTTAGGCTCAGGGAAACCAGGAAGGATATCCAAGCTATCATTCTCGCACCTTCCCGAGAGCTCGCACTTCAGATCGAAAACGTATTTCGCTCTATGCAAACGGGGTATAAAGTGCTCACCTGCTACGGTGGACATTCAATGCAAATCGAACGGAACAGTCTGACAGAAGCTCCTGCAGTGCTGATCGGTACACCCGGCAGAATCTGTGATCATATCCATCGGGAAAATATCGACCTTTTCAGTGTTGAGCAGTTGGTCATCGACGAATATGACAAGTGTCTGGAATTTGGGTTCGAAGATCAGATGCGCTACATCACTGAAGAATTCAAAAAACTGAAATACACTACACTGGTTTCCGCGACAGAACTAAAAGTCTTTCCTGAATACCTGAGATTTGAGCGTCCGGAAATCATCAATTTCTTGGATCAATCCTCTGCACCGGATATCCGCTTCTGGAATTATCCCGTCAGCAAGAACACTAAATTCGAGCGGCTGTTTGATCTGTTGTGCTCATTCAACGGAGAGCTTACAATCGTTTTTTGCAATTTCAGAGAGGCCACTGAAAGTGTATGTGAATACCTCCGAGAAAACGGATATTCTTCGATCGTTTACCATGGGGGAATGGAACAGGATGAACGGGAAAGGGCTTTGATCCAGTTTCGCAACGGGAGTTATCACACACTCATCTGTACGGATCTTGGTTCACGTGGTCTCGATATACCAGAGATCCAGCACGTTGTTCATTTTCAGTATCCGCAAAGTGAGGAAGCCTTCATTCACCGAAACGGACGTACTGCCCGCATGAAAGCGAATGGTTCTTCCTATCTCATGATCAGTAGCGACGAAAATGTACCTGAATACATCCAGCATCCGACGAATGAATACGAAGTCCCAAATGACCTTCACAGTCCGATGGAAAGTCCATGGATCACCCTCTATTTCAGTGGTGGTAAAAAGGATAAGATCAACAAGATCGACCTCGTTGGTTTTCTCGTACAAAAAGGCGGTCTGAAAAAAGATGAGATCGGCCTTATTGCCGTATTGGATCATGCCTCTTTTGTGGCCGTTCCACGAAAGAAATTCAGGAATCTGCTGGAAGTTATCCGCAACGAAAAAGTAAAAGGAAAAAAACTTAGGATCGCGGTATCGAAGTGAGCACTTTACCGCTCAAGTGCGGATCGAACAGAATTAAACGCAAAGACGCGAAGGAAACATAAAGTCTAAGAGAAGAGTGCGTAGTTCAGTTAATGTTGATTCTTCGTTCATTGCTCCAGATTCTAGACTCTATGCTCCTTTACACACTTTTTTCAATATGCATGCATAATATTATAAAACAATTGCTAACTTGGTACCGCGACTTTTAACTTATATAAAATATACATGGAAGCTTCAAACCCCAATCCCATCAAAGGAGGCGAATTCATTATCCGCAAGACTAATCCATCTGAAATCTTTATTCCTGAGGAATGGAACGAAGAGCAAGGTATGATCTCACAGATGTGTGACGACTTTATTGCTCAGGAGATTTGGCCAAACATTGAGCGCATTGATCACATGGAGGAAGGATTGATGGCCAGCTTGCTGGATAAAGCGGGTGAGTTGGGTCTGCTCGGTATGTCTGTTCCGGAAGAGCTTGGTGGAATGGGTATGGATTTTAAAACATCGCTGCTGGCTACCGAACGCTTAGGAAAAGGCTATTCTTTCTCGGTAGCATACGGTGCGCATACGGGAATCGGAACATTGCCAATTCTATACTACGGAAATGAAGAGCAAAAAGCAAAATATATTCCCAAGTTGGCGACGGGAGAATGGAAAGCAGCCTACTGTCTGACAGAACCGGAATCAGGATCTGATGCAAATTCGGGAAAGACAAAAGCTGTTCTGAGCGAAGATGGGAAACACTATATCCTTAATGGACAGAAGATGTGGATCACCAATGGTGGTTTCGCTGACCTGATGACCGTTTTTGCAAAAATCGATGATGATAAGAATCTTACTGCTTTCATCGTTGAGGCAAAATCTGAAGGCATCTCGTTAAATCCTGAGGAAAAGAAAATGGGGATCAAAGGATCTTCTACTCGTCAGGTATTCTTTAACAACGTGAAGGTTCCTGTCGAGAATATGTTGTCAGAGCGTGAGAACGGATTCAAGATCGCGATCAACATACTGAATATTGGCCGGATAAAGCTGGCAGCGGGAACCTTAGGTGGAGCCAAAGCAACTATTGACGACGCAGTAAAATATGCTAACGAACGTGAGCAGTTCGGCCGACCGATCGCTAAATACGGAGCAATTCGTTTCAAAATAGCTGAACAAGCTATCCGAACCTATGTATTGGAATCTGCGACCTACCGTGCCGGACAAAATATTGATGATGCTATCGCTGCATTGATCTCTGGAGGGATGCCGAAGAATCAGGCGACGCTGAAGGGGATTGAGCAGTTTGCTGCTGAATGTGCGATGCTCAAGGTGGCAGGTTCGGAATGTTTGGACTATGTAGTCGATGAAGCCGTTCAGATCTATGGTGGAATGGGTTACTCAGCTGAGTCCCCTGTAGAAAGAGCTTATCGTGACTCACGAATCAACCGTATCTTCGAGGGGACAAATGAGATCAACCGCATGCTTACTGTTGATATGATCCTCCGTCGTGCAATGAAAGGTGAACTCGACCTGATGGGCCCTGCAATGAAAGTAGCCAGTGAGCTCATGAGCATTCCGGAAATGGGCGATGCACCCGAGGGAGTATTGGGAAATGAATTTAAAGCACTTGAAGGATTCAAAAAAATTATTCTGATGGTAGCCGGAAGTGCAGTTCAGAAGCTCATGCAGACCATGGCAAAAGAACAGGAAGTACTGATGAATATCGCTGACATGGCTATTTGGACTTACCAGGTAGAATCAGTATTGCTTCGCGTTGAAAAATTGATAGCGCAAAAAGGAGAACAGGCATGTACTGTTCAGATCGCCATAGCGAAAACCTATGTTTATGATTCAACAGATAGAATTGAAAAGGCAGCCAAAGACGCATTGAATTCATTTGCGGAAGGTGACGAATTGAAAATGATGCTGATGGGTCTGAAGCGATTCTCCAAAACGGAACCATTCAATCCAAAGGCGGCACGTCAGCTTGTTGCGCAAGCGATCATTGCGGAAAATCGTTACATTTATTAGAGAAGATTGTTTAGGATGAAATTTGCGATAGGGAATATTTTTTGATTATCGCAATATTGCATTAATGCAAATTTGCTATTTGTAGAATTTGCAAATTCGATAATTTTATTGAATCAACTAACAATTATCTGATGTTCTTCCTTCAATCTGATCTCCCCTATTTGCGCATAAAACTGCCCTTCACTTTTAAAAAGCTCCTCCACTGTTTCTATCGCATCAACACCAACAGCAACCAGTAAACCACCATTTGTCTGAGGATCACACAGCGTCAGGAGTGACTCCCCACTGATACCACTTACTCTTTCGTTGTAATGTTTCCAGTTTCTCATGGTATTATCAGCATAAATGTACTTTGCTGCTAAATCCTTGACTGAATTCATAAGCGGAACCTTTTCGTAGTTGATCTCAGCACTTAAATCTGCTGCATCAGTCATTTCCAATAAATGCCCGATCAAGCCAAATCCTGTAATATCTGTCATGGCATGTACCCCAGGTATTTGACCCAATTGCTGACCAATACGATTGAGTTTTACCAATTCATCAACAAGCTCATTTATTTGCTCTACAGACAATAAGTTGCGTTTCATAGCTGTTGCGAGTATTCCTGATCCCAAAGGTTTAGTAAGAAAAAGAACATCACCGGGTTGAGCCGAATTATTTCTTTTGATGTATTCAGTTCTCGACAGTCCATTGACCATCAAACCAAAAACTGGCTCAGGATTTTCGATGGAATGACCGCCTGCAATGGCGATTCCGACTTGCTCACACACACTACTCGCTCCACGGATCACTTCAGAAGCAATTTCGGAAGGAATTTTATCTGTAGGCCAGGCTAGAATACTCAGTGCCATAATTGGTCGCCCGCCCATTGCATAAACATCACTGATCGAATTGGCCGCTGCAATTCTTCCAAAATCGTAAGGGTCATCTACAATAGGCGTAAAGAAATCCGTCGTACTAATAAGGCATTCCCCATTTCCAAGGTCATAAATAGCTGCGTCATCTCCTGTCGCATTGCCGACTAGCAAGCCAAATCTGTTTTGCACCAGTTGTCCCTTTAGAATCTCCTTTAAGGTTGCTGGTGGTATCTTACAGCCACAGCCTCCTCCTTTGGTAAGGGTGGTTAATTTTATTTCTTCATTCATTGTAATGCCTCCCTAAGTTTTAGTGCAATTTCCTGGTAACTTATCCCCTCTCCCTGTATTGAATGGACACGTTCTTTTTCGATAGATGAGAGCTGATGGAGGTATGCCTTATCGTAATAACCCAACGCAAGGGCAAAAGCCTCACGAAGAAGACCCTCATCGAGCATTTCCAAAGCCGCTTTCACATGTTGAGGCCCCAAACGTTTACCTATTCTTGTCATAGCTGCTTTCAGATCCGCAGTGGGAAAAATTCCATAATCCCGCACGATCTTATCAAGTCGCTCTTCGAAGGTGCGTTCAACGAGAAATCTAGGCGCCTGAAGCATTTGTTTCCAAATACCATCAGGTAGTACTTTGTCTCCTATCGTGCGATTTTCGTCTTCGATCCAAACAGGTCTTCTGGGATCGATCTCTTTAAAAGCAGCGAACAAGTGGTTCTCAAATTGTTCCTGACTTACCTTCATTTCAAAACCAAGTCCTCCAAACGAAGATCCTCGGTGCTTCGCAAGATCCTCCAGATCAATCACCTGCTCACCAAGTGTCCTTAGCTCTTTCATTATTTCAGTCTTTCCTGCTCCCGACTTTCCTGCTATGATCTTAACATCCAGTAACTTGTCGAAAGAGGCATGAACTGCAGTCCTGTACGCTTTGTAACCACCATTCAATACAATAGGTTCAATTCCATAATAATGAAGAAGAAAAGCAAAGAACTCACTTCTCATTCCTCCGCGCCAGCAATGAACCAATACCTTACCGTTTCTAGCATATTTAACACCTTTCCTTAATCGATCAACCAAATGCGGACCTGTCAACTCAAGTCCTTTATAAACAGCG